>Ga0308395_1000031_pt1 | contig 161074 bp, 144 predicted proteins | sample Hotspr20SampleP4_FD_202097 | JGI IMG/M metagenome (GOLD analysis project Ga0308395, IMG submission 202097) | Hot spring phototrophic mat microbial communities from Mushroom Spring, Yellowstone National Park, Wyoming, United States - 20050930_P4 ... | reverse complement strand
TAGAAGGGTTTTGGAGTTATGCCAAGGAAAGGCTTCTTAAATTTCACGGGGTAAGCAGAGAGTATTTTGTGTATTATTTGAAGGAGCTTGAATTCAGGTATAATTTTAGGGCTAACTTAGATGAAATATTGTATAATGTGCTTGGTGGAATAAAATGAGCAATTACCAAAATCTATAAGAAAAAAGCATATAAGAAAAAATGGCTACTTGTCATCAAACTGGAATAAAATTAGAAATTACCTAAGTCTTATTAGTTCTTTAGTTTCTTGAAGTATTCGACAAGGAACTTTACATGCTCCCACAGTCCGCCCTCTTCTAACATCTTCTTTGCAAGCTTAATTCCTCCCTTAACATCGATCGATTTTTCGCAAAGATACAAAGCGCATCCTAAGTTGAGGACGAACATGTCTTTGATCGGACCTTCTAAGCGGTTTTCAAAGAGGGCTTTGAGCTTTTCTATGGCATCATCCGGTCCAGAGACTTTGAGTTTATCTTCCTCTTCGCACAGTTCAAAGCCAAAGTCTTCTGGGTCAAGATAGTAGGTAGTGACCACGCCATCCCTGAGCTCCGAGACTTTGGTTGAGCCAGTGATGGTCACCTCATCGTATCCTCCTTCTCCCCAGACAACAAGCGCCCGTTTTGCTCCAAGAGATTCTAAGGCTAAGGCAATTTTCTCGGCCAATAGGAAGTCGTAAACCCCGAGGAGCTGGTAGTTTGCCCCTGCTGGGTTAAGAAGCGGTCCGAGAATGTTAAATATGCTCCTTCCAACCCGTCTTCTGATTTCTGCTACCTTGGCAAAGGCAGGATGAACGTTTGGGGCAAAGAGGAAGACAAAGCGGACCTCTTCAAGGGCTCTTGCTAAAACTTCTGGTGGGAGAATTAAAGAGATGCCAAGGGCTGAGATAATATCTGCGCTTCCGCACCTGCTTGTGATGGAGCGGTTCCCATGCTTGGCAACATAAATTCCATCAACTTTAGATAGGGCAAGAGCTACGGCGGTTGAAAAGTTAAAGGTTCCTTTGTCGTCTCCACCCGTTCCGCATGTATCAACGATAATGGCATCGCTTGGAAGGTTGTGAGGGACCTTGTTCATCACCTCCCGATAGGCTTTTACTGCGCCGGCAATCTCCTCCCAGCTTTCCCCCTTTTCTTTTAAGGCTTTAAGAAAGGCTTCAACTTCTGCCTCATCAAAGGGCTCTGTGGCAATTTTATTAAAAAGTTCATAGGCTTGAGAAGAAGTAAGGCTCTTTTTAGCTGAGAGGATTTCTATGGCTTCTTTAAAGGTCATGTTTGAGCCTCCGTTGTTATTAATCCTTTATCCATTAATTTCTACCCTTTTCATCAGTAGTGCTTATAGGAATACCGCTTTCTACAGCATATCCTTTTAACGCGAGCCACTCAGCAAGTAAATCTTTCCTCCAAGTTCTTGGGAAGGGCATAGGTTACCCTAACACCATCCCTGGTATCAAAATAGAAGGTGAGCCAATGCTTTCATAAAAAGTAATGTCGACTCCAAGCATCACCTCATGGGATAGAATTTCAAAGACATTCCCTGTCAAAGCCATCTCAGACAAGAATTCTGCTTTTTCTCCTTTATGATAAAGCACACCGCTTACCCCAAAGGAGAATTCACCTGAAACTGGGTCTGCAGTATGGGAGCCAAGGACCTCATACACCTCAAAGACGTAATCCTCTGCCTGAAGGAGTTCCTCCCTGCTTAGACTTCCCTTTTCTAAGTAAAGGTTCGTAGGTGAAGGCTTTGGGTTTTGCCCCTTAGAGGGTTTTCTTGCTTTGCCGTTTGAAGAAAGGCTAAGCTCTCTTGCGCTTTTGATGTCAAGAAGATAGCTTTTGAGCTTGCCCTTCTCAACAAGGATTGTTCGTTCTTGTGGAACGCCCTCATCGTCAAAAGGGCGCCCCTCGGGCAAGGCTCCCGCTAAGCCGTCATCAAGGATGGTAATGGCTTGATGAAAAACTTTCTCTCCAAGCTTATCCTTTAGCCTTGACCTACCTTTTACCACCTCGTCTCCAAGGAAGGAAAAGGAGAGAAGCTCAAGGAGGATGATGGCGTTTTCTGGCGGGAATAAAACTGCACACTTAATCGATTTTTCTTTTTTGGCTTGGGCTAAAGCGGAAGCCATCTCACAGGCTTTGCGAAATAGCCCTTTTGCGTATAAGCTTTCAAGTTCTCTTGTTGAGTTATAGGCATACCCTTGAGCAGAGCGCCCATTCTCAGATACCACAGAAACAAAATAGCTGTAGCTTGGAGCTTTGAACCTAAGAACTCTTCCATTCCTTACTAAAAGGACCTCTTCCTCTTCATAGCTAAAGTTTTCTCTCTCAATGTGCGTGACCTTAGGGAAATCCTTTAAAGCGCCTCTGGCTTGCTCAAGGAAGTTAAGCATTTCTTCCTGGGAGAGAGGTTTCAAAAAAGGGATGTTTACTTCAGGGTAGCTTGAAGGGAGCTCCGGGAAAACAATTTCCTTCCCGTATTTGGCTAAGGCTTTGGCGCGTGATATGGCTTGTTCTAAAGCCTCTTTATCGTGCGAAAGAGTTAGGCTAAGCCCTGCTTTCCCAGAAAGCTCTTTCTTATTATCAAAATCATTCGCCAGGGCTCTAATCGTTAAGGCTAAATCTTGATACTCCTCAGAAAGGAAAGGCTTTCCGTCCCTTAGCTCGAGAGACCTTCCACTTGTTAAACTTAAATAAAACTCAAGGCTTGGGTCTTTTTGGCTTAATTCAAGTAGGAGTTCAAGCCCTTTATCAAGCATCTTATTTTCCTTTTATGATGGAGCGTCCTGCATACTGAGCAGATCTTCCAAGGTATTCCTCTATACGGAGGAGCTGGTTGTATTTTGCCGTGCGTTCAGACCGGCAGGGAGCACCTGTTTTGATTTGACCAGTGTTTAAGGCTACGGCAAGGTCGGCAATGAAGGTATCTTCCGTCTCTCCAGAACGATGGGAGATCATTGCCCTCCAGCCGTGCTTGTAGGCAAGCTCAACCGCAGATATGGTCTCAGTAACCGTTCCAATCTGGTTTAGCTTGATGAGAACAGCGTTGGCAAGCCTTTCTTCTATACCCCAAAGGATACGCTTTGGGTTTGTCACAAAGATGTCGTCCCCCACAATTTGAACTTTATCTCCCAGACGTTCAGTGATAAGCTTAAACCCCTCAGGGTCGTCTTCGGCGAAGGGGTCTTCAAGCAAGATGATTGGATAGGAGTTTACAAGGTTTTCATAGTATTCGCAAAGCTCTTCTCGGGAAAGCTTTTTGCCGATCCCCCACAGGTAGTAAAAACCATCTTCATAGAATTCAGAGGCGGCTGCATCGATAGCTAAGGCAATGTCTTCACCGGGCTTGTAGCCAGCTCTTTCGATAGCGGTCATGAGAAGCTCAAGCGCCTCTTCAGGGGTGGCAATCTGCGGGGCAAAGCCTCCTTCATCCCCAACCGAGGTGTTAAGCCCCTTTTCTTTAAGGACGGCTTTCAAGGTTTGATAGGTTTCAACTCCCATTCTAAGGGCACTTCTAAAGGTATCTGCTCCAACTGGTGCGATCATGAACTCTTGGATATCAAGGGGATTGTCCGCATGCACGCCGCCGTTTAGCACATTCATGAAAGGAACGGGAAGAACCTTAGCTCTAACTCCTCCGAGATAGGCAAAGAGTAGCATGCCAAGCTCCTCAGCGCTTGCCCGAGCCACAGCCATTGAGACCCCAAGGATGGCGTTTGCCCCGAGCTTTGACTTGTTTTCCGTTCCGTCAAGCTCGCAAAAGAGCCTATCTATCTCAGATTGGGCGGTAGAGTCCAATCCCTCAAGCTGAGGGGCAATGATTTCGTTGACATTAAAAACTGCCTTCTGCACACCCTTACCAAGGTATCTCTTTGGGTCCTTATCCCGGAGTTCTAAAGCTTCATGCTTTCCCGTTGAGGCTCCGGACGGCACGATGGCTCGCCCAAAGAAGCCGGTATCAAGTATCACTTCTACCTCAACAGTAGGGTTCCCTCTGGAATCAAGCACCTCTCTTGCCCTAACGGTTTGAATTTTGCCCATGCTCCCCTCCTTCCTTGAAGTAGTTTTCAAGTTCATGAAAGTAAACGGGTTGTGTGCCAAGCTTCCCCACCACGATGCCAGCGCAGATGTTGGCAAGCTCAACAGCTTGGTCTAACGAGAGACCAGAAAGCAAAAAGGCGCAAAGGCTTGCTATGGCTGTATCTCCTGCTCCTGAAACATCGTAGACCTCTCGAGCTCGAGCTGGAAACCTCTGGCTACCCTTATCAGGTTGATAAAGAAAGACCCCGTCCTTGCCAAGGGTGACGACGAGAAACTCAAGGTTAAAGCGTTTGACAAGCTCTTGCGATGCTCCTTCTAAATCGTTAGGGTTTAGCCCCTCAAACTTGGCTACCGCTCGAAATTCTTTGAGGTTTGGCGTGATGGTTGTTGCAGATTCATACTTTTTCCAGTTTTCAGACTTTGGGTCGACAAAAACAGGCTTCCCCTTAACCCTCGCTTCCCCTATGAGCCAGGCAGTAAACCCTTCAGATAAAAACATTCCCTTTGCATAGTCGGAAATTATTACTCCGTCCGAGGTTTCAAGAAGGTTCTGATAAATCTTTTGAAGTTTAGCCTTGGTCTCAGGAGTAAGGGGTTTTCTTTCTTCTCGGTCTATCCTTAGAAGCTGTTGAGCCTGAGCGATGACACGCGTCTTGATCGTCGTTGGTCTTTGGGGGTCTGGTATGATGCCCGAAGTTCCAATACCTAAGCTCTTAGCTAGCTCAACGAAGGTTTTCCCCTTTTCATCGTCTCCTACAACCCCAAGGAGCTCAACTTGGCAGCCAAGACAAGCAAGGTTTGCGGCAACATTTCCTGCGCCCCCAAGGGAATGGGTAATCTTCTCGATCTCAAAAACGGGGACAGGGGCTTCAGGCGATATCCGCTCAACCTTTCCGAAAAAATACCTATCAAGGATTACATCCCCACAAACAAGAATTTTTAAGCCAGAAAGCCTTTGTTTTAAGCCTTGAAGCACCGCCTGAGAGAGAGAACCCATATCAATTTATCCTTTTTTCGCTTTTGGGCTAACCTCCGGTGTTTCAAGTAAGGTTGAGGAGGCTAAGTTTGGGAGGGGTGGAAGACCAGCAAGCTCTCTAATCTTTGCCTCAAGCTCATCCGCAAGGTCTTTTCTCTCTTTAAGATACCTTCTTACATTTTCTCTTCCCTGACCAAGGCGCTCTCCTTTGTAGGAAAACCAAGACCCGCTCTTTTCGATGAGGTTGAAGGCAAGTCCAAGGTCGATGAGCTCTGACTCACGGGAGATGCCCTCACCGTAGTAGATGTCCACCTCTACCTCCTTAAAGGGAGGGGCAAGCTTATTCTTGACTACTTTAATCTTTACACGATGCCCAAGGATTTCGTCGCCTTCTTTTATCTGCTGAACCCTTCTGACATCAAGACGAAGGGTGGCGTAAAATTTAAGAGCCATTCCGCCAGGGGTTGTCTCAGGTGGTCCACCAAAGCTCATCATTCCGACCTTCATGCGTGTTTGATTGATGAAGATGATGGCGGTGTTTGATTTGGAAAGGATACCGGCAAGCTTTCTCATAGCCTTTGACATAAGACGAGCTTGGGAGGCTACCTGCTGTTCATCCATCTCGCCTTCAAGCTCAGCCTTTGGGACAAGGGCGGCAACTGAGTCCACAACTATTAGGTCAACCGCACCGCTCCTTGCTAAGCTTTCTACGATTTCAAGGGCTTGTTCTCCATAATCAGGCTGAGATACTATAAGCTCATCTACCTTTACTCCTAACTTTTCCGCATACTTTACATCAAGGGCATGCTCAGCATCGATGAAGGCTGCGATGCCACCATGCTTCTGCGCCGAAGCAACAACATGGAGGGCGATAGTAGTCTTTCCTGAAGCTTCAGCACCGTAAATCTCCGTTATTCTGCCTCTGGGAATACCCCCTATTCCGGTTGCAATGTCAAGGCTTAAAGACCCTGTGGGTATTACCGAGACTTCGATCTTCTTTTCCGCCTTGCCAAGGATCATGATGCTTCCTTTCCCAAATTGCCGCTCAATCTGGGAAAGAGTGCTCTCAAGAAGCTTTTTCTTATCGGCGCCTTCCATTTAGAACCCCCTTTTTTCTTAGAAAATTTTGTGTTTATTCTAAGTAAAATCAGGATTAAAGTCAAGCTAAAAATTGGGCTTACGCTTTACCTTCTTAGAAAAGTTTGTTATTATAATACTTCAACCATAATAAGCATGCAGGAGGACTGTAGAATGGATGTATACAATCTTTTCCTCTGTGGAACGGGTGGGCAGGGTATTGTCCTTGCCGGAAGGATAATTGCCAATGTTGCCTTCAAGAGCGGATTTAATGTGCGGGAAAGCGAAATCCACGGCATGTCCCAAAGGGGTGGGACGGTAACCGGGCATGTCCGCTTTGGAAAGGTTGTTTATTCTCCCACCATTCCTCTTGGTCAGGCTGATTCTATGCTTGCTCTGGAAGAGCTTGAAGCCTTAAGGTATTGCCATTACCTAAAGAAAAACGCCTTGATCATCCTTAATGCAAGAAGGGTGCTCCCAGTAGCCCTGCCTGAAGAGCAGTATCCGAAGGATGTCGAAGAAAGGCTAAAAAACAAGGGCTACAGAGTTTTTAAAGTTCAAGCAAGCGAGGTGGCAAAGGAGCTTGGAAGCTCAAAAGTTGAAAACACCGTTCTTCTTGGCGTGCTATCCCAGGCTTTACCTTTTAAAACCGAGTCTTGGGAGGAGGTAATTGCTACCTCCGTTCCCCCTAAGACTGTAGAGCTTAATCTCAAAGCCTTTAGGGAGGGAAGAAAAATTGGAGAAGCCTTACTTCAACCCTAAGATAGAGACGGCAGATATAGACTATTTAGACAAACTTAAGCTAAGAAGGCTAAAACAAACTCTAAAAAGAGTGTATGAAAAGGTCCCTCACTACCGAAAAAAGTTTGAGGAAGTTGGAGTTAGCCCTGAGAAGCTAAAGACCCTTGACGAAATTAGGTATTTTTCTTTCACGACTAAAGAAGACCTGTTTGTTGATTATCCTTTTGGGCTTTTAAGCGTCCCTTTAGAGAAGGTGGTGAGGGTCCACACCTCAAGCGGAACAACTGGAAAGCCCAAAGCCATATTTTTTAGCTACAAAGATATCTGGGCTCAAGCTGAGCTTATCGCCCGTTCATTGGTAATGAGCGGGGCAGGTCCTGCAGATATCTTGCAGAATTCTATGACCTATGGGCTCTTTACCGGGGCTTTAGTTATGCACTACGGGGCTGAGCTCGCTGGGCTCTTGGTTATTCCAGCCGGACCCGGAAACACCGAAAGGCAGATCGACCTTATGCGGACCTTTGGCACAACTTGCGTTCATATGACGCCAAGCTACGCCCTTTATGTTTCTCAAGTCTTGCAGGAAAAAGGGATTGACCCAAGGAAGGACCTAAAGCTCAAGAGGGCTTACCTCGGGGCTGAACCCTACACCGAAGAAACAAGAAGAAAGATTGAGACCCTGCTTGGCGTTAGCGTGTTTAACTGCTATGGGCTTTCTGAAATGGGGGGACCTGGAGTTGGTTTTGAATGCCCGGTCAAAAAGGGCTTCCACATCTGGGAAGATGCCTTCTTGGTCGAAATCGTCAACCCTGAGACAGGAGAACCAGTTAAGCCTGGCGAAATAGGGGAGCTTGTCCTTACTACTCTTAGAAGGGAATCCATGCCCCTTATCCGCTATCGCACAAGGGACTTAACTCGGCTAATTCCAGAGCCCTGCCCCTGCGGAAGGACGCACCTTAGGGTTGATAGGATCCTTGGACGGGCTGACGACATGTTTATCATCCGCGGAGTAAACATCTTCCCACAGCAGATTGAAGCTGTGCTTATGCGTTTCCCAGAGGTTGGACAGAACTATCAGATCTTACTTGAGGGATACGATGAACTAAAAGTTAAGGTTGAGCTGAACCGGGACATGTTTGACGGAAGAATTGAAAGGCTTTTAGCCCTAAAGCAGGAGCTTGAGGATAAGATCCGGGCAGAAATCCAGGTTCGTCCAAAGGTTGAGCTTCTTGAACCGGGAAGTTTACCCGTTAGCGAAGGCAAAGCTAAAAGGGTAATAGATAAAAGAACCCTTTAAATAGGAGGAAAATTCTATGGATTATGTAGAAATTTTAAGCCTTTTTGCCGAAAATAAACCAGGCAGACTTGAAAGAATACTTCAGGTCCTTGCTGAAGAGGGGATAAACATCCTTGGCTTTTCCATCATCTCCGTTAAAGATTTCGGGGTGATAAAACTTCTTGTGGATAATCCAGAGCGGGCTTTTAATAGGTTTAGGGAGAAGGGCTTTACTGTGGCAAAGATCAAGGCTCTTGGCGTTGAGCTTGAGGATAGACCGGGCGGTCTTTACGAGGTGGTAAAGAAGATTTCAGGAAAGCAAATAAACATCGAGAGCGCCCTCGTCTATGTTGCCGAAACTCGTAAAAAAGCCTACTTTGTGTTTGAGGTGGAAGACATTGATTCTGCCTGGCAAGTCTTGCAAAATGAGGGCTTAAAATTCTTGAAACAAGAGATGATCTTAAGGAGGTAGCTATGTATTGGAATAAAGAAGCCGAAACAATGCCAAGAGAGGAGCTACAAAAGCTCCAACTTCAAAGTCTAAGAGAGGTGATTAAGTATGCCTACGAGAGGGTTCCTTTTTACCGCAAACGCTTTGAGGCTGCCGGCATAAAACCTGAGGATATAAAGTCCCTTGAGGATTTAAAATACATCCCCTTTACAAGCAAAGCCGACCTACGCGAGGTCTATCCTTTCGGGCATTTTGCCGTCCCCCTTTCCGAGATTGTAGAAATTCATTCATCAAGCGGGACAACAGGAAAGCCCGTTGTTGCTGCCTACACAAGGAGGGACCTTGAGGTTTGGGGAGAAGTGATGGCAAGGTCTCTTACGATGATAGGCGTTACCTCTCAAGATGTGATCCAGATTGCCTATGGATATGGTCTATTTACGGGCGGGCTTGGCTTTCATTATGGGGCTCTGAAAATTAGGGCGACGATAGTCCCAGTCTCTGCTGGCAATACCAGAAGACAGATCACCCTCATGCAAGATTTTGGGACAACGGTTCTTGCCTGCACACCATCCTATGCCCTTTACCTTGCAGAGTATGCAAGGGATGAGATGAGGATTGACCCTTCCACGCTTAAACTTCGGGCTGGCTCTTTTGGAGCTGAGATGTGGACAGAGGAGATGAGAAGGGAGATAGAGAAACGTTTTGGCATCAAAGCTTACAATGTTTATGGGCTAACAGAGATCATAGGACCGGGTGTCGCCCACGAATGCGAAGAGCAAATGGGGCTTCATATCTGGGAAGACCATTTTCTCCCCGAGATAATCGACCCTGAGACAGGAGAATGGGTAAAGGAAGGGGAGGAAGGGGAGCTCGTGCTAACTACGCTAACCAAGGAAGGCGTTCCCATGATCCGTTTCCGCACAAGGGACATAACTTCATTTGTCCCAGGGGAATGCCCATGCGGGAGGACTGGGAGGCGCATCGAAAGGATCAAGGGAAGGACGGATGACATGATCAAGGTTCGTGGCGTTATGCTCTTTCCGTATCAAATAGAGCAGTGCATCCTTGAGGTGCAAGGCGTTGAGCCTCATTATCAGATAATTCTAACAAGACCACACCATCTTGACGAGATAGAGGTTCAGGTTGAGATGGCTAAGGAAACATTCTCCGATGAGGTTCGAGCTATTGAAGACCTAAGAAGGCGTCTTGAGAAGAAGATCGAGGAAACGGTTGGGATTAGGGTCAAAGTAACGCTCGTTGAGCCAAAGAGCTTGCCAAGGAGCGAGGGTAAGGCAAAAAGGGTTATCGATAAACGTAATCTCAGCTAAAGGAGGGCTTCCAATGAAGGTAAAACAGATATACATTTTCTTAGAGAATAAGAAGGGCAGGCTTTATGAAGCCTTAAAGGTTCTTGCTGAAGCGGGCATAAACATCCGTGCTTTAGCCATCGCTGACACCTCAGACTTTGGCATCCTTCGCCTTATCGTCAACGACCCGGAAAAAGCAAAATCAGCCCTTGAGAACGCGGGCTTTACCGTAAAGATTACCTCCGTTTTAGCAGTTGAGGTGGACGACCGCCCGGGAGGTTTAGCTGAGGTCTTAAAATATCTTTACGATGCCGACATCAACATAGAATATACCTACTCCTTCGTGGAAAAATCCGGGGAAAAAGCCGTAGTTGTTTTAAGGACAAACAACTTAGATAAAACCATATCTCTCCTAAAAGAAAAGGGGATTACCCTCCTTTCGGAGGGCGAGGTAGCAAATCTTTGAAATTTGAGGTTTCCTTCTAAGCCTTTGTCTCTTTTTTAGGTAGTTTTCCGGCGATCAGCACGCAGGGTCTCTTTGAGATCACCACATGAACTCCTGGGGTCTCAAGCCCTTTCTTTAAAGCCTCAAACATTTCCTCATTCTTTAGCGGGTCGACCTCAACAACCGAACCCACTCCGCAGGCTTTGCAGAGCTCAACAAGATTTATAGCCTTTGTTTCTTCACCCCTTGGTCCAATGCCGATGATAGGGGTAGGCTGATGCCCGGTCATTGCGACGGTTGAATTGTCAAGTATGCAAACAAGGATGTTTGCCCGGTTGTAGACAGCATTAATCAACCCTGTTATTCCAGAGTGAAGAAATGTTGAATCTCCGATGACAGCAGCAACCCTTTGAACTCCCTGTTTGGCAATGCCAATGGCATTAGTGATGCTTGCTCCCATACAAAGACAAGTATCCATTGCGTTAAGAGGTGGAAGCGCTCCCAGGGTGTAGCAGCCGATGTCTCCAGTTATGTAGTTTGGCTTTGCCTCGATAAGAGCCTTGAAGAACTCTCGATGGGGGCATCCAGGGCAGAGGTTTGGCGGTCTTGGTGGAACCTTCTCAGGCTGAACTTCAGCTCCTTTACTCAAAAGCTTTAATACGACATCAGGACTAAGCTCTCCTTCAGCCGGCACATCCCCAGAAAGCTTTCCTTTAACTTTTGGGTGAAGGCATCTTGCTATTTTTTCAATGAGAGGATAGCCGTCCTCAAGAACGATCACCTCTTCAAGGTCTTTAACAAACTCAGCGATTAAAGCTTTGCTTCCAGGGTAGCCGGTTATTTTTAGGATAGGAAGCTCTTGAGCAAACTCCATGACATAGTTAAAAGTTATTCCACAGGCGATGATACCAACCTTACCCTCACCAGGGTAAATCTCATTAAAGGTTCTTTCGGCTATCCATTCCTCGATAAGAGGCTGTTTAGCGTTTAGCTCCCTGTGGAGCCTGAGCACATTCTTGGGAAGGGGTAAAAGATTGTCTGGGTCCTTCACCATGCTTACCTCTTTTTGAGGAAGAGGCTCTTCTAAAGTGGCAGGTAAATAGCAGTGAAGAAGTCTTGTTTGAGTGCGGAGTATTACTGGGAGGTGAAAGGTTTCGGATAGCTCAAAGGCAAGCTTGGTGTAGTTTTTTGCTGTTTCTCCATCGTAGGGCTCAAGGCAAGGAATTTTGGCAAAGTAGGCATAGAAGCGAGAGTCCTGTTCGTTTTGAGAAGAGTAGGCTCCTGGGTCATCTCCCATGGCTATGACCAAGCCACCACGCACCCCAAGGTAGCTCATGGTCATAAAAGGGTCTGCAGCCACATTTAAGCCTACATGCTTCATCGAACAGAGGACCCTTCTTCCGGTAAGAGAAACCCCGTAAGCAACTTCGAGCGCCACCTTCTCGTTGATGCTCCATTCACAGGGCACATCGTTATTTCTGATTATGGATTCCAGGATATGGGTTGCAGGTGTCCCCGGGTATGAAGTGGCATAGGAGATGCCAGCCTCATACGCCCCTCTTGCAATGGCATCGGCACCAAGCATTAGCTTCCTTTCCACTTTTAGCCCCCCTTTAAATTTGGTCTAAAGTTTGAATATTTATCTTATCTGAATATTTTAGAATAAGCAACCATTTTGGAAATTTTGCTTAGAACTTTGCGCTGGAGGGGCTTTACTCCCTTTTATCCCTAAACCCGTTAGTCTTCTCTCGAACCCCTAAAACAAACTTAAAATAATCAATCCTGCCATAAGCGATAATACTGTAAGCGGGAGTCCGACCTTTAAGTATTCTAAAAAGCCAATCTTTACCCGCGAGGATGCTCCCTCTATGACGATGATGTTGGTGATAGAGCCCAAGATGGTTAAATTGCCGGCAAAGGTTGAGGCTTTTTTCTCACCATGAGCGCATGCCGGGGGAAGCACTTAGCTTTGAAACAAGACGCTATGCTTTTCATTTTGAAGCTCTGGTTTTCTTGAAAAATTTCCTGAAAATTTTAAATTGCTAATTATTAGTAGAAGGGCACTTGAGAATAGAGCGTAAGAAAAAAGTTTTAAGTTTAGACAAGGTATCTACATTTTAAATTAACATAGAAAATTTTCTCATTTAAAGACTTTAAAAAATTAGTCATTATTAAGAAAATTGTCTATAATTATAAATAACTTTCAATTTTACTCAAAAACTACTTAACACCGACTTTGATTTTTTCACTGTAATTTGTATAATTTAAAAATAGGATACTTAGAAATATTTAGAAAAGATAGGGAGAGGCTTTAGGGATGGAAAATCCAGGCCTTATTGAGTGCGGTTTCTCCCCTCATTCAGCCTAATCCACTTTTCCTTCCTCGCTGATAGCTTTCTTTTTTAACGAGCTCTTGTTTTTATCCGCTTTTTACCAGGAGGCAATCATTATGCTTTTTACCAAGAGGCAACCATTATGCAAAAAATAAAAAGGAGGAGGTGGGCTTATGAGGAGACCGAGAAGGGTTAGAGAAAATTTAGAAGAAATGTTGGAGGATATTAAACCAAGGTTGGGTGTTGCCGCCTATGCTCGTCCTCTTTATTACGATGTTTTTCAAACGGTAAAGTCCTATTTACTTAAGCTTTACCTGGGAGATGAGGTAACTCCACCAGCTGAAGAATTGCCTTTTAAAGTAGTAGAAGCCTTTTCTTATGTTTCACCTGGCTTTTTTACCTTACCTATGATCGTAGGTTTTGACCCTTTTGACAATTATACCTCATCTGAACAGTCATTTCTCGCTGTTGTGAAATATAACAATAACAGATACTATATTTCCTTATCGATAATTAAAGATTACAACGAAGTTAAATATATTATGTTTGTTGTTGGAGAATCCCCAGAAGAATTATACACTATTGAGTTAACTAATTTGTTGATAAAATTAGCTATAAGAAATTCAGGCTACTATGGAAAATTTCTAAAATTTTCACAACCAAGTGAAACTATTGAAAGAATAAAATTTAAAATACTTCCTCCTCCTAATCTTTCCCTTAGTGATATTTATCTAAAAGACAAATCAGACCTTGAAGACTTTGTCGAAGCAGTAAAAAGAAAGAATCAAGGATTAAGATATCTTTTTGTTGGTGAACCCGGCACAGGTAAAACAGATACTGTAAGAGCTATCATAGCTGAATGTCTTAAAGTTGATGAGATTACAGTAATAGAAGTTGACGCAGGCTCTGGCATTTCTTTGAATGTAGTTTTTGAATACGCTGAGATTTTTAGTCCAGTTTTACTTTGCATAGATGATATTGATATCTTGGTTGGGTCAAGAGAAAACTATTTCAGAGCAAAAGAACTTTCAAGCGCCCTTCAAGCCTTAGATGGCTTCATTGAACAGGATGACCACTACTTAATAGCTACGACTAACGATAGGAAGCTTGTTGATTTTGCCTTAAGAAGACCAGGTAGATTTGACCTTATCATAGAGTTTAAAGAGCTTGACCCAGAGTTTTATCCAGACCTTGTTTTGAGAGAATCAAAGGATGAAAACTTAGCCGAAGTATTTAAAGACGAAAGGATTAGGAGAAAGCTTTATAATCTCAAGGTAACCGGGGCTTTCATTGTTACCTTAGTTAAGCATTTACTTAAGCCAAGGTATGATGAAACAAGATACAAACCTGAAACTGTTATAGCTTTAATAGACAAGCTTCATACAGCCTTTAAGCAGGAAGTAAAGAAAGAAGAAAAAATAGGTTTTGTGGGAGGTGATAATGAGTAAAGTCAACCTTGAAGAGTTTAAGCAGGTTATCAAGGAATTAACCGACGAGGCTAAAGTTTTGGGAAATCCTTACATATTCTTGACTGAATTAGATAGCCTTTTAAGAAATAAAGGGATAAATATTTACAGATATTCCCGAGAGCTTGATAAAAATGAAAGAAGAATCATTGATAGGGAGATTCTCAATCAGCTCGTTAAGTCCGCAAATGAGATTTTGAAAAGATTTTCCGCTGAAACTGTTTTAGATGAAAGAAAGAAGCTTGAGCGAGAATTTTTAGAGTTTCTTAGGATCTTTGCTAAACTGAAAAATATCGACATGGCATATAATTTAATGCAGGATCTTTATTACTATTTCAGTCCCTATGATTTTAACTACATTGTCCTTTTAAATAAACTGAGATGGCTAAATCTTGACCCAGAAACTGAGATGGTAAAACTTAGAATCAAAGATATAATCAACATTGTTGAAGGCGAGAATTTCACTGAAAAGGAGGATTTAGTGCAAGATAAAGAAATAGAAGAGAGCTCCTTTCGAGAATATTTTGAGTGTAGATATGGGGAAGAGGCAAATGTAGAGCTACCGCAATGCGAGTATGAAGAGGAGAAGCATCCCCTTGTCCCTATCATTCAGACAATCGAAGAGTTATTTGCCAATAAAGCTGATGTTAAACCAACCTTAGAGATGGCAAAAGAGTATTTAAAAACTAAAGGCTTAAGCCTTGAAACTTTTTCCAATAGAGAGCTTAGAGAGTTTTTAAATGTCTTAGCCTATTTGATAGCAGAAAGAATGCTTTTTGATAACGAAGAGCTGGCTAATATTTATGATAGTATGTGGCTTGAAGATATCAACTTTTACTGCTTTGAAAATCTAAGTCTTCAAAATCCATACTGTAAGGTAATGTATTTTTTTCATCTAAATTTTATCGCTGGATATGGCGCTGAGAAAGCATCACTTGAAGTATATAAATTCGTAAAGCAAAGGGTTGAACCAAACGATGTAGAAAAACTGCTTATGGAACTTTTAGAGGATGAACTAAGTAAAAGGCAAAGAAAGACTAAAAAGACAAAGGAGGTGTCACATGAAGGTTTACAGAACAGTGTATAGCTCTAAAAAATGTGCAACTTGTGAGTATTGGGGAGCCATGAGGCAAGTAAGGGGCTATAGTGTAGAGAGCGAAGAATGGGGCGTGTGTTCCAACCGTAGAACTTTAAATTATGGTAGGGAAAAGAGCTGCAAGGATAGTTGCTCAAGATACATGAGATGGTTAGCGCTTGAGAGATAGAGGTTTTTTTCTATGCAGGTATACTTTACAGATGAAAGAACGATCGTTGACAGTATAACAGGAGAGGTTTTTGACCTTGAAGAAGAGCATGGAGTATGGACTTGGGAAAAGAAAGTATATGTGTATAATAAACTTTCAAGGAAGGAGAAGCTTAAAACCCTCATTCATGAGGTAGTAGAATGTTTTTTAGTAGTTTATTTAGGGATGAGGCAAGAAAGAGCCCATAAGATAGCAAGCTTAGCGGAGAGGGTAGTGGGGAAATAGAGTATAAATAAGGGCTAAGGTATGGAGAAAAAATGGAAAAAATGTGAGGATAAAAACACAGTTTGTTGGGAAGAGGATGGTTTTAGATTGACCTTAAAAGAAATACACAACGAAAGTCTAATTTTAACGAGGGATTTAACGGAAGAACCTATTGTTTGTCAAGATTTTGAAATCTCGCCCGTTGTCGTTGAAGAATGGAAGGCGCTTTGGGTAAAGGTTGAGGATAGTTCCGGAAGAGAGGTTGACAAAATTTACTTCGGAGCCAAAGAAGCAAACGGAAAACCAAAACCTAATGGCTGGTATTCTTTCACTTTCAGAAACTACCTTGGAAAAAGCTATATAAGGGTGAAGTTTAAGAACGGGGAAGAAATCATTACAGACCCGATAGAAGTTATTTCAAGTAAGACTAATTTGGCTAAAAATGAGCAAAACGGTAAGCTTCCCTATTGCCAATTTCTTAGGGCTCTAATAGACGATTTAATCAATTACCTTGCTACATGTCCTTTTGACTTAAGCTCACCTACTGAATTTTATACTGAGGAGTATTCTTATCCACCATCTCCAGTCTTTATCCTTCATACCTTAGCTCATAATGCAGAAGCTATAATCCAAGCCCTCCAAACCATTTGGCACAATCCTTACAGAAAATTAACAACCGAAGAAAGATGGGTATATCTTAGCGAAGCAAAGCAGGTAGATGAAGACACAATCATTATGATGCTTAAACATCCTAAATATTTACAGGAGTATAAAGGAGGAGAATTAGCGCATTTAGCTGGTTTGCTTAAGAATAATCTTCCACTAAAAGTCTATCAAAGGCAGTTTATAGAGACTTTAGACAATCCTGAAAATCGTTTTATCAAGAAGTTCATGGACATTATTCTCTATTGGTGTGATGAATTGGAAAGACTGAATATTTTAAACGAAAATAGTCCTCATAAGGAGCAAATAGAGAAGTTAAGAAACTATGTAAGGTATCTAAGAGCCGATCCACTTTTTGCTGATGTAGGAGAGATGACTATATTCCCAGCGTCATCACAAGTTTTATTAAAGAGAGACGGCTATCGTGAGTGTTTAAACATTTATAGGCTTTTACACCTTGCAAGGATCCCCATATTTAACAACATACAACAGGCGATAGATAATAGAAGGATAGACCAGCTTTATGAATTCTGGTGCTTTTTTAAGTTGTCTGAGATGTTGGCAAAGGTTATAAATGGAGAAGAAGGAAAGCCAAAGTTTAGAATAAAAGAAGGTCCACAAGGCGGTCTTGAAGGAGAGACTGAAGCAGATTTAGGAAAGGGGTACAAGCTTGTGTATAATGAAACTTGGAAAGGGTATACCTTTAATTTTCGTCCAGATTTTTTACTTATGAAAGATAAAAACTTAGAAGTTGTTTTTGATGCCAAGTTTAGGTTTGACCTAATGGAATTAGATAAAGATTTGAAGAACTTAGAGGAGGAAGCTATTAGAGAAGGAAATTGGGGAAAAGTAGTGAAGGTTGAGGATGTATATAAGATGCATACTTATAGGGATGCTTTGCAGTGTAGAGCGTCAATCGTTGTGTATCCGGGGGATAGAAGGCATTTTTATGATGTGATAAGAGGGGAGATAGAAGATTATTCATTGTCAGATGTAATAGAAAATTTGGAAGGAAATTTAAAAGGAGTAGGGTTTATAGGGTTAAGACCTGAATATTGATGTTAGGAAAAGGTAAAGATAAAAAATAAAGGAGGTGAAAGGATGGCTAGAAAAGAGTGGACACCTGAGAATTGGAAATGGGATGAAGAGAAGATAGCTGTATATTTAGAAAAGTTTAAGGAGTATTTAAGTAGTACTGAAGGAAAAAAAGAGTTAGAAATTGGAAAAGAAAAAAAGTTAAAAATGCAAAAATTTTTAGAAGATGAAGAAAGTATAGATAAGTTGAGTATTGAAGAACTTAAAGAATTGTTGCTAATGGTAAACACTATTAGAACTTATGAAGATAAAATTAAGCCCAAAAAAAACCTATTACTTCAGAAATTGATAAAGGGAATATAGAATATATAAATCAAATTAAAGATTGGTTAAAAGAATTAATTAAAATTAAAGAAGGAGATTCATTACCAAAAAGTCCCAAAAATTGTTCAGCTAAAGCTGCTTCAGAATTGCTTACTTTTCGTTATCCCGAAAAATTTTACATAGTTAATGGTGCTTGTATAAAAGGGTTAAATGAGTTAAGATTAGATAACATACCTGAATTAAATGAATCTGATGTAAATGAGAATAATTATCCCAATTGGCGACCATTATTTGAATATCTTAAAGATAAAATAAGTAAAGTTATTAAAGGCAAATTGGATAAGGAAACTGATTATTATGATGTTGATGTTTTTTTATACTTTATAGGTAAACAAATTCCAAAGTTAAAGAACAATAAAACAGATGAAAGTCAAGATAAAAGCAAAGAAAGTATGAATATCGCAGAAACTGTCAAAGAATCAGATACAAAAAATGAATTAACTTTACAAGGGTATTTACAATACAGAGGCTTTTACTTTGACCAAGATTTAATAACAGCCTTCTATTCTGCTCTTAAAACTAAAGGCTTTGTTATTCTCTCAGGTCTTACTGGGACCGGAAAGACAAAATTGGCCCAACTATTTGCTGACTTGTTTTTGGAGGAAAAAAGTAAGGAAAGTAGCGAAACAAATGATAGTAGTATGAACGGATTTATTATTAAAGTTCAGCATTACATGTTGCAACATAATAGAATGTATATACCAACCAACTATTTGCATTTTTTAGGTTCCACAGATGTAAAGCAGGGAGTTAAAGTAAAAGTTGTTATAAACGATGAAGAAGAAATTTGCAGATTAGTTGAATATACTAATAGTCCAGTTGCTCTTTATTTTAATAAAAAAGTAGCGGAATGGTTTAAAAACAATTTGAAAAAAGAGGATCAATTGTTAGTAAAAATAGAATTATCAGAAGATAATCAGGTTGAAAAATTTATACTTCAAAATGTAGAAACAGAAACAAATTACTTTCCTACATATACATTTTTATCTGTTAGACCTGATTGGAGAGACACAAAGGAATTATTGGGATATTACAATCCAATTAATAGAGCCTATGAGAGCACCCCTTTGCTTAAATTTATTTTAGAAGCCAAAGAGAGCTATGAAGACAATAAGAACAACGCGGTACCATACTTTATCATCTTAGATGAAGTGAATTTATCTCATGTAGAATACTATTTTGCTGATTTTCTAAGTGTTTTAGAATCAGGGCGTGACCAGCATGGCTGGACAAAGGAAACAATAAAGCTTCATAATTCTGAAGAAGTTTTATTAGATAATAATGGAAAAGAAATACCTAAAGAAATTAAACTACCACCTAATCTTTACATTATAGGTTCAGTTAATATAGATGAGACTACCTATATGTTTAGTCCAAAGGTTTTAGATAGAGTTTTTACTATTGAATTTAGAGAGGTTAATTTTGATAACTATTCAAAAAGTTTGCAAAATTTACCAATTAACATATCGGAAGATGAGCTTAAAACACTTGAAGATCAACTTAAAAAACTAGGAGATATACTCCTAAACGACTTAAGAAATAATGAAAAATTTTGCGCAGTCGTAGCCGATAAAAAAGAAATTAAAAATGCTATTAGTAAATTAGATTCAACAATAATAAATGAACTTAATCAGCTCAATCAAATACTTCAACCCTACAACCTGCATTTCGGATACAGAGTTTTAGACGAGATTGCTTTGTTTATTAAATATGCAACGAGTGCACCTAAGGAAGTAGGAGAGCTTAGTGTAGAGCGAGCCTTAGACTTTGCAGTATTCATGAAGGTTTTGCCCAAGTTCCATGGTCCAAGGCAAAAGTTAGAAAGACCTTTATGGTTAGTTTTAAATTGGTGCTTAGTAAATCCCGTTGAATTTGATAATAAAAAATCTGAAAATTTGATAAAAGAAATTTGGAAAAAATTAAAAGAAAATTGGAAAGAATTAAAAGGGAAAGAAAGCCCCTCTATTGATGATATATTTTTTGTAATACAAGAGTTAAGATTAGAATTAAAGAATATAAAGAAAGAATCTCAAGTAACTAATACAGAACTTCAGACAATAAATCAACAGGAAAAACAAACAACAGAAGAAAATGAGCAGGCAGAAAACGTGGCCCAGCAGGCAGAACAAACAAAAGCAACGAGTAAAGGATCATTCAAATATTCAAGAACTGCTATAAAGGTGCTCACCATGCTTAGACAACTATATGAAACTGGATTTGCAAGCTTTGCTTAATTTTAAAAAGGAGAGAAAGCATGGCTAAAAAGCACCAATCTAAACCTCAGACTAATAAAATCACGCTTAGTCCAAGTGAAATAGGAAAACCGCTTCTTGAGGATTTTTGTCCTCGGTGCTTTTGGTTTACTAAAAAGTTTCCGATTAAAGATAAACATCCTTTTAGCTCTCCCATGGCTGGTATCCTTAGCATAGCCGATAAATATGTTAAAGATTTGGTTGAATGGCATGTTCAGAAATTAAACAGGCTACCTACTTGGATACTAAATCAATTGAAGAAATTTTATCCTCACCTTGATTTTGACAATATTAGATTAATAAAACCAACTTCCTGGCAGGTTTTTCTTTTTAATGGAGCATGCCTTTTAAGCGGAAAAGCAGACGAAATTATAGAGTTTTCTGATGGCTCTTGGTTTATTATTGATTATAAAACCGCGGCTTTAACAGAAAGCCAAGCAAAATTGAGACCTCATTATTCGGCTCAACTTAACGCCTATGCCTATTTAGCTAACAAAAAGTTGGAAAAGCCTGTTGTAGGCTTAGCTTTAGTATACTTTGACCCGGAGTATAAAGACCTTAATGATGAGGTAATACTACACCGAACCAAAGAGGAGTTCCTCTTTGGCTTCAACCCAACCGTCGTGCCAGTAAAGCTTATGGATAACGAATGGGTAGAAGACCTATGCCAAACTATGTTTGAAATCCTTTCCTTAGAGACACCACCTGAAGGAAAGTTAAACTGCGATGGGTGTAATCTTCTACAGGACTGGTTAAATAAAATTAGTAGTTATATTGGTTTGATATAAAATTAACCTAAAGGAGGAGGGAATGAAAGAAATTCAATATACAGGTGTTTGGTGGCTTCCTGAAGCTCTAGATAACAAAGTTTCAGGCACTTTAAGTATTGTTTATGGAAATGGAATATTTTTAACGTTAAATGACAGTTTTAATAAAGATAATAATAGCGATAACGAATTAAAAGTTCTCAATCCTACAATTATTCTTGGAAAATCAACAAATAATACAGAGATTACTCTGTATAATTGTTATGAAATTGTCCCTTATTTAGACTCTATAGGAATGCCAACTAAATTATATTGTGAAACTGCTTTTATCGGAGTGCATTTTTTTAAAGAAGAAGATATTAAATTTATAGATCTTACTTTTAAATGTACTTATTTAGATGATTGGTTAAACATCGCTACCATTGAATTAGAAGATGTTTCTAAAGATGAAATTATTGTAAAGTTTAAGAATCCCAAACCTATAAAAGTTAAGATTGATGATTTTACCATAGCTTTTAAAAGTAAGTTTCAATTAGGAGACTTATTTGAGGGAAAAGAAGATCAATTTTTAAATATTGAGGAGATTAGGGTTTATCCGAAAAAATCTATTGTAATTAGTCCTTCTAATGAAAGACATTTTACTGATTTTTTGAAAATTATAAATCATTTATTAAGGTTAATAAGCTTAGGATTAAATTATCCAGTTTATTTGCAAGAAATAAAAGGTATTAGCGAAGTTAAAAGGGAAAAGATTGGAAAGAAAACATATAAATTTGATCCAATTCAAATTTTTCATAATGTTGCAAAATTTCATCAGGAATTTATAAGCTTTACTAAGACTGATTTTTTATTCACATGTAGAGATATAAAAGATAGTTTAGAAAAAATTCTTCAAAATTGGTTTAAGAATTCGAAACTATTTGAAAGGGTATACAATGCTTATTTTGAAATGTTTTACAATAAACAAGTATCTTTAGAGCATAAATTTTTAGGTTTGATCAAAGCTTTGGAAATATATCATGATCATAAGAGAAAAGTTAATGATTCAAATAGTTTTAATGTATTGTCGGAAGATAAATGGAATATAGTTCAAAACGAAATAGTGAATTTAATTAATAATATGCTATCTAAAAATGAGGCAAGTATTTTAATAAAAAATTTAGATTGTCTTAATAGGTTATCTTTACAAGAAAAATTAAAATATCTCTTAAACAATTGCTTAGGGAAATATTTAAAAGAACTTAATAAGGTTATCGATGAATTTATTACAGGTGAAAACGAATTTATTAAAAGAGTTGTAATGATAGAAAATATGCTAAGTAATTTTGCAAATGAGAATATCTTATATGATAAACCTATAAAAAAGAATGAACTTGCAAATGTAGTTTTAAACTTAAAAAGATTATTAGAAATTTGTATACTAAGAGATTTAGGTTTCTCATTTGATATGATCAAAAATATTTATTCTAAAAGATCTGTTAAGGATTTTAAAACGTCAATTAAAAGAAATGGAAGTTGAGTTAATAAATGATCCAAATGTGATCCGTAAAAGCTAATTAATTTAAAAAATTAATTAATTTAAAAGTAATAACTTAAAAATAAAATAAAAGTTGAAATTACAAGAGAATAGATCAACTCATTCATATTTTGATGAGTTTATACAAATAAAGCAGGTAAGAGAATTTCTAAGCTTAATCTATGTTTTTGACTATGCATTAGTTGGTGGATTGGCAGTTTCTTTTTGGGTGAAAGAGAGAAAACCAACTCAAGGTGAGCTTGATATTTTAATTGACGAAGAGCAGATAAACGATTTACTTGAGCTTCTTGAAAAGCAACACTACACCATAGAAGGTTGGAAAGGTTTAGAGATAACCAATGTTGCTGTTAGAAAGGAAGACTTTCGCTTTGATATCCTTCTTGCCCAAGATGATTGGTTAAAAGAAGAACTACTCTTTACCATTAGTGTGCCTGATAGAAAAATAAAGGTGCTTCATCCAAAAGGTATAATTAAGATGAAGCTTTTTGCCCTGCGAGAAAAGGATATGAAGGATGTTGAACTCTTAGAAAACTTTATAAAAAACGCACAATCTCACGCCAAAATCACCTATCAAATTTGTCCCAAAGCATAAAAAATAAGCTTACAATTTTATGTCGAAACGGGTAAAGTTGTCTCGCATATGTTCTTCGAGCTTTAATACAAAGAGACAAGCTCTATTGTGGAGAGCAATAATACTAATGCCATCATAAATGTGAGAGATATAATCAGTATCCTTTTGAACTTTTTTAGTTTTTAAACATTTTGCTTCCTATGTGCCCTTCTTCTTATCCATTTATCAATCTCTACTACTAATACTACTGTAGCAGAAACCATTAGTATTTGCAACCATTCGCTCATAGTTATCGGTTCTGTTCTGAAAATCCACTGGAGTGTAGGCACATAGATAACTGAGAGTTGCGCAAAGAATGCTGCTATCAGGCTAAAAAAGAGAAGAGGATTAGTAAAAGGACTAATTTTGAAGATGGATTGTAGTTCTGAACGACTATTCCACGCTTGAAAGAACTGGAAAAATACCATGGTTGTTACTGCAACTGTACGGGCTTTTTCAAGGGAGGGACCCTCATTTAAGGCTAACTGGAAGTTATATACTACACCTACTGAGATGAGAAGACCTACAATTACTGTCCTTTCCCACAGAAGTCTCGACATAATAGGTTCTTTGGGGTCTCTTGGTGGCCTTTCCATAATCCCCTTTTCTCCTGGTTCAAAGGCAAGGGCAACATGCTGAATACCATTTGTGACAAGGTTAATCCATAGTAGCTGGGCTGGCACATAAGGTATGGGAGTTCCCATGATAACAGCAACCAGAATAGAAAGGATTGCAGCAACTCCTGTTGGGATAAGGAAAAAGGTTACCTTACGGATATTATCAAATACTATTCTTCCCTCTTTAACTGCACTAAATATGCTTGCAAAATTATCATCAGCTATAATCATATCAGCAGCCTCTTTTGCTACATCTGTACCTGTCCTTCCCATAGCGACGCCTACATGAGCTGCCTTAAGGGCTGGGGCATCATTTACTCCATCACCTGTTACAGCTACGATTTCGCCAGGTTTGACTAGTGCCTGTGTAATTCTTAACTTATGCTGGGGAGAGACCCTCGCATAAACATTTACTGTTTTTACTTTTTCAAAAAGTTCTTCATCAGTCATGCCTTCTAACTCTCTGCCAGTTAAGACCTCTGCCTTTTCGTCTACAATCCCGAGTTTTTGAGCAATTGCCTTTGCAGTAATAGCATGGTCACCTGTAATCATCACAACCCTTATGCCTGCCTTCTTACATTCCTCAATTGCCTCCTTTACTTCTGGCCTTGGAGGATCTATCATGCCCTGTAGTCCTGCAAAGATAAGATTCGAGGCAATACCAGGGCACTCCACATCTTTGCAGGTTAATTCCTCAAGCTCATGGTCAGCTTCTTTAAAGGCAAAAGCAAGGACCCTCAACCCTTCCTTTGCAAAGTTTGATGCAACATGTAAAATTTCCTTCCTTTTTATTTCATTTATTTCATTTCCGTAAATGTCTTTACTACACATATCAATAATCTTTTCAGGTGCGCCTTTAACAAAAATATACTTTTTCCCTTTATGCCTGTGCAGGGTTGCCATATAACCCCTTTCAGACTCAAAGGGAATAATTGCTATCTGTGGATATTTCTCTTTTTCTTCTTCCTTGTTCAACCCAGCCTTCATGGCAGATACTATAAGAGCACCCTCTGTGGGATCGCCATTAACCTTATAAAAACCATCTTCTTCGTAAATATCAGACTCATTACAAAGCAACCCTATCCTGAGCAAAGTATAAAGATTCGCCTTTAACTCTGGATCGAGATTTTTCAATGAAATTCCTTCACAAAGTACCTCACCAGATGGGTCATATCCGCTACCTGTAAATTCATAAATGTGTTCCCCATCATAGGCAAGTTTTACAGTCATTTCATTTTTTGTAAGGGTTCCTGTTTTATCAGAGCCAATTACTGTAATGCTTCCGAGGGTCTCCACAGCAGTAAGTTTTCTGATAATAGCATTCTGTCTTGCCATCCTGATTACTCCCACTGCCAGTGCTACTGTTACAGCTATAGGAAGACCTTCAGGTACAGTTGCTACGGCAGCACCCACTACAGTCATAAACATATATTTGGCACTTTCTCCAATTAATAATCCAATTAGAAAAAGTACTACTGATGCACCAAGAACAATAAATGCTATTGTTTTTGCAAAACTTTCTATTTTATCCTGAAGAGGTGCTCTCACACCGGTTAATTCTTTAACCTCTTTAGCAATCTTGCCTAAAATGGTTCTTTCTCCAGTTTTTACAACAACTCCCTTAGCCCTTCCGCTAACAACAATTGTTCCCATGAAGGCCATGTTTTTCTGGTCTCCAGGGGGTAAATTTTCCTGTTTTATTGGTGTGGTAATCTTTTCAACAGGAACAGATTCACCTGTAAGCATTGACTCATCAATTTTTAGTTCTATTGTATGGATTAAACGAATATCAGCAGGAACTTTCATTCCTGATGCAAGAAGAACAATATCCCCTGGAACAAGCTCTTCACTGTTTACCTCTTTTTCCTTTCCATCCCTGATAACCCTTGCTTTTGGAACAACCATCTTCTTTAATGCTCTCGCACTCTTTTCTGCTTTATACTCTTGAACAAACCCTATAATGGCATTAAGAATGACTACTGCAAAGATGACACCTGAATCTATATACTCTTTCAACAAAATCGTCACCACTCCTGCAATAAGAAGTATATAGATTAAAGGGCTTGTGAACTGATGAAGCAAAATCTTTAGCTTGTTTATCTTTTCTTCTTCGGCAATTTTATTAGGTCCGTATTTTTTAAGTCTTTGCTTTACTTCTTCCTCTGTAAGACCAAGTTCAGAAGTTTTTAGGTGTTCAAAAATCTCTTTTCCACTTAATTGATACCAGTTCATTTCTCACCTCTCATCAAACCTTTTTAAAAGCTCTTTCTGAAGCTTGCCTTTTTTATAATCCTTATAGAACCATCCTTATCTGTAAAAAGAATTGGATTTTTATCAAAATAACAAAGAGCTACTGGAAAGCTTACATCCTTAACAATAATCTCTACTAAGGCAATTTCAATCCCTTGAGTCTGAGGAATAAAGAATATTAGCTGGTACAAACAGATAATAATTATATTTTTAATTAAAACTTTTTTCATAAATGGGCTTAGTTTCATCATTATCATTTATCCAGCACTAAAACAATATCAAAAACCGCCTCACTTACCTTTTTTCTGAAGTAAAGTTGCGTTGTCAAGAATTTAAAACCATGAGCCCTCATCTTAAAATGGATATGGGCTGGTCTTCCTAGATGTGTACCTGGAAAATCAATCACAAATTTATATCTGCCTTCATTATCAGAAAATATAGTTGCTCGATGGGCATAATCATATACCCCTTCTGGATTGGCATGCCAGTATTCAATTACAGCCTGAGCAATAGGCTTACAATCAGGATAAGAAAGAACCCTTCCGGAAACAGTCAACCCAGAGAATGTCCTATCTCTTAAAAGTGCATTTGGTTTATAAAAGGGGACTTCCATATCAGGTTTTGTAAAAATGCATTTTTATGATGAATAGGCTAAGATAGCTATAGTCATAAAAATCAAAGATAAAATTACTGAAGCCATAAGCCCTCCTACTAAGAAATTGTTTTAAATTTATACTGTGATCTTTGACAACAACGATTTAAAGTTGGGGCAGTCTGACAGAACTTATTCCACATTTATCTTCATTTCATCAGAAAAGAGCATCCTTACAGATGGTCTCTGAAAAGAAACCTGCCTTTTCATTATTTTCGGTGCCATAAAATAAGGCTACTGTCAATGAGTAAATACCTGGCTTATCAGGAGCCTTAAGCGTATAGGTTATCTCACCTGAGGGGCAAAGGTTTTTTTCTTTATCATACTTCTGATCCATAATCATTACATACATTACATAATTAATCTCAAATTCAAATTACGCAAGGGTGTCACCTAAAAAATGGATTTCAACCTCCTCGAAGTTAAAAAATGCCTTCGTTAGCATCTTGAAGACCGCCCTCAATTTATCTCATTTCGAGCGTAGCATCACCCTGTCATTTCGAGCGTAAGCGAGAAATCTTATTCCCAAGGGAAAGGCAAAAGAGGAGACCCCTCGGCTTGCGCCTCGGGGCGACAGCGGGAGGGCTTACACAAAAACATTTTTTTAGTACAGCCCCTATACATTATTTAAAAAAAAACAAAGGAGGGATGAGCTATGAAGAGGGTGTTAGCGCTTATAGCGGGTGTTTCTTTGTTAAGCTTTTCTATAGTTTATGCTAAGGGACCTCAGGGAGGAGGTCCTGCTGGTCCCAAGCCCTATCAAGGGGCTGGAATAGGCAAAGAGGTAAGCGGAGAAGCAAAACCAGACGCTAAACAAGAGAAGCGCGAATTTGGGCAGACTGTTAGAGAGGAAGCCCAGAATAAAACGAGAATTATGGAACACAAAGAACTAAAAGAGCAGAAGAGAGAGCAGAAGAAAGAGCAAAAACGTATCCATAAACAAACTGGTCAAGGCAACGCAACAACTCAATAGGTTTGGTTAAGTTTTTTTTTGTCAAGATAGCAGGGGCTATCACCTTGCTACCTTCAGTCTTTAAAGGTTATAGCTTGACAGTTCCTTTTATCTTATGTTAACTTTATTATATGAAGCATTTAATTCTTTGTGCTGATTGGCTAATCACTTCAGCAGAGCTTCCCCCTATTCATCAAGGAGCCATTGTAATCGAGGGTAAGAAGGTCCTTGATGTGGGACCTCAGAGCGAAATATTAGCTCGCTATCCTAACGACAAAGTGGTCAACCTTCAGCATAAGCTCATCTTCCCTGGCTTAGTGAACGCTCATACTCATGCCCCGATGAGCATATTCCGCGGCATAGCTGAAGACTTACCTCTTATGACCTGGCTTAGGGAGTACATCTGGCCGGTTGAAAGCAAGGTCAAACGGGAGTGGGTCTACTGGGGCACAAAGCTTGCCTTGATTGAGATGGTCCGCTCAGGGATAACTCTCTTTTGCGATATGTATCTTTTTGAGCCAGAAGTTATAAGGGCAACCGAAGAGGTAGGGCTTAAAGCCCTGCTTGGAGAAGGGCTTTTTGATTTTCCTTCTCCTGGTTATGGTCCTTTAGAAAAAGGGCTTAAACTTACAGAGGAGCTTCTTCAGGAGTTTTCTCGCCATCCTAAAATAAAAATCGCCGTATCCCCCCACACCCTTTACACTTGCTCCCCTGATACTATTAAGAAATGTGTAAAGCTTTCTGAGAGACACAACGCTCCTCTTCACATTCATCTTGCTGAGAACTCTGAAGAGATAGCTGAAACAAAGAAGCGATATGGAAAGCATCCAGTAGAGCTTCTTGATGAGCTTGGAGGTGTGAACGAAAAGCTCTTGGCTGTGCATTGCGTAAAGCTCGGGGAGAGGGAGATTGAAATTCTTTCCAAGAAAGGGGCAAAGGTTGCAAGTTGTCCGGAGAGCAACCTTAAGCTTGGTTCAGGGATTGCGCCGATTCCTAAGATGCTCTCATCAGGGCTTTGTGTTGCCCTTGGCACGGATGGTCCTGCAAGCAACAACGACTTAGACCTTCTTTCGGAGATGCGAACCACCTCTCTAATACATAAGGGTTTAGCCGAGGACCCAGCGATTATCTCCGCAAAAGATGTCTTTGCTATGGCCACAGAAAATGGTGCCTTAGCCCTCAATTTCTCAGACACGGGAAAGCTTCTTCCAGGTTATAGAGCGGACCTTGCCGTGCTTGACCTAAATAAAGAGAATCTTCAGCCAGACTACAATCCCTTAGCCCTTCTTGTCTACAGCGCAAAGGCTGGTCAAGTGTCTGATGTAATGGTTGACGGTGAGTTCATCATGAGAAACCATCAAATCTTAACGGTAGATGAAGCCTTGATAAAAGAAAAAATTCACGAAATCAAAGAGGAGGTCTTACAGCTTTTAAAGACACGCAAGAGTTAGTTTTTTTAATAGACCTAAAATTATTTTTCACAAGACAATTGTAAAAGGTGAAGTTTGATAGGGGAAATTTTCTCATACTGAGGAAGGTTTACCAAAATTATTGTATCTTTTCTCTTGACAAACCTCCAAAATTTTTATAATTTGCCATATTAAAATTTCTAAGGAGGTTGACCTATGGCGGATATTGAAGCTCTTCTTAAGGAAGAACGTATCTTTTATCCCCCACAGGAAAAGAAGGACCAGGCTTACATTTCAAGTAGGTATCAGTATGAGCAAATTTATAAGTATTCCCTTGAGGACCCAGACGGTTTTTGGTCTGAGAGGGCAAAAGAGCTTATCACCTGGTTTAAGTATTGGGAGAGGACTTGCTATTGGGATTTTGAAAAGCCTGAAATTAAGTTCTATGAAGGCGGAAAGCTTAACCCAGCCTTCAACTGCCTTGATAGACATTTAGCTAATCCTGAGGTTAAAAACAAGGCAGCCATCATCTGGCAAGGCGAGCCAGACAAGGACGTCCGGGTCTACACCTACCAAATGCTCTTTGATGAGGTTTGTAGGTGGGCAAACATCCTAAAACATTTTGGGGTGAAGAAGGGTGATCGAGTATCCATCTACATGCCCATGATGCCTGAAGCCGTAGCTGCCATGCTTGCCTGCGCAAGAATTGGAGCAATTCACAGCGTAGTGTTTGGTGGTTTTTCTGCTGAGGCTTTAAAATCTAGGATCCTCGATGCTGGTGCAAAGCTTCTAATTACTGCTGATGGAACTTATCGTGGTGGAAGGAAGATAAATCTCCTTTCTAACGCTGAGACTGCTATTTCGGAATGTGATTGCATTGAAAAATATATCGTCGTTAACCGTTTTGGTGAAGAAATCACCCTTTCTGACGAAAGGGGTATCCTTTATGATGAGCTTAAGAAGAACCAAGATTTTGAGAAGTATTGTCCATACGAGGAGATGGACGCTGAAGATATCCTTTTTATTCTTTATACTTCAGGTTCAACTGGAAAGCCAAAGGGAATTTACCATACAACCGGCGGTTATCTGGTTTATGCGGCCCATACTACTCAATGGGTATTTGACCTAAAGCCTGAGGACATCTTTTGGTGCACCGCGGACATCGGTTGGATCACCGGGCATTCATACATTGTTTATGGACCCTTAGCCCTTGGAGGGACGGTCTTTATGTATGAAGGTGTTCCAACCTATCCTAACCCTGGTAGGTGGTGGGAGCTTGTCGACCGCTATAAGGTAACCATCTTCTACACCGCACCAACGGTAATCAGAGCTTTGATGAGGGAAGGTGAACAATGGCCAGCTAAGTATGACCTTTCGACGATTCGCATCCTTGGCACAGTGGGTGAACCCATCAACCCAGAAGCTTGGGTCTGGTATCATAAGAATATAGGTAAAGGTAGGGTTCCTGTTGTGGATACCTGGTGGCAGACAGAGACGGGCGGGCACTGCATCTCACCCCTCCCCTATGCTATCCCTCAAAAGCCAGGCTCCGCAACTTTATCTTTACCAGGAATTGAGCCAGTAATCCTTAGAGGAGATGGGACACCGGCTGATGTAAACGAAGGAGGGCACCTTTGCCTCAATAGGGCTTGGCCGGGTATAGCTCGCGGAGTTTGGGGCGACCCAGCAAGGTTTAAAGAGATATACTTTAGCCGGTTCCCTGGATACTACCTCACCGGTGACGGAGCAAGAAAAGACGAAGACGGTTATCTTTGGATCATGGGTAGGCTTGACGATGTCATCAATGTCTCTGGTCACCGTATCGGGACCATGGAGCTTGAATCGGCCTTTGTAGCTCATCCAGCGGTAGCTGAGGCAGCAGTAGTGGGTATGCCTCATGATATAAAGGGCGAAGCCATCTATGCTTATATCGTTCTTAAGGAAGGACATCACCCCAGCGAAGAGCTCAGGAAAGCCCTTGTCAATCACATAAGAAAAGTCATTGGACCTGTTGCTACACCGGATGTTATTCAGTTTGTTTCAGGGTTGCCCAAGACCAGGTCTGGGAAGATCATGAGGAGAATCCTGCGGAAGGTTGCTGCAGGTATTTACGACGACCTTGGCGATACCTCTACGCTTGCTGACCCATCCGTCGTCGAAGAAATCATTCGCGGAAGAAAAGAAATCATTGGAAGCTAAACTTTCTTAGGGGGCTTTTGCCCCCCTTTTTTAACAGTGAAGGATTTTAGCTTTACTCTTCCAGTGCAAGTTTTTTTTGGGAAAAATTCTTTAAAAAGACTTCCAGAAATTCTACCAACTCTTGGAAAGAGATGTCTTTTAATTTACGGGAGGTCTCAGGCAAAGAGGGTAGGAGTTTATGAAAAGCTTGTCCAATCTTTAAAATCTTCAAACATAGAATTTCAAGAGTTTTCTGGAATTAAGCCTAACCCGCCTCTTTCCAAGGTAAAGGAAAGCATAAGGTTTGCTCAGGATTTTAAACCCGACTTTTTGATTGCCCTTGGCGGAGGGAGCGTCATAGATACAGCAAAGGCTTTGGCTTGTGGATACTTTTACTCCGGTGACCCTTGGGACTTTTTCGAAAGGAAAGCAACCCCTGAAAAGGCATTGCCTATCGTTGCTATTCCAACCATTGCGGGAAGTGGTTCAGAGCTAAACGATGTGAGCGTCATCGTAAACGAGGACTTAGGCTTAAAGCTTTCTATTAGGCATCCTTCCCTACTTCCTAAATACACTTTTATTGACCCTATCTTGACCTACACCGTGCCCCAAGACCTCACAGCCTATGGAGTGATGGATGCCTTTTCCCATTGCTTTGAGTTTTACCATTTCAGCAAACATTTTACTGAGAGCCTACCATTTGACCTTGCCGTCCTTTTCATGAAAAGACTTATTCACTGGGGTAAGATAGCTTTCGTTGAGCCAGAAAACTATGATGCCAGGGCAAACATCTTTTGGATTAGTTCGCTTGCTTTATCGGGTGTTATTCTTTCAGGGGTGGGGGCTTACAGGTTCTTTCTCCATTCCCTTGAGCATCCCCTAAGCGGGCTTTTCGACACTCCTCACGGGCTAAATTTAGCCATCCTTATGGCTTCGTACCTTAGACTTTATCATCGAAACCAGAGGGTTAGAAAGTTTTTTAGCGATGTTTTTGGTATTGAAGGAGAAAGAGATTTAAGTAAGCGAGGACTTGAGGCTCTTTTGAGCCTTTATGAATACTTTAAACTACCTCTCTCGCTAAAAGAGCTTGGCCTTATCTCTCAGGATATTCCAGCGCTTGTGGAGAGGGCTTGCAAGATCCTTTTCCTCTGGAAGGCTGAAGATGAATTTACAAAAGAGGATGTTGAAAAGGTCTATGCTTTAGCCTTAGAGGGTCCCTTCGGTTAAAGATGATTAAACTCTTTTCCATTCAGTGATAAGGAAGCCGTCAATAAGCCTATGCCCTTGGAATTCAAACCTAAGGAGCTTTTTTAAGCTTTTAAACCCCTCTCCTCCCACAAGGGTCGGAACATTCTCCCCGCCAACAATAACCGGCAAATGAATTATCCTTAGCTCGTCTATAAACCCAAGCCTTGCAAACTCCCAGTTGATGGAAGCACCTCCCTCAACCATAAGCTTCCTTATACACCTATTCCAGAGTTCAGATAGAAGATAGGGAAAATCGACAAGCTCCTCCCCTGCAAAGATAACCTCGGCGCCAAGCTCCTTTATTCTCTTTACTCTTTCTTCGGGGGCTCTTTTAGTAGTAGCGATGATGGTTGAAGCATCCTTAGAGAAGATGTTCGCATTATATGGGACATTTGCTGTGGAGCAAGGGATAACTCTGATTGGATTTTTCCCTTGGACATACCGAACGGTTAAGCTTGGGTCGTCAGTGCGCACTGTTTCACAACCAACCATTATGGCATCAACTTGCGCCCTTATGCTATGAAGATAAGCGTAGACATCTCTTGTCATGAGGCTCATCAACTCTTTGCTTGAAGCCCCACGATAAAGTGTGAGCTTTCCGTCAAGCGTAACCTCTGAAACCACGATCACATACGGTCTATTCATCTTGGATCTTCCCGAAGTTGTGATAAAGATAGTATAGTCTATGAATAAGGGATAAAGAAGTGAAGATAACGATTAGTTTTATACCTACCTCTAAAGCACCTTCAATTTCAATCTTTTCAAGTAGAGTAAAAAAGAGGAGGGTAGCATGAGTTTCCGGTCTACCAAAAAAGCCCTTTCCTTCTAAGGGGTCAAAGATCTTGCCTTTTATCCTTTCCGCAAAGCCAATCTCAGCGTAAGCCACTGGCTTTATAAAAGAATGAAGCATGGAAAGGGTTACAGCAAAGGTTGCCAAGGCTGGGCTTGCATAATAATAGCCGACTATGCCGAGCACAAGCCCATCAACCCATTTATCAACCACCCAGTCAAAAACCGCGCCAAACTTAGTTGTTTTGCCAGAGAGCCTTGCAACCTCCCCATCAGCAAGGTCAAAAAGTCCAGAGATTAAAAGCAAAAAGAAGGCGGTGAGCAAAAATTCATAGTAGTAAGCAAGGGCAGAAGCCGTCCCTAAAATAAGCGAAAGTAAGGTGAGAACATTAGGGCTTGCTTTAAGCTTAAAAAGAGCGTAGGCAAAAGGAAAATAAATCTTCTGAAGGACTGCCCGTTTGCTCGTCAGGTTCATATTTTCAATGATAAACAAAAATGGTTAAGGCGTCAATACTCAAAGTTTTTCTTCTAATCTTTCGGCAAGAAAGACAAGACATTCAAGGTCAAGGTAAGAGATGGCAGAGGCATCATATAGGACTTTGCAGTAAGAGCTTAATCTCTCTTCAGGGTCGCCAGCCCAGTAGTTGACCATAAGAGGGACCCATGGAAGGGCATAAACTATAAAACTAACCCCAGAATTTGATACTTTTAATTGAGAAATCTTGAAGCTTTTTAGCGCCTCTAAAACGGCTTCCCTTTTCTCATCAAAAAGCCTCGCTAAAGGTTCCTCAGCGTATCTTTTTAGCGTTGCCACCTTTGATAGAGAGTGAGGAAAGGATTCAAGCCCCACAAATTCTCGAGATAAGGGCTTATTCCCGTTATAAAGAAAATAATTCATGAGCAAGATTTCGTCTCGTGGGTCAAGATCAAAGCCTTTTTGACTTTTTAAACTTAACGGATAGCCATTAGCATCGAGCTCGATTAAGACCTCATCGTTAAGATAAGGAAGGACTGCAAGATTTTGCTCAACTTTTGCCCCTAAGTTGTAGGCAACCTCTCGTAGGTTTAGCCTTTTAAACCTCTCTTTAAGCTCCCTTAAGTTTTCTAAGAGTTGATTAAAAGTTATCCTTTCTTCTACTTTACCGGCAAGCTCTTCTTTTGGAATATAGGGGCATTTTGAGATATCCCATTCTCCAGCCGAAACCTTCAGGGCAAAGAGCAAACAGCTCTCAAGCCCGCACTCCTTGCAGTTTGTTTTGGGTAGCCTTTTTAGAAGTTCAAGATAGCTTGGCATCTAAAAGCCCTTTAAATCTTGCACGAACTTTAGTATATTTTAACTAAAAATCCAAATTGAGAAAAGGCTATGCTAACTTTCAAAAGGGAATACATCTACCTTGATTACAATGCCACGACTCCTGTTCTACCCGAAGTAGGAGAAACCTTTAGGGTCTATGCAGAAGAAGTTTTCTACAATCCAAGCTCTGCTCATGCCTTAGGGAAGCTTGCCAAGGAAGCTTTAGATTCTGCAAGAGAGAAGGTTGCAAGCTTAATCCAAGCCAAAAAGGATGAGATAATCTGGACCTCTTCTGGCACGGAATCAAACCACCTTGCTATCCTTGGTTATTTAAGAAGTTATGAGCTTAAAACGGGTAAAAAGGGGCATTTGATCGTCTCTTCCTTTGAGCATCCTTCTATCCTTAATCTTGCAGTAAAGCTTATGGAATGGGGCTTGTCTGTCGACTTCCTAAGAGTATCCCCCGAAGGGTATGTAGAGGTAGAAGACCTAAAGAGAAAAATCAGGAAAGACACGGCTTTAGTTTCCGTTATGCTTGCAAACAACGAGATAGGAACAATTCAGCCTATCCCAGAGCTTGCCAAGCTCTGCAAAGAGTATGGAGTTGTTTTTCATACCGATGCTTCGCAAGCTGTGGGAAAGATCCCTGTCTCAGTCGTTGAGTTATCCTGCGATATGCTTACTATTTCTGGGCATAAGCTTTATGCTCCAAAGGGCATTGGTGCCCTATTTGTCAGTGAAGGGCTTGAGCTTCAGCCCATTTTTTACGGCGGAGGTCAAGAAAGGGGCTTAAGACCAGGCACTGAGCCCGTTGCCCTTTGCATGGCTCTTGCCAAAACCTGCGAAATCTCAGGAAGAGATCTTCCTGGTGAGATGGAAAGGCTAACCTTCCTTCGGGAAAAACTATATCAAGGGCTAAAATCCGCTTATCCGAAGCTTTACCGCTTTGGGCTTGAGGATAGAACTCTCCCTAACACCTTGACCGTCTCTTTTGTCGGTGTCTCTGCTCAAGATATCTTTCAAGCTATACCCCAAGTCTGTGCAAGCACTGGTTCCGCCTGCCATGATAGAAAGGGCTCAATCACCCTTTCAGCCTTGAAAGTGCCAGAAGATGTAGCCATTGGAACCATCCGCTTTTCCCTTGGAAGATACACCACCCTTGAAGACATAGAAAGGACTATCGAACTTTTTAAAGGTTATTTTAGCGAGCACAACTAAGCCCAATGCTATTCTTTATCCTTTCTCCATCAACGGAACTAAAAGAGGAAGAGCTTTCCTTTTATCGTGAAGCAGGCATAAGGAATTTTATTTTCTTTAAACGGCATTTTGAAGGCGATTTTTCGGAATATCTTATGAGGCTTAAACAAGCCCTAAATGGTTTATTTTTACTTTGCGTAGACCAAGAGGGCGGAAGGGTAGCTCGTATTCCAGGAGATTTTCCTTCTCCCCTTAGCATGGCAAGGCAGATGCGAGAAAAGGGCGATAAAGCGTTCCGCGAATGGGCTAAGTCCTTAGCTAAAGCTGTCAAAAGCCAAGGTCTAAATGTCAACCTTGCCCCTTGCGTTGACCTTGCCGATGAAAATGCACCAGACTTTCTTAGGGAAAGAACCTTTGGCTTAAATCCAGAAGAGGTCACAAAGTGTGCAAAGCTTTTTTATTACTGCCATGAAGAAGAAGGCGTTGCAACCTGCCTTAAACATTTTCCTGGTTTAGGAGGGGTTGAGGTTGACCCGCATTCCGCCCTTCCAAAAAAAAGCTTAATAAGCGAAAAAGACCTTAAGCCTTTTAAGCGCTTATCTTCCCTTTATCCAATGGTTATGACTACTCACCTTTCCGACCCCTCAGCTCAAGGGCTACCTTCTACCTTCTCAGAAAGGATTGTTCGTCTCTTGAGAGAGGATTGTAATTTTAAAGGGTTGATCTTGACTGACGACCTAAACATGAAGGCTTTGAAAGAGCATGAGCTAGCTGAAAGGTTTATTCTTTCTTTAGCCTGCGGGCATAATTGTTTACTTTATTGCGGACCTTACAATGAAATAGCAAAATTTTGGGATGATCTAATAAAAGAAATAGAGGAAAGCAAGGTCCTTCGAGAAAAATCAAAGGAGTCTTTTTATCTCTTGGAAAAGCTTAAAAAGTCCTTTAAGATTCCAGAATAGAACTGGCTGAACATTTTTGTCGCCCCGAGCCCCCTTTTTTGTCGCCCCGAGTGCCCCCTTTTTGTAGCTCCGAAGCGTCAGCCGAGGGTGCTCTTTCTAAGGACGCCTTCCCGAACGAAGCGTATTATGTGACGCCGTCCCGAACGAAGTGACGGATGCCTTGCTATCGCTCGGCAGGACAATGTAAGGGGGACCTTTTTGAACAGTCCCCCTCTTGACAATGAAAAAATTCTGATTAGATTATTTTGTGCTCTTTGAAAATGGAAGGTTGGCTTCCCTAAAGAGGGGAGAACGAAACCCCCTCTTGACAAATTCGAAAGCTGAGTTAAATTAAACATAGTTCTTTAAAAGGAAGGTTCAAAAAAACCCTTCCCGTTAGGGAAAGGATTCACCTCTTGACAAAAACGACTGTTTGATTTAATATTTGAATTGTTCGATCTTTGAAAAGTGAATAGCGTCCTGTTAGGGCCCAGAAGCTTTTGCGGCCACACCCTATGTTAACGTAGGGTGTTTTGAGCCGGGTCAAGTTTTCTCTGAGGGTTTGATCCTGGCTCAGGGCGAACGCTAGCGGCGCGCCTAACACATGCAAGTCGTGCGGGAAAGGGCTTCGGCCCCAGTACCGCGGCAGACGGGTGAGTAACACGTGAGTAACCTGTCCTGGGGTCTGGGATAACCACCCGAAAGGGTGGCTAATACCGGATAAAGTCACCGGGCGCAAGCTCGGTGATGAAAGGGGGGCCTCTGCATAGCAAGCTTCTGCCTGAGGAGGGGCTCGCGGCCCATCAGCTAGTTGGTGGGGTAACGGCCCACCAAGGCTATGACGGGTAGCCGGCCTGAGAGGGTGGTCGGCCACACGGGCACTGAGACACGGGCCCGACTCCTACGGGAGGCAGCAGTGGGGAATCTTGGGCAATGGGCGAAAGCCTGACTCAGCGACGCCGCGTGGGGGAAGAAGGCCTTCGGGTCGTAAACCCCTGTTCTGGGGGAAGAACCCTGACTGGGTTAAGAGCCCAGTCAGGCTGACGGTACCCCAGGAGAAAGCCACGGCTAACTGCGTGCCAGCAGCCGCGGTAATACGCAGGTGGCGAGCGTTGCCCGGAATTACTGGGCGTAAAGGGTGCGTAGGCGGCCGGACAAGTCGTAGGTTAAAGCCCGGGGCTCAACCCCGGAAAGGCCTACGATACTGTCTGGCTTGAGGGCTGGAGAGGCTGGCGGAATTCCCGGTGTAGGGGTGAAATCCGTAGATATCGGGAGGAACACCGGAGGGGAAGCCTGCCAGTTGGACAGCTCCTGACGCTGAGGCACGAAAGCGTGGGGAGCAAACCGGATTAGATACCCGGGTAGTCCACGCCGTAAACGATGGGTGCTAGGTCTGGGGAGGTAATCTCTCTGGGCCGAAGCTAACGCGTTAAGCACCCCGCCTGGGGAGTACGGCCGCAAGGTTGAAACTCAAAGGAATTGACGGGGGCCCGCACAAGCGGTGGAGCACGTGGTTTAATTCGATGCAAAGCGAAGAACCTTACCCGAGCTTGACATGCCAGGGTTGTACCCCGATGAAAACACTGGGGGAGCGTGGGGTTTTCTCACGCGCTCTGGCACAGGTGCTGCATGGCTGTCGTCAGCTCGTGTCGTGAGATGTTGGGTTAAGTCCCGCAACGAGCGCAACCCCTGCCCTTAGTTGCTACCGGGTAAAGCCGGGCACTCTAAGGGGACTGCCGGGGATAACCCGGAGGAAGGAGGGGATGACGTCAAGTCCTCATGGCCCTTATGCCCGGGGCTACACACGTGCTACAATGGGGGGTACAGAGGGTTGCGAACCTGCAAGGGGGAGCTAATCCCAGAAAGCCCTCCTCAGTTCGGATCGGGGTCTGCAACTCGACCCCGTGAAGCCGGAATCGCTAGTAATGGCGGATCAGCATGCCGCCGTGAATGCGTTCCCGGGCCTTGTACACACCGCCCGTCACACCACGGAAGCCGGCTCCACCCGAAGTCGCTATCCTAACCCGGGCAACCGGGAGGGAGGCGCCTACGGTGGGGCTGGTGACTGGGGTGAAGTCGTAACAAGGTACCCCTACCGGAAGGTGGGGGTGGATCACCTCCTTTCTAAGGAGTAAACTCCTTAAAGTTGAATGTATGGGCCCTACAGGGCGCTATTCCTAATAAATTTTGATCTTTGACATACCAGTTAAGGTGAACGGACAAACCTGGGCCTATAGCTCAGCTTAGGTTAGAGCGCACGCCTGATAAGCGTGAGGTCGGAGGTTCGAATCCTCCTAGGCCCATTCTCTTTTATTATGAGAATGGGTCTAAGGGGATTTGTGGGGGTGTAGCTCAGTTGGGAGAGCGCCGGCTTTGCAAGCCGGAGGTCGACGGTTCGAGTCCGTTCACCTCCACCACTTTTGTTAAGTGGTGGTAATAAGTTTGATCTTTGACAAGTGAATAGGGTTATGCATCTTGGCATCTTTAAGCCGGATTCTGTAGTCAAGCTACTAAGGGCTGGCGGTGGATGCCTCGGGTGTGGGAGGCGATGAAGGGCGTGGTAAGCTGCGATAAGCCCCGGGGAGCCGCACACAGGCGTTGATCCGGGGATGCCCGAATGGGGAAACCCGGCTGGGGTAATACCCAGTCATCCGCAAGGGTTGCCTTGCGGAGGCGACACCGGGGGAAGTGAAACATCTCAGTACCCCGAGGAAAAGAAATCAACCGAGATTCCCCTAGTAGCGGCGAGCGAACGGGGAGGAGCCTAAACCAGGCAGGTGTCAAAGCCCGTGGGCGTTGCCTGTCTGGAGTCGTGGGACTGTGCCGGAGAGGGCCACGGACCTCTCGGGGAGTTACAAAACCATCTCTCTAGCCGAAGGCGCCTGGAATGGCCCGCCAGAGAGGGTGAAAGCCCCGTAGGCGAAAGAGAGATGGTCTCCCTGGGCACAGATCCCGAGTAGCACGGGACACGAGGAATCCCGTGTGAATCAGGGGGGACCACCCTCCAAGGCTAAATACTACCCGCACACCGATAGTGCACTAGTACCGTGAGGGAAAGGTGAAAAGAACCCCGGGAGGGGAGTGAAATAGAACCTGAAACCGCCAGCCTACAAGCGGTCGGAGGGGAGGAGCAATCCTCCCTGACGGCGTGCCTTTTGCATAATGAGCCCGGGAGTTGCCGTCGGTGGCGAGGTTAAACCGTTGAGGCGTAGCCGTAGCGAAAGCGAGTCCGAATAGGGCGTTTAGTCGCTGGCGGCAGACCCGAAGCGGGACGATCTACCCATGGCCAGGGTGAAGGTGGGTTAAGACCCACTGGAGGCCCGAACCGTTGGAGGGTTAAAACTCCTCGGATGAGCTGTGGGTAGGAGTGAAAAGCTAATCGAGTCCCGTGATAGCTGGTTCTCCCCGAAATGCATTGAGGTGCAGCCTCGGGTGGTCGCTGCCGGGGGTAGAGCACTGTTTGGGCTAGGGGGCTTAACGGCCTACCAAACCCAGGCAAACTCCGAATACCGGCAAGCGCAGCCCGGGAGTGAGTCTTAGGGCGATAACGTCCTAGGACGAGAGGGCAAGAACCCAGACCGCCAGCTAAGGCCCCCAAGTCCTGGCTAAGTGGTAAAGGAGGTGCCCCTGCTAAGACACCCAGGATGTTGGCTTAGAAGCAGCCATCATTTAAAGAGTGCGTAACAGCTCACTGGGCGAGCGGGGGTGCGCCGAAAATTACTCGGGGCTTAAGCCAGACGCCGAAGCTGCGGGCCTGCACGCATGAGCGTGCAGGCGGTAGGGGAGCACTCCAGTTGCCGATGAAGGTAGACCGACAAGGTCTACTGGAGGTCCTGGAGGAGAGAATCCGGGCACGAGTACGCGATAAGGAGGGTGAGAATCCCTCCCGCCGTAAGCCCAAGGTTTCCTGGGGAAGGGTCGTCCGCCCAGGGTTAGCCGGCCCCTAACCTGAGGCCGAAAGGCGTAGGGGATGGGAAGAGGGGTTAATATTCCCCTGCCACCAGGATGGAGACCAAGGGGTGACGCAGGAGGGAAGGGCTCCGGGGCTGTATGGTTGGCCCTCCAAACTTCTAGCCCGATGATGGGCCGAGGCAAATCCCGGTCCGGAGGGTGAGGGGGAGTAAGCAACCGAGAGCTACGGCTCTCGGGAAGGAGCTCGGACCACACTGCCAAGAAATAACCTCGTGGTCGATGAAGTCCTGGTGACCGTACCGCAAACCGACACAGGTGGGCGGGCAGAAATCTGCCAAGGCGCATGGGGCAACCCTGGCTAAGGAACTCGGCAAATTGACCCCGTAACTTCGGGAGAAGGGGGGCCCACTTCGGTGTAAGCCCTTGCGGCTGAAGCTGAGGTGGGTCGCAGGAAATCGGCGGTGGCGACTGTTTACCAAAAACACAGGGCTCTGCTAACTCGTAAGAGGACGTATAGGGCCTGACGCCTGCCCGGTGCTGGAAGGTGAAGGGGCGGGGTTAGCGGGATTTATTTCCTGCGAAGCTCCGCCCTCAAGCCCCAGTAAACGGCGGCCGTAACTATAACGGTCCTAAGGTAGCGAAATTCCTTGTCGGGTAAGCGTGGACTTGCCCGTGTCCGGCTCATATCGGGGGAGCCCTCCTACCCCTTTTAGGGGTGTGGGGTAATCCCGAGGGAAGCTTGCGGCTCGAGAGGGTCGCAAAGCCCCGTAACGACTGACCCGAAAGGGGAGGCACACCTCCTGGACGATGCTCAAAATTATGGGGTGTGCAAGACGCCGGCCGTGACCCGTGGGGTTAAGTCCTCACGCAGAAAGGCCTATGGAGGTCAAACTTAATGCTTGATCCTTGGTATATTACCGGCTTGACCGAGGGGGAAGGTTCTTTTTGTGTTAGTTTTAGCCTCAGGGGTAAGCTGAAGGTAGGCATAGAAACGAGACCCTCCTTCTCGATTACCCTGAATAGAAGAGACCTCGAGCTTATCAAAGCTTTGCGAAATTTTTTTGGATGTGGAGGGATTAGATTTTCTCGAAGTGATAACTGCTATAAGTTCGAGGTTCGGTCTATTGATGACCTGGTAAAGAGAATAATTCCCCATTTTGAACTCTACCCTCTTCAGGGTAGCAAGGCAAAGAGTTTTGAGGGGTTTAAAAGAATTTGTGAGTTGGTGAGGTCAAATCTTCACCTCTCACCGGTCTATTTAAAGGAGATTATTGAGATTGCTTATGAAATGAACCTCTCGGGAAAGCGCCGTTATACCAAGGATGATCTCCTAAGGGTCTTGGTCACGAGAAGGTATAGTCTACCCCCTACCGAAAGGTAGGAAAGGGTGAAGTTCCGACCTGCATGAATGGCGTAACGACTGCCGCGCTGTCTCAGCCAGGGGCCCAGCGAAACTGTAGTCTCGGCGAAGATGCCGAGTACCCGCGGTGGGACGGAAAGACCCCGTGCAGCTTTACTGCAGCTTGGCATTGAATCTTGGGGTAGGATGTGCAGGATAGGTGGGAGGCTGCGAAGCGGGGGCGCCAGCTCCCGTGGAGCCACCGGTGAGATACCACCCTTCCTGCCTCAGGGTTCTAACCTGCGGGAGTTATCCTCCCGAGGGACAGTGCTTGGCGGGCAGTTTGACTGGGGCGGTCGCCTCCTAAAGGGTAACGGAGGCGCCCAAAGGTCCCCTCAGGTGGTATAGAAATCCACCGTTGAGTGTAAGGGCATAAGGGGGCTTGACTGCGAGGCCGACAGGCCGAGCAGGGGGGAAACCCGGGCCTAGTGACCCGGTGGTCCTGTGTGGAAGGGCCATCGATCATCGGATAAAAGTTACGCCGGGGATAACAGGCTGATAGCGCCCAAGAGTTCACATCGACGGCGCTGTTTGGCACCTCGATGTCGGCTCATCCCATCCTGGGGCTGAAGAAGGTCCCAAGGGTCGGGCTGTTCGCCCGTTAAAGGGGTACGTGAGCTGGGTTCAGAACGTCGTGAGACAGTTCGGTCCCTATCCACCGCGGGCGCAGGAGGCTTGAGGGGATCTGCCCCTAGTACGAGAGGACCGGGGTGGACGCACCTCTGGTGGCCCGGTTGTTCCACCAGGAGCAGTGCCGGGTAGCCATGTGCGGAAGGGATAACCGCTGAAAGCATCTAAGCGGGAAGCCCACCCCAAGATAAGGCCTCCCGAGAGTGGGGCAACCCACTCCCTGAAGGGTCCGGGGAGAACACCCGGTTGATAGGCCGGAGGTGGAAGCCCAGCAATGGGTGGAGCTGACCGGTACTAATCGCCCGTGCGGCTTGACTGCAGGTCCGGCTTAAAGATGCTGAAGATGCGACCCCTATTCACTTGATAAAATTTTATAGATTTCCCGGGTGCCCATACCGGAGGGGAAACACCCGTTCCCATTTCGAACACGGTCGTTAAGCCCTCCAGGGCCGATGGTACTGGGTGGTCTACCCACCTGGGAGAGTAGGTCGGTGCCCGGGAATTTTTATGCAAGTTTTGAGGCTCACGCGTTTGATTTTAAATCATCAGCTTCATAATTTTGTCAAGATATAGAGACAATCGGCGTTTGCTTTTTTTGACCGATCACATCAGAGAATTTTTTGCAAATTTGCCTTATATTATTGTTAGCTGGGGTAGGAAGGTGGTCGCGCAGGAAGGTTGCTGCCTTCCTGTGAGTAAAGTCCGGGCTCTACAGGGGAGGGCGCCGGGTAATACCCGGAGGGAGTAATCCCTGGATAGGGCCACAGAAAACAGACCGCCCACTGCCCCTATCTTAGGGGTAAGGGCAAGGGTGAAAAGGTGGGGTAAGAGCCCACCGCAAGTCCTGGTAACAGGGCTTGGCACGGCAACCCCCGCCTGGAGAAAGGCCAAACAGAGCCATGGGTGCCCCGCCCAAAGGCTCGGGTAGGCCGCTTGAGGCAGAGGGGTAACTCTCTGCCCGAGAGAAATGACCACCACCTGGGCACAACCCAGGGACAGAACCCGGCTTACCTACCCCAGCTTTTGTGTTTATTTTTTACGATGAGCTTAATCGATAACTTAAGCAAATTGAATAATAGCTACACCAATCACAGTTATTATCTTTTTCCGTAAAATAAAAATATGGAGTAGTTAATCTATGAACAATCATTTGTCGTAAAAGGTTCGAAAATTTGTTAATTTTAAAAATTTCTGCTTTGTTTATAGATAAACTTTCTTCAGGCTCGTCTTTTGAGGTTATTTTGATTAAAGTCGGTTTGATGTAAGAATAGTCTGAGTTGGTTAGGTTTCTTTTTTCTATTTCGAGCCAAAGATAAAATGTTAATTGAAAATTGTTTAGATTACTTCCAAAGTGGCTTTTCCAATCTTCAAGTTTTTTTTGATACTCATAAGAGGTTTGGGATGGTTTAAAGTCATCTATTTTAATATCCAGAAATTTTTGAAAACTTTTAGATTTAAGACCAGCAGATGCGCTAGTTTTAAGGTCAAGGATAAGGTAGTTGAGCGACCCAGATGCTTCTTCTTCCATGCGAAGGTCGCATCTTCCATAGAGCTTAACCGTAGAAAGACCTTCATAACCATTTATCGTTAAATCAGCTATAACTTCATCTTCTATTCCTAAGACTCTTCTTTTAATTCCCTGCTCTGAGAGAGTTTGAAAATATTTTTTTAAAAAGCCCTGAATAAGCATTTTCACCATCAGGTTTAATAGGGGGTCGAATTTTTTAGCAACCCCCTTCAGCTCCCAGACTTTATTAACTGTCTCATCGACATTTTGAGTCACCTCACCAAAGTCTATAAAATCGTTAGTTTTTATCCAAGGTATTAAAAGCTCTGCAAGGATTTCGTGGGTGATATTACCCAAAAATGCAGCATCGCCTTCTTCTTCTTTTATCTTTAATAGATACTTGAAATAGAATTTGGCTGGGCAGCGGAGATAAGTTTCAAAGAAAGAACGGCTTAGTTGTGTATTTTTAAGATATGAAAGGATGAGCTCTCTATGCTCGTCTGTGACCGGGATCCCTTCTTGAAAATTCCTTTGTGGAAAGCTTCTCAGAGGAGTTTCTTTTGATAAGCTTTGGCCAGATTTAGCAAACTCATACCTTAAACGATAGATAAACCTTGATGGCTCATTAGCAGAGTCTTCACCTTCAACCCCAATGTAGCTTATAAATAGCTCATCCACGCTCTCAAGAAAGGTAAGAAAGTAGTAATCCCAGAGAGAGGAGGTGAAAACAGGAAGACCAAAGTAGGAGCGCATCTCATCGGTAAGAAGGGGATTGAAATCTTCCCTTGGGGGAAGGACCCCTTCGTTCAAATCCAAAAGATAGGCTTTTTTGAAGTTTAATAATCGGGTTTCTAAAAATCCAAGGATCTGAAGCCCCTTTAGCGGTTTCCCAGAGAGATAGTATTTTGCCCTCTCTAAAAGTTTCCGTAGTTGATAAAAGGGATATCTCCTATCCTTTAATCCTTCCCAGAGCTCATTTTGTAAGAAGAGAGGAAGGACCTCCGTTTGAAAGTATGTTAGATAAGCAATTAACTCCGCATCATCTTTTGGTAAGAGAGGCAAAAGAAGTCTTAAGACCTCCTCTATAGCTTGAGCAATCTTTGCTGGTTCGTCTACATTTTCCCAGTTTCTAAAAAATAGATCATGAATTTTCGAAAGTTCAGCTTGTAGGAACGAACCTTCAGAAACTCCTATCAAAGCTTCTACTTCATCCAAGCTTACTCTACCATACTTATTTTGTAATACCTTAGAAAGAACTTCTAATAACTGAGGAAGGAAGGGGAATAAAAGTTTAAGTAAAGGTTGGGTTAGGATCTCAAGATACTTAGCCACTGGATATTTATCGTCAACCCTTTCTTTTTGGAGTTTTATGATGTTTAAAAGCAGGATGTTGATAGGATGATGATAAAGAGGGAAACTTTGGGCAATGTTTGTCTCCTGGAGGGGCGAATGTTCTCCCTCTTCTACTACTTCTTCAAGGGCATGAATTAAAGGGACTAAGGTTTCTTCTCTTGGAACGATTAACGCTATCTTTTCGGGAAGGCTCTCTGCTGAGAGCCCGTCGACATCTTTTTTCAAGTTGGAACAAACAAGCTCAACCTCTTCATGAACATCTGAGGTTTCAGAGATGATGACCGACGGAAGTTTTTTGCTACTTTCTATGCTTGCATCAAGGATCAACCTTTCAGCAGTAAGCCCTAAATCTTTAAAAGTCCTTTGCAAGATGGGATGGGGTTCAGCCTTTTCAGCATCCCAAGCAAAAACAAAGGTAGTGTCAAGGTTATCTATTTTGGCAAGCTCAACAAAAGCTCTTAACAGATTGCTTTCGCTTTTTCTTAAGGCGCCAAAACCACAAAAGTAAAAAGATGAGGTCTTTAGTTTTTTATAAGGATCTGCTTCTTGTAATTTCTCAGCAATCTTATGCAGGAGTTGAGCTTCAAATAAGTAGTTGAGACTTGCGCTACGGGATTTAAAATGTTCATATACCGTGGTTAAATTTTCTAAAAACTCTTGAGCCTTGTTTGGCAGTCCCTCAGGGGGGATTTTAAGGTCTTTTGAAGTTAGTCCTTCCTTTTCAAGCTCTTCAAAGACTTGTAAATAATGTCTTGTCCAATAGACATCCTCTTCTGGGTCTTTAAAGTTTAGTCCAAGTTCTTTAAGCGTCCTAAGCAGTAAAAGCTCAAACCCAGCGTTTGTAAGAAGCTTGTATGAAACATCTATAAGTCTTTCACCACAGAAGTTGATAAACTCTTCCCAGGAAAAAATCTTGGGTAAAAAAAAGGATTCTGAACTTTTATTTTGGATGAGCCTTCGAGTAAAATAAAGGCAAGCTCTTCCCGTGGGGAATACAAATGCTACTTCAAGGGGATTATATTTTTTTTCTTCTAAGTCTCTAAAATAAAGCCTTGAGAGGCTATCCAAAAAGTGAGAGCTGGGTGGAATGAGATAGCTTCTCAGCATATTTTTCCTCTTCTTTTCCTTCTCTTAAAATTTCTTTTAAAGCCGGAGGATCAATAGTTAAAAGATAAACCCTTATAGGATGGTTAGGAAAGAGATTTTTTAAAAGCCGAATGTATTCGGTTACCTGCTCTTCGGTATAATCGGAAGCCCTAAGCTTAATCTCGATGAGGATGACCTCCTTTAAGTTTATCACTAAGATATCCGGTCTTAAGACCTCTTGTTTCTCATGAAAATAAGCTTGGGGTTCAATAAGGATATTTTTTGCTTTTAATAGCAGTTCTCTGATTTCCTCTACCACCTCTCTATTTTTAAAAAAATTATTTAATAGATTTTGAGCCTCAGAGATAATTTTACTTCGATTGGGTAAGGGGTCGGGATATTTTCTCAAAGCCCTCTCAATCAAATCATTGATAATGCTTTGGTCGAATTTTTCTTGTGAAAAAATGCTATTTTCAATGAAGCGCTCGATAGAGAAGTGCAAAATTTCACCAAGTATTTTAGCAAATCCTTCCTTGGATAGAGTATAAGAATCGGTAAACTCTTGAAGAAGCTTGGGGGCTGATTTAGCGCTTAATTGCAAGGGCATTGTATATATAGATTAGCCTTGCCATTCTTTCTTGTCAACTTGGATAAATAGGGTTATTCTTTAAAGCTTGAATGCTTATCTTGCGAGGGGGAAGGTAATGGAGATAGAGCTTAATCTAGTAGAAAAAGAAAAACGCTTACCGCCAGATTTTTCTAACCTTGTCTTTGGTAGAATTTTCACCCCCCATATGTTTGTGATGAAGTATGACTGTGATAAAGGGTGGCATTCCCCTAAGATCGTTCCTTTTTCAAACATTGAGCTTCATCCAGCTGCCATCGTCCTCCATTATGCTCAGACCATTTTTGAAGGGTTAAAAGCTTACTATGGAGTTGATGGGAAGATAAGGCTTTTTAGACCCTGGGATAATGTCGCTCGTCTAAACAGGTCTGCAGACAGGATGTGCATCCCGAAGCTTGACCCAGATTTTGTGCGTAAAGCTATAAAAACTTTTGTCCTCGTGGAAAAGGATTGGATCCCAAGAAAGAAGGGTGCAGCTCTTTACATCAGACCTTTTATCTTTGGCACTGAGGGCTCCCTTGGGGTTAAGCCAAGCCATGAGTATCTTTTCATGATCATCGCCTGCCCGGTTGGTGCTTACTACGAAGAGGGTTTTAATCCCATTAAGATCTATGTGACGGAAGATTATGTGCGGGCTTTTCCAGGTGGGACTGGAGATGTTAAAGCAGGTGGAAACTATGTCGCAAGTCTTAAGGCTTTAGAAGCGGCAAAAAAGCTTGGCTATACGCAAATTTTATGGCTTGATGGGCTTTACAGGAGGTATGTAGAAGAAGTAGGCACGATGAACATATTCTTCTACTTTGAGGATGAGCTTGCCACGCCAGAGCTCACCGGAACCATCCTCCCTGGTATTACGCGGGATTCGGTGATCAAGCTTGGGAGATGGCTTGGCCTGAACGTCGTTGAGCGAAGAATATCTATAGATGAGGTAATAGATAAAATAAAAAGCGGGCGCCTTAAAGAATGCTTTGGTTCTGGGACTGCGGCGGTTATCTCTCCAGTGGGTCAAATTTATTTTCGTGGTAAAGAGTATGTGATCAACGATGGAAAAACTGGAGAAATAGCGAGAAAGTTTTTTAATTATCTTACAGGTATACAGTATGGGGAGATAGAAGACCCGTTCGGTTGGACGATAACGCTTAACGACTAAACAAAGTCGATAACTTTTCGAGCTTTAGCTATTTCCCGAGCGGCATCAACAGCCTTTTGCAACTCAAGGTCAGCCGCTTCCTCAAGCCCTTTATCCCTTAAAACTTGGGACCTTGCCATGTAAGCAGCAGGATACATAGGCTCAAGGTCAATAGCCTTGGTAAAGAGCTCCAAAGCCTGGTCCAAGTCTTTCCTACGGTAATAAACTTGCCCTAAGCGAAAATAAAGTCGAGCATTGTTTGGTTCGATCTTTAATGCTACTTCTAAGTCAGTCTGGGCAGAATCAAAGTCTTCTTTTTGGAGATAGGCAGCTGCCCTTGCCTCAAGCGCCGGGACAAACTCAGTATAGGAAGAAAGCACTTGAGAGAAAAAGCTAATAGCCTCATCCCAATTTTTTGCCTTTAAAGCCTTGGCCCCCTCTAAAAAAATCTTCTGAAACTCTTCGGAAAGTTTATCAATATCCATAGTTTTCCTCTCCGAGGTAGATGAAATTTCCTATTTAATTTTAATCCCCCTATTGCAGGATGCAAATCACTCCTCTAGTGCTTTTTCTCTTAGCTAATCTGGCTAACAGATTTTATTAAGTTGGGAGTTTAGACCTTTTAAACCAGGGTGCAGCCAAGAGCTGCTGTAATCTCTGGCTTTGGAGGGACAAGGATCTTCTGCCCAAGCAATTCTTCTAAAAGCTTAACTATGAGGGGATTTTTAGCTACTCCGCCAGTAAAAACGATATTTTCCCTAAGTCCTATGCGATGAACTAAAGCGTATACCCTTTCAGCAACAGATAGATGCACTGCATAAGAAAGGTCAGATGGGTCAGCCCCTGCGTTTTTTAAAGATACTACTTCAGATTCTGCAAAAACAGTGCACATTGAGCTGATCTTAATTCGGTTTTTGGGTTTAGCCCCAAAATAGGGAATTCCTCAAGTGGTATGCCCAAGGATAGAGCCATAACCTCAAGGAACCTTCCTGTGCCTGCTGCGCATTTATCATTCATCACAAAGTTTTCAACGCCTCCGTTTTTACCGATGGCTATAACCTTGCTATCCTGTCCGCCTATATCGATAATGAGCTCGGCTTCAGGAAAAATCTCACTTATACCCAGGGCTTGAGCTTTTATTTCAGTGATAGTCTCGGTCCCTAAATTTATTTTGGCTAAATTTCTTCCATAACCCGTTGCGACAACCTTTTCTGCCTTGTCTAAATAAGGGGAGGAGAAATTTTTAAAACATGCAGATAAATATTAAATTTCAGTGGTGGGATTGCCCATTACATCCTCCCCTTAACCCCATACTTGTATGCCCATCTTAAGCCAAAGGCTCCCTCTTTAACGTATAAAACCAGCGTATCTCCCACATCAACCTTTCTGTAAAATCTTTCAGACACACGAAGAGAACAGCTTTCCGCATAGTCAAGTTTAAGCCTAAAGCCTCTCTTATAGAGGTAATATTTATCTATAATTTTGGCCTCAATCCTTGTTGGCGACGACCTATCAAACTTGGCGTTGAAAGGGTCCAAAATTGTCAAAGGGACAAGGTAGTATCCTGCAAAATATCCAATAAACAAGGGTAAAAGGTAGGCTTTTAGATGAAAGTGTTTTCCTAAAATTAACACAGAGAGGACAAAGTGGGCAAGAAATAAGGGAGTTAGGATCTTAAAGCCCAAGATGTATAGTTCATCTTCGCAGAGAGCCTTGTAGTAGCCCTGTTCCCTCCAGTAAAAGCCTAAGGCGGATAAAAGGAGGAATATCCCAAGTGGTATGTAAAAGAGAACCCAATTTCTTAGTTTGTGCTTTTGCACACCGAGGGCGGAGCTCGGCAGACCCTCTAAGCTTGGTATAACCTCAAGCATGAACTCTATCGTCTTTTTTACATCTTCTGTGGTTTTGCTGTCTATCTTTCTGATATAAATTCTAACCTTAAGGGTATTTCCCTCTATCTTGAAAGAGGAAAGGTTCGGCACTCTCTTTTCTTCTATCAAGGTAAGAAGCTTGGAATGTTTCAAAACTCTATCTGCCCACTCCTCATCGTCATAGAAAACATCAAAGCCTCCACCCAAAAGCTTTCTTTCAATGGAAAGGTAGCCGTTTATAGGCAGGTTTGTGCTTATAGTGATGTATTTCCATACAGAAATTTGGAATTTTCTGTCTCCAAGGCTTAAGAGCGCCCTTAGAGGAATATAAGAGATGATTTTTGCACCCAAACTTCTATAAAGACCTATGCCATTCCTGTAGGCTCTGACTATGAGGAAAGAGACAAGGGCAAGGATTAAAACAGCTAACAGCTTATAAAAATCCTCCAGTTCTTAGCCCTCCATCGTTTGATTAGCAACCTTCGTGCCTTCTTAGGCTATTGAGTATAAACCTAAGTGCAAAATACGTCAACGAAGCCAAAAGCCCATGTCGTTACTATTTTGAAATGTCACATTTAATTCCTAATTTGAAATGTCACATTGAGAGGGTATCCTCCCTGTATTTTAGGGAGGTGATAGCAATGAAAAAATGTCAGATTTCGGGGGTTGAATTGGACAGGCTCAAAATTTTATCCTATTACGGTTTACACCTTAGCTATAGGCAGGCTTTAGATGTAAAGAAAATTGAAGAGGTGGTAAGTGGGGGTAAAACAGGAGAGATGGAAGCCTGCAGAGGACCATCCCTCAAGGCGTAGTTTTAGATTAAAGAAAAAGACCAAAGATGTGACATTCCAAACTGGGAATTATAGGTGACATTACCATTAGTAATAACAGGTCAAATAAGGGGGGGATGAAAATTCACAATCTAAGCCTTTTTATGTATTTTTAAGTTATGATAATGTGTGCTCGATTTTAAAAATTTAGTGAGGTCAACCTCTAATGGTCAGGTATTTCATTGAGGTAATCCATCGGTCCATACCCAAATAGTGAAATAAGAACATCTTTTACATCTTAAGAAACATGACTATTGTGCAATTTTCAGAGCTTTAGACCTTTTAAACCAGGGTGCAGCCAAGAGCTGCTGTGATCTCTGGCTTTGGGGGGACAAGGATCTTTTGCCCAAGCAATTCTTCTAAAAGCTTAACTATGAGGGGATTTTTAGCTACTCCGCCAGTAAAAACGATATTTTCCCTAAGTCCTAAGCGATGAACTAAAGCGTATACCCTTTCAGCAACAGATAGATGCACCGCGTAAGAAAGGTCAGAAGGGTCAGCCCCTGCGTTTTTTAAAGATACTACTTCAGATTCTGCAAAAACAGTGCACATTGAGGTGATCTTGATCCGGTTTTTGGGGTTTAGCCCCAAAATAGGGAATTCTTTCAAAGGTATACCCAAGGATAGAGCCATAACCTCAAGGAACCTTCCTGTGCCTGCTGCGCATTTATCATTCATCACAAAGTTTTCAACGCCTCCGTTTTTACCGATGGCTATAACCTTGCTATCCTGTCCGCCTATATCGATGATGAGCTCGGCTTCAGGAAAAATCTCTCTTATACCCAGGGCTTGAGCTTTTATTTCAGTGATAGTCTCGGTCCCTAAATTTATTTTGGCTAAATTCCTTCCATAACCCGTTGCGACAACCTTTTCTGCCTTGTCTAAATAAGGGGATATGAGCTCTCTTATGGTTGATATAGGGTTTATAGTATTGTCTAAAACTTTAGAGTAGATAATTTCTGAACCCTCACGAACTACAACCTTTATAGTCCTTGAGCCGATGTCTATTCCTATGCGCAAGACTAACTTATTATCCTTTAAGCGTCTCTAAAAAGGCTTCAACCCGGGTCTGGATCTGTCCTACATCCTCGGGTGAGTAGTCGCTCTCGATCATTAAGAAGGGAATGCCTTCCCTCTCACAAGCCTGCTTTACTTTTATAGCTTCGATAAGATAGGTTTGACAAAAAGTTAAAGAATAGTAAATCAGGCCGCCAGCTTTAGATTTTTTATACTCTTCTAAGATCCGTTCTATTCTCTCTTCGTTTGGGGTGAAGATAGCACAATGCACCTTCATTGACCTATCAACTATCGCATAAAGTTGGTCGGTTAAGTTATTCTTTTCCTCAGCGAGGTCGTTAAAATACCTTGTGCCGATGCAAGACTCTTCATTTACTATGATTGCTCCAAGGTTTTCAACGATGTTGTGGAGCTTAAAATTAGGAAAAGCCATCGGGGTTCCGCTTATCATGATGCGAAGAGGTTTCTTTTCCCCATACCCTATACCAATAGCAATTCTGTCTTCAAGCTCGTCGCATAGCTCTTCAACCTTCGTTGCAAACCTTTCAGGGTCGTCATAATAGGCTATCTGTTCTATGAGAAGAACATCCTTCCCGCTTATGGGTAAAACATCATGCTGACGGAGAGAATTTAACCTCTGTAAAGCTTTCCGTTTTCTGTTAATGATACGCACACCTTTGAGAAGTCTTTCTTCATCAAGCTTCATTCCAGACCTTTTTTCAAGCTCTTCCTTAAATCTAACTACCTCTTTAAAAAGGAGCTCCCTTTCTTTTTCTCTTTTCATGGGAGGGATTTCCATAACATAGGTCTCAATATCCTGGTTTAAAATCTCCCAGGTTTTCTTTTTAGAATCGCAGGTTGTTTCACCAGCAACGAAATCCACCACTTGAAAATAGGGACAAACCCTTGATATTCTAAATCCATAAGCAGACTTGACTAAAGGACAGATTGAGCGGGGTAAAATTCTTTCGGCATCAGGAATAGTTCCTTGGGACCCACCGCAAAGCCCGATGCATATGCCATCAAGAGCAACGACTATCTCCTCAGGAATATAAACGCAGAAGGCTCCAACGACTACTCGACCTTCTTCCTTGGCTTCAACTATCTCCTTTATTCGCCCAGTATGAATGTTGGCTACAATTTCGTCAAAGTATTTCATACCCTCTGGGCGATTTTCTTGATTTAAAAACAGGGTTTTATACATTTGAGATAAAATTTCTCTCATTTTAGAAAGTCTTGTCACATCAACTCCAATTCCTTGCCAAAGCTCCGGGTCAGCTTTTACTTGGAACTCCATAGGGAACCTCCCAAGGTAGATTTATGATATTTCTAATACGGTATACTTTGATTTTTCAAAGGTTAGGTCAAGCTTATCCCATAGCTCTCCGCCAACCTCGGCAATAGGATACATGAATTCGTTTATGCTTTTTACGCTCTTAAGAGGTGGTTCAAGCTGAAAGTCTCTTGCATGGTTAAAGGCAATCCAATGGGCATCCCAGTTTCCAAAAAGATACTCCTTAATAAGCTTTACTTTTGGATGGTCAAGGGTGAGATTTTCTTCAAGGATCAACTTTCTAACATCCGCAGGGTCAGCAGGCACCCATTGCCCAAGATAGAACTCCGCTCGGCAGTGTTGAGCCTTGGTTGCATCCTTAGTCACTGAATAAATACCATTAGAGAGGAAGGAGGGCTTTACCCTTAAGCCAAAAACTTCCCTTACAGGAACGCCGATCGCTCGGCAAAGGGCTACTAAGAGAGAGTTTATGTCTGTGCATTTTCCGCCAAAGTTCTTTGTCAAAAGCATCCTTCTTACATCACCCGGACCACATCCCTTAACCTTAGGGTCTCTGTAGGTATTCTCCACTACCCAATCGTAGATAGCCCGAACTTTTTCAAGCTGGGTCTTCTTACCTGGCGTTATCTTTTCTGCGTATTCTTTTACTATTCCATCCGTCAGAATATGCTCGGTAGGTTTTAAAAAAAGGGCAACATCTGAAGGGATAGTGGTATTATCTTTGGGAAGCTTGTTTATATCAACGCTCCTTTCAGTAAACTCAACCTCAAAGTTCACCTTTAATTGTTTTTCGTCATTTTTCTTAAACTCTACATACAGTATGGGTGCTCCATAAACCTTATCTTTGTTGATCATATGTTTTCCTGTTGTTTTAACATCCATTTTGATAAGTTTTTGATAATCTATGTCGTAAGGAATAGGGACCCAAAGCCTTACATCTTCTTTAAATGGCAAATTAGTTTCATACAATAGTTTTACCTTATACCTATCTTTTCCGTAACTAATTTTAGGTAGAATAGAGGTTCCAACGATGGCGAAGCTTAAGGTTTTTATGAATTCTCTTCTGTTCATAAGCCCACCTTTGAACTTTTGTAAAGTATTTACTTAGTTTTATTAGATGTCAAATAGATTTTTTCTATCAATATTCAATTATTGATTATATTTGTCAATAAATTAATTTTTTTGGATACCTTTTTAAAATGAAAGGGTAAATACGACTTATTAATTGTTTCTATATATTTTGAAATGTTTATAAAAAAATTTTATTTGTAATTTAGCTAAATGCAATTATTATTCTTTAATAGAATAAAAAAAGGAGGTGAGGGTATGATGAAGGAGTTATTAGAGTTAACAAATGTTGACCGTAGGTCGGTTTTAAAGGGGTTTGGTTTCTTGTCAGCTGGATATCTTTTAAGCAAGGTTTTTGATTACCAGGGTGAAGTCTTTGCCAAGTCCGCAAATCCTCAAAAATGGCCCTGGCCTTACACTAAGCTTGACCCCAAGACCGCCGCTGAGATTGCCTATGAGGAATGGTATCGTGTTTATTGCGGAGCGGCTGTCATCAACTCCGTCTTCAAACAGTTAGCGGAAAAAATTGGCGAGCCCTACAAATCATTCCCTGTTGATGCTTTCATAATCCTTGAAGGCGGAATGGGTGGATGGGGCACAATTTGTGGCTCTCTTGCTGGAGCAAACATCGTAGCAAATTGTATTATTGGCCCTCGTATAGCTAGTAGTGAAATGGGGCATATAATAGGGGTTAACATCATGGATTGGTATTCTAACGCCGATTTGCCCTTTTATGTGCCCAAAAATCCAAAAGCCAATAAGGAAAAAATGGTCAGGACAGTAAGCGGGTCTCCTTTATGCCATATCTCGGTAGGAAAATGGATGAAGGCAAGCGGGTTTGCTTTGGCAAGCGCAGAGAGAAGGGATAGATGCGCAAGAGTAGCGGCAAGCGTTGCCTACAAGCTCGTTGAAGACTTAAACGCTTGGCATGATGGAAAATACGACAAGGAAGTAGCCTGGATGCCAGCCAAAAACTTTGGGATAACTGCTCAGCAAAACTGTATGGAGTGCCATGGTTCAAACATACCAGAAGCTCCAAAGTTGAAAAAGTAGTTCATCCTTAACTAAAAGGGGGCAACTTTGCCCCCTTTATAAATAAAATTCAATACTTTTTCTTTTCAGCTTTTCTAAATCCTCAATGCGGTCTATATCAACGGTTTCAGGAAGGAGGAAAACCTTAACACCAAGGGCAGAAAGCCTTTTCATAGTTTCTTTGAACACAGCTTCTGTTCCCCAGGGAATTTCTGAGAAAATCTCTTTGATGTAGGAAAGTATATCCGGCCTTAAGCCTATGAGGTTGTAGCCTCCGTCATGGGAGGGTGAAAGAACCACTTGGTTTTCTGTTAGTTTTTCCATGGCAAGCTCTAAAAAGGAAGGAGTTATCTCAGGACAGTCTGAGCCTATGATAACCGTTTTTTCAACACTTTGCCCTATTAGCAAATCCGTTGCCACCCTTATTAAGTCCTCCCCAAGGCTTAAACCCTTCTGCTCATACAAAAGGTCAAAGGGTTTGGTAAGCTCCTGAGGCAATAAGGAACCTCGGTAGGCGCCGACTAACAGGGTTTCAGGATGTTTACTTTTAAAGGTTATAAGGTTGCTTAGAGCCTCTTTAAGTAGGGCTTGGTAGAGCTTTAGGGTTTTTTCCTTTCCTAAGGTCTTTTCAATCCGCTTCTTTACTTTTCCAAGCTCTGGGACCCTAAAGAATAGGACGACGGAAGAGCTTTTCTGCTTTTTTAATGACAATACTAAACCCTATGAGAAGAAGTATAGCTAATATCAAATACCATGGATTTTGTTTTAACAGCTCAAGTATAGAGTAGCCAAGAAAGGTGTAAAGAAAGCCACCTGGCAACATGAAGATAAAGCTTGTAATGACATAGATTGAAAATTTTATTGGGGTTAGACCAAGGAGAAAGTTTATCACCGGATAAGGAAAAAGAGGAAAAAGCCTTAAAAAAGCCACAAACTTCCAACCGTCCCTTTCACCCCTCTCCCAAAAGGTCTTAAGATAAACCTTGCCAAACCTTTGGGCTACTGCTTGATAGAACAGATACCTTGCAAGGAAAAAAGAAAGGGAGGCTCCAAAGGTTGCCCCAGTTACAGCGATCAGCGTTCCTAAGAAGGGACCCCAAAGAAGACCAGCAACCATGGTTAAGGCAAGGCTTGAAACAAAGAGAGATGGAGCCAAGGTATAGATAAGGAGATACAGAAAAATCACCAGCGGATTTCCTTTTATTTGATTTAAGTAGTTTAGGTAGCCTTTGAAATCAACGCCCTTTACATAGCTAAGGGTGTAGAAGGTTATCAACGCTATAAGGTAAAGCGTTAAGACTAAAGCCTTTTTAGAGAAAAGCTTTAGCCTTAAGGAAAGGAAAAACCTGTTTATCCACTTTTGGGTTGAGCTTAAGGGTTTAAGCCTTGGCAAATAGTTTGGGAGAAACTCAAGGATGTGATAGGCCTTAGCCTCACCCTTGAGAAATCTTCCTTTGCATCCCATGCAGTAAGTGATAATAGGTCTATGGTTTGCCCATTTTAAAGTTTTTTCCCTAAACTCTGAGGCTAACTCTTCATTCTGATAGAGGGCACCACCCGCTCCACAGCAAGCTGGAAGCCTTGCTTCCTTGAGCTCAACTTTATCTTCAATAAGCGTTCGAGCCTTCTTCCTTATTTCTTCAAATTGCCAAGCTGGGCAGGGATGATGAAGATAAGCTTCTTTAAAAGGGATTTTAAGAAGACTTTGGGGAATTATTTCCAAGATGTGCTTAACTTCCACCTCTTCGGAAGAAAAAAATCTTTTAAAATTCTTATAGCAGTTTGTGCAACCAAGGATAACTTTTTTGATTTTATAAGAAATAAGCCTTTCCTTAATATCCTTGAAGGCTTTAGCGACATCTTCGACCCCTCCAAGCTGAAAACAGGGGTCAAAGCAGCAGTCAAGGACTATGCCAACCCTTTGGTTTAATAACTCTGAAAGGCTATTTCTAACTTTAAAAACCAAGTTTGGGGCTGAGCCAGCCAAACTACAGCCAGGCCAAAAGACAATCTCCGCTCTTTCCCAATGAGAAAAGGGGAAACGATGCCCCCTTTCAGCATAAGACTTAGCCGAGATATAGGGCGCTCTTGTAGAATAGTCCTTTCTTAGAAGCTGAGTTTTTGCCTCGTAGAGAGACTGAGCAACCGGTAATTTTCCCGGACAAATCTTAGAACAAGCCGTGCAGTTTGTGCAGAAAAAGAGGACCTCAGAGGGGTTAACCAAAAGTTCTTTTGGGAGACCAAACTTAGCCAAAAAGGGACAAATCTTTTGGCAAGCTCGACATTCTGTGCAGTTAGCAAAGACATCCGAAACAGCTTGTTCCAAACTGGGCTGTGCAGACATAGCAATGGTTGCCCACCTTTATGTTTTTATCTTGCAAGACCCCTAAACCGTAAGCAAGTAGACTATCTACCGAGAGGTTACCATCAACCGGAAGATTAAGGGCAAGGTTGAAGTCACAGTCGTAGACCATTCCGTCAGGACCTATGGTAATCAGGTCTAAACACATGAGTTTATCAAGGGTGCCTGGGTTGAAGTTAGCTTCAAGCAGCTTTTCATAATCTAAAAGCAAGCCCCTCTTAGCAAGAAGCTTTCTATACCTTCCAATCGGAGCATTGTTAAGGACGAAAAGGTCAGAAAAAGATATACCGTGTTTCTCCTTTAAAATTGATTCAAATTCCGATTTTAGCTCAGAAGAAGACTTTACCAACTCTGGCTTTGTGGGGTTGACCATGAGGATAAGAGGTATATCCTTTCCATACCCAAGCTCGTTTAAGCTCTTCAAGACCTCTAAAGCCCTACCATAAAAGCCATGTCCTCTAATGCCTTCTGCTTCTCTTTTGTCTAAGCTCGGGAAAGAGGCAATGATCTTTACACCAAGCTTGGCAAGCTCTTCCATCAAATCAGGCTTATCAGCTAAGGCCGTGAGGTTTGAGCGAAACCAAATCCCTCGGCAAAGCTCTTTCACCTCTTTAAGGAAGGGTAAGATATAAGGATGAAGCTCAGGTGCTCCCCCTGTGAGGTCTAAGCTTAGACCTGGGTTCTTTTTTAAGAGCATAGCTATTTTGTGTAAGATTTCATTCGGCATAAGTTTTCCATTTGGGGAGGCTGAATGATGACAGTGACGGCAGGACATGTTGCATAGGTTTCCAATGTTTACTTGGATGATGCTGATCTTTCTCTTCTTCAGCTCTACTCCTAAGCTTTTTAGCCTTTCTTCAAAGGGTATGCCTGTTTTCCATTTTCCTTCTTTGGTTTCCTTTGGGGACCTAAGAACCATTCCGGTGCAGTTAGGAAAGGGGCGCTTTGGGAGAGGTTTTGCTGGTTCAATAAAGATAAAATGTTCCGAGAAAGCTCGTTTTAGATTTCTAAAGGTTCGTTCGCAGACAGCAACTCTTTTTCCTATCTCAAAAACCTGACCTTCAGAATCTTCAACCTTGTAGAAAGGACCAAGGTAGATTACCGCCTGTCCTGCGTCTATACAGGGTCCTTTTTCGCCCTTTATGGCTTCAATGGTTAGGGAACGAAATTCTATTCCCTCTATCACTTGCCAAGGCTTCTCCTCCCATTTGAGAACCCTAACTGAAGAAAAACCAGCCTTTAAAAAGGCCTGAATAAACTTGTCTTCTCTTAGGGCACCCGCGATGCACCCTGACCAAAGCTCAGGGTCCTCTTGAAGATTAGGAGGAACATCCTCATCGCTTACGATATCAGATATTACTGCCCTTCCTCCAACCTTTAACACCCTATAGACCTCTGAAAACAGCCGGTCTTTATCCTGAGGCTTTACCAAGTTTAAAACGCAGTTTGAAACTACCGTGTCTACGCTTTCATCAGGGATGAGGGGTTTTTTTTCTTCTAACTCTTTGACATAGTTTTCAAAGGCTATTAAATCCTCCGCGGTTTTAATGGGATTTGCTTGAAGATAGGCTTCTACCTTTTCTAAGTCAAGCTTTAGATTCTGGATCTTTGCGTAGTAGAATTCGGTGTTCTTGTAGCCAAGCTTTTTGGCGATTTCGTCCTGATATTTTCTGGCAAGGCTTAGCATTTCTTTATTGAAGTCAACGCCGATAACCTTTCCCTTTGGTCCAACTATTTGAGCTATCATGAAGACATGTTTCCCTGAGCCTGAACCAAGGTCAACAACAACTTCTCCTTCGCGGACATAGACAGTTGGGTCGCCGCAGCCATAGTCTACTTCGAGGATTTCTTGAGGAATAATCTTGAGAAGCACTGGGCGTTGATAGAAAACGGTACAGCAAAGAGCCTTTTCTGGCTTCTTTGCTGCCCTTTTATACCTTTCTAAGGTAGCAATTTCTTGCATGGTCTTTTAAAGCGTTTATTCCCCTTTTTCTAAAAGCTCAGGATAAGGCCAGCCTGCCATCCCGCCTTCAAGGATGTAAAGCCTGTTTTCAGGAACCCCCTTAGACTTTAAATAGTCATAAGAGTTTTTGGCACCGGATCTTCCTCTTGGGCAAAGGATAACTACTGGGTCGTTGCTTTTCTGGATGATGGGTAAGACTTTATCCAACCGTTTCTTTTCCTCGTCTTTGCTTGCCGGGAAAGCGTTCGTCTCTATAGCCCCCTTAATATGTCCTTTTACAAAGTCTTCATGGGGCTGAATATCAACGAGTATAACCTTTTTACCACTTGTAAGCCAATTTTTGAGTTCTTCTGGTTTAATCATGTTGTACTGCGAGGCATAAAGAAGCGCTGCGCTAAAGAGTAAAACCAAGCTAAAAACAAACTTAAGCCCTAAGGTCTTTGCTTTAAGCATAGCCCACCTCCTTAAGTTTTTGGCAATTAATTTAAATCTTCAAAGGATAAACTTTCAAGATTTTTAGCTTATGAAATTTTTCAAATAGAATTTTCTTACTTATAGAATTTAGCCAATAAATTGGGAGAACATCTGAGCAAAAAGGCTAAAAGGATGACGAAGTTTCGCAAGCTGTGAAAGGTTGGATAAAAGGGGATGTGATGCTTTAATTTTCTTGAAGACACTGTGAGGCTCACAGGTAAAAACTTGGGTCTTCCTTTTTTTCTTAATCTTAAGACTAAGTCTACATCTTCAAGGAATGGATAGTCTTTAAAGCCTCCAACCTTCTCATAGAGGGCACGTTTTACGAGCAGACCCTGGTCTCCAAAGGGTAGGGCAAATACCTTTGAGCGAAAGTTAATCCATGCTGAAAGTAGCTTAAGCTCAAGATTTTTAGGCTCATATTTTATGGGAAAAAAGCCCCAGGTAAATCCCTCTTTGATTGCTCTTCTTATGTCTACGGGCTTTGTAAACTGACAATCGGCGTGAAGAAAAAGGAGATAATCCCCTTGAGCCAATTTTGCCCCAAGGGAAAACTGTTTCCCTCTTCCTCGTTGAGAGGAAATAACTTTTGCCCCAAAGGACTTTGCTATTTCAACCGTTCTATCCATGCTTCCACCGTCTACCACTATGACCTCATCAGGGTCAATAAAAGAGAGGCTTTCTAAGCAAGGTTTTATGAATTCCTCTTCATTTAAGGTGGGTATGATGACGGAGACCTGCACATTAGAATTTAATACCAATATCAGGAAATTTTCTACGCCTTGGGAGGTTGTTTATAGCTCCTAAGGTTTCCGGAATGAAGGGGTAAGTGAAACCAAGATTGTGGATTTTTTCTCCCTTGATGACAGCTATTAGGGCTGTAGCATCCCTTGAGGGAATGAAATGTCTTCATCTTCAATCCAAAGCTAAGGTTCTTTCATATGGTGTCATCAAGTCTGTCAATCTCTCCTTGACAGGCTGTTCCTTGTGTTTCATCTTTTAGAGCATGAAGGATGTTGCTCTTCTTTTCTATTATGCAAAAGAAAATCGATACAGCCTTAATGTAATCCTTGGGGCTTTAGAAAAAGAGATAGCTTTAGGCTCGCTACCTGACTTTAAAGTTTTCTTTGCTGACAAAAAGAATGTATTTCATCTGACAAAGGAGCTAACTCGATGTTTTGACCTTGTGATCCTTCTCTTTTCCTTTTTTACTACCCAGATTTTTGAGATATTTCCATTGGTTGAAAATTTAAAGTCTTCTTTACCTAAGGTAAAAGTCCTCTTTTTAGCAGGGGGACCTCATCCAACTGGTGAACCCTTTGGCACCCTGATGGCAGGCTTTGATCTTGTGTTTCTCTTTGAAGCGGAAGAAAGCTTACCCAATTTCCTCAAAGCCTACCTTAATTCTCAAGATTTTAAGAAAATAAAAGGGATCGCCTATATTAAGGAGGGAAGGGTTGTTTCTACGGGAAGACCTGACCCTATTGACCTAAACAAGTTTCCACCCTTTGCGGAGAGGGCTGGCAAGATAAACCCCATTGAGATAACAAGGGGTTGCCCCTTTGCCTGCTCCTACTGTCAGACCTCAGCCCTCTTTGGGATAAAACCAAGGCATCGGTCTCAAGAGGTTGTTTTTCATTATGTAGAAAAGCTTCTATCCCGAGGCATAAGAGATATAAGGTTTATCACTCCGAACGCCTTTTCTTATCTATCTACTGACGGAAAAGAAGTTAATCTTCCTGCTCTTAGCTCTTTCCTTAATGAGCTAAGCAAGCTTCTAAAAAGCAAGGGTGGTAGAATCTTTTTTGGCACCTTTCCTTCTGAGGTGAGACCAGAGCATACGACGGAGGAGACTGTAGCTCTTATCAAGGAATACTGCGCAAACGATTCGCTTGTCATTGGTGCCCAGAGCGGAAGCGAAAGGATACTAAAGCTTTGCCGAAGGGGGCATACGGTTTCTGATGTGGAGGAAGCTGTTAAAGCTTGCCTTAAGTTTGGAATAACTCCGAAGGTTGACTTTATCTTTGGACTACCCTATGTGGAAGAAGAGGATGTGAAAGCAACGGTAGAAGTTATGAAAAGGCTTGCTAAGATGGGAGCGATAATCCATGCCCATACCTTTATGCCCCTTCCTCAGACATCCTTCCAGAATAAGCCAGCTGGGAGGGTCACGCGAGAAGTTTTTGAGGCTATAAAAGAGCTTCTACCGAAAGGAAAGCTTTTTGGGGCTTGGAAAAGGCAGATGGATTTTGCCAAGAAAATAGAGGAGTATATAAAAAATGTTTCACAGAAAAGAAAAGAAGGATTAAATTTAAGCTATGGCCAATCTTTGGTTTGATAGTTGGGCAAAGCTTGCTAAGGAGAAGGGATACCCTGCTCGTTCAGTCTTTAAGCTTAAGGAGATAAACGAGCGGTTCAAGGTTCTTAAGAAAGGGGATAAAGTCCTTGACCTTGGGACAAGCCCTGGCTCCTGGGCAAAGTATGCCTGTGAGGTTGTAGGAGAGGCAGGGTTTGTCGTCGGCATAGACCTTGTTCCCCCTAAGTTTTCAGGAAGGCTCTACCGGTTTATTCAGAAGAATGTTTTTGAGGTTGAAAAAGAAGACCTTATCTCACAAGATATCCCATACTTTGATGTCGTCCTTTCTGACCTTGCTCCAAAGACAACGGGCATAAGAGAAAGGGATCATCTGGAATCGGTTAGGCTTGCAGAAAGAGCTCTTCAGCTCTGCGAGATGGTCTTAAGAAAAGGGGGAAACGCCGTCGTAAAGGTCTTTGAAGGACCTGAGTTCCTAAGACTTCGCAAGGAGTTTGAAAAAAGGTTTAAAGATGTTAAACTCTTTAGACCAAAGGCGGTCCGGAAGGAAAGTAGAGAGGTCTATGTAGTTGCTTTAAATTTTAAGGGTTAATATACTTCTTAGCGCAGACCAAAGAGGGAAGATAGAGGTTTTAGGAGCCCCCTCCCTTCGGTCGGGGTGACAGAAAGGTGTTAATGCGAATACTTCTTACTTCCGATTGGCACATCGGGAAAACCCTCTTTTCTAAAAACCTTCTTGAGGAGCAGGCTAAATTCTTTGAGGATACCTTTTTTGCTTGCTTAAAAGATGTTAAGCCTGACCTTTTTATCAACGCTGGAGACATTTTTGACCGCCCTATTCCAGACCTTGATTCATTGAGGCTCTTTGAAGAGCTCATAAAGAGGCTTTTTGAGGAAAAAGTTAAGTCCCTTTTTATCCTTGGGAACCATGATTCAAGAAGGGCAAGCATTCATAGTGATCTGTTGAAGATGGTCGGTATAATCATTGCTCGGGACCTTACCTATTTCTTCAACCCTTTAACGCTTGATAGCTTGGGCACCAAAATATATCTCTATGTCCTCCCCTACCTTTCTCTAAGGGAGTATGAGGAGGAGTTTGAGGGGCAGGACTTTGAGAAAAACGCAGACTTTATTGAAAGATTACTTAAAAATTGGATAAGCTACATTAAAAAGCCGGCTATCCTTGTTTCTCACCTTGCTGTGTCAGGGACGGTTTGGAGTGATGAGGAGCTTCCTTTGAAGGGTTTAAGCAGGGAATATCTCCTTCCGCATGAATCTTTTTCAGCCTTTGACTTAGTTCTTCTTGGGCATCTTCATAGCCCCCAGGTTCATCAGGGAAAGTATATCTACCCTGGCTCCCCCCTTCCTTACTCCTTTGACCTTTTAGGAAAGGAAAGAGGGGCTACTCTTCTTGAGATAAAGGACGGAAAAGTTTCTCATCTTGAACGGATTAAGCTCCCTTCCCCCTATGAGCTAAAAGTGTATGTAGATTATTTTGAAAACTTGAAACGCCTTCCTCAAGATAGGGCTTTGGTTAAGGTAGTTCTTAAGGATAAACAGCCGATATACGAGGTTGAAAGAGAATTAAGAAAGGTTTTTCCCAATCTTTTGACCTTAGTTTACGAAGAGGATGAAAGGAGAGAAAATTTTCCAAACTTTTTATCTTTCCTTGATGAAGATAGGTCAACTCCTTTTGAGTTAGAGCCTATAATTGTATTTAAAAATTTTTATAAACATATAGTCGGGAGGGAGGTTGAAGAGGAGGTTTGGCAAGTTTTTAATAAATATTATCAAAAATTTGTAGGGGAGGTTGAGAGGTATGGCTATTAAGGTGGTCGTTGCCGGATGCGCTGGAAGGATGGGGCAGACTATCTGCAGACTTATCCTTGCTGATAAGGAGCTTGAGCTTGCCGGCTGCTTTGAAGCTAAAACAAACCCCTCTGTAGGCAAGGATTTGGGGGAAGTTTTAGGTATGCCAGCTCTTGGGATTAAGGTTGAGGATTCTTTGGAGAAGGTGATCGAGAAGGGGGATGTGATAGTTGACTTCACTTTCCATACCGCAAGCTTAGAGCATGCCAGAATAAACGCCAAGTATAAAAAGGCTATGGTCCTTGGGACAACGGGTTTTAGCAAGGAGGAGCTTTCGGAGATACATGAGCTTGCTCGGCAAAACTTTCCGCTCGTTCAGGACTACAACATGAGCACAGGGGTTAATCTTCTTGTGAAGCTCTGCGAGATAACAGCTAGGGTTCTATCTCAAGGCTATGACATCGAGGTCATCGAGGCTCATCATCGGATGAAAAAGGATGCCCCAAGCGGAACCGCCTTAAAGCTTGCCCAGGCAATCGCTAAGGTCCTCGGTAGGACGGATAAAGACTTTAGGTTCTGCAGAGAGGGCATAATCGGCGAGAGGTCGAAAAGCGAGATCGGTATTCAGACGATAAGGGGTGGGGACATCGTTGGGGAACATACCGTTCTCTTTGCTGGCATTGGAGAAAGGATAGAACTAACTCATAGGGCAAGCTCAAGGGAGACCTTTGCCAGAGGAGCCATAAGGGCTATAAAATGGGTTTACGGAAAGGAGCCCGGTGTCTATAACATGCAGGATGTCCTTGGTTTGAAGGACATCTAAGACAATGCGGTTTAGCTTGAAGCTTATTCTACCTATTTTGCTTTGGTTTTTGTTTAGCCTTCGCTACTATCCAAGCGACTTTGGGAAGACGGTGATAGAAACGGCTAAGATTTTTATCGGTTCTGGGCTTTGGAGCCTTGGAACGGTGCTTGTTGTAAACGGTCTTTTGCATCGTTTTAGCAAAAGAAGCCTTGAGCCTGCGACGGTGCTACGCTGGGTCCTCTGGCTTGCCGTCCTCACCGCCATTTCCGCAAGCTTTGAACATTACTTTGGGCTGCGCAGATGATAGGGGTTTTTGATTCCGGTCTTGGGGGTTTAACAGTTGTCAAGGAGCTTTTAAAGCATCTTCCCCAGTATAAGATCGTCTACTTTGGAGACACGGCAAGAACGCCTTATGGCACAAAGAGTGCAGAAACCGTCATTCGCTATGCTATTGAGGATACAAAGTTTTTGCTTAGCCTTTCAGCAAAGATAATAGTCGTTGCCTGCCACACCGTCTCAAGCACCGCCATGCCAACCCTTCGGGAACGCTTCCCGAACATCCCTTTTTTCGAAGTGGTAACCCCATCCTTTAGAAAATCTTTAACCTTAACTAAAAATAAAAAGGTGGGGCTTATCGGCACAAGGACAACCGTTGAAAGCGGGATCTATGAGAGGCTTTTTTCTGAAGCCGACCCAGAGATAAAGCTTTACGCAAACCCTGCCCCTCTTCTCGTGCCCTTAATCGAAGAGGGCTGGATAAAAAAGCCCGAAACAAGAAGCATCGTGAAGAAGTATCTAATTCCGCTAAAAATGAGAGGGATTGACACCCTTATTCTTGGCTGCACTCATTATCCTTTGCTCAAAAAGGTAATTCAAGAGAAGGCAGGAAAAAGGATAAAGCTTGTTGACCCATCCGAGGAGGTTGCTCTCCTTGTTAAGTCCTACCTTGAAGAAAACCTAAATGTTACCTGTCATTTCGAGCGAAGCGAGAAATCTCCAAACGGGGAGCCAGAAATATATGTTTCTGACTTAACGCTAAACTTTGAACGGATGGCTAAGCTTTTCCTTCAGCGGAGTGTTAAGCTACGGAAGGTTGACCTGGAATCCTATCTTGGTAGGCGGGAAAATAAATGAAGAGGGAGAAAAGAGATGGCGTATATCGTAGAGATGGGAGAGCTTTATCTTGCTCCCAACTATAAGCGGATACCCTTAGCCTTTGTCCAAGGTCAAGGGGCAAGGCTATTTACCGAGGATGGAGTTGAGTATCTTGATTTCACTTCAGGGATTGCCGTCTGCAACCTTGGGCATACTCATCCTCGTCTTATTTCAGCTCTCAAAAAACAGGCCGAGCTACTTTGGCATACTTCAAACCTTTTCTATACTGAGCCGCAAGCAAGGCTTGCCATGAAGCTTTCTGAGCTAACCTTTGCCGACCAAGTTTTTTTTGCAAATAGCGGTGCGGAATCTGTTGAATCAGCTTTAAAGCTTGCAAGAAAGTGTGCCCAGGACAACTTTAGCAAAGAAAAGCATATCTTCATCGCCCTTGAAAACTCCTTTCATGGAAGGACGATGGGTGCTTTATCTGTGACCGGTCAACCAAAATACTGGCAGGGCTTTGAGCCCCTTGTCCCCGGAGTGGTTTTTGTCCCACCAAACGATATGGAGGCTTTGAAATTAGCCTTTTCCGAAAAGGTTTGCGCCATAATCCTTGAGCCCATCCAAGGTGAGGGTGGGGTCTACCCTTTGAACAAAGAATTTATCCTTCTTGCCAAGGAGTTATGCGAAAAGCATAAGGCTCTTCTTATCTTTGATGATGTGCAGACTGGGATCGGGAGGACGGGAAAGCTCTTTGCCTATGAGCACTTTGGCCTTGAGCCAGACCTTCTCTGCTCTTCGAAGGCTTTGGCAAACGGTCTTCCCTTGTCTGCTCTTCTTGGGAAAAAGGAGGTTATGGCTCATCTCACTCCGGGGGCTCATGCCTCAACCTTTGGAGGAAACCCTATCACCTGCGCCGTTGCTATAGAAGTTTTAAACATCGTCTCTGAAGAGGGTTTCCTTGAAGAGGTGGCTTTGAAGGGCAGGGTTTTAAAAGAAAAACTTGAGGGGCTGGCAAAGGAGCATGCCGATTTGATTAAAGAGGTGCGCGGGATAGGCTTGTTATTAGCCATAGAGTTTTATGAGCCTGCTGAGAGAATTTTCAAAGGCTTGTTGGAAAAGAGGGTGCTTGTTACCATGCCAAAGCCTAACATTATAAGGCTTACCCCTCCCTTGACCATAAACTACCGTGAAATAGATTATTTCGTGGAAGCATTAGAGCAGGCACTTAGGGGGTAGGCTGATGCAAAAACCCTATCTTAAGCTTGATGATAGTCCATCCAAATGCGGTGAAGCCATCCGAGTCATAATAGATGAAAATCAAAAGAATAGATATGATACTTCTGAAGTAATAGATAGTGTTATCTTAGGTGATGCTTTAAAGGTGTTAAAAAAATTTCCAGATGAAATTTTTGATATGGTTTTTATAGACCCACCATACTTTTTACAACTTCCAAAGAAAGAACTAAGAAGATGGAATGTTAACACAATTGTTAATGGGGTAAATGATGAATGGGACAAATTTCCTTCCTTTGAAGAATATGATCGGTTTATAACATCCCTATTAACTGAAGTGAAGAGAGTAATGAAATCAACTGCAACAGTATGGATAATTTCTACATATCATAGTATTTTTAGAATTGGGAAAATAATGCAAGATTTAGGATATTGGATCCTAAATGATGTTATATGGGTTAAAAATAATCCAATGCCAAATTGGTTAGGAGTAAGATTTACTAATGCTACTGAAACTTTGATTTGGGCAGTAAAGGATAAAAATTGCAAAAAATATACATTCAATAAAGAATATGCTAAAAAGTTTGGCATAGGTAAAATCGGTGCTAATGTATGGGTTTTACCTATATGTGGTGGGGAAGAGAGATTAAAGGATGAAAAAGGTGAAAAGGTTCATTCAACGCAAAAACCAATAGAACTTTTAAAAAGAGTAATATTGACAAGCACAAAGGAAGGAGATTTAGTTTTAGATCCGGTTGCAGGAGTAGGCACAACCGGCTATGCAGCTAAGGCACTTAATAGGCACTTTGTAATGATAGAGATTAACCCGAAATATGTAGAATGGATAAAAAAACTTTTTGAAAAAGTTTGCCCTATAAAGGTTGAGCCTATAGTTTCTAATAAAAAAATACATCAATATTTCAATCTAAATTTATTAGAGGCTATGAATGATTAGCTATGAAGAATTTTCTTCTATCTTAAATAAGCATATATTTGAAAAGGAAAAGACAGAGTTGCTTACAAAATTAGCAGAGAAGCCAGAGAGATTTATTGGATTGTTCAGACCTTCAAAACCTGCAACAAAAATTTTACAACATATTTTGCAAGCACATGAAATAAAAATGGGTGATGCTTTAGAAGAGATTATAACCAAGATTATTCAATCCTTAGGATATGAGATTTTAAATTTGGCATTAACAAGTGATTTTAAGTTAGATCTATATTTTACTGATAGTGTAAGATATTATTTTGTTGAACAAAAAATAAGAGATGATCATGACTCAACTAAAAAGAGAGGACAAATTGAAAACTTTCAAAGAAAATTAGAACAGCTTTATAATCTTCATAGTGGAAATATTGTTGGGATAATGTATTTCATTGCCCCAGATTTTAGTAAAAATAAGCAATTTTATCAAGCAGTTATTTCCCAGTTGATGCGTTTTTTTAATTCTGAAATATATTTGTTTTATGGAAAAGAATTTTTTGATTATTTCAAATGTCCAGAATGTTGGGAAAAAATGGTTGAATATTTAATAAAATGGAAAAACACATTATCGGATTTGCCAGAAATTAATTTTGACAAGGAACCTCTGCAAACTTTTGAAGAAATACGAGGTGTAGATATTAAAATTTGGGAGAAAATTTTGAATAAAAATGAATTGTGGGAAGAAGGTATAATCAAAGCTATCTTTAAGACTGGAGAAACTTTGAAATTATTACTTGAATACTTTCACGCTCAATCAACTCTTCCAAATAAAAAAGCAAGTAGATATACAATGCTTGCTAAAAAGTTAGAGAATAGAATGATAAAGTATTATCCTAAACTAGTCAATAGGGCTTAAGCACATATTAACATTTATCAATCTATTTAACAATTCGTAGTTCGTTAAATCAAACTGAATGGGGGTAATAGTAATGTAGCCCTCTCGTAGGGCGATGACATCCGTGTCAGGGCTTGTCTCGGTGTGTTCTTCTGCCCCTTGCCAATAGTAAATTTTTCCGTATAGGTCAAGCCTTTTATCAAAGAACTCCTTTAGTGGAGCCGTTGATTGCCTGACAAACTTTATCCCTTTTATCCTATTTGGGTTGAGGTGGGGGATGTTGATGTTTAAGCAGAAGGTTTTTTTTAAAGGCAAAGAGGGAAGAATTTTGATGAAGTTTGCGATAAAGTTTGCGGCAAAGCAATAGTCTATGTTTTCGTAAGCATCGATCGAGACCGCAATCCCTGGATAGCCAAGAATTTTGGCTTCCGTTGCGGCAGATACGGTGCCAGAATAAAGGACGTTTATCCCCACGTTTGCCCCGCGGTTTATTCCAGAGATCACTAAATCTACTGGACCTACAAGCTCGTATATAGCAAGCTTCACGCAGTCAGCAGGGGTGCCAGACGCCGCATAACCCCAGAAGAATTTACCCCTTCTTACTTCCTTTACCCGGAGAGGATAGTGAATGGTGATAGCATGCCCAACGGCGCTTCTTTCAGCCTCTGGGGCAACGATGTAGACCTCATGCTCACAGCTTAAGGCAGCGCTCAACGCGCAAAGCCCGTCAGCGTAGATTCCGTCATCGTTCGTTAAAAGGACCTTCATCTGGGCTTTCTGCTAAAAATCTTTAAACTTTTCTTTCATGTAGATGAGGCATTGCTTACGGAACTGGCAGTAATCGCTCTTATGCCGGCAACCCTCCCCTTCGTCCACCCATTCTTTATACTTTTCACAAAAAAGCTTATTCTCCTCAGGATTTGTCTCTTTAGGCGTATGCTCCTTGTTAATTTCCATCTTTCAACTCCTGTATGAGGCGTTAATTCTAATGTAATCTTCCGTTAGGTCGCAGGTTAAAATTTCGTAGTTAACTTTACCAAGTTTTAAATGCACAACAAGAGAGACCTCGCTTTTTTGCATTTCCTCCCGAAGGTCTTCTTCTTTGGTCTGAACTGAAAGTTCCTTAACCCAGGGTTTGTCGTTTAAAAAGATTTGGACTAACTGTGGGTCAAAGTCTATCCCGGTTTTGCCAAGGGCGGAAAAAATTCTACCCCAGTTTGGGTCTGCACCGTAAAAGGCGGTTTTCACAAGGGGAGAGTTGGCGATAGACATGGCCAAAGCTCGTGCCTCCTCTTTGTTCCTTGCCCCTTTTATCTCGATTCTAATCACCTTTGTTGCCCCTTCTCCGTCCTTAACAATGAGATAGGCAAGTTTTTTAGCAAGAGAGATGAGATTTTCTGCAAAGTCGGTGCCGTCTTTGACCTCTTTTATTCCGCTTGCTAAAAAGTAGACGGTGTCGTTAGTGCTGGTATCGCCGTCAACGGTTATGCGGTTAAAGCTCTGGTCAACCGCTTTTGACAGAAGTTTCTTCATCTCCTCTTTTTTTAGGTAACCGTCTGTTAAGATGAAGGCAAGCATAGTTGCCATGTTTGGGGCGATCATGCCCGCTCCCTTGGCGATCCCAAGGAGCTTTATCCCATCCTTAGTTGTCCTTTGAGCAAACTTTGGGAAGGTATCAGTCGTCATGATAGCTTTAGCAAAATCTTCAGCCTTATCAGGGGAGAGCCCGGCAACAAGCTCAGAAAGCTTTGGAAGGATTTTTTCAAGGGGAAGCTGCTCCCCGATTACCCCTGTGCTTGCTGGAAGAATCTCTAAGGGTTTAACCTTAAGCAGGCTTGCCAGGTTTTTCAAAATAGCTTCTACTCGCTTAATACCCTCTTCTCCCGTTGCCGCGTTGGCAACGCCACTGTTTGCAACTATGGCTCGATGAAAGGGTTCTTTAAGGTTCGTCTTTCCGATAAGGACTGGGGCAGCCTGTAAGGTGTTTTTAGTAAACACTCCCCAGGCTGTCCCCTTTCTTTCGCAGAAGATCAACCCAAGGTCAAGCCTTCCTTCCTTTTTTATTCCACAGGAAAAGGCTGAGAACAAAAAACCTTCTGGCACGCTAAACATAAATCAACCCCCAGTTTAGTTGTTTTTTACCAAAAGGAGGACTGCTGAGATGAGTAGGAAGATGTTTACAAGGTAGTAAAAGGCTTTGGTTGAAAGCCTCACATAGAGCCTTTGCCCAAGGTATAGACCGAGAAGAACAATGGGTAGGTTGATGAAGAAGGAAGAAAGCGTTTCTTTGGTGATGTTTCCTTGAAGAGTATGATTGATGATGGTAAAAAGGGCGGTAAGCATAAAGATAAGCTGAAGAGTTGCTTTAAAAATATCCTTTTTAAGCCTAAGAAGAGAGAAGTAAATCACAATGGGTGGACCAGGTGTATAGAGGATTCCACCAAGGAAGCCAACGATAAAGGCTACCCCTAAGGCTTTTCCGCTCTTAAACACCTCAGGGTTAATTTGTTGAATATAGGGTTCCTTTTTTCCGGTGAAGTGATGTAACACCTCCCAGATAAAGTAAGAGAGTATGGCTATGAAAAGGAGGATCCTTAAAGTTAACTCCGAAGCGATTTTAAAACCATAAACCCCTATGATGACCCCAAAGAATATAGCCCCAAAGAACCGAAGAGGAATCTTTGTTACTTCTTTTTCTTTCATAAGTAAAAGTGTGGCCAGATTTACCACAAAGGATAGAAGAGAAAGAAGGGGGACGGAAAACTTAACGCTTTTTACCAAAGATAAGAGGGGAAGAGCCGTTGTCGCAAAGGCAAAGCCAACAAGCCCATGGATTAAAGCTGATGAAAAAAGGACGATCCCCACTAATAAATCTTCTTTCATAGTTTGAGCTAAGTTTTTTTGGTTTTTAGGTTAATAATACAGACTTTTGAGCCTTATAGGCTGATAGGATTTCTTCTATGGTGAAGAAGGCGTGGAATGGGACCTTTTCTCCCTCGATAGCAGACCTCCCTCCTTCTTCTCTATCAACTAAAGCCAAAACTTTAACTACCTGCGCACCAGCCTCTCTTAAGGCTGACAGGGCTTTGAGCACTGAACCACCGGTCGTCACCACATCCTCAACGAGGACAACCCTCATTCCTGGTTTAATATTCCCTTCAATCTGTTTTTGAGTCCCGTACTTTTTCGGCTCCTTTCGAACAAGCAAACCCTCAAGCTTAACCTCTTCTTTTATGGCTGAGGCAAGGACAGCGCAAACAACAGGGTCAGCCCCAATGCTCATGCCTGCTACCCCATCTACAAAGGAAAATCGCACCTCTACCCAAAAGAGGTCTCCAATAAGCTGAAAGGATGGAGAATAGAGGGTAACTTTCCTACAATCAAGGTAGTAGGGGCTTTCTTTCCCGCTGCTTAGGATAAATGGTTTGTCTGGGCTATAAAGGAAGGCTCTACTTAAAAGATATTTGATAAGCTCGTTTTTTAGAGATTGAACGGCAAGGTATTTTACAGTTTGAAACATAGGGTAAGCCTCTCCGAGAAATTCGTAGATTTCCTTTTTGGCTACTTCTGGGTCTGGAGAATTGTAGTAGATGATGTTTTTTAGATGAGTAAAGCTCGTAGGGTCAATCTCCACAAACTTTACGGCAAAGCCCTTTCCCTCCTCTACTCTTACAACCTCCCCTTTGATAAAGATTACGACATTGCTAACGTTTTCGAGATAAAAGGCAATATCTACCGTTTCACGAAGATAGGGATAATTAGTGGGATTTTCGATGTAAGCTCCTCCCAGAGAGAGGTCCTTTAGTTTGCCAAAGTGGGGTCCTTTAACGCATTTAAAGGAAAGCTGTTTTCGAAAAGGAATTCGCTGAAATCGCCTTTTTTCGGTCATTGATTACAAATTCTAATCTAAATCCTTAAGATTGTAAAGATACCTCTGCATGAAGACTAAGGTACCCTTGACCCGTTCTAAGAGGTTTGATGCGCTTTTTAGCTCGGTCTTTGTTTGTTCTAAGTCGCGCTCTATGTTTGAGAGGCTTTTTTCTAAGACTGGAAGAGCCTCTTTCAATCTTTCTCGGTCAAGGCTAAAGAAAAACCTCTCCCAAAGAGTAAGCACCATCATCAGGGTTTGGGGGAGGGCTTGATAGGAAACAGGGATTATTCCCTCTCTTTCAAGGTCAGAAAAGATGCGAAGCTTAAGATACCCGTATAAACCATCAGGGATAACCATAAGGGCAAAGCCTGCAGACCGCTCATCCTTGAGATAGCTTGTTATCTCCTTTGCTCGCTCTTTTGCTCGGCGGACAATTTCCCGCTCATCATCAGGAGTAAGCTCAGACTTTGCTAAAATCTCCGGTGAAGAAAGCTTAGAATCTATGGGAACAAACCTTTCTCCTCTTAACCGTAGGGCAAACTCTACAACCCCGGAGGCTAATTTAACATTCCGAGCAATCATCCCCGGGGAAAAGATAGAAAGGATCTCTTCTACAGCCCGTTCCCCGGTCTGCCCTGGACGCCTGCCAAAAAGGACTCCTGAGATCTTTTTTACCTCTTCTGAGATGGCTCTCCCAAGCTCCTCCGCGGCATAGAGCTTAACTAAATCCCTTTTTATCTCCTGAAGGTCCTTTAGCCTCTCTTCAAGCCTCACTTCAAGCCTGTCCAAGGATTGGTCAATCTTTCCTTCAAAAAGGCTTCTCACCTTCAAGTAAAGATAGACTAAAGCGATAAAGTTAAGGATAAGAAGGATAAAAATTAAGGCCTCTTTCATTTTTCTGAGCTTAATTTTTGGAGAGCAAGCTCGATTACTGAAAGTCCTATTATAGGACAAAAAAGCTTATTTTCAGGGATTCCACAGAGCTCGTTTATGATTTCTTCTTTAGAAATTTCTTCAAGAGCGCTTCTTAGGTCTTTACCTTTTAGCTTTTCAGTTAGGACGCTCATGAAGGCAACCGCTGGCACGCACCCCTGCAGTTTAAATTTAACATCCTTAACCATGAAGCCATTTAACTTAAAATAAACCTTTAAAAGGCAGGGGGAGGGCGGAGAGTCTATAGTTCCCCACTAACCTTCCTTTTTATTTTGATCCTTTTTGCTTTGATAGTCTTCAATGGCCTTTTTTAAGGCATCAAGCCCAAGCACTGAACAATGAACCTTTTGAGGTGGAAGCCCCCCAAGTACCTCAACGATGTCATCCTTCTTGATCTTTAAAGCTTCCTCGATGGTTTTACCCTTAACCATCTCTGTAAGGATGCTTGACACCGCAATGGCTGCTGCACATCCGAAGGTTTTAAACTTTATATCCTCTATCCTATCATCCTTAACCTTGATGTAAAGATACATCATATCTCCGCAAACAGGGTTACCCTCTATTCCAACCCCATCGGCATCTGGGATTTCACCCACATTTTTTGGGTTCATAAAGTGTTCTATGATTTTTTGACTGTACATAATCTCATCCCTCCTTTTAACTTCAATTTTAATGGTGTGGGCAGGTAGATTCTTCCCACTTTTCCATATCCTTCCACCCCTCTTTAAAGGGTGAAAGCTCCCTAAGTTTCTCAACCACCTCTGGCATGGTGTTTAGCACATAATCTATGTCTTCTTCCTCGGTGTCTTTACTAAGGACAAAGAGGATTGAGCCTTGGATAAGATGGGGAGGTAATCCCATAGAGGAGAGAACAGGCGAGGCTTTAAGGGCTTTTGAGGTGCAGGTTGAGCCGCTTGAAACATATATCCCCTTAAAGGCAAGCATAAGAAGCATGGCTTCGCCTTCAACGAACTCTACGATAAAGCTTGCATGCCCGGGTAAACGCTCTTCAGGATGCCCTGTCAAATGTATATGAGGAATTCTTTCCATAAGCCCTTTTATCAATTTATCACGAAGAGGCTTCATTTTAGAGACCAAGCTTACCAAATTTTCCCTAAGAAGCTTAGCCGCAACTCCCATCCCAACGATAGCGGGAACATCTTCAGTGCCTCCTCGGCGCCCTCCTTCCTGGATTCCACCATAGATAAGAGGCTGAATCCTTGTTCCTTTCCTAACATAAAGGGCTCCAGCTCCTTTAGGTCCGTAGAAAAGATGGGCTGACAAGGAGAGTGCGTCAACTCCAAGCTCTTCCACATCAACCTTCATCTGAGGAATACCTGCAACCGCGTCGGTATGAACAAGAGTTCCTACTTTCTTAGCCAGCCTTACGACCTCCTTTATAGGTTGGATCGTTCCAACTTCAGGGTTAGCAAGCTGAATGGACACTAAAACTGTCTCACCCCTTAAGGCTCTTTCTAAAAAATTTAGGTCTATCACCCCATGCTTATCAACGGGAAGAAAGGTAACCTCAAATCCTTCCTTCTCAAGAATCCTTGCTGGGTTGGTAATGGAATGATGTTCTACAGTGGAAACTATGATATGGTTCCCCTTTTTTCTATTTGCATAAGCCAAACCTCTCAGGGCAAAGTTGTTAGATTCCGTCCCACCGGAGGTAAATATGACCTCTTTTGGGGAGGCGTTTATGAGCTTTGCTACTTCTTCCCTTGTTGCCTCAATAGCTTCCCTGGATATTGTCCCAAGCTCATAAGGGCTTAAGGCGTTACCAAAATTTTCCCTAAGGTAGGGGAGCATTGCCAGATAGACCTCTTCAGCTGGTTGGGTCGTAGCCAAGTTATCTAAATAGACCCTTCGCATCACTTAAGCCTCCTGATGTAAAATTTATAGGTTTCTCCATCCTCATAAACACCAAGAAATTCCTGTCCAAAGACTTCACACCATTTTGGCACATCTTCAAGGGCTCGGTCATAATCGGTGATTAGCTCAAGTATCTGCCCTACTTCTATTTTCTTTATGCTTTCGTTAAGCTCCAAAAGATGTATAGGGCACATTAAATGCACGATGTCAACTCTAAGGTTTGCAGGAAGCTCTTTCTCTAAAAATTTCATCCTCTTTTGCCTCTATAAGTAGTTTTGTAAATATATACATAATTCATCTAACAAAAAAAGTCAATAGAATGAAAAAATAAAACTTTACCGATAAAGTAAACATTTTATAGCGAAAAAACTGCTCTGACCTTAAACTTTTTCTTAGCTGGAAAGGCGTAGAATTTTAGACCATAGGTTTGAGAAAGTTTTTCGAGGTAGGGGGTAAGGTCATTCTCTTTGGGTAAGACTAGGGTAAACCAGAAGTTTAGCTTATGGTCCCTGAGGTAGGCATGCGTCACCTCAGGAAGATCCGCTATCTCATGGGCAAGGTTGAGCTTATCTTCAGGAATTTCTACAGCAAAAAGGCAAGTAAAATGGTCTAACTTGTGAGAGTCTGGGCTTGCCCCAAGATGTCTTAAAATGCCCTTTTCTTTTAGTCCTTTGAGAAAGCTCAAAACCTCTTCTTCAGTTAAGCCAACCTTTTCAGCTAATACCTTAAAGGGTTGAGGATTTAGGGGGAATTCTTCCTGAATAAGGTTTAAGAGGTCTGTGTAGGGTTTTTCAAAGTCTTCTTTTTTCGGCCTCATAACCCTTTTAAATTTAAACAATTCTTTAAAATTTAGCAAGCTATGTTATGATTTGTGTAAGCAACCAAGGGGTTGCCATACTGAGAAGGCTTGGGGGTGGACACATGTCTGAAGAAAAGAAATCTTTGGATGTGAAAGAGGTCGAGAAGCTCTTGCCCCATAGATACCCCTTTCTCCTTGTGGACAAGGTGTTAGAGATAGATACTGAGAGGGAATACATCAAGGCGGTAAAGAATGTGAGCATAAATGAGCCCTTCTTTCAGGGGCATTTTCCTAGCTATCCCATCATGCCCGGAGTTTTAATCCTTGAAGCCATGGCCCAAACTGGCGCCATCTTCCTTAAGTATGCCTATCCTGATTTTAAGGATAAGCTCTTTGTGCTTGCTGGCTTTGACAAGGTCCGGTTTAAGGCACCGGTTTATCCTGGGGACGAGCTTGTTATCTTTGCCGAGAAGTTTCATCGCAAAGGAAAGCTTATTTGGACTACGGTTACGGCAACGGTAAACGATAAAATCGTTGCTCAAGCTGAGATAACCGCAGCCATGGTAGATTGGCCAGAATAGAAGAATTGTATGGCAAATATTCATCCGACAGCTTTTGTTGACAAACAGGTAGAGCTTGACGAAGATGTAGTGGTTTCAGCCTTTGCTTACATCGGACCAAAGGTCTACATTGGGAAGGGAACTATTATCAAACCCCACGCTTACATCGAAGAAAAAACAAAAATCGGGAAAAACAATATTATCGGTCCCTATACCGTGATAGGGACACCGCCACAGCATCTTGAATATAAAAGTGAGGAAACTTGGGTGGAGATAGGAGACGGAAACATCATTCGGGAGTTCGCAACCATTCATCGGGGCACAGCAAAAGACCACGGTCTTACAAGGATAGGAAATAACTGCATGCTTATGAGCTATGTGCACGTTGCTCATGATTGCTTTGTCGAGGACAATGTGATCCTGGCGAACGGGGCAACGCTTGGCGGACATGTCCGGGTAGGGAAAAGGGTGGTGATGGGTGGTTTTTCTGCCGTCCATCAGTTTTGTCGCATCGGAGCTTATGCTTTTATCGGGGCAATGAGCGGAGTTGATAAGGATGTCCCTCCTTTTGTTAAAGTTTTCGGGATACCGGCGAAAATTCAAGGGCTAAATCTTGTTGGCTTAAGAAGGGCTGGCTTCACTAAAGAGGACATAAGGAAGCTTTCTCAAGCCCTTGGCATCTTTCTTGACGGTCCTGCTACTTTAAAAGAAGTTATCGGTGAGCTAAAGGATGTGTTTGGGGATGACCCATTGATAGCTGAACTTATTACCTTTTTGGAAAACCCCTCAAGACAAGGTATAATGAGAAGAAAGCCCTTTGAAGGCGAGGAGTAGTAAAAAGGGCAACCGATTGGTAGCCCTACAATTGGGGAATGGACGATAAATCATCATCGCGAATAGGGCTTATAGCCGGGGAAGGGGAATTCTCCCTAATCCTTGCTAAAAGTTTAAAGAGTAAAGGCTATTCTGTTTATGCCGTTTGTTTTTCCAAGGAGCAGGAGAAGAACCTTAAAGAGCTTTCCGAAAGGGTCACGCGGATTTATATAGGTCAGCTGGGAAAGCTTATAGAGACTTTTAAAAAGGATGGGGTTAGAGACCTGGTGTTTTTGGGCAAAGTTGATAAAAGCCATGCCCTGCGGTTTAACCTTCCTGATTTTAGAGCCCTAAAGCTCTGGCGTTCTTTAAGAAGTCGTGAGGATAACTCTTTACTCACCGCCTTGGTGGAAGAGCTTGAGGGTTCAGGCTTTGTGGTAAGGGGTCCCGCAGAATTCCTCTCAGAGTACTTGACTCCAGAAGGGGTTTTGACTAAGCGAGAGCCCACAACAGAAGAATGGGAAGACATTCGCTACGGGTTAAAGGTTGCTAAGGCTATCGGTGACCTCGATATTGGGCAGTGTGTGGTAGTCAAGAACCGAATGACCGTTGCGGTTGAAGCCATGGAAGGGACTGACGAAACCATCCTCAGAGGAGGAAGGCTTGTTTCTGGAGCCATCGTGGTTAAGATTGCCAAACCCAGACAAGACCCGCGGCTTGACCTTCCCGTCGTTGGGTATAAAACCATTGAGACAATGATCAAAGCTAAAGCTAAGGTTTTAGCCCTTCTTTCTGGAAAAACTTTTTTTCTACAAAGAGAAAAAGCCCTTGAGCTTGCTAACAAACACGGTATAGCAATCTGCGGGGTTAGGGACGGAGAAAGGGAAGCGTGATCAAGGCACTTAAGGTTGGGATAATTGGGCTTGGGCATCTCGGTAGGTATCACGCAGAAAAGGTTGCTAAAATTTCCCTCGCTGGTCTCGGGATGACAGAAAGAGGAGTTGAGCTTAAAGCTATCTGCGATATCAACGATGAACGCTTAGAGGAGGTTGCAAACCTTCTTTTAAAAGGTTATGGACTAAAGCCTTTTAAAACTAAGAACTTTGAAGAGGTCTTGTCCCTTGTTGACGCCGTAATAGTTGCTACACCAACTTTTACCCACTATGAGATCGTTAAAAAAGCCTTGCTTGAAGGGAAGGCTGTTCTTGTGGAAAAGCCTTTAACCGCTGATATAAACGAGGCAAAAGACCTCATTAAGCTTGCGGAAGAGAAGGCATTAATCCTCCAGGTTGGTTATGTAGAGCGTTTTCAAAGGGTGATAGAGGAGCTTTGCCAGAGGGTTAAAGACCCTATCTTCATTGAAGCTCATAGGATCGGTAGCTTTATAGAGAGGAACCTTGACATCGATGTGGTTCTTGACCTAATGGTTCATGACCTTGATTTGCTTTTTCTCTTTAAGAACCCTCAAGACCTTGAGTTTATCCATGCCGTTGGAGCACCAGTTTTTACCGAAAAGCCAGACATTGTAAACGCAAGGCTTGTTTTCAAGGATGGAACAACCTGCAACCTTACCGCAAGTAGAATTTCCCTCTCCAAGCAGAGGAAATTCCGAGTTTTTGCTAAAGGAGCTTATTTTCGGGTAGATACCCTCGAAAAGTCTTTGGTTCAGGTGCTTGTAGACCAGAAAAATCGCGATTACCGCATAGAAAGGCTTCACTTTCCCGATGATGACCCTCTCTTGAAGGAAGTAGTAGCCTTTGTTAAGGCTGTGGCTGGGATAACAGAGCCAAGGGCTCAAGCTAAGGATACTTTGGCATCCTTAGAGGTAGCCTTAAGAATTAAGTCTGAAGTGGAGACTAACCTTAAAAGATCGAGTGCTTTCTCATGAAAATTCTTGTTATAACCGGTGAGCTCTCTGGAGACCTATACGCTTATCTCTTGGTCAAAAAGCTAAGAGAACTGCTTCCTTCTCTGCATTTTATAGGGATTGGTGGTCCGAGATTGAGAAGCCTTGATGTAGACATTCTCTTTTCGGCTGAACCCTTGTCCTTAGTTGGTATACCAGACTTTTCAAGACTAAAGAGGTATTTGTTTGTCTTAAACCGGATTAAAGACATCTTGAAGAAAAGGCAAGTTGACCTGGTTTTGCTCGTTGATTTTCCGGGTTTTAACTTAAGGATCGCCAAGTTTGCCAAAGGACTTGGTTATCCTGTTGTCTACTTTGTTGCCCCTCAGGTTTGGGCTTGGTATCGCAGTCGGATCAACCTTCTTAGAAGGTATGTAGACCTTCTCTATGTGGTCCTACCCTTTGAAGAGGAATTCTTTAAAAGCCATGGGGTTTGCGCGAAGTATTTCGGACATCCTCTACTTGATGTGGTAAAGCCTCATCTTTCAGCAGAGCTATTTTATGAAGTCTATGGTCTTAAAGAGGATCTGCCTATAATTAGCTTCTTTCCAGGAAGTCGGGAATCGGAGGTTGCAAGGCACATACCAATTTTTCTTGAGGTTTATCGGAGGTTAAAGGAAAAAAACATTGAGGTTCAAGGGTTGATGGTAAAAGCTTTGGGCTTGAAGGAGAGCCCTCTTTGGGAAGAGGCAAGGCGCGCCTTCAAAGTTCTTGAGAGCGTCCAGTATGATGTGCTTAAACATTCTGATTTGGCGGTTTTAGCATCAGGCACCATTACGCTTGAAGCCGGTTTGATCGGTGCTCCATCGGTTGTGGTCTACAGCCTTCCTCCTTTAGTTTATCATTTAGCTAAACGGTTGGTGAAGGTTCCCTTTATCAGTCTTCCGAACCTTATTTTGCAGAAGGCTATCTATCCCGAGATTATCGTGGAAAGGGAAGGACTTAAGGGGTTGGCAAAGGTGGTTGAGGAGCTTCTTTTTGATGAAGAGAAGCGAGGGGAGATGAAGGAAGCCTTAGCGAGGCTCCCGGTCGAGGTTGGACCCCCAGGAGCAATTTGGCGAATTGCCGAAGATTTTATAACCTTTATTGAACTTATTAAACATCAACGGCGTCCCTTGACAGGCTAAAAGAAACGGGGATACTTAAGAATAAACCTCGACAAAGGAGGTCTACCATGGCTGAGGACCTAAAGAAGATGTACCGGACCGTCGTTACCGACCATTTTCCGAAGGAGCTTCGTATTACTTTCGGGGATCAGACCTTAATCTACAAGAAGCGCAGCTGGGACCTTGAGATAGCACCAGGTGAGGTTGAAAGAAGGGGTTTGCGCTACGGAGAAAACCCGGACCAGGAGGCAGCCCTTTACGAGCTGGTAGCCGGGAACCTTATCCTTGGAGAATGTGAGTTTATTAAGCCAGGCTTAGGTTTGGTCTCAAGCCTAAAGGAACCTGATTTTATTCAGTTTGGGAAACATCCAAGCAAGACCAATCTTACCGATGTTGACAATTCTTTGAACATCATGCGTTATCTTATGGAAAAGCCTTGCTGCATAATTGTTAAGCATAACAACCCCTGCGGAGTAGCCTACGGATCAACCCTTGAAGAGGCTTTTCTGAGAGCCTTTAGTGCTGACAGGGTTGCCGCCTTTGGCGGGGCTATAACCCTAAACCGCCCGGTAGATAAGGCAACGGCAGAAGCCATTGCTGAGCACTACTTCGAAGTCCTTGCCGCTCCTGACTTTGAAGAGGGAGCCATAGACATCTTGACCAGAAGGAAGGACCTAAGGATCATCCGCATAAAGAGGATGGACCGCCTTGGGGAGTATGCTAACTTTCCGGTGGTAGAATTCAAGAGCCTGATGGACGGAGGTCTTGTTCTTCAGGTTTCCCAGAGGAACCGAATAAGGAGTAAAGAAGACCTAAAGCCTGCAGTTGCGGTTAAGGATGGTGTAGAATACCGTTGCCTAAGAGAGCCTGACGAGAGAGAGGTCAGAGATATGATCTTTGGCTGGGCTGTCGAGCTTGGGGTAACCTCAAACTCCGTTCTTTTTGTTAAGGATGAAAGGACGGTAGCTATCGGAACGGGTGAGCAGGACAGGGTTGGTTGCACGGAGATCGCCATCTTCAAAGCCTACAGAAACTACTCAGACTGGTTATGCTATCAGAAGCACCGTATCTCCTACAAACAGCTTGAGCTTGAAATTGAGAAAGGACTTAGACCGAAGGAGCAGAAGGAGGAGATAGGCGAAGAGACAAGGAAGAACAAGGCTGGGCTTATCGGCGCGGTGATGGTGTCTGATGGCTTCTTACCTTTCAGGGATGCTGCTGATGTAGCCATAAGACAGGGCATCACAGCCATCCTCCAGCCTGGTGGTTCTGTTAGAGACTGGGAAGTAATCCAGGCTTGCAATGAAGCTTATCCTCCCGTAGCTATGATGTTTACCGGACAGAGGGCTTTTAAACACTAAAATTAAACATTATAATTTTAAGCGACTATGTAATAAAGGAAGAGACAGGGAGACCCCTCCCTTCGGTCGGGGAGGCAAAAAGGCCGACCCTTGCGGTAATGGGTTTCAGATAATACATCCGGGCGAGCGGCTGCTCGCCCCTTTTATGAATTGGGCAAACATCCTTTGCCCTTACCTTTTATGTCGAAAATCTAATGAATGATCTGTTTAGGAGAATAAAATGAGCAACCACCAAGAAATTTTTTCGAGGGAGTAGCCATGAAGATACCCATTACGCCTGAAGGTCTTGAGAAGCTTAAAAAAGAGCTTGAAAGGCTAATCAAGGTTGAAAGAAGAGAAGTGGTGAAGGCTATAGAGGAGGCAAGGGCTCACGGAGATATCTCAGAGAATGCAGAGTATGAATCTGCAAAGGAAAGGCAGGCTTTTATTGAGGGGAGGATTCAAGAGCTTTCAAGCCTTCTTTCTCAAGTTGAGGTGCAACCACCCTTGAAGGAGGTTCCAGACAAGGTTCAGTTTGGCGTCTTAGTCAAACTTTTAAACCTTGATACTCAGGAGATCGTTTCTTATAGGATCGTTGGTCCCTATGAGGCAGACCCATCCGAGGGCACAATCTCCATCAACTCCCCTTTAGCCCGAGCCTTGATCGGCAAGGAAATCGGAGACGAGGTTAAGGTTAAGACCCCATCAGGTGAAAAGCGCTATGAAATTTTAGACATTGAAATTTGATCCTTTTCATAAGGATTCATCTCGAATAATCCGTTTATTTGTGCACCCTTCTCTACATACAAAACCTTCGTCCTTACATTGCCTTTTATAACACTTCCAGAGTGAACCTCTACCTCTTCAGCAGTTATGTTTCCTTCAACCTTGCCGAATACTACAACCTTTTTTACCTCTATATCGCCTTTTATCCAGCCCTTTTCTCCTATTAATAAGCCCCCTTCACCCTTTATGTTGCCATATACTTCACCATCGATCCTGGTTATACCATCACTAATTACGATGTTTCCTTCAAAGACGCAACCAGCACATATATATGACCGGATCTCTTCTGAGTTTTTGTTTTGATTTTTATTAATTATCTTTTCACTTAGACTTTTAAGCATTTTCTGTTCCCCAGACTATAAAAACTATAGGGTCTAAGTATTTTCCGTTTAATTGAATTTCATAATGCAGGTGAGGACCAGTGCTCCTTCCTGTTGAGCCTACATAACCTATGACTTCACCGGCCTTTACAATCTGTTGAGGTTTAACTTTGATCTTGGAAAGATGTCCATAGAGGGTTTTAAATCCTGAAGGATGTTTTAGGATCACTGTATTTCCATACTCTGAGAGCCAACCGGTAAATTCTACTACACCATCAGCAGTAGCTTGAACAGGCTCTCCATGATTAGCTTTAATATCAACGCCCGTATGATATTCATATCCCTTCCCAAAGGGGTTCTTCCGCCAACCAAGGATAGAAACTATCTTCCCATTAACCGGGAACCCCAAAGGGGTTATTCTTATCTGACTAAGTAGCCTTTCGCTGTGCTTGTTCAAAAAAGCTAAGTATTCTTGGTCCATTACCTCAGGGGTGTCTCGGAGGCTTATACCACCTAAGCCCTCCTCTTTCTTTATTATTCCCCTTTTCATTAAATACTCCTCGATCCTCAAAAGATTATCCCTGATTTTTTTTACTTCCTCTTTGGTCCTAAAGGTTTGCTCCTTCATTAGCTCTAATTTTCTTCCCTTATCTCTGGAGGTTAAATAATTTTTAAACAATAAGGAAGTTGCGAGAAAAGAAAGGAAAGAAAAACAAAGGAACACTAATAAAAAGCCAAGGAACATCTTAATTTGTCGAGTTTTAAGGGAAATTATTATAGGCTCTTTACCGTTTGTTAAGTAAACAGTGATGGTGATCCTATCCTTCATACCCTTCCCTTTGGTCCTTTATAAGTTTAATCAATAAACCATTTTTTTTGTCTATATTATTTAGCCTCTGGGATCAGGTCAAGGGTGATTTTAGAAGTGTGGGAAAATTAAAAGAGTTCAGTTAAACTAAAGGGGTGTTAAAAACTAAAAAACTTTTCTGGGTATTCATTCTTATTCTTTTTCCATTGATTATCCTATCTATGGGAGATTGGTTTGTTTGGAATATGCCTCCCGTTAAATTAAAGAAAAAAAACTATAAGGAGGTCCCTTTGCTAACTACGGGGAAGCCTGAAGGATGCCTTTTCTGCCACGAAGAGAAGGTAGAAGAGAAGGCTCATGCCCGAGAGATGCTTGGTTGTTCAAGCTGTCATCTTGGCAACCCTCTCACAGTGGATTACCGAGCGGCTCACAAGGGCATGGTTAGAAATCCCTCAGACTTAAGAATAGTCCACAGGACCTGCGGTCAGGCAAACTGCCACCCCCAGGACATAAACAAGGTCAAAAATAGCCTCATGGCCACAAACCACGGCCTCATAGCAAAGCTCCTTAAGGTTTTTGGCGAGGAAGCAATCCTTAAAGAACATCCAAACATTAGCGTGGAGGATTTATACCATCTTAAGGTTTCATCCCTTGCGGTGGATTACTTCAAAAAGCTCTGCGGGTCCTGTCATCTTTTTTTAGAAAAGGGGAGGCTCCCTGATTTTTTAGCTGAAAAAGGAGGGGGATGCTCAGCCTGCCATCTCGTTGGCAAGAAGGAGGATTTAAAAACTCGCAAGCTTCATCCTCGGCTTTCAGCAAAGATGCCTCTTGATAAGTGCGTCCTCTGCCACAACCGTAGCGGAAGGGTCGCCTTCACTTATCAGGGTCTTTACGAGGATGAGCAGAGCGGAGAAGGTGAGGTGACCTTCATTGACGGAAGGAAGTTGAGACGAATTGAGCCTGATGTTCATTACAAGGCAGGGCTTCACTGCATTGACTGCCATACAAGGGATGAGGTCATGGGGAACGGCACTTTCTATCGCAACATAGAAGAAGCCCTTCAGGTTGACTGCGAAACTTGCCATGTGAGAAAAGGCTTAACTAAGGCTGGAACAAGGCTTGCAAACCTTGTAGAAAGGGAAGGTAAGGTTTTTCAGAAGGGAAAGCTTGATGAGAAGTGGCATGTAGTTAAGGCTCATTCAAAGGACTGCAAGGATAGGTTCCACAGGAGGCTATCCTGCACAGCCTGTCATGCCAAGTATGTCCCCCAATGCTACGGCTGTCATGTCCGGTATGACCCAAGGGAGAGACATCTTGATAAGCTCTTTGGAAAAGAAACCAAGGGACTCTGGGAGGAGCATGAATCCTATCGCCGAATTGATGAGCCAACCCTTGCGGTAAAAAAGGAAAAGATAGTCGTGGTGACACCTGGCTGACAGGACTTTGTGTCCATCCTCTCAGAGGAGGGGAAGTTGGCACGCTACTTTGAGAGCATTACTTTTGCTCAAATTGAGCCCCATTCAACCCAAAGGAAGGGGAGGTCTTGCAAAGATTGCCATCAAAACCCAAAGGTAGTTGGTCTTGGCTATGGAGAGGGGTTGCATAGGCTATCCCGGGTGGGTGACCGTGAAGGAAGGTCTTTGGTTAAGTTTAACCGCGAGGGACTTAGACCCTTTACCAAGGAGGAGTTAGACCGGATCCTAAAGGTTGGTCTTTGTTTGTCCTGTCATGAAGAAAGGGATAGAATTTTCAAAAACTGGAGGAGCGATTTGAAATGCCCAAGACTAAGGACCTTGGCTTGATGATAGGGCTTGACAAGGTTTATGGATGCGGAGCCTTAAACTGGGATATCTTCTTTGAGGTGCCATCCCTTTATGCTTTGAATAACATACCTTCAGTTGATTTTGAGGTAAAGCCAGGGGGCGAGGTTGCGGTAACCCGAGAGAAATTTTTGAAGATCCTTTCTCACCTTGAAAAACAGGGGAAAAGAGTTTTTTCTTGCGGAGGGGGCTCAGCGGCAAACACCATCTTTGCCTTATCCCATCTTGGATTTAAAACCGGCTTTATCGGCGTTTGCGGGGATGATGAATATGGCAAGCTTGTTTTGGAGGAGCTTTCTCAGGCTAAAGTTGATTTAAGCCTTGTGGAAAGACATGGAGAGACAAGCTTAGCCTTAATCGTCCTTGATGCGAAACGGGACCGCTTTATCATCGTGAGCCCTGGCTCAGCTGAAGCCTTATTCCAAGAAGAATCCTTCCTTGAAGGGGTAAAAGAAAGGCTCCTAAAAAAAAGAACCCTTCTTCATCTCTCATCCCTTGCAAGCTTAGAAGGGCAGGATTTCCAAAAAAGGCTCCTTTCTGAGCTCTCCCCGAAAGGAAAATTAGACCATTTTGTGTCTTTCGACCCAGGGCAAGTCTACGCTCAGAAGGGAAGAAATTTTCTTTTAGATTTTCTCCCCTATGTAGATATTTTCTTTGCTACTGAGGGTGAGCTTTTTGAGGCTGGGCTAAAGGCTAACGAGGTTCTTAATCATTCAGTCCTTGCCCTTTTTCTAAAGAGGGGAAAGAGGGGTGCTAAAGCATTGACCAAGTATTTTGAGTATTCGCAAGATGTTATTCCGCAAGAAAAGGTCGTTGATAACACTGGAGCTGGGGACTATTTTAACGCTGGGGTCTTAGCTGGGTTAATGCTCGGGAAAACCCTTGATAAGGCTTTGTATCTTGGCGCCTTTCTTGCAAGCTTAAGTCTTTCTAATTATGGAAGAAGGAGCATCCTATTTATAAATGGGCAAAGTTTATTAAAATGTGAATAGTCATGAAGGGGATAAGGTTTGGAGACCTTTATTTTGAGGAGCGGGAAGTTTTTCAGGTAGTGGTTGAACCTTCTGGCGTTGAAGACATCTCTTGGACTAAGGAAGAGGGAATAAGCTTAAGGTTTATAGCAGGCGACCTTAGCATAAACTTCCAATACACAACCGGTGGAGAAAGTTTAGAAAGCTTTGTCTTAGAGAGGGAAAAATATTTTCAAAAAGAAGCTTTAGCTGAGTTTTTATCCTTAGCATCTTCTACTTTTTCCAGCCTAAACCCTTCGGTCTCAGACCTTGTGGAATCTCTAACCGAGGTAGTTGGAGCTTCTTTAGTTTCTCAGCATATAAAGCATTATAGACTACAGGTAGCTTCTGTCCAAAAAAGGATTGGGATCCTTACGACGGAGGAAAATTTAGTCTTTGAAGAGAGGTTCTACACCCGTGGGATAGCCTTTTGTGTTGCTGAGAAGGATGGGAGGCTTGAGCGGGGCTATGAGGTGCTTGCTTATGCCCTTCCTTTTCAAGAGATAAAGCTTGAAGAGTTTGAGAGGCTTTGTGAGAAGGCTGGAAGAAGGGCTGAGCTTATGCTTAGCTCAAGGAGGGTTAAGGCTGGGGTCATGCCCGTAGTGCTTTCCTCCTCAGCTGGGGGAACAATGATCCATGAGGCAGTAGGTCATGGGCTTGAAGCTGACCACGCCGAGGAAGGTCTATCCATCTACTCAGGAAGGCTCGGTGAAAGGGTGGCAAGCCCGTTAATCACCGTACTTGACGACCCAACCCTTTCCCCTCTTTACGGCTCTTATCAGTATGATGATGAGGGAACAAAGGCAAAACCCGTTGTTCTTATCGAAAAGGGAATTCTTAAGGATTTTCTCTACGATAGATATCAGGCTTTGAAATGGGGAAAGACTTCAAACGGGAGGGGAAGGCGAGAATCCTTTAGGCACATACCCATACCCCGCATGTCAAACACCTTCATTGCTAAGGGAGAGACCCCGGCTGAAGAGATTATAAAAAGCTTAGACAAGGGGCTACTTGTTAAAAAGATGGGTGGGGGTGAGGTCAACCCCTTGACAGGAGACTTTGTGTTTGAAGTAAGGGAAGGCTACTATGTAGAAGGGGGAGAGGTTCTTTTTCCGGTTAAGGGGGCAACCCTTGTGGGAAATGGACCAAAAGTCCTTGAGATGATAGACCTAGTAGGGGACGACCTGAATTTTGACCCTGGGACCTGCGGAAAGGATGGGCAAGGAGTTCCTGTTTCAGACGGACAGCCAACCTTAAGGATACCCGAGCTTACTGTAGGAGGGGAGGGCTAAGAAGCATGTGCGGGATAATAGGTGTTTACGGTGTTCCCTCAGCTTCAAAGGTCACCTTCTTTGGGCTTTACTCCCTTCAGCATAGAGGGCAAGAAAGCGCTGGAATTGCCGTCTTTGACGGAAAGCAAGTTAGACACTATCGGGGCATGGGGCTTGTTTCCGAAGTCTTTGATGAAAAGACCCTTCAAGAGCTTCCCGGTGAGATAGCCATTGGGCATGTTCGGTATTCCACTGCCGGCTCATCAACCATCATCAACGCTCAACCCTTCTGCGTAAACTACGCTAAAAAGACTATCGCCCTTGCTCATAACGGCAACTTAGTAAACGCCGAAAGCCTTCGCTGTGAGCTTGAGGAGGAGGGGCACATCTTTCAGACCACGATGGATAGCGAGGTCATCGTCCATCTTATCGTGAAGCATCTCAAAGAAGGGCTTGTGGAAGCTATTTCTAAGGCTATGGAGAAGATTAAAGGTGCCTATTCTGTGGTGATGCTCGTTGACGGAACCTTGGTAGCCTTTAGAGACCCGCAAGGCTTTCGTCCCCTATCCTTGGGCATGCTAAACGGAGGATACATCATCGCCTCTGAAACCTGCGCTTTTGACCTACTTTCTGCCGAGTGCTTGCGAGACATCGCCCCTGGTGAAATCTTAGTGATCGATGAAAACGGTCTCCAAAGCTTTTTCCCCCTTGATAAGCGGGAGCGCCTTGCCCATTGTATCTTTGAGTTTATCTACTTTGCCCGCCCTGATAGCACTATCTTTGGGAAGAATGTCTACCTTGTCCGAAAAAGGCTTGGAGAAAAGCTCTATGAGGAGTGTCCGCTAAGTGCTGACTTTGTTATGCCCTTCCCAGATTCTGGAAACTATGCCGCAATTGGGTATGCGGCAAAGGCTCGTCTCCCCTTTGAGTTTGGCGTGATAAGAAACCACTACATCGGGCGCACCTTTATTCAGCCCTCAGAAAAGCTTCGGGACCTTTCAGTCCGCATGAAGCTTAATCCAGTAAAAGAATTGATCCGCGGAAAAGAGGTGGTCGTTATCGACGATTCCCTCGTTCGGGGAACAACGAGCAAAAACCGTATAAGGAGCATAAAGCTTGCTGGGGCAAGGGCTGTTCATTTTCTCATTACCTGCCCGCCTTTGCGTTTCCCTTGCTTCTTTGGGATTGATTTCCCAAGCAAGCAGGAGCTCATCGCGGCAAAGCACTCAATCGAGGAGATAAGAAAATTCCTTGACATAGACACCCTTTATTATCTTAGCCTTGAGGGCATGCTCTCTGCAGTAGAAGACCTTTCAGACAAGGTTTGCACCGCCTGCTTTACCGGAGACTATCCTATCCCTGTTCATCAACCCTTCCGCAAAGACTTTGCCGAGGTCAAATAATGAAAGCATACAAAGACCTTCAAGAATTCATAGAAACCTTAGAGAAAAAGGGGGAACTTCTTCGCTTAAAAGAAGAGGTCTCCGTTGAGCTTGAGATCACCGAGATAACCGAAAGGATAGTAAAAAGAAAAGGACCAGCTCTCTACTTTGAAAGGGTAAAAGAAAGCAAGATTCCGGTTGTAACAAACATCTTTGGCAGCAAAGAAAAGGTCTGCTTAGCCCTTGGGGTTAGCTCCCTTGATGAGCTTTCGCAAAGGATCTTAGATTTTCTTGAGGTTCGTCCTGGTGAAGGCTTGATGCATAAGCTTAGGCTTATTCCTAAGCTTCTTCAAGCAAAGAATGTTTTCCCGAAGATGGTTGACCGAGCCCCCTGTCAAGAGGTAGTCCTTCAAGGAAAAGAGGTTGACCTTTTTAGGCTCCCAATACTTAAATGCTGGCCTGAGGATGGCGGAAGGTACATCACCCTCCCCTGCGTTATAACAAAGGACCCTGAGACAGGGGTTCGTAATGTAGGCATGTATCGCATGCAGGTTTTCGAGAAGAATAAGACGGGTATGCATTGGCAGATGCACAAGGTTTCCGCAAGGCACTATCAAAAGGCAGAAAGGCAGGGGAAAAGGCTTCCTTCCGCTGTGGCCATCGGACCTGACCCTGCGGTCATATATGCCGCAACTGCTCCCCTTCCGGAAGATATCGAAGAGTTTATGCTTGCTGGTTTCCTAAGGGGTAAACCAGTTGAGCTTGTGAAATGCTTGACCGTTCCTCTTGAAGTTCCGGCAAACTCGCAAGTCGTGCTTGAAGGCTATGTGGAGCCCTATGAGAGGCGCCTTGAAGGACCATTTGGGGACCACACTGGTTTTTACACCGAGCCTGAACCCTTTCCGGTCTTTACCGTTCAAACCATTACCATGAGAAGAGATGCCATCTATCCTGCAACCATAGTTGGCAAACCACCTCAAGAAGATGCCTACCTTGGTAAAGCTACAGAGAGGCTCTTTTTGCCCTTGATCAAGATGGTTTTGCCTGAGGTTGTAGACATAAACTTACCGGTTGAAGGCGTTTTCCATAACTTTGCCTTTGTTGCTATTGATAAGAGGTATCCTGGGCATGGCTTTAAGGTTGCCCATGCCATTTGGGGGCTTGGTCAGCTTATGTTTACCAAGTTTGTTTGTGTTTTTGATAAGCATGTTAATGTGCATGACCTTGGCGAAGTTATCTTCTATCTTGGGGCCAATGTGGACCCAGCTCGGGATATTCAGATTGTTAAAGGGCCGGTTGACCATCTTGACCATGCTGTCCCAACTATAGGCTTTGGGGGAAAGGTCTGCATCGATGCCACAACTAAGCTAAAGGAAGAAGGCTACGGGAGGACCTGGCCAAAGGAGATAAGCATGAGCCCTCAAGTAAAAGCCAAGATTGATAAGCTTTGGCAAAAGCTTAAGCTTGATGCCCTCCTTGAAGAATACCGCAGGAGGAGGAAGACATGAAGGTTGCTTTGATGAGCGATTCCCATGACCGAATAGACCACTTAAGCTGGGCAATCTCTGAAGCAGAAAAAAGAGGCGTTGAAAGGCTCTTCCACTGCGGAGACCTCATCTCACCCTTTATGGTTCTAACCCTTGCTAAATTTCAAGGTAAAATAGACCTAATCTTAGGGAACAACCGCGGGGACATTGCCCTCCTTTTCAAGCTTCTAAAAAATTATCCTAACATCACCCTTCATGGAGACCTTGCTTACTTAAAAGTTGAGGGCTACCGCATAGCCATGGTTCACTATCCGAAGCTTGCCATCCCTATCGCTAAGTCTCAGGAGTTTGATTATGTATTCTGCGGACATACCCATAAATTTGATGTGAGGGAGTTTGGTAAATGCCTTCTTATCAATCCTGGCGAGCTCATGGGCAAGGAAGGACCACCAAGCTTCGTTGTTTTAGACCTAAAAAGTAAAGAGTGGGAAAGGATAGTTCTTGAAGAAAAATTATAAAAATTAAAGACTTAAGCTAACGAGCTCAAACAGCTCCTTTGCCCAGGTTATAGCCCTTTCTGCATCCTCTAAAGTATACTCTTCAGAGGGTATCCAGTCGCTCAATCCATAGAAGGCAAGCTCTCTTTCCTTTCTTAAGGAACGAGAGATTTGTTTAATTTTTGGTAAATTTTCTTTAATTTTTTCTGGAAAAACATTGATATTCTCCTCGATAAAGCGAGAGACATCATGGACCTTAGGGACATCAAGCCCATAGTAAAGGATAAGACCTTTGAGCATTAGCTCCACCACTTCTTGGGCTTCTCGGACCACATCTGCATAGGCACCTTCGTTCTTTAAAAATTCAAGCATCTTAAGACGAACTTTGGACCTTTCTAAATAATCCTTAGCAAGCTTCCTTTTGCTCAACCTCTTCTTCCTCTCTTACTAAAAAATACCTAACCCCCCTCAGCTCTTTCTCCACAATTTTTCCCTGCTCTTTCAATCTTTCTATACCATTTAGCAAAGTCTTGGCAAATTTGTCCTTTTCGTAAAGAACTTTTCCTTCACTAAGAATACCCGCATAAAAAGGCAAGCTTTTCGTTATTTCTTCTTTCGTCAAGATAATTGGCGAGAGAAAATGCTCACCAAGGTCAAACCCAATTTTTTCGTAAAACTCATAGACCCTTTGCCTTTTTCTTAGAGGAGAGTGTTCAAGGATTATGAGTAGGTCGACATCAGAAGACTTAGACACATCACCCCTTGCAGTTGAGCCAAAAACAAAAACCGCAAGGAGATTATCTTTATAGAGGTCCTTTAGCCTTTCAACAAGACCGGGAAGGGCTTCCCATATCTTGTAATAAAAATAAGTTTTCGTCTTCTCCTCTACCATTTTAGGCGAACCTTAACCTCTTTTTTTGCCAGATATTCTTTGATTTCCCTTATGGTATAGAGCCCATAGTGGACCATAGAGGCTATTAAAGCTGCGTCAGCCTTTCCTTTAGTTAAGACTTGATACAGATGTTCCGGATGCCCAGCTCCGCCGGAGGCTACAACCGGTATCTTAACCTCGCTTGCTATCATCTCAGTGATGGTAAGCTCGTAGCCTTCTTTAGTTCCGTCTGCATCGATGGAGTTTAGGACGATCTCACCCGCTCCAAGGTTTTCTGCCTCCTTTGCCCACCAGAGGGCATCTATCCCCATGGGCTGCCTTCCCCCCTTTATCCATACCTCATAGCCTGAGGGGATCTTTGCCGACCTTTCAACCCTCTTTACATCCATCCCAAGGACGATGCACTGGGAACCAAAAGCCTTGGCTCCTTCATAGATAAGCTTTGGGTTTAGCACAGCAGCCGTGTTCACTGATACCTTTTCTGCCCCTGCAAGAAGAACCTCTCGCATCTGAGAGGCGGTGCTTATCCCCCCTCCCACTGAAAAGGGGATAAAAATCTGCTCTGCCGTTCTTCGCACAACATCTATCATTATCTTTCTATGCTCAGCGCTTGCGGTAATATCATAAAAGACTATCTCATCCGCCCCCTCCTGATAATAAATCTTTGCCATCTCAACGGGGTCGCCAACCTCAACATTGTTCTTAAACTTTATCCCCTTCGTAGTTTTTCCATCCTTGACATCAAGACAAACAACTATCCTCTTACTAAGCATTTGAATTCCTCCTTAACCCCTTGTCTCCGCAAAAAGCCATTCTTCATAGGGCTTAAAAAGTATTTCCACCTCAAGCTTTGCCACGCAGGGACAAGTGTAGGTATGGAGCTCCTTTATACGCTCTGTTGCCTTTTCAGCCAAGCCTTCCCTTGTTTTAACTATCATCACAACCTCAGGGCTTTCTTCAATCTTTCCTTGCCAATGATAGAGGGAATAGATGTTTTGGTAAATGTTTACGCAGGCAGAAAGCCTCTCCTCAAGAAGTGTCTTAGCTATTGTCTTTGCCGTCTCAAACTTATCAGCCGTAACATAAAGAAAGACTATTCTTTCGCTCATGCCCTACCTCCTTCTATAACCTCGAACAATTTTTCAAGGGGAAAGGGCTTATAAAGAACCGCATCATACCGGACATGCCTTGCCCGTTCAGAAACCTCCTTAGGCGTGTATCCGGTCATCAAAAATATCTTTACGCCCTCCGGAAGTAGTTCCTCTTCTTTTAGCCTTTCAATGAGATAAACTCCACCCTTACCCTGCGGGACTGTGAGGTCAAGAAGGAGAACCTCAAAGGGTCTTCCCTCCTCATAAGCAGATTTATAAGCTTGAAAGGCAGAATCCCCATCCTCGAAGGTTTCAACTTCATAACCCCTTTCCCTTAAGACCTCAGCTAAAAGCTCCCTCACCTCTTCTTCGTCCTCAAGGATGAGGACCCGCTTTGCCGCGTGCACCTTTTCAACCTTGACCTCCATTCTCTCAGAAATAGGAATGAGCTTTGGTTTTCTTGGGAGCTTGATAATAAAGGTTGTTCCTTTACCCACTTGGCTATCAACTGAGATTTGTCCTCCGTAGAGGTCTACGACCCTTTGGACAACTGTTAGCCCAAGACCCGTGCCGTGAGGCTTCGTGGTAAAGCCAGGGTCAAACATCTTGGATATTAGCTCAGCAGGTATCCCAGGTCCGTTATCCTTAAACTTAAGGACTACATTGTCATCTTCAGCAAAAGCAGAAACCTTAAGGACCCCCTTCCCTCCCATTGCATCCTTGGCGTTTAGTGCAAGGTTTTGAAGGATAGATAAAAGCTGGGCATGGTCCATAAGGAGCTTTAGCCTCTCTTCTACAGAAAGTTCAGCCTTCACCTCAGACCCCTGAAGATAGAAGGAAACCCATTCAGGAATAAACTTATCAAGCCTTATCTCTTCAAACCTTCTTAAATCCCTTCCTGAAAGGATAAAAAGCTCTAAAACCTTATGAGAGACCCTATCAAAGGCCTCCTTTACCTTCTTTACATGCTTTGCCTTATCATGGTCTAAGGCATCCTTTAGCTTTAGCTCAAGGAGCTCAAGATGTCCTTTGATTACCATTAGGAGGTTGTTTAGGTCATGGGCAAGCCCTCCTGCAATCTGTAGGACAGCCGATGTCTTCTCAGCCCTTCTTGCCTCCTCTTCAAGGATCAACCGCTCAGTAATATCAAAGATCAAACCAAGGAAGCATCTTTTACCAAAAAAGGATATCTCATCAAAAAAGATTTCAATCGGGACTTCTGAGCCATCCTTCCTTTTAAGCCTTGTCTGAACATGCTTTTTAACAAGGGCTGAAGGTTGACCCCTTTGAATTTTAGAAAAGGCTACCCTTGCCCTCTCCCGCAGCTCAGGAGTTGGCGTCAAAAGGTCATATGGTCTTTCATTTAGAAGCTCGCTTTTTTCGTATCCTGTAAGCTTGGCTAGGCTTGAGTTGACAAAAACTGCTCTTCCCTCCTCATCAAGAAGAGCCAACCCAAACGGCAAAAGCTCAACCAAGGTCTCAAAGAACTTTTGGGCTTCCTCCTTGACCTTGAGATATTCGGTAATGTCCTCTAAAACGGTGTAGATTTGGATGTCTCCATCTTGCTTGTAGACCTTTGAGGAAAGAAGGGCATAGAAGGGCTTTCCATTTAAGGTTTTAAGTGTTGCTTCATAAGCCCTTACCTCAACTTTTGCTAAGACTTCGTAGATGAAATCTTGCATCTCCTCAGGGTTTACCCAAAGGTCTTTAGCATTGAAATATTTCCCTTCAAAGTCTTCAGGGACCTCAAAAAGCGCCCTTGCCTGCCTGTTTGCTTTGATGACCGCTCCATCAGGCTTTGTTATAACTATAGCTACTGGGTTTTCCTCAAATAGCCTAACAATCTCGGTCACATCATTGTAAAAGGTCAATTTTAAGGTCTTGCCAGACCTTGTGCGAAACACCTGAAAATACCTTTGAAAATACTTGGAAAGCCTGGGAGAAAAGAGAATTCTATCCTCTTGCCCTTGCCCCTTCAATAAAGGACAATCCGGGCAGGGTCCAGTCCTCCCATAAAGGATGTAGTGGCATTTAGGGCATTCCTTTTCAATCAGGGGCTTTAAATTTTTACTTGCATAAAGGATTTTAAAGTTTTCATCATTTATGAAAAAGAGCCCAGGATAAAGGTCAACCGTTGCCTTCAAAAGCTCCTCAATCTCCTTCTCTTCAGTCCTATCCTCTATAAAGTGAAGGTAGCCAAAATGCTCGCCCCTTTCATCATACAAAGAAATTAGCGTAACCAAAAGATGCTTCTTTAGCTTTGATTCAAAAAAATCTTTATGATAAAACCCTTTAATAGCAGTTTTCGCTTCCTTAAGCTCTGCGGAAGGCTCCTTAGGGCAGGAGGCGGGTTTTTCTTCGCAGGCTTCGTCAGGGCACCATGTAAAGGGACAGGTGTAAGCATCCCTCAGCAAGGGACAAAAATCAGGAAGCTCGCTTAAGCCATGGACCAATTCGTAGCACTTTTTCCCCTCTACATCTTCACGAGATATGCCAAAAAATTGACAGAAGGCTTGATTTACCTTAAGTATGATATGGTCTTTGCTTAAAAGAAAGGCGGGAAGCTCTGAGCTTTCTAAGATTTTATCTATATCAAGATGATAGATCATTTATCCTCTTTGCATTCCTTAATACCGAGCTTTCTGTAGACCACCATCACAGGGCACCAATTCGTAAAGGCAGATTGTATTTGGTTGACAGCCATTAAGGTCAGAAAGGCTTTCCAAAACCAATGCACATCTTGAGCGGGGATTATGCCAACTAAAGTTACCACGAGGAGCACCGCCCCTGCCGTAAGCCTAAGAACCCTATCCATGGTCATAGCCATAGTATCTTCCCTCCTTTTAGAGGTTGAGAAATCTAATAATAATTTTAAACTTTATCCGAGGACTTAGCAAGTCGGGATGGTTTTTTATTCCCTCTGAGGTTATTTCAATAAAGTTCTCTGCCCTCTATTGACGAGCGGTAGAGAGGCATCCCTCTATTTCCAAGGGGCTATAAAATAGGAGACCCCTCGGGCAGAGCCCTCGGGGCGACAGCCCCCACCACGTCCTGCCGAGGCATACAAGTGCCGAGGGACCCCTCGCTTCCGCTCGGGGCGACAAAAAATAGGGCTCGGGGCGACATAAAAGGAAGTGGCTCGGGACGGCGTCCCCAGGGGGGCCCCTTACATTTAAGTTTTTTATGTTTCCGTCGATAAAAATATACAGAAAACAGAAAAGAAAAAAAAACAAAAGGAGGTGCAGCCATGGCGGTAAAGATTAACTTCAACCAAGCATCAGCTCAAACCCACACTTCGCTCGTGAGGAACGAGCGGGCAATGATGAAGAGCTTGCTCAGGCTCTCTACAGGAACGAGGATTTTGAACGCTGCAGACGACTCCGCAGGTCTTTTCATCGCTGACATGCTTAGCACGGTAGCTAAGGCTTATGAACAGGGCAACAGAAACATTCAAACCGGTATTTCAGCCCTGCAGATCGCCGAAGCTGCATCAGGTCAGATCTTTGATAAGCTTCAGGAGATCTATGTGCGGGCTCAGAACGCAGCTAACGACATTAACGACCCCAATGCCAGAGCAGCTCTCCAGAAGGAAATCAGGAACTTCGTTGACGCCATTCAGAAGATCGGCACAGACACCGAGTATAACGGGATTAAGCTCCTTGATGGAACTTTTAAGGATAAGTTTATCCATTATGGATCAAGAGCAGATCAATTAGTCTCGGTCGCTATAAGTCCCTTAAAAGCCACTGACTTAGGTGCCTTTTTAGTTAATGGGACTGGAAGAACATATACTAGTTCTAATTCAGCTTATGCTGCGTCAGTGACAGGAAATTGGCGTTTTGGAGACGCTAGTGATAGGATCCTCGTTAACGGAATTAATTTAGCAGCTAATGTACCTAATGGAGCAGTTGATGCCTATTCGATAGCTAAGGCTATAAATGAAAATGCTGACCTTCAAGCTGCTGGAATTTCTGCTCGGGCGAAAAATTCAGTAACTGGAGGCCCCTGGACAGGTGCTCAGGTTTCTGTAACCGGCACTAGTACTGCAACGGTTACATTAAGAATAACAGAGGGTTTAAATACTAACATGAATGCCAGTAATGTTATTACTCTTTCAGCTAATGCTACTAGTACCACCAATTTATTCTCAGATTTAGTTACCCTTGTAAATGATATTAACACCCAAGCAGCAAATAGTGGGATGTTAATTAGGGCAAAAAATGATAATGGAAGGCTTATCCTTGATGCAAACGGAAAAACAATAGGTGTGCAAGTAGAAATAAATGTTACAGCAACTGGAGATGGAAACAGTGCAACAGCATCTTTTAACCTTTCACAAATTTTTGGTTCAGGTGCAGCTACTGTTTCTGCTAATGCAACTAATAACACCGCTAGTGCTACTGGTTCAGGCATAAAGGTAGGAGATTTAACAATTGCTGGTATAGATAGGTATAGCTATGACTTTACAGGAATAAGCACTGCTACTGAAGGACTTGGTTTAGCAGCTTCAGGTGATGCAATTGCTAGGGATCTTTATAGCATTGATGTAAGAACTAATGAAAAGGCAGAAATTGCAATTGATATAGTTAGCAAAGCCCTTCAAAAAGCTGATACGATTCGTTCTCAGATCGGTGCTACGATGAACAACCTCCAGTCCATCTTTGACTCCCAGAAGATTGCTTACGACAACACCAAGGAAGCAGAATCCGTCATCCGGAACACCGACTATGCCAAGGAGATGTCCGAGTTTACCACCTTCCAGATCCGTATGCAGGCCACAATAGCCATGCTTGCTCAGGGTAACACCTTGCCCCAGCTTGTCCTCCAGCTCTTGAGATAAGGGCTTAGGTTATAAGCAAAGCCTAAGGGGAAGGGGGTCTACCTCTTCCCCTTTTTTATTTTCGTTTGAAACAGCCTCGCAAAAGGGTTGAAAATCCTATGAAAAATGCTAATTTTAATCGATAGGAAAGCAGATTTTTAAAAAGGAGCGTTTTGGGGTATGCAAGCAAGGTATGAGATCCACACCTTTGAGGATTTGTTGAATGTTTTAAAAGCAGAGCCTATGTGGCTTGAAGAACTACGGAAGCTCATTCTTACTTCCGACCTTCTTAAGCTTCCTGAACGGTTTGAAGAGTTTGTGCAGAAGGATTTTAAGGAACTGAAAGAGCGAGTAGATGGAATTGAGCATGAAATGATAGGGTTAAAAGATAGGGTAGAGAAGATTGATGAAAGATTAACCAAGGTTGAGTCTGATGTAGAGGTTTTGAAGGAAGATGTTAGAACTTTGAAGAACGATGTGGCTGAGTTAAAAGGAAGCGATTTTGAGCGTAAGGTAAGAGAGAATGCTCCGGCTTATTTAGGGAAGCTCATAAGAAAGTGTAAAGTTTTAGATAAGGCAATTATAGCTGATCAGCTTGATGAGGCTCTTGATGCCGGAAGGATCACCGAAGAAGAAAGGGAAGAGGCGCTTAGCGTTGACTTAGTAGCTGAAGGATACTTAAGAGTAGAGCCTCAGAAAAAAGTTTTAGTTGTAGCTGAGGTGTCAGTTAAAGCGGATAAGGTTGATGTAGAAAGGGCTCATAAGAGGAGCAAGCTTGTAGAAAAAGCCTTTGGTATGCCTACGATTCCTGCGGTTATTGGTAAAAAATATACAGCTGGAGCTAAAAATAAAGCCAAAGAACTTCAAATTTATTTGGCCTAAAAATGAAATTAAGCCTGGACTACCGTCCGGCTGCTTGTTCGGCAAACCTTCAGTTAAAGGTCTACCGATGGTAGGGATGTCCTAAAGCTTCTTCTTCCCTTTTTCTTTTCTCAGGGTCAGCATAGCTTCTTTTTAATTTTGGGGGTTTGACCTCAAGGATGGCAAAGCGTTTTATCAGGGTTTTATAATAGTTTAGCCCTTCGGCGATGAATTTGTGTTTTAGCGGACCAGGGGCAGCAATGGTTATCTTTTTCATTGCCCCTACAACTTGTTTTTGATGGTCAACGCTGTTCCCCTATACATCAATAGGAGGGGCACTGTTGTCTTGAGCGGCTCTTTTTTATCTTTGTAAGCCTAAAAATGGTGATAGAATGTCTTTTTTATGTTAAAATTTAGATGCTTAGGGAGGAGGGGGCGATGAAGGTGGTTGTGGTTGGGGCAAACGCCTGCGGGGCAAAGGCAGCCTGCCGAGTAAAAAGGCTAAGACCTGATGCTGAGGTCATCCTTATAGATAAGGATGATTTAATATCCTACGGTGCCTGCGGGATTCCTTATTATGTCTCCGGGGATGTAGCCACAGAGAACGCTTTAAGAGAAACTTCCTTTCATGTAGTAAGAGACGAAAAATTCTTTACCTCGGCGAAGGGGCTAACGGTCCTTACAAAGACCCTTGCTGAGGAGATAGACCGAGAAAGAAAGGTCCTAAAAGTTAGATACTTAGAGACAGGAAAGACCGATGAAATCCCCTATGATAAGCTTGTGATAGCAACGGGTTCTTTCCCCAAGGTTTTACCCGTTCCTGGTGTAGACCTAAAGGGTGTGTATACCATTTCAAGCCTGCATTCGGGCATTGAGATAAAGGAGAAAATAGCTAAGGGCGAAGTAGAAAAGGTAGTGGTGGTCGGGGCAGGTTTTATCGGGATTGAGATGGCTGAAGCTTTTTCCGACCTCTGGGGGCTTGATGCTACAGTGCTTGAATACTTTCCTCAGGTCCTGCCTCAGAGCTTAGATTTCTTTACGGCAAGGATAGTGGAAAATCATCTTCGGGAAAAGGGGATAAATCTTGTCCTCAACGCAAGGATAAAGGAGATTAAGGGAAGGGATGGAAGAGTTGTTGGGGTTGAGACTGAGCAGGGGTTCTTTTCTGCAGACCTTGTGCTAATGGCGGTTGGTGTTCGCCCAAACAGCGAGCTTGCCAAAAAGGCTGGGCTCCTTGTTTCACCTCAGACTGGGGGGATAATCGTCAACGATAGGCTCCAAACCTCAGACCCAGACATCTACGCCGGAGGAGACTGCATCGAGATTAAACATTTAATAACAGGCAAAAAAGTGGTCATGCCCCTTGGCAGCCTTGCTAATAGACAGGGGAGGGTTATCGGAACGAACATCGCTGGAGGGGTAGCAACCTTCCCAGGTGCGGTAGGTGCCTTTATCATGAAATGCTTTGAACTTGCCGTGGGCGGGGTTGGTTTAACTCTCAAGCAAGCCTTGGCTGAAGGGTTCACGGCAGATTATGCTTTAAACAATCAAACGGAGAGGAGCCACTTTTATCCTGAGGCTAAGTATGCTTACTATGCCCTGATATACGATAAAAAGACAACGAGAGTCCTTGGCTTTCAAGCAGTTGGACCGGCAACGGATGGGACGCTGGCAAGGCTTCATGCCATATCAAGCATCCTACCTTATAAGCCCCTCGTTGAAGATTTAGTAAACCTTGAGCTTGCCTATGCCCCACCCTTTAACTCAGCCCTTGACCCTATACACGATACCGCCCATGTTGCAGACAATTTAATAAAGGGGCTTTTCCAGAAGAATGAATGGGACGAAGTTTTAAAACGGATGAAGGAAGGCGACCCAAACACCGTGATCATAGACCTTAGACATCCAAAGGAAGCTGAATACTTAACGAAAAAATATCCTAATTGTAAACATATCCTGTATCAAGAGTTTCGTTATCATTTGGATGAAGTGCCAAAGGATAAGGAATTGATCCTTATTTGTAACTCCTCCCGCAGGGCTTACGAGGTGGCAAGGTGGCTTAAGGCTCACGGTTTTCAAAAGGTGTATGTGCCTTTAGGGGGGATAAGCTTTCCGAGGAGATGGGGAGAAAAGGTTAGATGAAGCTTCAAGCGGTTCGGGGTTTTAAAGATTGGTTGCCCGATGATTTTAGAAGGTATCATTATCTTTGCGAGGTCTCAAGAAAAATCTTAAGCCTTTACGGGTTTGAAGAGGTAAAGATCCCCATTTTGGAAAGAACTGAGCTTTATGTGCGTTCTATCGGTGAAGTTACAGACATTGTGCAGAAGGAAACTTATACTTTTATTGACAGAAACGGAGAATCTTTAACCCTTAGACCTGAAGCCACAGCTGGCATCTGCCGAATGGTTGTAGAAAAGAGCGTCTATGCCAAGCAAAAACCTATTCGTTTCTTTACCATCGGTCCGATGTTTCGCCATGAAAGACCCCAGAAGGGAAGGCTTAGGGAGTTTTATCAGGTATCGGTTGAGTATTTAGGGGATATAACCCCTTTTGTTGAGGCCGAGCTGATAAATCTTTGTTTGCATATTCTTAAAGAGCCTGAAAAGGAGTTTGGGTCTTTAATTCATCCCTTAAGGCTTGAGATAAATTCCCTTGGGTGTCCTGAGTGCAGACCAAGCTACAAGGAGTACCTGGTTTCGGCATTAAGGGAAAAGAAAAATGAGCTTTGCAAAACCTGCCAAGAAAGGCTTGAGAGAAACCCTCTTAGGGTGCTTGATTGTAAGGAAGATGCATGCAGACGATTCGTTTCTGGTCTTAAGATGTTAAATGAGTTTTGGTGTTTGGCTTGTAAAGAGCATTTTACAAAGTTAAGCGGGCTTTTATCTTCCCTTGGACTAAAGTTTTTTCACAACCCCTATCTTGTGCGTGGGCTTGATTACTATGTGAGGACCATATTTGAGATTAAGGCTGAGGGGCTTTCTGCTCAGGATACGGTATGTGCTGGGGGAAGGTATGATTACTTGGTTGAAGAGCTTGGAGGTCCAAGGCTACCGGGGATTGGATTTGCCATCGGGGTTGAGAGATGGGGGCTTATCGTTTTTGGGGAGGACCGAGCGATCCCTGAAAGAGAAGCTTTGGTCTTCATCGCCCCCTTAGGTGACCAAGCTAATGAGCTTGCGCTAAAGCTCTCCTATGAGCTACGGATAAGGGGAATTAAGACCGTTCCTTCCTATGAGGATAAGAGCTTAAAAGCCAAGCTTCGGTCAGCCGATAAGCTTGGGGTAGAATATGTGCTTATCCTTGGGGAGGATGAGATTTCTCAAAACAAGGTCTGCCTAAGGGATATGAAAAGGAGCACGCAAGAGCTTCTCCCTCTTGACGACATAGCCTTTTTAGTTAATAGAATAAAAAGCCGAGCAGAGTAAGGGAATGAACATCAGTCCTTCCTTTGATGAGTTTGTGAAACTTTCTCAAAATTACAACCTTATCCCCCTCTATCTTGAGATGCCTGCTGACCTTGAGACGCCGATATCACTTCTTTACAAGGTCTTTGATGATGAGACGCATATTTTCCTTCTTGAAAGCATGGAAGGTCCTGAAAAATGGGCTCGCTATTCTTTCATCGGGGTTGAGCCTTCCATCATCTTTAGAGCCAAGGGTAAAAAGGTCTATCTTGAAGGGGAAGTTAAAAAAGAATTGGCCTGCGTAGACCCCTTTTTGGAGTTAAAAAGGCTTTGGGAAGGCTTTCGAGTTCCGGAAAATCTGCCTTTGCCAAGGTTTTTTTCTGGGCTTGTTGGGTATGTATCCTATGAGATGGTGTCTTTCTTTGAAAAAAGGGTAAAGCGGGGGAAGCCGGTCCTTGGCTTTCATGACCTATACTTTGTCCTCCCAAGGAAGCTTATAGTCTACGATAGGCTTAACCATACTTATAAGCTGATTGCTCTTGTTTCAACCGAAGAGAGTTTTCTCACTAACCTTGATCTTTACTCTAAAGCAAAGGATGAGCTTTTAGCCTTAAGGGAGAGGCTTAGGAGCGCTAAGGTTAGCCCACCCCGTTTGCAGGGGGTTATTAAGCTAACTCCGGAGATGGAGAGAGCGTCTTTTGAGAAAATGGTCCAAAGGGCAAAAAAATACATTGAAAAAGGGGACATAATTCAGGTTGTTCTCTCACAGAGGTTTTATGTTGAGGATGAAATTCTCAAAGACCCACATTTAGGCTTGTATTTATACCGGGCTCTTAGGAAGATAAATCCTTCTCCTTACATGTTTTACCTTAGGTTTAAGGATGAGGTGCTCATTGGCTCTTCTCCAGAGATACTCGTTCGGGCTGAAGGGAAAAGGGTGGAGACAAGACCTATCGCTGGGACAAGGAGAAGGGGTCCGACCGAGGAAGAGGACCTGATGCTTGAGGAAGAGCTAAAGAACGATGAAAAGGAGCTTGCTGAGCATATCATGCTCGTTGACCTTGGAAGGAATGACCTTGGGCGAGTTTGCGAGTATGGCTCGGTTCAGGTTTACGACCTCATGGTGGTTGAACGCTACTCCCATGTGATGCATTTAGTATCAGGGGTTAAGGGGAGGCTAAAGGACGGGGAAGATATGTTTAGCCTTTTTAGAGCCTGCTTTCCTGCTGGAACGGTAAGCGGTGCCCCTAAGGTCAGAGCAATGGAGATAATTACCGAGCTTGAAGAGAAGGAGAGAGGTCCTTACGCAGGCGCGGTTGGCTACTTTGGCTTCAACCATACTATGGATTTTTGTATAACCATAAGGACCTTCTTTCAGAAGGGAGGAATATTATATCTTCAGGCTGGGGCTGGGATCGTTGCCGATTCTAATCCCAAAAAGGAGTATGAGGAGACGATAAACAAGGCTAAAGCTTTGGAGAAGGCTTTGGAGCTCTTTTCTTCGGGTTATTTTGATTGAGGGTATGAGCGTGAAAAGGGTATTAGTGATAGATAACTATGATTCCTTTACCTACAACTTGGTGCAGGTCGTTGGCATAATGATAAAAAAACTTTGGTGGGGAGAGATCTTTGTCTATCGGAACGATGAGATAACCGTTGATGAAATAAAAAAGCTTGAGCCTACTCATGTCATCATCTCTCCTGGTCCTTGTTCCCCTAAGGAAGCGGGGATTTCGGTTAGGGTGATAAAGTATTTTGCAGGGGAAGTGCCCATCCTTGGAGTTTGCCTTGGACATCAATGCATCGGCGCGGCCTTCGGAGGAAGGATCGTCAGAGCAAAAAGGCTTATGCATGGTAAGACATCAACCATCTATCATGACGGAAAAGGGGTCTTTCAGGGTCTACCTCAACCCTTTTCAGCTATGAGATACCATTCCTTAGCCATCGATGAGAAGAGCTTGCCTGAGGTGCTTGAAATTTCGGCAAGGGCTGAAGACGGCGAGATCATGGGAGTTCGGCATAAATATTTCCCTGTGGAAGGGGTGCAGTTTCATCCAGAATCCATCGGAACCTCCCTTGAGAGATGGATGAAATGGAAAAGCCCCCTTGTTGAATGGGACTTCACCAGGGATGACCTTCCTGAAGGGGTCCTAATCCTTCGCAATTTCTTAGAAAAATTTTGATCCATGCTTATCCAAGAGATCTTGCGTAATCTTTTAGTTTGGCTTTATGTAATGATTATCGTCCCTGTTATAGGTCTTCTTGCTATCCTTACACGGAAAAAGTTTTGGGCAAGGCTTTGGTGTGAATGGTTGCTTAAGGTCTTAGGGATAAGGATAGTTGTGCTTGGGAACCCTCTTCCTCCAAAGGGTCAAAGGTATGTTTTCATGAGCAATCACCAGAGCCAACTTGATATTCCCGTTCTTGAAGTCCTGTTAAAGGATTATGACATCAGGTTTTTAGCTAAAAAGAGCCTCTTCAAGATCCCCTTTTTTGGCTGGGGTATATCAGCTCTTGGCTACATTCCCGTTGAAAGGGAAGACCCGAAGGAGGGTTTGCGAAGCCTCTTAGCCTGCGTTTCTGCCTTACAATCCGGAGTGAGCTTAGTCATCTTTCCTGAGGGGACAAGAAGCCAAACAGGGGAGCTTTTACCTTTCAAGAAAGGGGGAATGTTAGTTCCCCTTAAGGCTCAAGTGCCTCTCTGCCCCTTAGCTATCTATGGCACAAAAGACATTCTACCTAAGGGAAGCCTTTGGTTCCACTTAAATAAAAGAGAGGTTTATGTTTATGTGGGAAGCATGATAGAAACAAAGGGGATGACCCTTAGGGATAAAGAAAAGCTTTCCCAGACGGTGCGAGAAGAGATTAGCCGTGGGTTAGAATATTGTGAAAGAGGAGAAAAGCCATGGGAGAAATCATAGAAGTTCCTTTAGAAGAGGAGCTTAAGGAGAGCTACTTAGATTATGCGATGAGCGTGATCGTTGGGCGAGCCCTTCCGGATGTGAGGGATGGGCTAAAGCCCGTTCAGAGGCGGATCCTTTACGCTATGTATGAGGCAGGAAACGAATGGAATAAGCCCTTCAAGAAGAGCGCAAGGATCGTAGGAGATGTCATCGGTAAGTATCACCCCCATGGGGACATGCCTGTTTATGAGGCTTTGGTCCGGATGGCTCAGGATTTTACCATGCGGTATCCCTTGGTTGATGGACAGGGTAATTTTGGCTCCATCGACGGCGACCCACCTGCCGCCATGCGCTATACCGAAGTGAGGCTAACAAGGATCGCTCATGAGATGCTTGCTGACCTTGAGAAAGAAACAGTAGAGTTTGTCCCAAACTACGACAACACGCTAAAAGAGCCGGTCGTCCTACCTTCAAAGCTACCAAATCTTCTTGTGAACGGAGCTTCGGGCATTGCCGTAGGTATGGCCACATCCATTCCGCCCCACAACCTTGGGGAGGTCCTATCAGCCTGCTTAGCCCTCCTTCACAATCCTGACCTTACGACAGAAGAGCTCATGGAGCACATTAAGGGACCAGATTTTCCAACTGGAGCATATATCGTAGGAAGGTCGGCCATACTTTCCGCCTTTGAGACCGGTAAGGGAACGATCAAGCTTCGAGCTAAGTATCATGTGGAGACGGAAAAAAACAAGGTCCGGCTCGTTTTTACCGAGATACCCTATCAGGTAAACAAGGCAAGCGTCGTGGAAAAGATCGCAAGGCTTATTAAAGAAAAAAAGCTTGAAGCCGCAACCGAGGTTCGCGACGAGTCGGATAGGCATGGCATAAGGGTAGTTGTAGAGCTTAAGAAAGAATGGGCAAACGCCCCCCATCTCGTAGCCAAAGAGATCTTTGCCCATACCCCGCTTGAGACAAACTTTGGTATCATCCTCCTTGCCCTGGTTAACGGAAGACCGGAGGTCTTAACCCTTAAGGACCTTCTTCAGCATTTTCTCAACTGGAGAAGGACGGTTGTCATCCGCAGAACTCAGTATGAGCTAAGAAAAGCCAAAGAAAGAGCTCACATCCTTGAAGGTTTCCTTAAAGCCCTTGAGCATCTTGACGAGATAATAGAGCTTATAAAGACCTCGGATACCCCGAAGACGGCAAAAGATAGGCTTATCGCCCGGTTTAACTTCACTGAAGTTCAGGCTCAGGAGATATTAAACCTTAGGCTTCAGAGGCTTACAGCTCTCGAACGGGAAAAGATCCTTCTTGAGTATGAGGAACTAAAGAGAGCTATCGAGCGGTATGAAAGGATCCTTACCCACGAGCCAACCCTTATTGCTACTATCGAGGAGGAGCTAAAAAAACTCAAAGAGGATTTTTCTGATGAAAGAAGGACGCAGATCATAGAGGAAGAAACTGAAATTATTTTAGAGGCGCCCCCTCAGGCTCCGGTTTTAGTCCTTTTGAGCGAAGAAGGCTTTATACGGAAGATTAACCTTGATGAGTTTTCTACGCAGAAAAGGGGTGGTAAAGGAGCCCTTGCCGTCTACGGGGAAGAAAGGATAAGCCAAGCCATCTATGCCTTTTCTGATGATATGGTTCTAATCTTCACGGAGGAGGGAAGAGTTTATCCCCTATCGCTTAAGGATGTTCCAACCTCAACTAAACAAGCTAAAGGGAACCACTTAAGGAATTATCTACCGAGCTTTGAAGGCGCACCGGTTGCCCTTTTACCTCTAAGAGAGGAAGGGTTTATCCTCATGGCCACCGCTCAGGGAAATGTGAAAAAGGTCTTAGCCAAGGATTTTCAAAACTTGCGTAAAACGGGCAGCACGGCGATAATCATTAAGACGGGTGATAAGCTCCGCTCAGTTCTTAGCCTTGAAAAGGAAGGCGCGGTCCTTCTTGCCACAAAGAACAGTCAATCCTTGCATTTTGAAACCTCGGAACTAAGACCTATGGGTAGAAAATCAGAGGGAGTGATAGGCATTCGCCTTGAGGAAAAGGATGAAGTTATAGCCATGGTGGAAACTAAAGCGAAGGGCTATGTTTTTACCATCACCGAGGGAGGCTTTGGCAAGAAGACGGATATTACGGAGTTTAGGATACAGAGACGGGGAGGCTTAGGGATTAGCCTCCACAAGCTCTCCGCTAAAACTGGTCCTTTAGCTTCGGCTTTATTCCTTGAGGGGAGCGAAGATGTTATCATCTTTTCTTCATCGGGCAAGGCGATACGCATCTCCTCTGAAGAAATACCCACCCTTGCTCGAAGCACGCAAGGCTCAAGGATGATTACCCTTCTTCCGGGTGAGCGTGTGACTAAGGTCATAAAGATTGAAAAAGGATGGACAGAAAAACTTTAAACCTTTTAGAGTTGTGGTATGTTTAGGAAGATCCTTTAAAGGGGGCAAAGGATGTCCAAAAAGGTGCGTCTTGCTATTGTCGGGGTTGGTAATTGTGCAAGCTCCTTGGTCCAAGGTATTTTCTACTACAGAAATAGAAAAAAAGAGGAATACGAGGGGTTGATGGTCCCTGATGTTGGCGGGTATGGACCTGGCGATGTTGAAATCGTTGCTGCCTGGGATATAGACGAAAGAAAGGTTGGAAAGGATGTAAGAGAAGCCATCTTTGCCCCACCAAACTGCACTACGGTCTTCTATCCTGATGTGCCAAAGCTTGGGGTTAAAGTTCGCATGGGGAAGGTCCTTGACGGGTTTGCGGAACACATGAGCTCCTATCCTCGGGACCTCTCCTTTGTTCTGGCTAACGAAAAGGAGGATGAGCTTGAAGATGTAGTTGCTTGCCTTAAGGAGGTTCAAGCTGATGTCCTCATAAACTATGTGCCCGTTGGTAGTGAAGAAACGGCAAGATTTTACGCAACAGCCTGCCTTAAAGCAGGGGTGGCTTTTGTCAACGCCATGCCTACCTTCATAGTTTCTGACCCCGAGTGGGGGAAAAGGTTTCTTGATGAGGGCGTCCCCGCCGTTGGGGATGACATAAAATCTCAGCTTGGAGCAACCATCCTTCACCGCACCTTGGTTCAACTCTTCGTCGATAGAGGTATACCCCTAAGAAGAACCTACCAACTAAACTTTGGAGGGAACACCGACTTTTTGAACATGCTTGAAAGGAATAGGCTTAAGACTAAAAAGATTTCAAAGACCGAAGCGGTAGCCTCTCTTCTTCCCTTTGACATCGGAGAGCAAAACATCCACATCGGTCCTTCTGACTGGGTCCCTTGGTTAAAGGACAGGAAGATAGCTTATATCAGGCTTGAAGGGGAGCATTTTGGGGGTGTGCCATTATCCGTAGAGGTCCGGCTTGAGGTTGAGGATTCGCCAAACTCTGCAGGCTCAGCCATCGATGCAATCCGCTGCGCAAAGCTTGCCAAAGACCGGGGTATAGCTGGACCGCTCATCTCCATCTCAGCCTATACCATGAAGCATCCGCCCCAGCAATTTCCGGACCATGTTGCTAAGCAGATGGTCTTAGAATTCATCGAAGGAAAAAGGGAAAGATAGGAGGAAAGGGATGGAGTTTGCAGAAAGGCTAAAAAAGGTTCCACCCTATCTTTTTGTGGAGATAGATAGATTGAAAAACGAGAAGCTAAAGAAAGGCGCAGACATCATTGACCTTGGCATAGGCGACCCTGACCTTCCTACTCCTTCTGAAATCGTTGAGGTAGCAAAAAAAGCCTTAGAAAATCCAGCCTTTCATCGTTATCCTTCAAACCAAGGGAGCGAATTTTTTAGGAAGTCTTGCGCAAATTACATGAAAAGGCGCTTTGGCGTTGAGTTTGACCCGGAGACTGAGATTGTGGCTTTAATTGGCTCAAAGGAGGGTATTGCCCATTTTCCTTTAGCCTTTGTAAACCCAGGGGATGTTGTCTTATGCCCTGAGCCAGCCTACCCTGTCTACCATTTAGGAACGCTCTTTGCTGGAGGAGAACCCTATTATCTCCCCCTTCTATGGGAAAACAACTTCTTCCCTGACCTTGGTTCTATCCCTAAGGAAGTTCTTGAAAGGGCAAAGATCCTTTGGCTTAACTATCCTAACAACCCAACCGGAGCGGTAGCCACAAGAGAATTTTTGGCCGAGGCTATCTCTTTTGCCAAAAGATATGGACTAATCCTTGCTCATGATGCCGCCTATGTAGAGATGTATTTTGAGGAGCCGGCTCTCAGCATTTTTGAGGTTGACGGGGCAAGGGATGTAGCCATAGAATTTCACAGCCTTTCAAAGACCTTTTGCATGACCGGTTGGAGGATTGGCTTTGCCGTAGGTAAAAAGGAGCTTGTTCAAGGACTTGCAAAGGTCAAAAGCAACATAGATTCAGGCGTCTTTACAGCTATCCAGTATGCGGGCGCCTATGCCCTTGATAATCTGGAAAGGATTGTCCCACCTCTAAGGGCTGTCTTCAAAGAAAGAAGGGATTATTTAGCCAAAGCTTTACAAGAACTTGGCTTTGAGCTTAAAATCCCTCAAGCTACCTTCTACCTTTGGGTTAAGGTGCCAAAAGGATTTACTTCCACCGACTTTTGTAGGAAGCTCCTTGAGGAGCTTGACATTGTCGTTACTCCTGGGAACGGCTTTGGAACAAGCGGCGAAGGCTACTTTAGGATTGCTTTGACCGTAGGCGTTGATACTTTAAAAAGGGCGGTGTAGAGACTATCGAGCCTTGTCATTCGCTGACCTGTCATCCCGAGCGGAAGCGAAGGATCCCCACTTTGGTTTCCGCAACGCCTACTACTTTAAAAAAGGTCTACTTAGCCCTTGGCACAAATTTAGGGGATAGGATTAAAAACCTCCGTTTAGCTCTAAGCCAACTCCGAGAAAGAGGGGTTCATATTTTGAAGGTATCCAAGGTTTACGAGTCCCCTCCCAATGGTTTTGAAAGCCAAAACCTCTTCTTAAACCTTGTCCTTCTTGCTGAGACATCCCTTTCCCCTCAGGCCCTTTTCTTTGAGGCAAAGTGTGTAGAATTTTCCCTTGGACGAAAGCAGGCTAAGTCTTTCACCGACCGCGAAATAGACATTGACATCATCTTCTTTGAGGACCTGATAATAGATACGGAAGATCTTAAAATACCCCATCCTCGGGCTTTGGAGAGGGCTTTCGTGATGCTTCCTCTTCTTGAGATAGCATCTGAATTTATCCACCCTGGCTTTGGCTTAACCATCAAAGAATTAGCTAAAAACTTTGAAAAAAGTTTAAACAATCAAGAAATCTGGGAATATAAGGCAATCCCTGAGGATTTTCTATGAAATTTTTGGTTCTTTTAGCTTTCCTTCTGATACTTTTTTTCTATTATAGAAATTATAAAAAAAGGAGACTTAAACGAAAAGAAAAAGTAAGGATTACAGAGATGGTAAAGGACGAGGTTTGCGGAGTTTATCTCCCGAAAGAGGAGGCTTTAAAGGTTGAAATTGAGGGCAAAGTTTATTATTTTTGTTCCCAGGAGTGCAAGGATGCTTTCTTGAAAGGTCGTTCAGAGAGGGCTTAAATGAGAAGGCTTTTTCTTCTCCTGATTTTTATCTTTATTCTAAGCTCACCTCTTTATGCTCGTTCAAAGCTTACCGGTGCCAAAAATAAAGGGTTGGATCCTAAGCCTACTGTGCTTGCTACAAAGATCTATGTCTACGAGGACCCTGAAACGGGCGAGAAATTCTTCTCCAACATCAAGATGGTAGAAAATTCAAGGCTTTACATGGTAGTAGCAACGAGGAACCCTTTTCTTGAGGACCCTAAAAATTCTGCCAAAGATACATCCTTTAGCCCCAATCTTTCGGCGAAGTTTGACGAGCTTTTTAATGAGATAGCAAGGACTTATAATCTTGACCCCAAGCTTCTTCATGCCATTGCCAAGGTGGAATCAAACTACAATCCCCGAGCTGTTTCTCCTAAAGGAGCTTTAGGGGTTATGCAGCTCATTCCAAGCACGGCAAGGCTCGTTGGAGTTTTTGACCCCTTTGACCCAAGGGAAAACATCTATGGAGGCGCGAGATACTTAAGGTATCTCCTTGATAAGTTTGGGGCCCTTACCCTTGCTCTTGCTGCCTACAATGCCGGACCTAAGGCGGTAGAAGCTTACGGTGGCATCCCGCCCTACGCAGAAACCCAAAGGTATGTGCGCTCGGTTCTTTCGCTTTATCAAAGACTAAAGGAGGTAAAGGAAGGATTTTGACTTTTAAAGGTGTTTACTTAAATAGATTAGGTTGTGAGATAAACAATTTTATTCTTTTTTCTGCAAGTTTTACATATTCAGGATTAATTTCATAGCCTACAAAATACCTATTAGTTTTTAAAGCTGCGATTGCTGTTTGTCCACTACCCATGAAGGGGTCTAAAACTAACTCCCCTTCAAATGTATAAAGTTGGATCAATCTATAAGGTAATTGGAGAGGAAACGGGGCAGGATGTCCAACTTCCTTTGCTGAAACAGCGGGAAAAGTCCAAATGCTTTTAGTATATTCAAGGAATTCATCCCGAGTTATTGTGCTTTTTCTATTATAGGGATTTTCTCGAACAAATGTATCCTTTGAAAAAATTAAAATATACTCATGCTGATCCCTTAGGGTTGGGTTCTTAGGAGAAAGCCAGGATCCCCAAGCGGTAGATGATGCTCCTCCACCAGCTTTATTCCAAATTACTTCTCCCCGCATTAAAAATCCAAGCTCAAGCATATCTTGAATTATGTAAGCATGTAATGGTATGTAGGGTTTTCTACCTAAATTAGCTATATTGATACAAAGCCTTCCTCCTGGGACAAGCACTCGTTTAACTTCAGAAAAAACTTTCTTCAAAAATTCTCTATATTCACTAAGCGTTAAGTCTTGATCATACTCTTTTCCTACATTATATGGTGGAGATGTCACTACTAAATGAACACTATTTTCAGGAAGTTCGTGCATGTTTTCGGATGATTTACAAAAAATTTTATTTAAAAAATCCTCAGATATTTTATTTTCTTTGTATTGAACTTTCTTTTCTTTTACGAGCTCTTGGAACAATCTCCTAGAGTAAAAGATAGAGGCGTCATGGTTTACTCTTCCTGGTGAGCCGAATTTGCTCGTTATTGTTCCTAATCTTTTTCCCATAATTCAACCCATCTTTTATAAGGTTGATATAATAGTTCTTCACTTTGATTTTCTTTTGTCCAATAAATTTCTAATTTTTTTGTTTGATCCTTTTCAAGCATCATTTTAATCGCTTTGTTGCTTAACTCAACACCTCTTGGATTTGTTCCTTCACGATGTTTAAATAAATACTCTTCTTTACCTAATAATTCAAAAATTTCTTTTTGAACTTCTAATGGTATATAATAAAAGCCACCAGTTTGTTCCCAAACAACTTCTACAAGAAGAAGTTCACTTTTTGGTTCATATATATTACAAAAATTTTTTACTTTTTCCCAATCAACTGTCCATATCAATTTAATCCCACTTCCAGACAATTTATTAGATTTTTGTGTAGTTAATTTCATTTTTATTGTTTTTATTGAAACTGGTTTATTGAATAAAAAAATATCAACTTCTGACGATGTAATAGCGGGCAGTCTAATATTCTCATAGCCAAATTTGTATATTAGAAGCGCAATAATAATCTGTTCTCTAATTGTTCCAACTTCCATCCCTACCCTGCCCTATTTAGATAATTCTAACTCAGCAAGAGAAAACATATAAGGTAATTTGCGTTTTAATTTAGCTATTAGACTATTATCTTCAAACAGAGAAATTAACTCTTTAATTATTATAGAGACTTTTAAATGGGTAGCATCACATCCTTAAGCTTGTCAAGGTTGTCTAAGGCTTTACCTGCTCCAAGGGCTACACAAAGAAGAGGCTCTTCAGCAACTGATACCTTTAGCCCCGTCTCTTGAGAGATTAGTTTATCAAGGTTTTTGAGGAGGGCTCCTCCACCGGTTAGCATTATCCCACGGTCAACAAGGTCGGCAGCAAGCTCTGGTGGAGTTGCTTCAAGAACTTGTTTGATAGCTTGAATAATAAGGTCTACCGGTTCTTTAATTGCCTCCTGCACCTCCTTAGAGGTAATGGTTATCGTCTTTGGGACGCCGGTAATTAGGTCTCTACCCTTTATCTCCATTTCTGGATAAGGTTCTTGAGGTAATACATCTCCGACCTGGATCTTTACCTGCTCAGCCGTTGCCTCTCCAATAAGAAGATTATACTTCCTTTTGATGTAGTAAACTATAGCCTCATCGATCTTGTCCCCGGCAACCTTGATGGAGTGGCTTACGACGATGCCACCAAGGGAGATGACCGCAACCTCCGTCGTTCCTCCTCCGATGTCTACAACCATGCAAGCAACAGGCTCAGCTACAGGGAGCCCAGCCCCTATGGCTGCAGCCATAGGTTCCTCGATAAGATAGACTTCCCTTGCTCCCGCAGATTCTGCGCTTTCCTTTACTGCTCTTCTCTCCACCTGAGTTGTGCCTGAGGGAACGCTGATGATGATCCTCGGTTTAACAAAATAGCTTCTATTATGAACCTTTTGGATAAAGTAGCGGATCATGGCTTCAGTGACTTCAAAGTCTGCAATCACCCCCTCTCTTAAGGGACGGATAGCTTTTATAGTGCCCGGTGTCTTGCCAATCATCTTCTTTGCTTCTTCTCCAATAGCAACCACTTTTTTGTACCTTCCCTCATCTTTTACAGCTACCACAGAGGGTTCACGCAGGACTATGCCCTTACCCTCAAGATATATCAGGGTGTTTGCCGTGCCAAGGTCGATGGCTAAATCTTTAGAAAATATCTTCATAAAACGAGATAGCATCCCCCTCACTCCTCTCAAAAATTTCAGCTATCATTTTACTTTACCTTTGAAATTTTCAAACTAAGCTTAAACTTAAAATCCTATGTCAGGCTATCCGGATGACATATTGATAAAAGTCAGGAAGCCCTCTCGCTACCTTGGGGAAGAGCCTTACTTCCCGTTAAAAGATTGGGGAAAGGCAAGAATAAAGGTTTGCCTTTGCTATCCGGACCTTTACGAGGTGGGAAGGTCTCATCTTGGGCTAAACATCCTTTGCGGGATCATAAATTCCCAAAAAGAATACCTCTGCGACCTGGCCTTTGCCGTAGCACCGGACTTTGAGTCGCATCTTAAAGCGGCATCAAAGCCTCTTCTCTCTACAAACTATCGAAAGCCCTTGTATGAGTTTGATGTCATTGGCCTATGCTATGCCTACGAGCTTCTTGTTACCGGAATCTTACAGATTTTAGACCTATCTAACCTACCTTTTAAAAGTGAAGACAGAGATGAGCGCTTTCCCATAATCCTTGGAGGTGGCCCCTCAGCAGGAAACCCTGAGCCCATCGCTGAGGTCTTTGACGCCTTCATCATCGGTGAGGCGGAAGAAGCAATATTAGAAGTTTTAGACATCATCAAAGATTGGAAGGGGAAAAGAAAAGATAAGCACGAGCTTTTGAAGGAGCTTGCCAAGGTTGAAGGGGTTTATGTGCCCCTTTTTAAAAACAAGGTAAAAAGGAAGATTTTTCAAGTGTTTTCTGAGGGCTTAACGCCTATCCTTAATTCCATCCCAACTATTGAGCTTACCCATGATAGGCTTTCCGTTGAGGTCTCACGGGGTTGCACGAGGGGATGCAGGTTCTGCTCAGCAGGCTTTTACTATCGTCCAGTTCGGGAAAAGCACCCTGAGCTCATTGTCCAAGAAATCCTTCAGGGGTTCAAAAAAACTGGCTACCGCGAAGCATCCCTCATGTCCCTCTCAACCGGCGATTATACAAGGCTTGATGAGCTCGTTAGCCTTTTGGGTCAGACCTTTTACCGAGGAGAAAAAAGAGAGTTTGCCTTTTCTCTTCCCTCTTTAAGGGTAGGGAGCCTAAACAAAAACCTACTAAGCTTTCTTCGGAAGGGTAGGACAACTACCCTTACCTTTGCCGTTGAAGCTGGCTCAAGTAGGCTAAGGGCAGTCATAAACAAAGATATCAACCTTGAAGACCTCTTCCATGATCTTGCCTTAGCTCAAAGATTTGGTTTTAGAAGAGTGAAGCTCTACTTCATGATGGGGCTTCCGCTTGAAGACCTCTCAGACCTTGAAGAAATTATTAAGCTCTACCGAGACATAAAGAAGGTGTTCTCTTCTACTGACCTAACCTTTTCAGCATCCATCTTTATCCCGAAGCCTAATACTCCCTTCCAATGGACAAACCAAGTTGAGCTTGATGTCGCTAAAGAAAGGCTATCCTTTTTGAAAAGGGCACTAAAAAAGGGTTTTAAGCATCATGACCCTGAGCAAAGCTTCCTTGAAGGGGTGATAGCAAGGGGAGGAAGGGAGCTTTTTCAGCTTATTGAGCTTTCTTATCGAAGAGGGGCAAGGCTTGATTCTTGGAAGGATTACTTTAACTTCAACATCTGGCTTGAAAGTGCAGAAAAATTAAGCATCGACCTCACCTCTTACTTAAGGGAAAGAGACATTTATGCGAGCCTGCCCTGGGATCATATAGAGGTAGGAGTAAAAAAAGAGTTCTTACAAAAGGAGTTTGAAAGGGCCTTAAAAGGAAGGATAACCAAGGATTGTAGGTTTAGTTCATGCTCAATGTGTGGGGTCTGCGGAAAGAAGATAAAGAACATTCTTGCTAAGGAGGCTAAGCTTTTAATCCAAAAGGATGTGCTTAAAGCCTATTTTGAGGATAAAGAGGGGGCTCAAGAATACTGGTATCTTTTGGCTTACACTAAGCAAGGCTCTGCTAAGTATCTCTCGCAGCTTGAGGTTGTTAGGCTCTTTGAGCTTTCCCTCAGAAGAAACGGCATACCCCTTTCTTACACCCAAGGCTTTAATCCAAGACCAAAGATGGTGTCCGGTCCTGCCTTACCTGTAGGCGTAGGAACAGAGGAGGAATACCTGGCCTTTGCCATTAAAGGAAAGGACTATGCCCAAGTTCTTTGCGGGCTAAAGCTTTATGACGGGTTAACGACCTTAGAAGTTAAAAGCATCTCTCAAGAAAAGCCAAAAATCCCAACTTATCCTCAGATTTTTAGGCTAATCCCTTTAAAGAAGGTTGAAATTCCAAGCCTGGATACTGAGGAGTTTTCTCTAAGGGGCAAACCTTCAGGATACGAGCTTACCATCAAGAAGGAAGGCTTAAGCTTGTTCAAGGTCTTGAGAGAGGTCCTAAAGATCGATGACCCTTTATCGGTTCTTTCCATTGGGAAGCTAAAAGCTTGTTTTTTTTAAAATATGGGTTATGATTTTCCTTCAAATTTTTTGCTTGAGGTGAGAGCATGTCTAAGATGAAGACAAACAGGAGCGCTGCCAAACGTTTTAAGGTTACCGCAACGGGTAAAATAATGCATATGCCCTCGGGAAAGAGGCACAACCTTAGGAAAAGAAGCGCAAAAGCTAAGAGAAGATTGAGCAGGGATAAGGAGCTCTTCAAAGGCTACTATAAGCATATAGCTCCGGTCATCGCCGATAAATTCTAAGTTTTTATCCTTGAAAGGAGGAAGGTGAGATGCCAAGGGCAAAGGGTGGACCAAAAACTCGTAGAAATCATAAGAAGATTATCAAATTAGCCAAAGGCTACTGGGGGCAAAGGAAGAATGTCTTTCGCCGTGTAAAAGAGACGGTAGAGAGGGCCTTAGTCTACGCCTATCGGGACCGTAGGCAAAGAAAGAGGGACTTCCGAAAGCTTTGGCAGGCGAGGATCAACGCCGGTGCGAGGCAGCATGGCTTAAACTACAGCAAGTTTATGGGCGGTCTAAAGAAGGCAGGAATTGAGCTTGATAGAAAGGTCCTTGCCTATCTTGCCATGAAGGAGCCTGAAACCTTTGCTAAGCTTGCTGAAATAGCCAAATCTAAATGGCAATAAGCCGGATTTGCTCGACTAATGACCAAAGAGGATGTTGCTAAGCTTAGGGCTGAGATTGAAACCTCTTTAGCTCAAGCTAAATCCATCGAAGATTTAAACAGCATAAAGGTTAAGTATTTAGGCAAGAAAGGCTCCCTAACCAACCTTCTAAAATCATTAAAAGAGCTTCCTCTGGAGGAAAGGAGGGAGCTTGGTTCACTTTTAAATCAAATTAAGGATGAGCTTGAAAAGGCTCTTAAGGTTAAGGAAAGGGAAATCCTTTTAGCTGAGGAGGATGAGATAACCGACCTTGACCTTAGCCTTCCTGGGAGGAAGCCTGAGCTTGGTGCCCTCCATCCTTTAACTATCGTGATCTCTGAAATCTGTTCCCTCTTTGAACGCTTAGGATTTGAGATAGCCGAAGGTCCGGAAGTGGAATCAGATTTTTACAACTTTACAGCCTTAAACATCCCGGAATGGCATCCTGCTCGGGACATGCAAGCAACCTTCTACTTAGAGAACGGAGCTCTTCTTCGAACTCATACCTCCCCCATTCAAGTTCGGACGATGTTGAGAAAAAAGCCCCCTTTAAGGATTATTGCACCAGGCAAGGTGTATAGATGCGATGCTGATGTTAGACACTCCCCAATGTTCCATCAGATAGAGGGGCTGATGGTTGATGAGAAGGTGAGATTTTCAGACCTTAAAGGGGTCCTTACCTACTTTGCCCAAAACATCTTTGGGGAGGATATAAAGATAAGGTTTCGTCCAAGCTATTTTCCTTTTACTGAGCCAAGCGTTGAGATGGACATAAGTTGTGTGATATGTAAAGGAAAGGGATGCCGGGTTTGCAGCCAAACAGGTTGGCTTGAGATCCTTGGCGCTGGGATGGTTCATCCGGAGGTTTTTCGGGCCGTTGGCTACGACCCATCAAGATGGCAAGGCTTTGCCTTTGGATTAGGCGTAGAAAGGATCGCCATGATAAAGTATGGCCTAGATGATATTCGGCTCTTCTTTGATAATCATCTTTACTTCCTTTCAAGCTTTAAATAGTTGGAGCAAACGATGAATGGAAGCGTATTTCTGAGGTTCCTGCCATGAAGGTTCCTGTAAGATGGCTCTCTGAGTTCATAGAGCTTGAGGAGGAGGAGGCAGAAAAGGTCGCAGAAATCCTCACCTTTGGTGGTCTTGAGGTAGAGGAGGTCTACGACCATTATCAAACTCTCGGAGATATCATAGCGGTAAAGGTTCTTGAGGTCAACAAACCAAGCGAGCTCAAAGACCTTGCGGTATGCACAGTTCATGACGGAAAGGATAGCTTTACAGTTTTGACGGCTGCAGTTGACCTTGTTAAGCCCGGACAAGTTTTAGCCCTTGCTCGCCCGGGAAGCAAGACCTTTTTCTGGGATAAAATCGAGGTAAAAGAGGTAAAGGGCTATAAATCCTGTGGGATGTTCCTTTCTCCTTACGAGGCTGGATTTTCTGAAGAAAAGGATATCCTCCTTGAGCTACCCCTTGATGTAAAGCCCGGAGAAAATATCTACAAAGCTTTAAACATTTCGGAAACCATACTTGATGTCTCTATCACTCCTAACCGAGGGGATTGTCTTTCTGTTCTTGGCTTAGCAAGGGAGCTTTCTCTTCTAACCGGCTCGCCCTTAAAAGAAGTAAAGTTTGGCGAGAATTTAAAAGAAGGGTCTCAGCCCAAGGGAAGCATTGAGATCCTTGACCCTGATGGGTGTTTTAGGTATGTTGGGCGTTGGTTTAGCGGGGTAAAGGTAACGGCGTCACCCTTTTTTATCATAAAGAGGCTTGTTTTTTGCGGTCTTAGACCGATAAACAACCTCGTTGATATTACAAACTATGTGCTTCTTGAGCTTGGTCAACCTATTCATGCCTTTGACTGGGGAAGGGTTTCAGGCGGAAGGATCATCGTTCGTCGAGCTAAGGAAGGGGAAAGGCTACTCTTTCTTGACGGGGTTGAAAGGGAGCTTTCTTCCGAGGATTTAGTGATTGCCGATGCTGAGGAGGCTTTAGTCTTAGCAGGGATCATGGGGGGAGAGGATTCTGGTGTTTCCGATAACACTCAAGAGGTCTTTTTAGAATCAGCCTGGTTTAATGCAAAAAGGGTCAGGCTTTCTGGAATGAGGCATAGACTTACCACTGAGAGCTCTTACCGTTTTGAAAGGAAGGTTGACCCTGAAGGGGTCTATCTTGCTATGCTTCGCACAACGGAGTTAATCCTCCGCTATGCAAACCCTGAAGAAGTCTCGATCATCGTCGATGAATATCCAGTCAGATTTACACCCCCAAGGATTGAACTAAAAAAGAAAAGGCTTTCAGCCTACCTTGGGTTTGAAATTCCCGAAGAAAAAGTAAAAGGCATATTAAACAAGCTTGGCGACCTTGAAGTCACTCCTGAGAGCTTAGTCCTCGTTCCTAAAAGCTATAGACAGGACCTTAGCATTCCTGAGGACTTGATCGAAGAGGTTGCTCGGGTCTATGGCTACGACAAGGTTCCTACTACCTATCCAGAAGGAGTCCTATACTGCGAGCATCCTCTTAAGACCTTAGAGCTAACCCAGAAGATTAGAAGGTTGCTTTCTGGTTTCGGCTTTTTTGAGGCCATCACCTATAGCTTCATCGACCCAAAGCTCATAGAGCATTTAAACTTTTCGCCCGATGACCCAAGGAGAGACCCCATCAAGCTTGAAAACCCAATTTCCGCCGAGATGAGCGTTCTCCGCACAACCCTTGTCCCTGGTCTTCTTCAGACAGCCTTTTTTAATCAAGCCCGGGAGGTTGAAAGCCTAAAACTTTTTGAGGTCGGAAAAGTATTCTTTAAGGCCGAGGAGCTTGCGTCCGAAAGATTGAACCTTGGTCTTCTCCTTGCTGGATGGAAAAGCTTGCCCTCCTGGTTTGAAGAAGAACGCTTCTTTGACCTTTACGATATTAAGGGAGTGGTTTCGGCTTTAGGTGAGGCTTTACGGGTTGACTTTCTGTTTAAGCCCTACAGCGACGAGCCTTTCTTGAAAAGGGGCTTTTCCTTTGACCTCTACCTTGGGGAGGAAAAGGTAGGCTACTTAGGAAGGCTAAAGAGCCTAATTGCCAAGGATTTAGACCTAAGGGAGCCGGTTTTTGTTGCGGAAATCTATCTTGATAAGCTCCTAAGCTTCATACAAGTGGAGAGGGCTTTATCGTTTAAAAAACCGCCCAAGTTTCCTTCTACTTTTAGGGATGTAAGCTTGGTTGTGAAAAAAGGTATACCTTTTGGAACTCTTTTAGCCTATTTGAAGGCTAAAGAGATACCTTATCTTGAAGATATAAAGTTGGTCGCTGTGTATGAAGGCAAGCCCTTAGACCCTGATGAAAGAAGCCTAACCCTTAGGCTTTGGTTCAGGGCTGAGGATAGGACCTTGAGGGTTGAAGAGGTAGACCCTATAATTTTACAGCTTGTCGAAGAGCTTATTGAAAAATTCCAAATTAGGTTGAGATAGGGCGTTCTTCATGAAGGAGAGGTTGAGCAAAAGGGACATTGTAAAGAGGCTTAGCGCAAAGACTGGTCTATCGGAGAGGTTTTTAAATAACTTTATCAACGCACTCCTTGAGGAGATGAAAAATTCCCTTGACCTTGGGGAGAAGATAAAGATAATTAACTTTGGAACCTTTGAAGTAAAGAGGTCTAAAGATAGGATAGGGAAGGATTTTAAAACCGGGGAGCCTATCAAGGTTCCAGGCTTACGGAAGGTGTTTTTCTACCCAGCCCCAGAGCTTAAAAACTTAATAAATGAAAAAGAAGGGTCAGACAGAACCTAAAAATTTTCATCCAGCCTCCGAGGTCGCAACCCTCTTAAAAATCAAACCTTACATTCTCAAGTATTGGGAAAAGAAGATCTCCGAGATAAGACCTATAAGGATAGCTAATCGAAAATACTATACCTTTGAGCAGATAGAAACGCTAAAGATGATAAAAAGGCTTATTGCACAGGGATTTACCCTCTCGGCAGTTAAAAGGGAGATAAAAAAACAGACAAAGCCCCAAACAAAAGAGAAGCCAGCTCAAGAAACAAAAGGCACCAAGGCACCAAATCCTCCCAGTCCTTTAACTCTTTTTCCGGAATTGGTTAAACATTCTTATCCGGAAAAAACCGCATCCAAAAATTCAAGCACCCAAGATTTGAGGCTTCTCTTAAGAGAGGTTTTGGGAGAATTAAAAGACATTTATGAGAACCTATAAGGAAGCTCAATTCAAGAATTTTTTCACAAAAATCTTGAATTTGGGGATTATATAATTATTTTTGACTTAAAACAATCTTAAAAAGGAGGTGCCTTATGGCTGAGAGGTTACAGCTTTACAAGTGTGAAATTTGCGGGAACATCGTTCTTGTGATGCATGGTGGAAGGGGTCAGCTTGTTTGTTGTAATAAGCCTATGGTTTTGCAGGTTCCTAACACGGTTGATGCCGCAGTAGAAAAGCATGTTCCGGTTATCGAGAAGCATGGCGATGCTTACAGGGTAAAGGTTGGTAGCGCGCCTCATCCCATGACCGAGGAACATTATATTGAATGGATTGAGCTTCATACCGACGATGACCGGGTTTACATCAAATTCTTGAAGCCCGGAATGGAGCCAGAATCAACCTTTGAGGTTAAAGCAGGCAAAGTAATGGCTAAGGAATGGTGTAACCTCCATGGCTATTGGGAGGGTGCTCAGGTCTGCGAACCTCAAAAAGCCTAAAAAAATTTATTAAAGGAGGATAGCTATGAAAAAATACAGATGCAATGTGTGTGGCTATGTATACGACCCTGAGACAGGGGATCCAAGCAGGAATATCCCACCAGGCACTCCCTTTGAAAAGCTACCAGATGATTGGACTTGCCCTGTCTGCGGGGCTTCAAAGGAAGACTTTAGCCCTGAAGACTAAAGCTTTTTAACTGGAGGCAACTATAATTTTGCCCTTTTTGCCTTTAGAAAGGAACCCATGTGTTTTATTCATGTTTTGCTAAATGCCTTGCAGTTAAAAAGATTTGGCTATGAGGTTAAGGTGGTGGTAGAGGGGGGAGTTGGAAGACATGGCAAACCACGCGGCATGGCGCCATTCATAGAAAGGGGCTATAGCATAATTACCTTTTAATCATTGCTAAAAGGAGGGGGGTATGCTGGCTGTTAAGGTCAAGGAAGATTTTTATTGGGTTGGAGCTATCGATTGGAAGGTCAGAAACTTTCATGGATATTCTACCACAAGAGGGACTACCTATAACGCCTATCTTTTTATTGATGAAAAAATAGTCCTTTTTGATACCGTAAAGCACGGGTTTGAAGAGGAACTTTTGGCAAGAATCTCAAGCGTCGTTGAGCCCTCAAAGGTGGACTATCTCGTAGTAAACCACATTGAGCCAGACCATGCTGGGTCTTTTTTAAGGGCCGTAGAGGTAATAAAACCGGAGAAGATCTTTATCACCAGGAACGGAAAACAGGGTATTATTTCTCATTTTCACAAGGGCGATCTTCCCTTTGAGGAGGTTAAGACTGGCTATGAGGTAAAGGTCGGTAAAAGGACCTTAAGGTTTATCGAAACCCCGATGGTCCACTGGCCAGACAGTATGATGACTTACATCCCTGAAGATAAGATCCTTGTATCACAGGATGCCTTTGGAGCTCATTACGCAACAAGCGGAAGGTTTGATGATGAGGTAGATTATTGCGAGCATGTTCAAGAAACCCGCAAATACTACGCCAACATCGTTTATCCTTACTCTCCGCAGGTGGCAAAGCTTCTCCAAACAATAAAGGAAATGAAGCTTGAGTTTGAACTAATATGTCCAGACCATGGAGTGGTTTTAAGGAAGCACATTAAAGATATCCTTGCCCGGTATGAGAAGTGGAGCTCCTTTACCTGCGACCCTGTGGTTCTTATCATTTACGACACCATGTGGAAGAGCACGGAGAAGATGGCTTACGCTATCATGGAAGGTGTTTTAAAAGAAGGAGTTGAGCTAAAGCTTAGAAACCTTACGGTCTCAGACCCAACAGAGCTTATGGCTGAGGTTTTGGAGAGCAAGGGCTTAATCCTTGGGTCGCCAACTTTAAACAACGGTCTTTTGCCGACTGTTTCAGGCTTCTTAACCTACATGAAGGGCTTGAGACCAAGGGGTAAGATCGGGGCGGCCTTTGGTTCCTACGGATGGAGCGGTGAGGGGGTAAAGCTTCTTAATCAGTATCTACAGGAAATCCAAGCTGAAATCGTTCATGAAGGTATACGCTGTAAGTATGTTCCAGATAAGGAAGTATTAGCTCAGTGCGAAGAATTGGGGAGGCTTGTGGCGAAGAAAATAAAGGAGAGCTGTTCTGCCTAAATACCATTCCAAGAAAGAGGAAGTATCAGACCTCCTCGAAAGGGTAGACCTAAAGGAGCTTCCGCAAGCCTTAAGCGTCTACCCTCCTTATTCTATTGTTAGCTATTTCATCGGTGCCTTCCTTGACAAGGATGAATATGTCCGATGGAAGGCGGTTTATGCTTTTGGAGTAACTGTGGCCAAGATTGCCGAAGCTGAAATGGAGAGGGCAAGGATAATAATCCGTAGGCTTATGTGGATGCTAAATGAAGAGTCTGGGGGTATGGGATGGGGTGTGGGTGAGGGCTATGCTGAAGCCCTTTTTCATTCAGAAAAGCTAAAGAAGGAGTATCTGCAGGTCTATCTTTCGTATCTTTGGCCAGAGGGGAACTATTTAGAGTTTCCGCCAGCTCAGAGAGGATTAGCCTGGGGTATAGGTAGGCTTGCCCAAAGATATGAAGAAGAGGTCATCAAGCTTTCAGGACATGAATATCTTCTTCTGCATTTAAGTTCAGAAGACCCCACAGTAAGTTTTCTATCCCTTTGGTCCTTAACGCAGTTTAAATCTCTAAGAATGAGCTTGAAAAAAGAGGTTTGCTCCAAAGCGTTGGAAAGATTAAAACATTTAGATTGGGAGGTTCTGCTATTTGACGGAGAAACTATAAAAACTTATACACCTCAAGACCTTGAGAACTTAATTTTTTAATTAACGAATTGGTGATTCTGTAATAGCTTACACGAGGCAAGTTTATAAAACACTGTCACTCCGAGCCCTCTTTTTGTCGCCCCGAGCTCCCTTTTTTGTCGCCCCGAGGCGTCAGCCGAGTGGTCCCTCGGCACTTGCGTGCCTCGGGATGACATCCCGAAGCGCCGTCCCGAACGATGCGAGGGATGCCTCGCTAACGTTCGGAGGCACAAAGTAGGGGAACCTTTTCTGAAACAGACCAAGAAAATTTGACAAAACATTCAACAGGAATTAAATTGTTCTTGGGGTGTGAGAGATGGAAAAAGACCGGTCTTTAACAAGTTGGGGGGTTAGCGTTGAGGATATCCCACCTGAAGGGCTATCTTTTACCTTTGAAGAATTTTCTTGTCTAGGCGAAGATATCGTCGTTAGCAAGCCCTTTTTTGGCTCTCTTTCTCTCAATAAACGGGGGATAGAATTAAAGGTAGCCGGCACTCTCAAGGGGGCAATAGTCCTAACCTGTGATAGATGTTTGGCTGAGTATGAGTTTCCTATCGACCTATCCTTCAACCTCATTCTTCGCCAAAGAAGTTCCCTTAACCTTGAAGAGACAAAAGAGCTTTCCTTAGAGGAGCTTGATGTAAGTTTTTACGACGAGGATTTTATTGCCTTTGCTGAGCTCCTTAGGGAAGAAGTCATGCTTGCCATTCCTTACAAAACCCTTTGCCGAGAGGACTGCAAAGGTATATGTCAAGTTTGCGGGAAGAATCTAAACGATGGACCTTGTAGCTGTAGGGTCTTTAAAAAATCCTCACCTTTTGCTATACTAAAGGACTTACTTTCAACATCTAAGGAGATGGAAGGAGGTTAAAACATGGCTGTTCCAAAGCGGAAAACTTCTCGTTCTCGCAGAGGGATGAGGAGAGCTCATCAGGCTCTAAGCACTCCATCGGGAAGCATCTGCCCAAAGTGTAAGTCTTTTAAGCTTCCCCATCGGGTTTGCCCAAGCTGCGGATACTACAAGGGGAAAGCCTTTTTAGAAAGTGAAGAGTAGCAAATTTTATAAATGGTCAGCCTTGTTCTTGACTTAATGGGGGGTGACTTTGCCCCCCATTCAACCTTAAAAGGGGTAAATTTAGCCCTTCGCGAGCTTCCTGAAGTTGAACTTTACCTTGTAGGTCCAAGCTCCATCTTAGAAAAAGCTCCTAAATCAGAAAGGGTAAAGCTTGTGGAAAACGGCGATGAAGTGGTCACCATGGAAGACCAACCTCATGAGGCTTTAAAAAGAAAGCGAAGGGCGAGCCTTTTTGTCGGTTTTGACTTGTTAGCTAAGGGTGAAGCTCAAGCCTATGTTTCTGCTGGTAATTCCGGAGCCGTCGTTGCTGGTAGCATCTTCATTCTTGGGAGGCTTAAAGGGGTTCGCCGTCCAGCCATAGCCACTATGCTACCAACTCTGAAGTTTCCTATGGTTCTTATTGATGCGGGTGCAAACGTTGACAGCAAACCCTATGACCTATATCAATTTGGTCTTATGGCAAGCCTTTTTTTAGAAAAGATTTGGCAGAGAGAAAAGCCAAGGATTGCCCTCCTTTCCATCGGAGAAGAGCAAGGGAAAGGGAACCAACTGGTTAAAAAGGCTCATCAGCTCTTTATAAAATCTAAATTAAACTATGTGGGCAACATTGAGGGGAGAGACCTGTATTCAGGAGCGGTTGATGTCGTCGTCTGCGATGGGTTTATTGGAAATATTTGTCTCAAACTTTCTGAAGGGCTTGCTGAGACGATCATGACCATGCTCAAGGAGGAGGTGAAGAAGTCCTTTCGTTCCATCCTGGGAATGTCCCTTGCCAAACCAGCTTTAGCGAGCTTCAAAAAAAAGACAGACTGGAGGGAATACGGAGGTGCACCTCTCCTTGGGGTAAGGGGAAATGTCATCATCTCCCATGGAAAATCTGATGCCGTAGCCATAAAGAACGCTATCCACCAGGCTTATAAGTTTGCTAAGATCAATCTTTGGGAAAGACTGGAATCGGCTATATCTGAGTTTGCCGTTGAGGAGGAGGGAAGTGAGCTCTAAACCTTTAGCCTACATCCTCTCTACGGGAATGGCTGTCCCAAATAAGGTTCGGACCAATCATGACCTTGAAAGGATGGTTGAGACAAGCGATGAATGGATTACTGAAAGGACAGGAATAAAGGAGAGGCACATTTTAGATGATGGCGAGGTTATAAGCACCTACGCCATAGAGGCCGGAAAAGCCTGCCTTAGTTCAGCGGGGGTTGCTCCAGAGGAGGTCGACCTCATCATCTGCGCAACCTTGACGCCAGACTTTCTGATGCCCTCTCTTGCTATCCTTGTTCAGAAGGGGCTCAAGGCTGAAAGAGCTGGAGCTTTTGACCTTTCAGCCACCTGTTCAGGCTTTCTTTATGCCCTTGCCATGGCTAACTGTGTAGTAGCCTTTAAGCTCTCTTCTAAGGTTTTGGTGATCGGAGCTGAGGCTTTGAGTAGAAAGACTAACTGGCAGGATAGGAGCACCTGTGTCCTTTTTGGGGATGGAGCTGGGGCTGTGCTAGTTGGAAGAGCCCAAGAGGGGATGAATTCTGGGATTATAGATTTTATTCTCGGGGCTGACGGGTCAAACTGGGAGCTTTTAACCCTTAAGGGCGGTGGCTCAGCCTTCCCTCCTTTTGACAAAAGGCTTCCCAAAGATGACTACTACATCAAGATGCAAGGACGAGAAGTTTTCAAGGTCGCTGTTCGGATGATGGAAAAGGTCGCCTTAGAGCTTCTTGAAAGGAACAACTTCAATCCTGAGGACGTAGACCTTCTTATACCCCATCAGGCCAACTTAAGAATAATTGAATACCTAAGGGAAAGGTTGAACCTGCCTAAGGAAAAGGTGATGGTAAACATCCATAAGTATGGAAACACCTCAGCAGCAAGCATCCCCATAGCCTTGCATGAGGCAAGCCTTGAAGGAAGGCTAAAAAGAGGAGACCTCGTGCTAATGGTTTCTTTTGGTGGAGGCTTTACCTTTGCTGGGGTGTTGATGCGCTGGTAAGATTAAAGCAAAAGAAAGGGGAGGGTGCCCCCTCCCCAGAATTAGGGCTTAGCCTTTATCTCTTGAGGTTTATCAACTCGTCGAGCATGGTATCAGACACGGTGATAATCCTTGAGTCCGCCTGAAAGCCCCTCTGGAAGATGATCATCTTCACAAACTGCTCTCCCAGGTCAACGTTTGACTGTTCAATGGAGTTGGGAGAGATGGTGCCAAGCCCGTTTGTTCCGGGCTTTCCGGTAACAGGTGGACCAGAATGAGTTGTTTCCCTGAAGAGATTGCCTCCCACCTTTTGGAGCCTTTCTGGGGCGTTAAAGTTAGCGAGAGCAACCATCCAAAGGGGTATGACCCTACCGTTGGAGTAAACACCGGTAATTCTACCTTCGTTATCCACGGTGATGTTTTCTAAGGCTCCCGGTCCGAACCCATTCTGGTCATAGAAGAGCGTGGCGTTTGAGGTGGCATACTGGGTGGTCCGAACAGACTCGGAGCGCCAACTATCCTTGTAGAAATAGCCAAAGTTGAGCTCTATCTGCTGAAGGTCGTTCCTTGCCGTGCCTTGATTTGGGTCGTTTGGGGGGTAGATGTCGTAGGGTAGGTCGATGCCTAAGAAGTCAGCAACCAGCAAGGGATAGCCGTTTGCTCCAATGGCATTGTATTTGTCTTCTGGTAAAGCTACCGGAGAGCCGTTCTGGTCAACTATCTGAACTAAGGCGCCAGTGTTGGCATCAAGGCGATAAGTTTGGTAGAACCTTTTTATATTTCCTTGATTGTCAAACTCAAGCCTCCCATAAGCAAGGGCACCTCTCTTGGTTTGGGTAAAGAGCTTCCCAGAATTTATAGAAACCCTCTGAGTGTAGGCCCCCTCTTCATACTGCCATTGCATGGGGTTTTCATCCCGGATGAAATCTCTCTGGTCTTCCGTAGGGTTGGTAGCTACAAGGAATTCCCAAACATTGTCTTTGGTAGTTGGGGCGTAGTAGACGGTTATCTCGTGGGGTGTCCCAAGGGAATCGTAGACAAAGAGGGTAGAGCGGTAGGCATAAGCGGTGGAAGGAATAGGTGTGTCCTGCCTTGCATCCCAGGATTCAAAAAGAGTGTTCATTTCTTCTAATTGGTATGTTGTTGCTGATAAAGTCCCGCCAGAGGTTCCTACTGCCGTCCAATCAAGATTAACCCTCTGGGTTGTCCCATCTAAGAAGAAGTAGATGTTGGTTTCGTTTGAGAGGTCTCCTGAGGCAAGAAGAGTCGCGCCAGTTTCGCCCGTTGGGTCTGTAGGAGCCGGGGTTGCAGGATTTTCGAATATCCTGTAGTTCCATCTGCTTGTTGTATTGTCATAGTATAACCAAACTCTAAGGTTTCTCGTTGTTCCGTTGGCATCAACCAAAGAGAGGTCTCGGCGAGCCCAAGTTCCAGCTGTTACACCTCCGCTTAATTCTACCCTTCCGTCCCTTCCTGGAATGGTAATAGCGTTTGTTGCCGCGGAGTCATGGGTGATATTACCCCAGTCGATGTAAACCTTCTCACCAGTGGAAGGAAGGTTTATCGTCGTCCTCGTCGTGGTTACATTCGTCCCTTGAGCCAGTATTTCTGAGGTGGTCGCATTCCTTATGGTATAGTTCCATTTCTGCGTGCTTGCGTCGTAAGCTAAATCAACTTGTATTATACTGTCCTTGCCGTCAATGTCTCTTATAACAAAGGTTGTGCTGACATTAGTTGGACCCCCACCAGGCCGGTCGTATAAGTTCCCGCTCAAATTGACTACCTTTGACCTGGTTTCAGTTCTGGCATCAAGGTTAGTTATTAGGTCAATCTTGGTTGTCTTTACAGGAGGAGAGCTCCGGTCAATGCGGATGTCCGTTATAGCACCGGTTATATCGTTGGTGATCTCATCGATCTTCCAGCCCTGCACTCTTAAGCCTTGAGAGTTCACTAAATAGCCGTCCTTATCGACCATGAACTGTCCATCCCTGGTGTAATTAACTCCGCCTGTGGTCTTTGGATTTTTCACCATAAAAAAGCCGGCGCCAGCGATAGCCATGTCTGTGGGATTTCCAGTGGACTCAAAAGCCCCTTGAGTAAACTGCTGGAAAAGGGCTTGAATTGCTGACCCCCTTCCGAGCTGACCTGAGCCTGCGGCGGTGTTGATGCTTTGGGCCATGATGTCGTTAAAGGTTATCCTTGCCCCTTTAAAGGCAGTGGTGTTAAGGTTTGACACATTATCGCCGATCACGCTCATTCCATGCCCAAGGGCTCGAAGTCCGCTTGTTCCCGTAAAAAGTGCATCCGTCAAACCCATAATATCACCCCCTATTTTTTATTTTATCGGTTTAAACCCTTAAAATCTTAAGCATCGCCCTTACCTCTGTCTTAAAAAGTCTTCCAACATCTGGTCTGCGGTGGCAATCACCCGGGAGTTGCTCTGGAAAGCCCGCTGTAAAAGTATCAAATGCACCATTTCCTGAGCAAGGTCGGTGTTTGAGGTTTCAAGGGCGCCAGAAAGTATCCGAGCCCTTTCCCCAGCACCCGGAGCAAAAATAAAAGGAGTAGCGTTAGCCTTGGCTCGGAAGAGGTTGTTGCCTACCTTCTCTAAGGACTCTTCGTATCCGTTAAAATGAGCAAGGAAAAGCTTAGCCATAGGTAGGTCTATGTTGTTTGTATACCAAGCCTTTATCGATCCCTCTTCAGTTATCACCTCGATCCTGTCAAAAACCCCCTCTTCATAGCCGTCTTGAGAAAAGTAGAGCTGGGCAAAGGGATTTGCGGAGAGCCTTGTAGGGTAGTTTAGCCTGGTAATCGACCCATCAGGGTTTACCTTAAAGCCAAGGTCTAAGTTTATCTCTTGGGTCCTTCCATCAACGGTTAAGGTAAACTTTGGTTGACCAAGGGTTGTAAGGTCAAGGGGAGATAAGGTCCCGTTCGGGTCTGAGATCTGGCTAAAATCGGCAGAGACCACCTCTCCGTTTCCGCCAAAGGTTAAGGTTCCGTAAAGAAAAGCTCCTTTAAACTTCCCATCGCCACGAGTATCCTTGGTTGGGTCAGCAAGGGCTAAGAGGACTTCGTAGGTGTTAGGTTTGTCTCCTCGGTCAAAGTAGGCTTTAAGGGTAATCTTCTGCCCGAGTGGGTCGTAGATATCCCAGTCAAAGACCCAATCGTATTTTCCGTCCTGAAGGGGTTTCGTTGGGTCTGCAGTCCAGTCATACTTAGATAACAAGGTCTCTGCGTTCATGGGTCTGTTTGCGTTTAGAAGAAGTTGGGCAGAAATCTTGCTCGTTGCCTTAGCTGGCATTACCTTAGGGATTAGATGATTTTTAAGGTCGGCAATGCCAGCTGTGGCAGCGTTAGGGTCGGCTCCTAAAAGATACATTCCAAGACTATTCTGGAGGGCAAAGTTTTTCTCGTCAGCCTCGTTGATCATGAATTGACCATCCCTAGTAAAGAAGATGTTTCCTTTGCTATCTGAGACGACAAAAAAGCCTCTACCAGAGATAGCAAGTTCTGTTGGCACATCCGTTGTTTGGATACCCCCTTGAGAGAAAAGCCTCCTCGTTGCCTTAGGAGTAGCCCCATAACCAGCTACTCGAGTAAAGACCTCCCCTACTGCGTTCCTTATTACATCTCCAAACTCATACCTTCCAGCCTTAAAGCCTGTGGTGTTAAGATTTGTTATGTTGTCAGCAGAAACATTCATAGCATGAGAATCAGTGAACAAACCCGAGTAACCTATGTAAAGCGTGCCAAAGATGCCCATACCCCTACCTCCAGGCTATCTCTTTTAAGTCTTCAAGGTTGACCGTTTGCACATCATTTACCTTTAGCTTGGCTTTGCCGTCTTCAAACACAACCGAGGTAACCCTCCCTGTAATGATCGGGGTTATTGATTTTGCCTTCTCACCCTCGCCTACGGTGATGCTGATTTTGTAATTTCCGTCTGGGACAGGGTTTCCTGAATTATCCTTGGCATCCCAATCAAGAGTATGAGCTCCTTTGCTTAAATTTTTCAAGGTTATGGTTCTCACTATCTTGCCCGATGCGTCTCTTATGGTAACAAGGGCTTGGTTTGCCGGCTCATCAAGCTCAAAGCTTGCCCCTAAGAAGCTTCCTCCCTCCACTCTGCCCACATTACCCCCCACCTTGACGAGCTTTCCCACCATGTTCCCGGCATAGCCAAATTCTTGAGCCTTGACAAACTTGAGAAGATTTTCAAAGGATTCGTTTAGCTTTGATAACTGGTCAACCTGGTTGAAGGCGGCAAGCTGGAGCGCCATCTCATGGTTTTCTATAGGCTTCATAGGGTCTTGATACTGAAGTTGGGTGATGAAGAGCTTAACAAAATCTTCTCTATCCAAAACCTTCTTTGGTATCCTCGTTAAGTTTGCTGGCTGGTCAACCTTCTCCTGGACCTTGTTAACCATCAGAAACACCTCCCTTAAACAATGTAATAGTATCTACCTTTAGCGTTGACCAAAGTTTCTTCCTTGGGAAGCCTTTGAGCCAGAAGCTTGCTGTTATTCTTTACAGATAGCTCGTCTTTATTCTCCTTTGGGTGTCTATCTCCATGGTAGGGGAGGTTCGCATCACCTGAGTTAAGGGTAAAGACTATCTCTTTAACTTTTAGCCCAAGCTCCTCAAGATGGGTCTTGATTACCGGAGCCTCCTTCAAGATATCTTGATAGGCTTGAGGATTTTCGAGCTTGCCAACCACTGAAACTTCTCCGTTTTCCACCCGAACCTCAATGTCTAAGCGTCCAAGCTCAGGAGGAAAAAGCTCAAGCCTTGCTTTCTGCTCTCCCTGAGGCTGGACCTCAAACACAAGGTTGCGCACAAAATCTGGAAGTTCCCGTAAGCTTAGTTTATGTGGTAATAAGGACCGTGCTTGAGCTTTTTCAGCACTATGCATAGCTAAGGTGGAAGTAGCCTCTTCGGTTTGAGTAGGGAGGACAAAAAGGTTGTCTCTTTCCGAGCTTTTTGATCCAAAAGGCTCGGATTTTTCAACCAACTCTTTTAAAAAGCTTCTTATTTCTTTAGGCGCCTCTTCTCTTTCTAAAACATCTTTTAATATAGGCTTTACTTCCTGAAGGCTATTGTCACCTAACTTTTTATTCCCTTTCAGTATATCATGTGTATTCTTTTCAAGTATTTCATCCTTTTTGGTAGTATTAATCTCCAAAATTTCATTAACTCCTGTTTTCTTTTCTGCAGACAAATCTTGCATTTCATTTATTCCATTACTATTTAAAGAATTTTTCAGATTAGGATAGACATTATGACCCATTTTATTTTGATTAAAAATTGAATTGGCTAAAACTTCCTTTAGATAGGCTTTTGCCTCCTCAGGCAAGCTTCCCCAGTCAGTGTTGAGCTTAACAAAAAATTCTTTATTTATAGACTGCATGTTTATGTTTATTTCCTCACCCTTTTCCTTTAGTAGAGCTTTATACTCCTTCCAAGCTTTGCTAATGAAGGCGGATAGGCTCTGCAGTGTATTATTAGATAGTTGTATAGGTTTAATGGGTTCAAGTCCTTTATCATCGGTCAAGCTTGAAGCTTGGTTGGGTAAAAATAGAGCTTTGGGATCCAAAGAAAACTTTAGGTCCTTTGATGCAATGTTTATCAACTTTAGTTCCTTATTAGCTGTATTATTAATATTTATACTTAATGACACATCTTGCCCTTTTACTTCTTTATCATAGACGAATTGAGAAAGAAAAAGCACGAAGCTAATTGCTTGATTGAAGGTTTCTTTAAGAGAAGGATTATCTTCCATAAAGTTTAAAGCCCTTTGATAGTTTGGTTTTGCATCTTGAGAATTCATTGCGCCTAAATCGGAATTAGGCTCTTCGGAAGGATTGAGGACATCCAGGGCGGATTGAATAAGCTGAAGAAAGAGGACAAAGAGGAAGTCTATGGAGGCTTGACCATTTTCGTTTGGCATCATAAAGGTGCTTGGGCTCACTTCAGTTTGGGTGGTTATCTTCATCCTAAACCTCCTTGCTTTCCTCAGCCTTCAAAAGGCTTTATTCAAAATCCGTGCCAATTTGGTAAAAACTGTTTAAGACCTTTTGAACAAGAAAATTTAACGGTTTTGTTCTGATCCCATTCGCTAAAAGAGGCTTTAGCTAAAGTGAACAAAGTTTCCTTTTGGGAAAATTTTTCCTAATGACACGGTGGAAAATGTTACCCCGAGCCTAATTTTTTTTGTCGCCCCGAGGCGTAAGCCGAGGGGTCTCCTTAAGGACGCCGTCCCGAACGAATTGAGGGATGCCTTGCTATGCTTGGCAGGACAAAAAAGGACGCTCGGGAGGACAAAGTAGGGGAGGCTTTTATAACAGCCTCTTTCTCTTCTTGACTATTTTAAACCTAATTTATAATAAAAATAATGAAACCACCTTTTTAATAGGAGGTATATTATGGTAAACAAAAAATGGTTAGTTGTTTTATTTTTCTTCTTAGCTCTTTTTAGTCTTTCCCTTTCAAACGCATCCTCTGAGGATCAAATTTCACAAAAGATTAAAAACTTACATCAAAGGCTAAAGAAAGCAGAAGAAAAGGGCTACATTGAAGATGAGTTAATAGTTAGTTTTAAACCCTCCTATGCCCAAGCATTAGCCAGTTTAAAGCACGAAGACGCCCTTCAGGAGGTTAGCCTTAAATTAAAACTACTGAAGATAGGCGTTAAATCCATAAAAAAAATCGGGAATAGTTCGCAATTTTTCTTGATCAAACTTGATAAAGAAGTTGAAACTTTAGAATCCGCCAAATCTAAGCTCATGAAATTGCCAGAGGTTGAATATGTAGAGCCAAACTATATATACAAGCTTCAGGGGACGGTGCCAAACGATTTTTATAACTTTGACCTTTGGGCATTGCAGAAAATTCAGGCTCCTCAGGCGTGGGATATAGCAACAGGTTCAAACGAGGTCATAGTAGCGGTAATTGATTCAGGGGTTGATTATACTCATGAAGATTTAGCCCCAAACATGTGGATAAACAAAAGGGAAATACCAGACAATGGAATAGATGATGACGGAAATGGGTATGTGGATGATGTGTATGGTATAGCACCTGGATATTCCCAAGTTGTTAAGAATATAAAAATATCCGACCCTATGGATGTCCATGGACATGGAACACATGTCGCTGGGATCATAGGTGCGGTTGGCAATAATGAGAAAGGCATAGTAGGTGTAAATTGGAATGTAAAAATATTAAGTTGTATGGCAGCTTTACCACTGATTGGTTCACTGTCTTTAGCTAATACTTTAGAATGTTATGAATACATAGCTTCACTTAAATATAGGGGAGAAAATATAAAGGTGATAAATGCAAGTTATGGAGGACCTTATTCTTATGCCGAATTTTCAGCCATACAAAGGCTTAGAGACAGAGGAATTTTGTTAGTTGCGGCAGCTGGCAATAATGGTAAAAACAATGATGTAAGTCCCTTATATCCATGTAATTATAATCTTGATAACATAATTTGCGTTGCTTCAACTGATAGAAATGATAACTTATCTTGGTTTTCGAATTATGGAAATTCAACTGTCCATGTTGCCGCTCCAGGTGAGCAGATTTATTCAACCTACCCAATAACATATGAAAACTTTAATCCATCTAATTGTAACAATATATTTTTTGATAACTTTGAATCAGGAACAGGAAATTGGTATTTTGGGCCGCCTGCTGGTCTTTCTACGAAATATTCTTTAAGTCCTAATAATTCAATTACAGAGTCAGTTAGTGGAAACTATCCTGACAATGCTACAATTCTAATTATATCTAAGCCTTTTTACATGCTTCTTTACTATAGAAATCAAAAGATTTTTGGTTACTTTTCTTTTCGTGCGTATTTACAACCTGGTGATATTGGAGCCGTATTCTTTGGGGCAGATGATTTTAACAAACTTTTTATTCCTTGGATTATGGATGGCAATATAATAAATCTTTTAAAATGGAGAGATAAGTGGGTAAGTTTAAGTTTTTATATACCAAAAGACTTAAGAAAAGACACATCACAACTTATGTTAGCTCTTATTTCTGATGATGATGGTTTAACCGATGATGGCATCTATTGGGATAACATTGGAATCTGTGCTGTTTCATGGTCTACAAATAAATATGCTTCTATGAGTGGAACCTCTATGGCAACGCCTTTTGTTTCCGGTTTAGCTGCCTTAATCTGGTCAAAGGAACCTAATTTAAGCTATTTAGATGTTAAAAACAGGATTTTAAGCACCGTTGATGTTTTGCCACAACTTTCTAGAAAGGTAAAAACTTCAGGACGGATCAATGCTTATAGGGCTTTACTCGGGTCAACTTGTAATCCTCCCTTTACAGACATAGCCTGTGATTTTTGGGCGATAAATGAGATAACTTGGGCAAAAAATAGAGGGATAACGAAGGGATATCCAGATGGGACATACAGGCCTTATGAGCCGGTAAAGAGAGATGCGATGGCCGCCTTTATTGTGAGGGCTTTATTTAGTGACAATCCTACATGTCAGGGAGGAGTTCCTTGTGAAAGCACACAGCCTTATTTTAAGGATGTAGACCAGAGTCAGCCGTTTTTCAGGCACATACAGAAGTTATATGAGGCAGGAATAACGAAGGGGTATCCAGATGGGACCTATAGACCTTATGAGAATATAAGGCGAGATGCGATGGCAGCCTTTTTGATAAGGGCATTAGGGTATGGAGATAATCCGATATGTAGTGGAGGTGTGCCTTGTGGGAATACTCCGCCATATTTTATGGATGTAGCACCGACGCATCCATTTTATAAGCATATACAGAAGTTTAAGGAGTTAGGGATAACGGGGGGATGTAGACAAGATCCACCGATGTATTGTCCGGATAGTTATGTGACAAGGGATGCGATGGCCGTGTTTTTGTACAGGGCATTTTCAAATAAGTAGCTTAAGGTCGATACAAGCTCCTCTACAGTAAGGGATGGCTGTAGAGGGGCTTTTTTCAACTTTAGGACGAGCTGTTTTCCCGGTAATAAAAAGAGGAAACTTTTGTTTCTGATTTCACCAAGTATTCTTAAGCGAAAGCGAGGGTCCCCACCCTTCGGTCGCGTCAGGGGTCTCTTCACTGCGTTTGGAATTAAATGTGAAATTTCAAAATAGTAATAACATATATTTTTGAATCTTCTTGACATTTTAAAATTTTAATTTAAAATCTTCGAAAAGGGAGGTGATAAATAAAGACTTTAAGGGCAAAAATGATGATAAAGAAAATATTTCCAACTTCTTTCTTAACTTCTTTTAGATCCTGATTCTATTTATCTTTTTAATATTTTCTTTATCATCATTTGAAATTTAAAAAATTAATCTCAAAAGGAGGTGTGTTATGATTTTAAAAAAGCTTTTTATTATTTTGATTTTCTTATTCATAGGGTTAGTAGAAGTTAAAGCGAATGCTGATACTGGCAATTGCACCCCACCCTTTACAGACATACCCTGTGATTTTTGGGCGATAAATGAGATAACTTGGGCGAAAAATAGAGGAATAACGACGGGATATCCAGATGGGACATACAGGCCTTATGAGCCGGTAAAGAGAGATGCGATGGCCGCCTTTATTGTGAGGGCTTTATTTAGTGACAATCCTACATGTCAGGGAGGAGTTCCTTGTGAAAGCACACAGCCTTATTTTAAGGATGTAGACCAGAGTCAGCCGTTTTTCAGGCACATACAGAAGTTATATGAGGCAGGAATAACGAAGGGGTATCCAGATGGGACCTATAGACCTTATGAGAATATAAGGCGAGATGCGATGGCAGCCTTTTTGATAAGGGCATTAGGGTATGGAGATAATCCGATATGTAGTGGAGGTGTGCCTTGTGGGAATACTCCGCCATATTTTATGGATGTAGCACCGACGCATCCATTTTATAAGCATATACAGAAGTTTAAGGAGTTAGGGATAACGGGGGGATGTAGACAAGATCCACCGATGTATTGTCCGGATAGTTATGTGACAAGGGATGCGATGGCCGTGTTTTTGTACAGGGCATTTTCATCTTCGAATATACAAACAAGTCTTTCAGGAACTGCAGCAACAGGGAAAGCTTTAGCTTCAACTGGTATTTATTTAAAAGATGCTCAAGGAAAAATTAAGTCAACCATTACGGATGCCAATGGTAAATTTACTTTTGATACCTCGGACTTAACTCCGCCGTTTTATTTAAGAACGCAAGGCTTTGGACTATTTTCATATACTGAGCAAAAGAATGGGACAGCTAACATAACACCTCTTACTACCGCAGTAGTAGCGATTGCAAATAATGGTAATCCGGATATATACAACAACCCATCGCCCCAGTTAAATTTAGATAATGCCAAAAATTCTCTTAAAACATTCCTTGCACCTGTTTTACAAAAGTATAATGTGCAAAATGCCGACTTTATATTCACTCCCTTTGAAGCAAACGGACAAGGAATGGATGCGCTTATGGATAGTATAGTAATTTCAGTCTCACAAGATAGTAAAACTATAGAAGTAAAAAATCCATTTACAGGAGAGACTATAGGCACGGGGATATTTAACAATGGTTCTATTGCTGTAACTGAACCAATTACTGATGATGAAACTAATAGACTATCGCAGTCTCCGATCCATAGAAAATATTTCGCTTATATAAAAGACAATTATGGTTCACCCCAAGATGGACCACGTATGGTGGATATTGTTTATAATATTGACGGAAAAATATCAGTAACGATAACAGCTACCGAAGGGGATACAGGAGATATCTTTTTTATTTATGGAAACGGGCAAAAAACCGGAAATAGTATTAGCTTTACAGCACCTGTAATTATGTGCCATGCTACAAATGAAAATGGGACAGGAATTGCAGAATTTGTGGGGACAATAGATAGTAATGGAAACATCTCGGGAACATTTAGAAATACTTTGTCTGCTGGAGATACTTGCAAAGTAAATAACAGTAATGTTTATGAAGGAACATTTATAGCGGAGGATGTGACCGATGTGCCTTCTATTAATGTTGCAGGGATATACGATGCATACGCTTCCCCAATAGAATGGCCTGAAGAATATCCAGCAACATTAGAGATTTCTCAAAATGGTAATAGTATAAATGTATCAATCACAGCTATTAGTGATGAAGGGCAAATATTCACACGTATAGGTTTAGGAACTGTTTATGGAAATTATTTGATATTTAGGGTCCCAATTATTTTATGCCAAAATACATGCAGAGATTGTCCAGCTGACTTCGCAACATTTTTCGGTAAATTTGATAGTAATACAAACACTATAAGTGGAATTTATGGAGATGGTGTGCCAGATGGCGATTACTGTAAAGCTCCGGATTATGATAAAACTAAAAGAACAACATCTGCAGAGGGATTTTGGAGAGCTGTTAAAAGATAATTGAAATTTTTTTACTAATTTAAAATAGGGTGAGCTATGATTAAGAAGAATTTTGTAAATTTTTTTGTTTTGTTGTTAATTATGCATTTTACAGTGGATAGAGTCATAGCTGATGTTGGAAATTGTAGTCAGCCGTTTATAGATGTTTCCTGTGACCACTGGGCGATTAACTACATAAGTGCGGTAAAGGATGCTGGGATAACGAAGGGGTGTAATCCGCCGGCGAATGATAGGTTTTGTCCAGAGGATGTAGTGACGAGGGCGCAGATGGCAGCGTTTATATACAGGGCATTTGGACAGTAGAAAGTTTATGCTTGAAAATTTTATCGTTTTGGAGAAAATATGAAATAAATCTATACCAATTCTATAAAACTTAGGAGGTGCAAGATGATGAAGAAGTTTTTTTTATCCTTGATCTTTTGGTTACTTAGTGTAGTGATATTTTGGTCATATGCCTTCCCAGCCTCTTTTTTGAAAATAGTTGGGAAGCCTAATGTGTCAGACTTATTTGGGTACAGTTCTATAACTAATGATAACAATATTTTGCTCTGTCGGGGACTTTTTCCGTATTGTTTAAAATTAAATCGTAATGGAGATATTTTATGGAAGAAAGAAATAACTGGATTAACTTTGGCAACAGGTAGCATTGGACAATTAAAAAATAATTTTTTTGTAGTTGAAGGTCAAGCATTCGCACTTGGGGGTCAACATCTACTATCTATATTAGATGATACTACTCTAACATCTAAATGGATCAATATTTTCCCAGAGCTCACATCAGATAAAGAAGGTGTTGATATAATAGATGTTATTAATGATAATTATCTTCTAATGATAACTAAAAAACGGAAAAACACAGAAGATACATTTGACATATTAATATCAGAGATAAGTTCTACCGGAAATTTGATTTGGGTAAAAAAAATATTGATGCCAGATGATTTCTATCCATTTGGTAGTGTTCAGAAGACAAGTGACGGTAATTATATAATAAGTGGAGGATTAAATTATTCATCGTTTTTTTCTTTGATTAAAATAAATAAAAATGGCGATATTCTGTTTAGTAAGAAATATACTGGTGATGGAACGATAATAGTAGATTGGGCTAATGGTTTAACAGCGTTAGCAGATGGAAGTTATATTTTAGTTGGAACAGCTTCATTGCCTTCTGGTAAAGATGGAATCTTATTACTTAAAGTAGATCCAAATGGAAATTTAATTAAGGCAAAACTTTTGTTACATAGTGATTATTTAGATTCATATAAAGTATCATCAGATTCCACAGGATTTATAGTGGCTTGTAGTGTAGACATAAATGACAATAGTTATCCTTGTTTAATAAAGATGACTAATAATTTGGATCTACAATGGAGTAAGAATTATTCAAATCTTCCAGGCGAATTTAATACTGTTGATTATATTCCAAATGAAGGATATGTTGCTGCGGGAAATGTAGTAGTTTATGGAAATATACCCAAAATGAAGTTATTATTAGCTAAGACAGATTTAAATGGTTCAATAGATAATTGTTCATCTATTTCTGACATTAATCTTCAGGTGATGGATGTTACTTCTAATATAAAAACAGAAAAAATGAATTTGAGTGCTATTAATTCTAGCTTACAAGTTAAACGCTATTCAGGCACGATAAGTCTGTCTAAAGATGTGGATCTTGATACAACCGATGTATGCTATGCTAATTCACCAACCCCTCCTACACACTCTTCGCCCTTTACAGACATACCAAGTGATTTTTGGGCGATAAATGAGATAACTTGGGCAAAAAATAGAGGGATAACGAAGGGATATCCAGATGGGACATACAGACCTTATGAGCCGGTAAAGAGAGATGCGATGGCCGCCTTTATTGTGAGGGCTTTATTTAGTGACAATCCTACATGTCAGGGAGGAGTTCCTTGTGAAAGCACACAGCCTTATTTTAAGGATGTAGACCAGAGTCAGCCGTTTTTCAGGCACATACAGAAGTTATATGAGGCAGGAATAACGAAGGGGTATCCAGATGGGACCTATAGACCTTATGAGAATATAAGGCGAGATGCGATGGCAGCCTTTTTGATAAGGGCATTAGGGTATGGAGATAATCCGATATGTAGTGGAGGTGTGCCTTGTGGGAATACTCCGCCATATTTTATGGATGTAGCACCGACGCATCCATTTTATAAGCATATACAGAAGTTTAAGGAGTTAGGGATAACGGGGGGATGTAGACAAGATCCACCGATGTATTGTCCGGATAGTTATGTGACAAGGGATGCGATGGCCGTGTTTTTGTACAGGGCATTTTCAAATAAGTAGCTTAAGGTCGATACAAGCTCCTCTACAGTAAGGGATGGCTGTAGAGGGGCTTTTTTCAACTTTAGGACGAGCTGTTTTCAGGTGTCGTTACTATTTTGAAATGTCACATTTAATTCCTAATTTGAAATATCAAATTGAGAGGGTATTCTCCCAGTATCTTCAGGTAGGTGATAGCAATGAAAACATGTCAGATTTCGGGGGTTGAATTGGACAGGCTCAAAATTTTATCCGATCACGCTTTACACCTTAGCAATAGGCAGGCTATTAGATGGAAAGAAAGTTGAAGAGGTGGCAAGAGGAGAGGTAAAACAGGAGAGATGGAAGCAGGTAAAATCCATCCCTCAAGGCGTAGTTTTAGATTAAAGAAAAAGACCAAAGATGACATCCCGAGAATACCCTTTCTTTGTCGCCCCGAGGTGTCAGCTGAGGGGTCTCCTTAAGGACGCCGTCCCGAACGAAGTGAGGGATGCACGGCTTGCGCTCGGCAGGATAGGGTGGGCCGTTGATGCCTAGCTATCGTTCGGCAGGACAAAAAAAGGACGCTCGGGAGGACAAAGTAGGTGGCTTTTAGATCAGCCCCAGATCTACTTTTTCCAAAAGGAGTAGATGCCAAGGACCCTGTCAATTAGAATTGAGCCTGCGCTGCGAACGGAGAGATGATTGTAGGCATCAAGGCGCCCCCAGATGGGTTCAAGAAAATAATCACATTGGTCAAATACCTCATCGCACAAGCCCCAAGCTGTGCCAAGGATTAGGGCTATAGGCTTTTCCCAGAGAAGTTCCCTTAGCCTTTCAGCCGTGATATAGCTTCTCTTAGGGCTCGCATCGGTTGCAATAAGCAAGGGTTTTTTCCCGCACTCCCTTTCTACCTCAGCTATGGCAGAATCAAGCGTTTCAAAGAGCTTGACAAGCTTTATGGATTCTTTCCTTGTGGGGTTATACTTTGCTCCAAACCCCTCCGTCCAATGCCTGCAGATCCTTTCGGCAATCTCCCGCTGGTCTGAGAGGGGCTGAATTACAAAGACGCCTTTTAGTCCATAGGTTCTCCCAAGCCTTGAAAGGTCATGAATGTCTAAGCTTGTGATGGCAGAGGCAATGGTTTCTCCCTCCTTGTTTTTCACTGGATAGTGAAGAAGAAAGAGATAAACCCTCTGCTTTTCAAGAAAGCTCTTCAAGAAAGCATAGTCTTCCTGAGAAAGGCTTGCTGAATAAAGAAGCTCCGGTCTTCTGTCGAAGGTGATTTTTAGGGAGCTTTGCCTGCGGAAGCGTTCAATCTCTGCATGGTCCCCAGAAACTAAAACCTCGGGGACCTTATAGCCAAGAAATTCCCTTGGACGGGTGTAGCAGGGATACTTTAAAAGCCCTGAGGTAAAGGATTCCTTATCTACCGAGTCCTTTCTTCCGACAACCCCCGTAATTAGTCGAGAGATAGCTTCTATCAACACAAGGCTTGCCACCTCACCCCCAAACACCACATAATCGCCGATGGAAACCTCCTCGTCTACAAAATGAGCTCTAATCCGCTCATCTATCCCTTCATACCTTCCGCATATAAAAAGGATAGATTTATGCTTAGCTAAGGATTCTCCAACCTTTTGATTAAAAAGTTTCCCTTGAGGCGAGAGGTAGACTACATGAGTATCCGGGTCCTTTTCTTTTACCTTTTGTATAGCCTGATATAGAGGCTCGGGCTTAAACACCATACCCTCTCCGCCACCGAAGGGCTCATCATCAACGGTGCGATGTTTATCCTGGGCAAAGTCCCTAAGGTTTAAAACCTCAACCTCGATTAAGCCCCTCTCGATCGCCTTTCCAAGGAGCCCAACCTTAAGGGGGCTACTGAAATACTCGGGGAAGATGGTTAGAATGTAAAACTTCATTTTTTCCCAAGCTCGGCAAGGGCAGAAACATCTTTAACAACTATTTTCCGGTTTTCTAAATCGACTTCCTCTACATATTCTGAAACCAAGGGTATGTAGAAATCAAACTCTTCAGATTCTACGCAAAGAAGGCTATACTCCCCAAGGGGCATAACCTCGGAGACTACTCCCCAGGCACGCCCCTTGCTATCTTCAACCTTAAGCCCCTCAAGCTCATAGATGTAGACTTCATCTTCAGAAGAGGTAGGAAGCTCTTCTTCCGGGAGGTATAAGGTAGAGTTTATTAAACCTTGAGCGGGTTGGAAATCTATATTCTTAAATTTTAAAAGAAAAACCCTCTCTCCTGGACCAGGTCTTATGGACTCTACTTCAAGGGGATCTTGGGGAAAGGCTCGGAGGTAAAACCTTTTAGCCTTTAAAATAAGCTCGTCGTTTGTAGTTAAGGGGAGGGCTTTAACCTCCCCTTTTAGTCCATGGGTTGATATAACCCGAAGGATTGGAAGGAGTTTTTTGGGTTCAGTCAATTATACTTATTCGATGATTTCAAGCACTACTCGTTTCTTAAGTTTGCTTGCTGCCGCTCCAAGGATTGTTCTTATGGCCTTAGCAGTTTTTCCTTCCTTTCCTATGATCTTGCCAAGGTCTTCTTTGGCAACTTTAAGCTCGATAACGGTTGTTTGTTCGCCCTCAATTTCGTTAATCTGTACAGCTTCAGGTTTATCTACCAAAACCTTAGCGATCTGTTCCACGAGGTCCTTGAGTTTGCTCATGTCTCCCTCCTATGCTTGATAGGAATTAAACCTTTATGCCGGCTCGTCTAAGAAGGGCTCGAACGGTTTCTGTAGGTTCAGCTCCCCTTGAAAGCCAAAGTTTGACCTTTTCTTCGTTTATTTTAAACTCGTAGGGTTCTTTTAAGGGGTCATAGTAGCCAAGGTTCTCGATGTATTTACCGTCTCTTGGAGCACGAGAATCGGCAACAACCACTCTGTAAAAGGGTCTTTTTCTTCTCCCAAACCTCATCAACCTTATCCTAACTGGCACGCCCATCCCTCCTGATTTTATTGATTTGTAAAATATAACATAAAAAATTTACTATACAAGAGGAGCACGAAGACATGATCTTCTCCAAGAAATAGCAAACCAAACTTACTAAAAAGGAGGGGCAACTACCATGAAAAAAACTAAACCTTTTACAAAAATCCCTATGTAGAAAATTATGAACTTTTTCAGCAGGAAGTCAATAATCTTTTTAAAAACCTTTCTTTTGAAAAGCTTTTTGATCGAATTTTATTTCTAAAAACTAAATTTTTTCTATAGGAATTTATTAATACTTAACAATTTATTTGTTTATTTTATTCCAAATGAAATTTTTACTAATTTATCGTTTTCTTTCTCTAATTTTTCAATTTCTTTTTCTTTGCCTTCGGCTTTGAGTTGGTGACATTTTTTAGAGATTTCGGCGAGTCTTTGGTGAAGCGGATTTTGAGGGTCAAATTTTGGAATGCCAACATGCTCCATCACCGAAGGTGTGCCAAAACCGCGACCAGCAGAAGAAAAGGATTTAATGAACTTGCGAACTGGTTTTGAATTGATAATAGCGCAGAGATAATGGGCTTCGGATTCGTTGTCAGTGGGGATAAAAGCTGTAGTTTCCAGCGGAATAATAGTTTTATATCCAAAAGGTGTCTTTAATTGCGAAACTACTGTAGCAATTAAATCGTTTGTCATTCTCTTCCAAACAACTTTGTATCTTGCAAAGGTTTCTTCTGAAATATTGAATTGACTATAAAATGGAGCCTTAGCTTGCTCATGATATTTTTTGTATAAAGGACGCTGCAAAAGAATTTCTTTAAATTTAGTTAAATACCCGTAAGTACGAGGATATTTATTTTTGAGGAATTCTTCGGGATAGCCTCTTCGAGTTTTAGGATCTTGAACTACTAACATATAAATTTCAGGTTGTATTCCCCATCTTTGGATATCCCCTCCTCTAATTGCAGGATATACTAAACCAGATTCAATTCTTTCTCCATCGAAAATTGGAATTTTTTGTTCCCCTTTTTCAGCAAGATTTCTGATGATTATACTACTATCAGATAAAACTTCTTTTATTTCAAGCCAAAACACACCATATGGATTCGGATTAGCTCCCAAAGTTGCTTTATAATAGTTTTTGCCCTCTATATTTGCTAATGTCTCGGCTTCTATTGGTTGTGTTTGCCATGCACCAAATCTCGAATCTATTGGTTTTGCCAAATATCGTTTCCTGTTTAAAAATGGTAAAACTTCGTCTAACAATTTATCGGTTGAAATCTTCCCAACGCCTTTTTTCTTAGACCAAATAATATAAGGAACCGGATATTCTGTTTTTTCTCCTTTTTTAAGGATAATTGCTGCTGTTTTGTTTGCCGCTCCCTCGAATGGTTGTATAGAAACCAAATCGTGAGCCTTTAATACCTTTAGATATTTACCTTCGCCAAGTTGGAATCTTCTAAAGCCTTCACCAGCTCCTTTTGATTTAAAAACTTCTTGAGTTATAAGAAATCCCAATTTTGCGCCATCTTTTAAGTAATAATCGGAGGAGGCATAAAGAAATAACATTGAAAAATCTTTTTTGCCTCCGCCGAGTCGAGTTTGAAAACCTTTAAGCGAGAACAATCCATAGTCTTTCCAGAGCTGCAAGGTGGCATTACGATACTCCTGGGATAAATAATCCCACCTAATCCATGGTGGATTGCCAACAACAAAATCAAATTTCCCAGCAATCATTGGAGCAAAGGCGTTTTTTAAAAAGCGTGCCCAGATGCCGTTTTTATTTTCTTTCTCAAGCTGTAAAAGTTGACTATAAAAATTTTTAACAATTTCCTGATTATAAGGAAAAACTAATCCTTCATTTTTAAATCTTACCATTGCTTCATCTATCGAATACTGATTCTTTATCATCTCTTCAACAATCGGAGCAGCACGGTTTAAGGTAAAGCTTTCCCTTACCCAATCTGCAGGAATTTGAAACTTCCCAACTGAAGTTGGAACTTCTAAAAATTTACCGAAAAGATTCCCTGATGTTCTTGTAGGCGTCAAAACAGAATCACAAAGATAAACTGGAATTTCTATTATGCCTCCTCTATCTAAAATTTCATTTATAATATCTCCTAAAGCAAATAGATAATTAGTGCGCGCAGCAATAACAGCTAAAGGATTTAAATCAAATCCCCAGATATTACTAACAATTCTTTTTGCAATCTCAAGATCAGGCAATTTTTCTTTTTCTCTGCCGTATTTTATTGCCCGCTGAATTGCCAGGACAAGAAAAGTCCCTGAACCACACGCAGGATCTAAAAATCTTTTAAGCGTGTTACCATCATAGCCAACTTCATTTAGTAGTAATTCCGCCAACCAATCAGGTGTATAATACTCACCGAGTCGATGGCGAACTTTTTTTGGTACCAGGTATTGATAAAGCTTTTTAAGAAGGTCACGAGTTGAATCAGGATTTAAAGTTGTGGTCGCTGGTTCAAATTCCGATAATGTTCGGGAAATTTCTTTGATCACTTCTGGTAAAGCTGGATAATTGAATGCATCGAGGTACCAGGCGAAGAAATCTCCTTCTAAAAAATTGTTAATTCCTTTCTTTGCATATATTCCTCCATTTTCAATGTCTTCAAGTTGTTGTTTTAATTCATCATCTGGAAGATGAGTAAGATAAGAGGCAAAAGAAGATTTCAAAGAAGTTTCTCGTAATTTGAGTATTTCGATTGCTATAAGTTTCATTAAGAATGCAAAATAAGTGTGAATAGAAAACAATAATTCATGAAAATTTATTTCAGAACTAACAGGATAATATTTTAGTAAACTATCAAATTTTTCGCTCTTTTTACTTCCATTAAATTGTTTTCCATACACAATTCCAAATAATCTTTTCCATTCATTAAAAAATGTTTCAATGCGTTCATTCTTCCAATATATTAAAGCATTAGTAAAAGCTAAAACTGCATTCTTTGCTGTTTCGCTTTCTGGACCAAATTTTTGAGTTAAGTTTTCAGCTGTTAGAGGCAAACGGTATAATGATCTCAAATAGATTAAAAAAGTTTTAGCAGTTTCTTGATAAAATAAATATGCACCTTCCTTAGGTTCTTTTATCCATTTACCTTGGCGATGTTTTACAAAAAATATTTTTTCTCCATCAAATCCTATCCCTGCCAATTTATTTAAATCATTCTTTTTCGATTCTTCGAATAAGTAATTAATTAATTGGTTATAAGCGTGTTCTATCTTTCGTTTTGAAGAAAATGACCTTGGAGCTTCATATTCAATAATAACTCGTCCATGGACCGCATCCGGACGCCCTCTGATGATAGTTCGACCATAACGACTTTCAAAATTGATAAAGAGGTCTTTACATATAGGGTCCAAGAGTTTTTCGAATTCAATCTTTAGCTCATCTTCAGTTTTAATTCGTTTAAGTAAATTAAATGTTGAACCTACGAGACCATCGGCTATTATAAAAAGCGATTTTTTATCAATTACTTTCTCTTCTGGATCCTTAGAAAAATTTTTTAACATTTTTATATTTTATCATAAAAAGGGCATGGTAGCTTCCCCAATAACTTTAACAAAACTCCATATGAGAAATTTTAAACTTTCTCAGCAGGAAGTCAATAATCTTTTTAAAAACTGTCGTTACTATTTTGAAATGTCACATTTAGCGAGTATCTCCTGCAAAAATTCTAGCCCCTTTACCTTATTGTAGTGCCGAGCGTAGAGAGGCATCCCTCGCTTCGCTCGGGACGGCGTCCCTCATCGCTTCGTTCGGGACGGCGCCTCACAGGGAGCCCCCTCGCCTGGCGGCTCGGGGCGACAAAAAGTGTAGGCTCGGGGCGACATTTCCCACCGTGTCCTCCCGAGGCGCGTATGCGCCGAGGGACCCCATTGCTTGCGCTCGGGGTGATAAAGGAGCCATCTATTGGAAGGCTAAATAGCAGTGATAAAATAACACTAAAAGCGGAGAACAAAAGTATCCCTACCGGCAAAAATAGGAGGAGTTTGATTATGAGGCTATCCAAATACTTTTTGCCCACCCTTAGGGAGGACCCGTCTGAGGCTGAAACTGTGAGCCACAAGCTTCTTCTGCGGGCTGGAATGATCCGAAAAGTAGCCTCAGGTGTCTATAACTTTCTTCCCCTTGGTTTAAAAGCCTTAAAAAACATAGAAAACATCGTTCGCCAGGAAATGAACCGAGCAGGAGCCTTAGAGGTTTTGCTACCCTTCGTTCAGCCAGCTGAGCTCTGGCTCGAAACAGGAAGGTGGAACGCTTACGGAAAGGAGCTTCTCAGGTTTAAGGATAGGAAGGAGCATGACTTCTGCCTTGGACCAACCCACGAAGAGGTGATAACCGACCTTGTCAGACGAGATGTTAAGTCCTATCGGCAGCTACCCCTCATTCTTTACCAGATTGCCCCAAAATTCCGGGACGAAATTCGGCCAAGATTTGGGCTAATGCGAGCTCGAGAATTCATCATGAAGGATGCCTATTCTTTTGACGCAGACTATGAGGGGCTTGATAAGTCCTACCAGCTGATGTATGACACTTACAATCGTATGTTTTCCGCCTGTGGGTTAAAGTTTAAGGCTGTTCGGGCTCATACAGGGGCGATCGGCGGTGATGTCTCCCATGAGTTCATGGTCCTTGCCGAAACCGGTGAGGATACCATTGCCGTTTGTCCAAAGTGCGGTTTTGCTGAAAACGTAGAGATTGCTCCGGCTATCTCCTCTGAGGTTTACGAGCCGGGACCCCATCGTCCATTCGGAAAGGTCTATACCCCTAATGTTCGTTCCGCAAAGGATGTAGCAGACTATCTTGGGCTACCTTTAAAGAAGATCACTAAGACGCTTATTTACATCGTTGAGGAGAAAGAGCCTGTAGCCGTCTGCGTAAGGGGCGACCATGAGGTAAACGAGGTTAAGCTTGAGAAGGTTTTAGGTGGGAAGCCCTTTAGGATGGCAAAGGAGGAGGAGGTTTTAAAGATTGTGGGCGCCCATCCAGGGTTTATCGGACCGAAGGGGCTTAAGATGAAAGTAATAGTAGACCGATCTCTCGTGAATTTCCCTAATTTTGTTATCGGGGCAAACGAGGACGAATATCACTTTGTTAACGCCAACCTATATGATACCTTTGTCCCTGACTTGGTTGCCGATGTACGAAAGGCTGTAGAAGGGGACCTCTGCCCTGAATGTGGCGAACTTTTAACCTTTATGAAGGGCATCGAGGTTGGTCATATCTTTAAGCTTGGAACAAAGTACAGCGAACCCATGAAAGCAACCTTCCTTGATAAGGACGGCACGGAAAAACCTTTCATCATGGGATGCTACGGCATAGGAGTAAGCAGGGTTTTATCGGCAACGATCGAGCAAAATCACGATGAGAACGGCATTATCTTCCCCTGGCCGATTGCCCCCTTTAAGGTAGGAATAATCTATCTTAAGGCTGATTTCCAAGAGAAGGCTGAAAAGCTTTATCAAGAGCTATCAGAGCGCGTGGATACGCTTATCGATGACCGGGACGAAAGACCGGGTGTAAAGTTTAAAGATTTAGACCTCATAGGGGTCCACCTACAGGTAATCTATGGCAAGTCCTTTGAAGAGACGGGCAATGTTGAGGTGAAGATAAGAAGAAGCGGAGAAAGGCTCTATTTACCAGAGAAAGAAGCAAGTACTTTTGTGCTAAGCTTTGGAGAAAAACCAAGGTGAAGAAAGTCTATAAGCTTTCTCAGCTTGCAGAGCTTGTCTCTGGGCGTATAAAGGGCGAGGATGTAGAAGTTTTAGGGGTCAATGCCATCCCGTTAGCTAAAGATAAGGAACTTGTCTTCGTCGATAGCCTTTCCCGCTTAGAATCAGCAACAAAATCAAAAGCTAAAGCTTTGGTTGTTAAGGAAGGTTTAGTCGAGAACCTTCCGGGAAAGAGCCTTCTTATCGTTCCTGATGTTAGGATAGCCATGGCAAAGATTAGCTCCCTGTTTGCTGAAAAAGGGTTTTCCCTTGGGATAAGCGATAAAGCCTATGTTGACTCATCCGCTGAGGTTGAGGAGGGAGTTTGCATCATGCCTTTTTCTTACATAGGTAGGGAAGTCAAGATTAAGAGGGGGGTTGTCATCCACCCATTTTGCTACATTGGAGATGGTTGCGAGATTGGCGAAGACACTATTCTCTATCCTCATGTAGTTTTATACCCTGGGACAATCATCGGGAAAAGGTGTATTATTCATGCCGGGGTTGTGCTTGGTGCCTGCGGGTTTGGCTATGCTCAGGAGCCAAAGGAAGGAGGTTTCATTAATGTTAAAATTTATCATTTTGGTAGGGTAAGGGTTGAGGATGATGTAGAAATAGGAGCCAACTCCTGCGTTGACCGGGCAACCTTTGGCGAAACCGTAATCGGGACAAACACCAAGATAGATAACCTTGTGCAGGTAGGGCATAATGTCAGAGTAGGAAGGTCTTGCATACTTGTTGCTCAGGTAGGCATAGGGGGAAGCGCAGAGATAGGTGATTACACCATGCTTGGCGGACAGGTTGGAATAGCCCCAGGGAATAAAATTGGGAAATTTGTGAAGATTGCCGCAAAGTCTGGGGTTGTGGGCAAGATTGAAGACGGGGAAGAGGTTGCGGGAATACCTGCCATCAAGGCAAGCGTCTGGAGAAAAGCTGTAGTGATCTTTTCAAAGCTTCCTGAGCTCTATCAAAGGCTTAAAAATTTGTGAAAAATTTCTTTAAGGGTAATATTAAGCATTTTAGTAAATAAATTTTAAAATAAGAAAAGTTAAAACAGAGGGGTAAGCGATGAAGCCGATCCTTTTAGAGGTATCAGACCTTTGGGTTGAGGTTGAAGGGAGGCTTGTTCTTAAAGGGATATCTTTAAAGATTCCCGTTGGAGAAACCCATGTGATCTTTGGGAGAAACGGCTCTGGTAAGACAACCCTGCTCATGACCCTTATGGGCTTTCCCACTTATAAGGTGAAGCAGGGGAAAATTTACTTTAAGGGTGAGGAAATAACGGAGCTTCCGCCTTATGAGCGAGCAAGACGAGGGATTGGGATAATGTTCCAGAGGCCGCCAACGATCCGTGGAGTGAAGCTGAGGGACATTCTTAAGCTTTGTGCCAAAGAAAATGGAGAAAAGATTGAGGAACTCGCGAGGGTGTTCAACTTTGAACCTTTTCTTGATAGGGAAGTGAACAAGGGGTTTTCTGGTGGTGAGCTTAAAAAAAGCGAGCTTTTACAGCTACTTGTTCAGGACCCTGCCCTTGTTCTCCTTGATGAGCCAGAATCTGGCGTTGATGTTGAAAATTTAACCCTTATTGGGATGATGATAAAGAGACTTCTTCAGAAGGATACACCCCACAGACCAAGGACAAAAAGCGGGCTCATCATCACTCATACTGGGTTTATCCTTCAGCATGTAGCGGCTGACCTTGGGTATGTGGTGATGGACGGAGAGATATACTGCACTGGAAACCCGATAGAAATCTTTGAAGGTATCCAAAGATTTGGGTATGAAGGTTGTAAAGAATGCTTGAAGAGAAAAGCAATGGAGGATCAGCCATGGCAAAAAGAAGCATTTTAAAAGAGTTTAAACCAGCCAAAGAAGGAAGAATCCCAAGGGATATCTCTGAGCTAACTCAAGAGGAAAAGGAAAGGCTTAAGTTTTTGGGTCTTGATGAAAGTTTGCAGCGTGTGGGAGAGTTTGTCCAGGTTGATGCAAAGCCTGTTCTTTGCCGAAGAAAGGCTGAGGGGCTTGAGGTCTTGCCCATTACCGAAGCTTTAAAGAAGTACGATTGGCTTTCTGATTACTACTGGAAGCTTCTTTCACCCGATAAGGATGAGTTTACAAAGGCTACAGCAGAAGACCTTGACGATGGCTATTTTATTCGTGCCCTCCCTGGGGTAAAGATATCCTACCCTGTGCAAACTTGTCTTTACATCAGAACTGAAAAGGTTGCCCAAAAGGTCCATAACATCGTGATTGTAGAGGAAGACGCTGAGCTAAACCTCATTACCTCTTGCACTGTCCATCCTCATGTCCAATCTGCCTTCCATATAGGTGTTTCGGAGTTTTATGTTAAAAAGAGGGGGAAGCTTACTTTTAGCATGCTTCATGCCTGGGGTGAGCAAACGATGGTTAGACCGAGGACCGGAGTTTTGGTGGAAGAAGGCGGACTTTATGTTTCTACTTATGTAAGCCTCTATCCAGTTAAGGATATCCAGACTTCGCCTATTTGCAGGCTTGTTGGAGAAGGGGCAAGGGCTTCCTTTGTGAGCATTATAGCCAATCATCCTGGTTCAAAGATTGACATCGGCGGAGAGGTATGGCTTGAAGCTGAAAACACAAGCACAGAGATAGTCTCAAGAAACGTGGTTTACGGTGGGGAAAACATCGCCCGTGGAAAGATCGTTGCCAAATCACCAAAAGTTAAAGGTCATCTTGAATGTCAGGGGTTGATGCACTCTGACAATGGAATCATGAGAGCAATCCCTGAGCTTGATAGTCATTTATATGATGTTGAGCTTACTCATGAAGCCGCAGTCGGAAAGATCGCAAGGGATGAAGTGGAGTATCTTATGGCAAGGGGTCTTTCCGAGGATGAGGCAACATCCCTTATCGTTAAAGGCTTCTTAACTGTTAAAGTAGAGGGGATCCCTCCAAGCTTACAGGCACAGATCGATAAGGTCCTTGAGACCGCAAAATTAGGATTTTAAAAGGTATCAGAATAAAAAAAACCTCTTAAGGTGGTTGTTCAATAACCCCTAAGGAGGTTCCTTAGAAATTTAAAATAGAAGTACTATTAAAATAAGATAATGCAAATAGAGGCAATCATGGCAAATAGGCTTATTCACTCAAGGAGCCCCTATCTGAAAAAGTCTTCTCATCAACCCGTTGATTGGTATGAATGGGGAGATGAAGCTTTTGAGAAGGCAAAAAGGGAAGACAAACCAATACTCCTTTCGATCGGTGGAGTATGGTGTCATTGGTGTCATGTTATGGCTCATGAATGCTTTGAAAATGAAGAAATTGCAAGAATAATCAACGAGAACTTTATTCCTATTAAGGTTGACCGGGACGAAAGACCCGATATTGATAGGCGGTATCAAGATTTTGTATACGCTTTAACCGGCTCTGGTGGATGGCCACTTACAGTTTTTTTAACCCTTGATGGTAAACCTTTCTTTGGAGGGACCTATTTTCCACCTGAGGAAAGATGGGGAAAACCAGGATTCAAAAATCTGCTTCTAAAGATAGCCAAGCTCTGGAAAGAGGACAGAAAAAGGCTTTTGAATTACGCTCAGGACATCCTTCAACTTCTCGAAAGTCAAGAAAAGGTTGACCAAAAAGGGCAAATAAGCGAGCAACTTTTAGAGCAAGTGATAAACTATACCCTGCATCTTGTGGACAACATAAACGGTGGAATTGGGATCGCCCCTAAATTCCACCATTCTAAGTTCTGGGAGCTTTTGTTTTATAGATATTTTTTTACTAAAGATAAAAATCTGCTAACAGTGGTTGAGTTTTCCCTTGATGCCATGGCTAAGGGCGGAGTTTATGATCATCTTTTAGGAGGTTTTTTTAGATACTCTACCGATGATAGATGGATGATACCCCATTTTGAAAAAATGCTCTATGATAATGCAGAACTTTTACATCTTTACAGCCTTGCCTATCAAGTTATCCCTAAAAGGCTTTACAAAAGGGTAGCTATAGGTATATTAGAATACTACAGAAAAGAAGGAGTAGACCCTGAAGGTGGTTTTTATGCCTCTCAAGATGCTGATGTAGGAATTTTAGATGAAGGTGGATACTATACTTTTTCTACAAAAGATTTTGAAAAGGTATTGTCAAAAGATGAGCTTGAGATTGCTAATCTCTACTTTGGTATTGCCAAAAAAGAAAAAAATGAAGAAAGAGGAGTTCTTTTTATTAGAAATACTGAAGAAGAAATTTCTAAACAGCTTAACATACCGATAGAAAATGTTGAAATGGTTGTTGAGAGCATCAAAAACAAGCTTTTAAAATACCGAGAAGATACAAGAGAAAAACCCTTTATAGATAAAACGATTTATACCAATTGGAATGGGTTAATGCTTGAAGGTCTAAGCACCTATTATAAAGTATTTCTTGCCCCCTGGGCTAAGGAAATTGCAAGTAAAACTGCTAATAGATTGATAGACAAGCTTTATAAAAATGGTGAGTTATACCATGCCGAGGGTGTTAAAGGTTTTGCTGAAGATTATGTCTTTTTAGCCAAAGGTTTATTAGGTTTGTTTGAAATAACCCAAGAGAATAAATGGTTAGCAATTTCTTTAGATTTAATGGAGAAAGCAATAGAAAAATTTTGGGACAAAGAGAAGGGGGGATTTTTTGATAGCGACAGAGAAGGAGAAGGTTTACTTAAGTTAAAGAAAAAGAGCATCGCCGATTCTCCTATTCAGTCAGTAAACGGTGCAGCCCCATATCTTTTGCTTCTATTAGCTAGTCTTTCCAATAAGACAAATTTTATAGATTTAGCTAAAGATAATCTTGAAGCTTTTGCTACGTACATAGAATATTTGCCTACTGCTTCAGCTTCTTACTTAATAAGTCTTTATGCTTTTTTAAAGAGAATTTTTAAAGTTGAAACACGAGATTACTACGAAGAATCTTTACGCTTATTTAGACCTTTTAAATTTGTAATTTTGCGGGACATTGATGGAATACTAATATGTGAAGGAAGTTCTTGCCAGAAACTTGACACATTTGATGAGCTGATTTATTTTTTAAACAAATCTTATTAAAGGAGGTGTAAGATGTTAAGGACCGTATCTTTTCAGGGCTCACCGTTAACCCTTGTTGGTAATGAAGTAAAGGTTGGGGGTAAAGCACCGGATTTCGTTGTGCTTGATAGCAATTTACAAGAAGTCAGGTTAAAAGATTTTTCGGGAAAGATTAAACTGATCAGCACTACCCCATCTCTTGATACCCCGGTTTGTGATATGCAGGCAAGACGTTTTAATCAATTAGCAGCTACTCTTCGTGATGATGTAGTGATAATGAATATCAGCATGGATTTACCCTTTGCCATAGGGAGGTTTTGCTCTACAGCCGGCATTGAGCGAATAAGGGTCCTTTCTGACCATAGAGATGCTTCGTTTGGGATGGCTTATGGAATCCTTATAAAGGAGCTTCGCCTCCTTGCTCGAGCAGTATTTATAATAGATAAAGACGATGTTATTAGATACATCGAAATTGTGCCTGAAATAACAAACCATCCTGATTATGATAAAGTCCTTGAGGTAGTTAGAAGCCTACTCTAATGAATAGGAGATTGGACTATGAAAAAGAACATGGGTGCTTTGGACAGGGCAGTAAGAATTTTAATAGCAATTATTTTGGGGATTTTAATTTTAACTGGGAAAATTTCTGGAACACTTGCTTGGGTCTTAGGCATAATCTCTGTGGTATTTTTGCTTACAAGCATCATCGGATGGTGCCCGCTCTATGTGACATTTGGTATATCTACTATAAAGAAAGAAGATAAACAGTAACATTGCCTTATTTTTGGATGGGCTAATTTCCCCCTACTAAACCAAGCTTTAAAAGATACTGATTTTTTCTACCCCTTGCTTAAAGGAAAAATTTTGGAAAAAATAATCAGAACCTTTTTAATTCATTGAAACTGCGGGAGGTGTTCTGAGGATGCCCATCAGCACTATTGAAGAAGCCCTTGAAGACTTGAAAAAGGGCAAGATGGTGATCGTGGTTGACGATGAAGATAGGGAGAACGAAGGGGACCTTGTTTTGCCAGCAGAAAAGGTGTCACCTGAAGCTATAAATTTTATGGCTAAGTATGGAAGGGGGCTCATCTGCTTAGCCATAACTCAAGAGATAGCTCAGAGGCTAAATCTAACCCTTCAACCAAGAAGAGGTATGGACCCTTTCGGCACAGCTTTTACCGTATCCATAGACGCAAGGCATGGAGTAACAACCGGTATATCTGCTCATGACCGGGCTCACACTATCAAACTAACCATTGATGACAACAGCAAGCCTGAGGACTTTGTAACTCCTGGGCATGTCTTTCCGATCATCGCAAGGAAAGGCGGAGTTTTAGTTCGGGCAGGTCATACAGAAGCCGCGGTTGATTTGGCAAGGCTTTGCGGTTTTAAGCCAGCAGGGGTCATCTGTGAGATCATGAAGGATGACGGGACGATGGCACGGCTTCCAGACCTTGAAGAATTTGCTAAACAATGGGGGCTAAAGATCATCACCATAAGGGACCTTATAGCCTATCGCCTTCGCACCGAGTCCTTGGTGAAAAGGGAAGTTGAAACCGTTCTTCCTACTCCTTACGGGACTTTTAAGCTTATTGCCTATTCAAACCTTGTAGACCAGGCAACGCATGTAGCCTTAGTAATGGGAGAGATTGGGGATGAGCCTGTGTTAGTTCGGGTGCATTCTGAATGCCTGACAGGAGATGTTTTTGGCTCTCTGAGATGTGATTGTGGGGTTCAGCTTAAAAAGGCGATGGAGATGATAGCCAAAGAGGGGAAGGGGGTTCTTCTTTATCTTAGACAGGAAGGAAGGGGTATCGGGCTTTTGAACAAGCTTAAGGCTTATGCCCTTCAGGATGAGGGGCTTGATACTGTTGAGGCAAACCTTGCCCTTGGTTTTAAGCCTGACCTCAGGGACTACGGCATAGGAGCTCAGATCCTTAGGGACCTTGGCGTAAAAAAGATGCTGCTCATGACCAACAATCCAAGAAAGATCGTCGGTCTTGAGGGCTATGGGATGAAAGTTGTGGAAAGAGTGCCTATAGAGGTTCCTCCTTCAGAAATAAACTATAATTACCTAAAGACTAAAAAAGAGAAGCTTGGGCATCTTCTTTCTTGCTTAAAGTGATCCCTACTTCATGGACAGATTCCAGAGGGACCTCAAAGAGAAAGATTTTATCTTTACCTTTGAGCTCGTCCCAGGAAGAAGCATTCGAACTCAAAAGTTTAGCGCTATCCTAAAGTTTATTGAGAAGGCTCCAGAATATGGGTATTTTTCTGCCTTTAGCATAACGGACAACGCTGGAGGTCATCCTGCCCTCTCGCCGGTTGCCCTTGGACGGGTGATAAAATCCCTTGGGCTCTCAGCCATAATCCATCTCACTTGCAAAGACAAAAACCGAAATCAGCTTGAAAGCGAGCTTTTAGCCCTTGACCGAGAAAACCTACACAATCTTTTGGTGCTAACGGGTGATTATCCCTTCTACGGCTATCTTGGGCGAGCAAAGCCAGTTTTTGATTTAGATTCTGTGCTTCTTCTTCAGTTGATTACTGAAATGGAAAAGGGGGTCGAGATCCCAAAAGGGGCCCCAGGTGGCGGAAACAGGCTTCCCCCTATACCCTTCTTCAAGGGTTGCGCTGTCTCTCCTTTTAAGCTAAGGATTGAGGAGCTTTGGTGGCAGTATCTAAAGCTTTACAGGAAGCTAAAGGCTGGTGCAAGGTTTATCATAACTCAAGTTGGCTTTTCTCCCTTTACCCTTTATCAGCTAAAGCTTATACTCAATGATGGGTTGACTAAATACTTTAGCGAAAGGCTAAATGATGAAAGCCTCCATAAGCCGGAAGAGGATAGCCAATTTAAAAAAGTCCCCATCCTGCCGAGCATCCTCTACCTTCAAGAACCTGTCACCAAAGCTTTACTAAGGGGGAGGGTCCCGGGTATCCTCCTTGGGAGGCGAGTTTGGAAAAGGTTTAAAGAAGTTGGCTTTTCTGAAGAGATGGCTTTAGAAGTTTGCGCAAAGCTAACGGCTATATATCAAAGAATGGGGTTCAAAGGAGTGCATCTTTGCGGTTTCCCACCAAACTGGGACCTTTTGAAGAGTTTTTTCGAACTCTATCAGCGTGTATCTCAAGAAATCATGAATAAAGAAGAGACCTACTACGAGTTATTGACGGAATTTGACGATTACATAGTTTATGAAGATAACGGAGAGCTTATAGAGAAAAACTTAGCTAACATCGATAAACCCTTGCCAAAGAAGAGCTTTTCCTTCTCTTACTCTATCAACAATTTTTTTCATAACCTCTTTTTCTCAAGGAAATCGCCGTTATATTCGAGGCTTTTGAAGTTTTTCACCTGGGTTACAAAGAAAAGTTCCTTAGAGAAATTTTTCTCAACCTTAGAGTATGCCATAAAAAGACCGCTTTTTTATTGTCAGGAATGCGGAGATTGCACGCTTTGGGATTTCAACTATATCTGCCCTCACAGCCAGTGCGCAAAATACATCCTTAACGGGGCTTGCGGAGGGAGCATAAACAGCTTCTGCGAGGTCTATCCTTACAAAAAGGTTTGCCTGTATGTGAGGGTTTTAAGACAGGGTGACCCAAAGGAGACCATAAAACGCTACTTAGCCAAAGACCCACCCTATCTCCCACCAAGGGATTGGTCCTTATACCGCACCTCCTCTTGGATAAACTTTTATCTGAAACGGGGGCATTTCAAGCATGAAAACTGAGGTTGTCGAGATTGAAAAGCTTATCTTTGGAGGGGTTGGGCTTGGGAGGCTTGCAAACGGAAAAATTGTGCTTGTGCCCTATGTATTACCCGGCGAGAGGGTTAAAATTCGTATAACTGCTGAGGCTAAAGATTACGCAGAGGCTGAACTCTTAGAGGTCATTTCCCAAGCAAAAGATAGGGTTGAGCCACCCTGTCCCTACTATGGGACCTGTGGAGGCTGTCAGCTTCAGCATGTGTCCTATCAAAGACAGGTTGAACTTAAAAAAGAGACCCTTATCGACATCTTTCAGCGCCAAGCTGGGCTAAGCGATGTCCCATTGCTTGGCGTTTACCCCTCCTCTAAACCCTTTCACTACCGAAACAGGCTGAGGCTCCATGTTGAGGCCTCAAGCACTCTTGAACCTCCACCCTTTAAGCTTGGCTTTGTTAAGTGGAAAAGCCACAAGGTTTTAAGGATTGAGGAATGCCTTTTAGCTAATGAAACGCTAAACTCTGTCTTAAAAAGCCTTTACCATCATCCGACCTTTATGGTGCTTTCACCTTATGTGAAAAGGGTTAGGATTGAGCATTCCCCGGCTGAAGACAAGGCAACCCTCATCTTTTGGACGATGATAAAGCCTCTTCCTCGAGATGTAGAGAGCTTGCTTACTATTCAAGATTTAAAATCCGTCTTCTACATACTTCGCGGGGCAAGACCTGAGGGTCCCTTCCCTAAAGATTCCCCTTATGGTGGTAGACGTCTCTTTAAAGCCCTTTTTGACCTTACCTATTATGTTCAACCTGGGGTCTTTGTGCAGACAAACTGGGAAGTTAATCTCCTTATTCAGCAAAGGATGTTTGAGCTTGCTCAGGGATGTGAACGAGTGCTTGACCTTCACGCGGGGATGGGGAATTTTCTTTTACCCTTAGCCTTTAAGCTTTCTCGTGGGGTGGAGTTTCTCGGCGTTGATACCGACCCAAGGGCGATCGAGGATGGTCTATACACGGCAATAATGAACAATCTAAACGGCAGGCTTGACCTGCGAACCATGAGTAGCCATGCCTGTCTTCATGAGATGATAAAGGAAGGTCGCACCTTTGACCTTGTGCTTCTTGACCCACCAAGGGGTGGTTGCAAAGATCTTCTGCGATATCTTCCTAATGTGGCAGAAAGGCACATCCTTTATCTCTCTTGCGACCCTCCAACCTTGGCGAGGGATGTTAAGGCTCTGCTTAGCCTTGGTTTTGACCTACAGGGGCTTTATCTTTTTGACATGTTCCCTCAGAGCTATCACCTTGAGGTGCTTGCTCATCTTGTGAAGAGAGCTTAAGCTCCTTGCCAAGCCTCCATAGGAGCTGTCTGCAAAAGCCAATCATGATCTTTACTTCTCTTGAAATTGGCTCCCTGCGGGTGATAAACCTTCTTATGTTGGTTAACCAAAGCGTTGGGTTGTCATGGGGCATGTAGTCTATTTCCCTTAAGGTTTCCTCGATCATCTTGAAGAGTAGCTCAAGTTCTTCATGAGTGGCTAAAGGTGGTTTTTCAGGATAAAATTCGCAGGCTGTTTGGAAGAGTTCATAAAGGACAAGGATGACCGATTGAGCAAGGTTGAGGGAAGCCTTTTCTGTCGTCGGAATAGTGATTACTTCATGGCAGAGCATTAGCTCTTCATTAGAAAGCCCAAGCCGTTCATTTCCAAAAACAAGCCCAATCTTGTTCTTAAAAGAGAGCTCGCAGAGGTAAGGGGCAAACTCCCGCAGGGTGTGGAAGACAAGCCTTCTTTTTCCTAAACGCCCTGTTGTGCCGACTACAAAGTTTAGGTCAGCTAAAGCCTTCTCCAGGCTTGAGAAAATTTTCATCTTTCTCAGGACCTCTTCCCCTTGTTTGGTTGCCATTGCGGTCATGGGAAGTTCTTCAAGGCTTGCAGGATTGACTACCCGAAGGTCATCTACTCCGAAGTTAGCACAAGCTCGAGCTGCAGCGCCGATGTTTTCAGGATAAAGGGGGTTGACGAGGATTACTGAGAAGGTTTTTAGGTTTGCCCTATTAGGGGTAGCTATGGGATAGACTTGCATGAAGGTGAAAGGTGCCGGGGCCCGGAATCGAACCAGGGACACGCGGATTTTCAGTCCGCTGCTCTACCGACTGAGCTACCCCGGCTAATTTTTAAATATAGCCAAACTTCCCAATCCTGTCAAGCCCAGACAGGGGAGTGTTCGCTTTTCTACCCTTAGGAACTTTTTTGTAGTGTTTAAAAGGGTTAACCTTTTAGGACGGTGACAAATAGTAAATTTTAAAGGGAATGCCTTTAGCCCTTTAAAAAATTGAACACTGTAATTAGGATAGACAGAATAGTAAAGCCTAACATCATGGTCCATTGAAGAAAGTTGAACCTCTTTTCTAAAGCCTCAAACCG
>Ga0308395_1000030_pt1 | contig 169984 bp, 150 predicted proteins | sample Hotspr20SampleP4_FD_202097 | JGI IMG/M metagenome (GOLD analysis project Ga0308395, IMG submission 202097) | Hot spring phototrophic mat microbial communities from Mushroom Spring, Yellowstone National Park, Wyoming, United States - 20050930_P4 ... | reverse complement strand
ATTTCACGGGGTAAGCAGAGAGTATTTTGTGTATTATTTGAAGGAGCTTGAATTCAGGTATAATTTTAGGGCTAACTTAGATGAAATGTTGTATAATGTGCTTGGTGGAATAAAATGAGCAATTACCGATAAAAATTTAGGGAGGGGGATCCCTCCCGCTTGACAGCGCACCTTACTTATTGATAACGATGTTTTCTCCTGTTCTTTGAAGGATAGTTCTGAGATATCTTTTATCCTGAGGAGTGGCTAAGGTGATAGCCTTTCCTGTTTTTCCGGCTCGTCCCGTCCTTCCTATGCGATGGATGTAAGAATCGGCATCCCTTGGAACAGTATAGTTTATCACCAGATCTACTCCTTTGATGTCAAGCCCTCTTGCAGCAACATCAGTAGCCACAAGTATGTTAAAATCCCCCTGCCTAAAGCCCCTAAGCACAGCTTCCCTTTTCTTCTGAGAGTGGTCCCCGTGCAAAGCCTGAGCTAAAAAGCCTTCTTTCCTTAAGAGACCAGCAAGGCTATCAGCTTCAGCCTTAGTTGGGGTAAAAATGATCGTCTTCCCTGAGTGTTGCCTTAAGATCTCTTTCAATCTCTCAAACCTATCCTCGGTTTTTACTTGATAGACAACCTGAGAAATGGTGGATAGGGTTGGTTCTTCTGGCTTTATCCTTATGATTTCATAGTCTGGTGCTAAGAAGCGTTCTGCTAAACTGAGCACGGCTTTGGGAATGGTTGCAGAAAAGAGCATGGTTTGTCTTTCTTCTGGACAATGAGAAATGATTTCCTCAATATCTTCGATGAAACCCATCTCGAGCATCCTATCAGCCTCATCTAAAACCAGGATTTTAACATCCCCCAATCTAAGATGCCCGCGGTTTAGCAGGTCCTTCACTCTTCCTGGGGTGCCAACGACAATGTCGCAGAGCCCTTTTTGAAGAAATTCTATCTGACGCCCTAAGGGCTTTCCACCATAAAGGGTGAGGACAAAGAACTTCTTAAACTTCCCTAAGGCTCTAAGCTCATCGCTAACTTGAAGGGCAAGCTCCCTTGTTGGAACAAGAATAAGGCATTGAGGGGTTTTGCTACCTGTCTTCAGCCTTTCTACGATGGGTATCCCAAAGGCGGAAGTTTTCCCTGTCCCGGTCTGGGCTTGAGTAACTAAGTCCTTTTTGCTCAAGGCAAGAGGAATAGCCATCCTTTGCACATCTGTGGGGGTCTCATATTTGAGAAACTTAATCCCCCGTAAGGTAGCAGTTGATAAACCAAAGTCGTTAAAGTTTGAATACATAAAACCTCCAATAAAATTGATTTTTTTCGGAAGATCCTTCCAAGAATTATCTTAGGATTAGTTTGACTTGGATGGATGTTCCGTAAACATATAATAATACCCTTTTATTTTTATGCAAGTCTAAGGGGCTGTTTTAATAAAGACCTTCACCATGTCCTGCTAAGGAGAGCGAGGATGCCTCTTTTCCTCAGCTCTCATTCTTAGCGAAGCGAAGGATCTTATATTACCAATGAAGGGCAAAAAGAGGAGCCTCCGAGAGAACAGGGGACACAACCATAGGTTGCTGAAGAACTTTAAGGAAAAAACGAGGGCTACTTTATTAACCCATCCAAAATAATCTTTAACAAAAAGCCTATTATGGCCACAAGGTTTATGATAACGACTAAAAAGAGCTTGTCTAATCGTCTGTTTATATCCCTTGCAAGCTCATCAATTCGTTTATTTGTCTCATCAATTCTTTTGTGAAGAAAGGAAATTTCAGATTTGATTTCTCTTATTTCAGAATGAAGAAGGTCAAGTTCACGAAATATAATAGAAATTGGGTCTATACGATAGACTACTTCTTCCCTATTTGGCTCTGGTTGAAGGCTCATATTTTAAAAATACGGAGATTTTTTATGATTGTCAAGGGGAATGGGGGCTTTTCAAAAAAAGGTCCACCCACTTTGTCGTGCCGAGCGATAGCGAGGCATCCCTCGCATCGTTCGGGATGACGCTTCATGACGAGACCCCTCGGCTTTGCGCCTCGGAAAGACAAAAAGAGAAGCCTCCGAGAGAACAGGGGACACATTCATAGGTTGCTGAAGAAAAACTTTAAGAAAAAAACGGAGGTTACTTTATTAACCCATCCAAAACAATTTTTAACAAAAAGCCTATTATGGCCACAAGGTTTATGATAACGACTAAAAAGAGCTTGTCTAATCGTCTGTTTATATCCCTTGCAAGCTCATCAATCCTTTTATTCGTTTCATCAATCCTTATGTTCATCTCATCAATTCGTTTATTTGTCTCATCAATTCTTTTGTGAAGAAAGGATATTTCAGATTTGATTTCTCTTATTTCAGAATGAAGAAGGTCAAGTTCACGAAATATAATAGAAATTGGGTCTATACGATAGACTACTTCTTCCCTGTTTGGCTCTGGTTGAAGGCTCATATATTAAAAATACGAAGATTTTTTATGATTGTCAAGGGGAAATGGAGAAACAGTCCTAAATCTGCGACTTGCTTTTACATTTTTTTTGGTATATATAATAACTGTAAAGTATAGCTATAACAAAACTAAAATTTTCAATTCCTTAGGTATATGAAAGAATTAAGGGTAAGGGGTAGAGGGAGTTGTCAAGGAGGAGCCAAAATAGCTAAAAGGGGCAAACACATTTAAAAAAAATCATAAAGGAGGTGGAGTATGTTTAACTCGTTAAAGAAAAGCTTCTTAGGGCTTGCCTTCCTAATTATTGTTCTCTTAGGCTTAGCCTTTTTGGTCATAGCCTATGATATTAGGCAAAACTTTGGGTTTGGAGTTAGCGTTAACTATGCAGGATATTTAAAGTTTAACTCTCAACTTTGCGCAAAGCTTGTAAACTACGACTACCTCAGCAGTTGTCATGCGGGTGAAGCTCCTTTAAGCAAGGAGGAGGTCGAAAAACAAATAGATACCGTTAAGAATGATGTAGCCAAAGCTATCTCTGTTCTCAAGGAGGGTAAAGAAGGGGGTAAGCCAGTATCGAGCATATCATCAGAGGCTGTCTCTTTGCTTAACGAGGTCGAAGCTCATTACCAAAAGGCTTTTAGTCTCATTAAAAGGGTGGAAGCCTGCGACCCAAAGGCTTTGAAAGAGGTCCATGAAGAGACATCCTTAGCCTTGGAAAGTGCGAAGGAGCTTTCCAATTATTTAGCGGAAGAAGCAAAGAAGAGCTTAGTTCAGCTTATTCTCATGAGCGGGATCATCTTCGTTGCTATTGCTGTTATGGCCTGCGCCCTTTTCTTTACTATTTATCGCAGGGTTCATGGAGACTTAGAAAACTCTGAGAGGGTCATCAAGGACTATGAAATGGGAGCCTTTGACCGGGAGGTCCCAAGGTTTAGGCTCTCAGATTTTAATTCCATTAAAAGAAGCCTCATTGGGCTTCGGAATACCTTTACTCAGCTTTTCTCTGGGCTTCGGGTTCAGGCTAATGTGGTAGAAGATGTATCTCAAAACCTAAAGACAGAGGTGGAAGACCTCCCAGCGATAAGCGCCCAGGTCGAGAGCCTTGTTGCCAAATCCTCTTCCATCGCTAGCTCTGTTTCTGACCTTTTAGCCTTGATTGAGAGGTCAACCGAGGAGCTAAAGACCGCTATCACCGAGATTTCAAAGAACACGCAAACTACAGCTGACAGGTCTTCCCTTGTTAAAGGAACGGCAGATGAAATGGCCGAAAAGGTAAAGGAGCTCTTGGATAAGACCTCTGAGATAAGGCACATAACAGAAATTATTAGAAACATCGCTGAGCAGACGAATTTGCTTGCCCTTAACGCCTCAATTGAGGCGGCAAGAGCTGGTGAAGCAGGGAAGGGCTTTGCGGTTGTGGCAAACGAAGTTAAAGAGCTTGCAAGAAGAACATCTGAGGCTACGAACGAGATAGATAACCTTATTGCGAAGCTCATCTCTCAGGTTGAGTTGGTTGCGGAATCTTCCCGTAGGACAAAAGACATGGTCGATGAGGTTGAACAATCAACAAACCTTATCGCCTCTGCTGTTGAGGAGCAGACCATCGTCACAAACGACATCGTCTCCAATGTAAGCCAGACTAAGGAGAAGACCTTTGAGCTGGCAAGAGAAGTAGAAGATTTGGTCTCTGTTGTCAAAAAGCTTTCAAGCTTGAGCTCAGATTTTAAGCATTTGGCGGAGGTCATAGGAGAGATAGCAGGCACAGGAAAGATTACAGCCGAGGATATCTTTAAAGTGAGCACGGTTGATGTAACGGATGAAGACTTGAGGGGCATATCTACGGGGGCTTTGGTTAACCTTGCCATCATGGGGCATGTCAGCTGGAAGATAAACTTCTTGAGGGATTGTTTGCAGGGTATTTCCCCAAGGGTAGTAAGAGACCATGCCAGGTGTATACTTGGAAGATGCGAAGCCATACTTAGGGAGAGGGCAAACGAGGTTAACGCAAGAAGGGTAATCGAGGCTTTGGATGAGCTTTCTCCAGTGCATGAGAAGCTTCATAAGCTTCCGGAAAGGCTTGAAAGAGAGGTTAATCTAAAGGACAGGGAAGAGGTCCTAAGGTTTATCGATGAGGAGGTCATTCCGGTGTTCAATACTACTATAAGGTATCTAAAGAGAATGAAGGAGGAATGCAGGGAGCTTGGCTGTTAATTAAAGATCTTGCCCCTGGGGATTTTCTCCTCAGGGGTGTGTGTTATTTTCATGAGAATCGTAAAATCAATTTAAAATCAAAGGAGATAGTTCATATAATTTCACTGGCATAGAATTTGCATTAATAAGTCCCGACTGTATCCCGAAGCAGGCAAGTGCCGAGGGACCCCTCGCTTCCGCTCGGGGTCACAAAAAGGGCTCGGGGTGACAAAAAAAGGGCTCGGGGTGACAAAAAGGGCTCGGGGTGACAAAAAAGGGCTCGGGGTGACAAAAAAGGTGCAGGAGAAGGAAACAACTTGATAATGTATGAAGTTTAAGTAATATAAAATAAAGTTTATTAAAAATCTCATGAAGGGAGGGACCTATGAAGCTTGACCCAACGAAGATGAAGGATTACGAGGTCGCTTACGAGGCTGAAAAGTGCATGAAGACGGTCTATCAGCTTGGGGAGGAGATGGGTTTAACCAAGGAGGAGCTTCTCCCCTATGGGCACTATGTAGCCAAGGTCGACTACAAAAAGGTTCTTGAAAGGCTTAAAGATAGACCTAACGGAAAGTATATCAATGTTACCGCCATCACCCCAACCCCCCTTGGCGAAGGTAAAACCACGACCCTTATCGGTTTAGTCCAGGGGTTGGGAAAGAGGGGGCAGAATGTTATAGGTTGTATTAGGCAGCCCTCTGGGGGACCAACCTTTAACATCAAGGGTAGCGCAGCTGGCGGTGGACTTTCTCAAGTTATTCCCCTTGATAAATTTTCCCTTGGTTTGACCGGAGACATCAACGCCGTGATGAACGCTCACAATCTGGCTATGGTAGCTTTGACGGCAAGGATGCAGCATGAGGCAAACTACGATGATGAGACCTTAGCAAAGAAGGGTTTGAGGAGGCTAAACATTGACCCGAAAAGGGTAGAGATGGGCTGGGTGATTGACTTTTGCGCCCAAGCTTTAAGGCATATCGTCATCGGTCTTGGTGGGAAAAACGACGGCTATCCCATGGAGTCTAAGTTCTGGATCGCCGTTGCCTCTGAGGTGATGGCTATCCTTGCTGTGGCCAGGGACTTAAAGGACCTAAGAGAAAGGGTCGGAAGGGTCGTTGTAGCCTATGATAAATATGGCAATCCCATCACCACTGAGGACCTTGAGGTGGCTGGGGCGATGACTGCTTGGCTTGTTGAGGCCATAAATCCTAACCTTATGCAGACCATTGAAGGGCAACCAGTTTTAGTTCATGCTGGACCCTTTGCCAACATTGCCATCGGACAGAACTCTATTATTGCCGACTATGTGGCTTTAAAGCTTGGGGACTATGTGGTAACAGAATCAGGCTTTGCTGCAGACATTGGCTTTGAAAAGTTCTGGAACATTAAGTGCAGACTGTCAGGACTTACACCAAACGTTTCTGTCGTTGTGGCAACCATCAGGGCTATGAAATGCCATGGAGGAGCTCCAATTCCAAGACCTGGTCAGCCCATACCCAAGGAATACCTTGAGGAAAACCTTGAATGGGTGGAAAAGGGTTGCGAGAACCTTCTCCACTGCGTAAACATCGTGAAAAAGAGCGGTGCCATTCCTGTGGTTTGCATAAACAAATTCTACGCCGATACAGAAAGGGAGGTCCAGCTTGTGCGGAGGGTCTGCGAAGAGGCCGGGGTGAGGGTTGCCTACTCTGACCACTGGCTCAAGGGAGGAGAGGGAGCCCTTGAGCTTGCCGATGCGGTTATGGATGCCTGTAGAGAAACTCCCCAGTTTAGGTTCCTTTATGAGCTTGATGAGCCGGTTAAAACAAGGATTGAAAAGGTCGCTAAAGAGGTCTACGGGGCTGATGGAGTAATCTATCTTCCTGAGGCTGAGGCTAAGATCAAGATGATCGAAGCAAACGAAGAGCTAAGGAAGATGCCCATCTGCATGGTGAAGACCCATCTATCTCTTTCTGACGACCCAACAAAGAAGGGCGTTCCCAAGGGATGGCATCTTAGGGTTAGGGATGTTTTGATCTTTCGTGGCTCTGGGTTTATCGTTCCCGTTGCTGGAGACATAAACCTTATGCCTGGAACAGCATCTGACCCCGCCTACCGCAGGATCGATGTGGATGTGGAGACGGGCAAAGTAAAGGGATTGTTCTAAAGTTATTAGGAGGGAGGTAGAGATGCCAGCTCAGATCTTAGATGGAAAAAGCCTAGCTCAGGAAATTAGAGAGGAGATAAAAAAAGAGGTTATAGAACTTAAGGAGAAGCATGGCCTTGTCCCTGGGCTTGTGACCATACTCGTTGGGGAAAACCCGGCGTCCGTTTCTTATGTTACGGCAAAGCAGAGGACGGCTCATGAGCTTGGTTTTTATTCCGTGCAAGAAAACTTGCCTGAAAATGTGTCTGAGGATGAGCTTTTAAAGCTTATAGATAAGTATAATCGGGATGAAAAAATACATGGCATACTGGTTCAGCTTCCTTTACCTAAGCACATCAACGAAAGAAAGGTTCTTTACGCCATCGACCCTCTGAAGGATGTAGACGGCTTCCATCCGGTGAATGTGGGGAAGCTTGTCATTGGTGAGCCCTGCTTTATACCCTGCACTCCCTACGGCATCTTGATTTTGCTTGCCAAAACTGGGGTTCCTGTTGATGGAGCGGATGTTTTGGTTATCGGAAGGAGTAACATCGTTGGAAAGCCCATTGCCAACCTCCTTATGCAGAAGAGAAAACCCGTTGGCAACGCAACCGTTACCGTTTGTCATACCGGGACTAAAGATATAGCTTCTCATTCAAGAAGGGCTGATATCTTGATCGTTGCTGCTGGCGTCCCCAAGTTTGTCACCGCTGACATGGTAAAGGAAGGAGCGGTGGTGATAGATGTAGGCGTAAACCGGATCGGGACAACGCCTGACGGTAAGGCAAAGCTCTGCGGTGATGTGGACTTTGATGTCCTAAAAGAAAAGGCAAGCTTCATCACCCCAGTTCCTGGAGGCGTTGGTCCTATGACCATAACCATGCTGATGAAGAACACCTTAGAATCCGCTAAAGCCTGGGCTGGCCTCCCCTCGGAGGTTGCTTAAAAGTGAAGAAAATCACTAAAGTTAGATTTCTTTTAATTTTAAATTTAATTTTTAACTAAGAACGCACGAGGGGGTAAGCCATGATAGATGAGGGGGCAAGGTTTGGAGAGTTAAAAAAAGGGAAAAAACCCGGGGTTCAATTTAAAGTTGCGGAGGAGCTCTATCAATCTTTAAAGGAAGATGTTCTGACTGCCCCAAAGAGGGTTGAGAGAAGAGGGACTTTGCCTTGTGCCTTTGGGAAGGGGGGAACTTGTTGCAGAGTTTGCAACATGGGACCCTGTCAGGTGGTAGAAGGGGTTGAAGAGTTAAGGGGGGTTTGCGGAGCCTCAGCAGCAACGGTTGTTGCCAGAAACTTTGCGAGGATGGTTGCTGCTGGGACTTCAGCCCACTCAGACCACGGAAGGCATGTAGCAAAATTGTTTTATGAGGCGGTCCATGGCGAGGTTCCCTTTGAGGTAAGAGATAAGAGGAAGCTTAGGGTTGTGGCTCAGGCTCTTGGCGTTGACCCAAGCTTGCCTGAAGATGAGATGCTAAAGAGGATGGCTGATGCAGCACTTCAGATCTTTTCTCAGCAGGAGGGTGAGATAGTTCTTACGCATCGTGCGCCAAAGCCACTTCTTGAAAAATGGAGAAGATACGGGGTAGTGCCAAGGGGTGTTGATAGGGAAGTTGTAGAGCTTATCCACCGCACAACCATCGGTGTTGACCAGGACTATGTGAACATCCTCCTGGGTGCGGCAAGGTGTTCCTTGGCTGATGGGTGGGGCGGAAGCATGCTGGCAACCGAGCTTCAGGACCTTTTGCTTGGCAATCCCCAGCCTATAAGCGCTAAGGTCAACATTGGTCTTGGGGTGTTAAAGCCAGACCATGTGAACGTTGCCGTGCATGGGCATGACCCATTGCTTGCCGATGCCTTGGTAATGGCAAGCTACGACCCGGAGATCCTTTCTTTAGCGAAAAAGGTTGGGGCAAAGGGTATAAATCTCTCTGGTATTTGCTGCACCGGAAATGAAGTCCTCATGCGGAAGGGGATCCCGGTTGCGGGGTCATTCATTCAGCAGGAGGTTGCCATAGCCACGGGAGCCCTTGAGGCGGTTGTGGTTGATGTGCAGTGTATCATGCAAAACGTAACTGAAGTGGCAAAGCATTTCCACACAGCCGTCATAACGACAAGCCCTATAGCCAAGATGGAAGGGGCGGTCCACATCCCCTTTGATGAGAAGCGAGCGCTTGAGGTAGCAAAAGAGATCTTGAAGGCTGCTATTGAGAGGTATCCGCAAAGGGACCCAGCAAAGGTTAGAATTCCTGATAGCAGCGTAGATGTAGTCGTTGGGTTTAGCCATGAGGCGATAATGTACATCCTTGGGGGCAGGTTTAGGGCAAGCTATAAGCCCTTAAACGAGAACATCATAAATGGAAAGATTCGTGGTCTCGCAGCAATCGTTGGTTGCGACAATTACCGGGTGGATGAGCCGATACAGGTTGAGCTGGCAAAGGAGCTTATAGCCAACAATGTGCTTGTGCTTGCCACAGGTTGCTCGGCAACTCAGCTTGCCATGGCCGGGCTTTTATCACCTGAAGCAGCAGAGCTTGTCGGACCGGGCTTAAGGGAGGTGCTTGAGGCGGTTGGTTGTCCTCCGGTTTTACACATGGGAGCATGCGTTGATAATTCAAGGATTCTCATTGCCGCAACTGAGGTCGTGCATACTGGAGGGCTTAGCGATGATATCTATCAGATACCGGCTGTAGGGTGTGCTCCTCAATGGATGAGCGAAAAAGCAGTGGCCATCGGCATGTATTTTGTGACCAGCGGAGTTCAGGTTGTGTTTGGTCCAGACTTCCCCACCCTTGGAAGCAAGGTGGTTACCGATTTCCTTTTCTATGAGATTGAGAAGTATTTTGAAGGTTCCTGGCGAGTTGCAAGGACGGCAAACGAGTTTGCCAACATCATGATCGATAGGATCGATGGTGGAAGAAGAGGTCTTGGCATCGATAAACCAAAGCCAAGGGTCCTCTTTGACATGGCGATGAGAAGAGCCTTAGACTCTGCAAGGTATGCACCGCCTTTCCATGGGCTTGGATGCTTTGGACCGCATGATGTAAGAGCGGAGGAGAAACAAGAAAGCTAAGGGGGTAGAAAAGTGGAAGGGATAAGCCCAAAGGGGAAAGTATTGGTTGTTGGTGGGGGTATAGCGGGTATACAGGAGGCGCTTGACCTTTCTGAGCTTGGCTATTATGTCTATCTTGTGGAAAAAAAAGCCTCGGTCGGTGGGGTTATGGCTCAGCTTGATAAGACCTTCCCCACCAACGACTGTAGCATCTGAATACTTGCCCCTAAAATGGTGGAGGCCGGTCGGTCTCCCAACATTGAAATCCTTACTTTAACCGAGGTTTTAAAGGTTGAGGGCTCTGCCCCAAACTTTAAAGTGACCCTTAAGATTAAGCCAAGGTATATAGACCCCGCAAAATGCACAGCCTGCGGAGAGTGCATGAAATACTGCCCGAGGCTTGCTATAGATACCTACAATGCCAATCTTACTTTTACTCGGGCAGCAAGGATAGATTTTCCTCAGGCCGTGCCTACTGCTTATTACATCGATGAAAGCGCATGCTTGAGGCTCAACCATGAGACCTGCCAGCTTTGCAACAATGTTTGCGGACCGAAGGCTATAGATTTTAGTCAAAAGCCTGAAATTCGTGAGTTTGAGGTTGGGGCGGTGATTCTTGCCCCGGGGTTTGGGATGCCGCCTCGGTCTGCCCTTGAGAAGTTTGGCTACGGTAGATGGAGCGATGTCCTCCACAGCATAGAGGTTGAAAGGCTAACCTGTGTTTCCGGTCCTACAGAGGGAGAGGTTATCAGACCCTCTGACTTTCAGCATCCAAAGAGGATTGCCTACATTCAGTGCGTAGGCTCAAGGGATATCACCTGCGGGCGTCCCTATTGCTCTTCTGTTTGCTGTATGTATGCGGTAAAGCAGGCTTCCGTCATTAAAGAGCATGAGCCAGAGGCTGAGATTACCCTCTTTTTCATGGATGTTAGGACTCAGGGGAAGGGCTTTGATGAGTCCTTTGAGAATGCGGTAAAGAAGTACGGTTTTAGAATTGTTCGGGCAAGACCGGGGAAGGTTGACCGCGTTGGGAAAAAGCTTGCCCTAAGCTATGTGGATGAGGACGGAACCCCAAAGAGGGAATACTACGATATGGTCGTTCTTTCTGTTGGTCTTTCTCCTCCTGAAGATGCAGAGAAGCTCTCTCAAGTCTTTGGGATAGAGCTAAACGAGTTTTCTTTTGCCAAGACCTCTTACTTTAAGCCTGTTGAGACTAATGTCCCTGGGGTGTATGTGATAGGGGCTTTTCAGGGACCGAAGGATATTCCTGAGAGCGTAATGCAGGCTTCCTCTGCAAGTGCTTATGTTTCTGAGCTTTTGAGCTCGGCAAGGTTTAAGGATACGGTAGTCAAAGAGTATCCGCCTGAGGATGTTGAGCTTTTGAGCGAGGAGCCAAGGATAGGGGTTTTCGTCTGCCACTGCGGGGTAAACATCGCAGGAGTTGTAGATGTAAAGGCAGTGCGGGATTATGCAAAGACCCTCCCCAATGTGGTTCTTGCTGAAAACATCCTTTATGCCTGTGCTCAGGATTCTCTTGAGAGCTTAAAAGAAAAGATAAAGAAGTATCGTTTGAACAGGATTGTTGTTTCTGCCTGCACGCCAAGGACGCATGAGCCCCTCTTTCAGGACACCTTGAGAGAGGCAGGGCTTAATCTTGCGCTAATTGAGATGGCAAACATAAGGGACCAGTGTGCCTGGGTCCATCCAGACAATCCTGAGAAGGCAACGGAAAAAGCCAAGGACCTTGTGCGGATGGCTGTTCTCAAGGCAAGAAGGCTAAGACCCCTTGAGCTTCAGAGGGTAAAGGTTACGCCTTCAGCCTTGGTTATCGGGGGCGGCGTGGCAGGTTTGATATCAGCCCTATCCATTGCTGAGCAGGGCTATGAAGTGCATCTTGTGGAAAAGGAGGATCAGCTTGGGGGGATGGCAAGGAGGCTAAAGAGGACTATCACCGGAGATGACACGCAAGCCTTTCTTGAAGATTTGATTAAAAAGGTCTCCACCCATCCGAGGATAAAGGTCCATCTTTCAACGACAGTTGACAACATCTCTGGCTACATTGGGAACTATACGACAACCTTAAGGAAGGCTGATTCTTCAGAGATAGTCAACCATGGCGTGGTTGTTGTGGCAACGGGTGGGGGAGAGTATAGACCGGAGCATTATCCTTTAAACGGGAAGAATGTGATCAGCCAGCTTGAGCTTGAGGAAAGGTTGAGGAGCGGCGATTTTAAGAAGATAAAGTCTGTGGTTATGGTGCAGTGCGCTGGGGCAAGGGGGGATGGCGTTGACTACTGCGGTAAGGTTTGCTGTCAGCAGGCTTTAAAGAACGCAATCTGGATAAAGGAGGTCTCGCCTGAGACGGATGTCTACATCCTTTATCAAGACATGAGAAGCTATGGCTTCTATGAGAAATACTATCTTCAGGCAAGGAAGCTTGGGGTAAGGTTTATAAGGTATCCTGGGAGCGAAAGACCCAAGGTTAGTGTAGAGAAAGGAAAAACTGTTGTGAAGGTGAAGGATACATTAATTTCCGAGGAGCTTGAGCTTAAGCCGAGCCTTGTAGTTTTGTCTGTCCCACCTAAGGCAAGCGAAGATAAAACCATAGCTAACATCCTTAAGCTTCCTACAACGGATTCTGGCTTTTTCCTTGAGGCTCATGTTAAGTTAAGACCTGTTGAGACGGCAACGGATGGTGTGTATTTGGCTGGGCTTGCCCATAGCCCTCAGCCTTTGTCTGAAGTCATTGCCCAGGCAAAAGCAGCTTCTGCCAAGGCGTGCATACCCTTGGCTAAAGGGTTTGTCGAGGTCTCACCCATCACCGCTGAGGTTGATGTTAAAAAGTGCATCGGTTGTGCCATCTGTGCTGAGGTATGCCCGTTCAAAGCCATTGAGATGGTAAAGGAGGAAAAAAGAAGGAAGGCTCGGGTTATCAAAGCATCCTGTAAAGGTTGTGGCCTCTGTGCAAGCCACTGTCCAGTTTTTGCCATAGATGTGGGAGGATTTACCCTTGAGGCCATCTTAGAGCAGCTTCGTGGCTTCAAAGGAGAGGAGAGAATAGAGGCTGAAGAAAAAATGGTATCTGTTGGGGGTGCTTAGGCTATGAGTTATGAGCCAAGGGTATTGAGCTTCATGTGTCATTGGTGATGCTACGCGGCAGCTGACGCGGCCGGTGTGGCTCGCCAGAATTATCCACCCTTCCACCGGGTGATAAGGGTGATGTGTAGCGGAAGGGTAGACCCCTTGTTTGTTATTTCGGCCTTTAGGACAGGGGCAGATGGAGTGATGGTTGGGGGCTGTAAGCTTGGGGAGTGTAAGTATGTGGAGGGGAACTTCCAAGCTCTTGTTATGGCTGAGCTTGTGAAGATTCTTCTTACGCTTATCGGGATAGATGTTCGGAGGTTTAAGCTTGAGTGGGTGTCTTCTGCTGAGCCAGCAAAGCTTGTTGAGGACCTAAAGAAGTTCTACGAAGAGCTCAAGGCTTTGGGTCCGCTTGGTAGCTCAGAGGGGAAAAGTAAAGAGGACTTGGATTTTAGTCTTTTTTGCGCTGAAGAAACCCTAAAGAACATGCAGGTTAGGACGGCTTTTGGGAACGTGGCCAAGGAGTTAAGGAAGCTTTCTGATTTTTCAGTGGAGACGATAAATCAAAAGGTTAGTGAAAAGCTTGAGAATTTGGTGAAGAGTAAATTCTATGAGCTTGAGGTTAAGGAGCTTTTGAAGGATGGACCAAAGAGCGTTGATTATTTGGTTGAGAAGACGGGGGCTGAAAGGAGCCTGCTTGAAAGCATACTTGCAAAGGTGGTGAAGGCTTAAAAGGGGGAAGGATGGAGATAAGGGAGTTTGTTGGGAGCCTAAACGAGGGGTTTGATCGTTGTTTTAGGTGTGGTGCTTGCTCTGGGGTTTGTCCGGTAAAGAAGGTTGAGGTTAAGTTTGACCCAAGGCTTATCGTTCATCTTTTGCTTAACGGCTTTTATGAGAGGGTTTTGACGGAGAGGCTTTGGTCTTGTTCTCAGTGTGGGAGCTGCGTTCCGGTATGCCCGATGGATGTAAAGCCGAGGGATGTGATCTTTGGTCTAAGAAAATACATGCTTGAGCAGGGGCTTATTTCTGAGGAGAGTCTCTTTGAGATAGGCGCCTTTGCCAGGGTCAATCCAGAAAAATGCATCGTTTGTCTAACCTGCGTTAGGGTTTGTCCTTTTTCAGCTCCTATCATCGCAGACAAAGGATATGCGGTCATACAAATTGATAAATGCAAAGCCTGTGGTATATGTGTTAAGGAATGCCCGGCTCAAGCAATTGAATTAAAGGGGAAGCCCTCTGCTGAGCTTGGCCTGACCTAAGAATAGCATAGCCTTTGGGGGATGCGCATAATGGGCGAGGGTATAAAGTTAGCCATTCTTTGTTGCAACTATACCAATTTGGCGGAGCGGGAGGATTTATACGAGGTTCCGGCAAGGTTAGAGATAAAGAGGTTTCCTTGCGGCGGGCACATCGAGATAACAGACATCCTTAGAGCCTTTAGGGAGGGGGCAGAGGGGGTTTGCGTTTGCGCCTGCGAGCAAGGGACCTGCCACAACGGAAAGGGGAACGAGAGGGCTGAGAAGAAGGTGGTCGGAGCAAGGGCTATCCTTCAGGAGATAGGGATATCACCTGAGAGGCTAAGCTTTTATTATGTGCCAAGGCTTGATGCCGAGGCTTTTGTGGAGGATGTAAAGGCATTTTTTAGCAAGATCCTAAAGGAAAAGGTTGAGGAGAGAGGGAAATGATCATAGCGGAGAGGAGACCGATTCCTGAGATACTTGAAAACATTGCTCCCTATAGCAGGGTTCTTGTTCTTGGGTGTAGGGGATGCGTGGCTGTTTGTTCTGCAGGGGGGGATAGAGAGGTTGCCATATTGGCAGAGGCGATAAGGCTTGCAAGGGAAAGAGAGGGGAAACCCATTGAGGTTATCGAGAGGACCTTTATTAGGCAGTGCGACCCTGAGTATTTAGAGCTGTTAAGGGAGCTTGTACCTCAAGTTGAGGCGATTGTTAGTCTTGCCTGTGGGGTTGGGGTGAATTTAATCGCTGACCTTTATCCCTCGGCGAGGGTCTATCCGGGAGTTGACACGAGCTTTTACGGGGCAAATGTGGTGCTTGGTAAATGGATTGAGAAGTGTCGAGGCTGTGGGGATTGCCTCATTGATAAGACGGCTGGACTTTGCCCGATAGCAAGGTGTGCAAAGAACCTTCTTAATGGTCCTTGCGGGGGTTCGCAAGGTGGGAGGTGCGAGGTAAGGAAGGACATGCCCTGCGTATGGCATATGATCATCGAGAGGCTAAAAGAGAGGGGTGAGCTTGAGAGGCTCCTTGAGATAACGCCACCAAAGGATTGGCGTCCGGCTGGTGGAGATGGGCTTAGGGTAAGGGTAAGACCAGACCTTGCTTAATAATTTAAGTAGAGGAGGACGGGCTTTGGAGCCAAAGAGCCATTTGCATAAAGTTTTGAGCTCTGGGCAGTTTGCGGTAACTGCTGAGATCGGACCGCCGAGAAACGCTGACCTTGAGGTCATTCGGAAAAAGGCAAGGCTGCTTAAAGGCTATGTTGATGCGGTAAACATTACCGATTGTCAGACGGCAATTGTAAGGGTTTCAAGCATAGCTTCGGCGGTTTTGATAATGTCTGAAGGGCTTGAGCCTGTTGCTCAGATGACCTGTAGGGACAGGAACCGAATAGCTATTCAAGCAGACCTTCTTGGGGCAAGCGCCCTTGGCATACGGAACCTTCTTTGTTTGACAGGGGACCATCCAAAGTTTGGAAACCACCCTATGGCAAAGCTGGTGTTTGACCTCGATTCTATCCAGCTTTTGAAGCTTGTTTCAGACTTGGAGGAAGGAAGGTTTGCAAACGGAGAAGAATTGAAGGGAAAAAATCCGGTATTCTTTAGAGGAGCGGCAGAAAATCCTTTTGCTGAGCCTTACGATTTTAGGGCTTATAGATTGGCCAAAAAGATTAAGGCTGGAGCCCAGTTTATCCAGACGCAGATAATCTACAATGTGGAGCGTTTTCGCAAGTTTATGGAGGAGTGCGAAAGGCTTGGTCTATTGGATAAGGTTTACATCCTTGCCGGGATTACACCGCCAAAGTCCCTTGGGATGGCAAAGTACATGAAGCACCATGTCCCAGGGCTTGAGGTTTCTGATGAGATAATAAAGAGGCTTGAGTCCGCAAAGGATGTTCGGGAAGAGGGCATAAACATTGCGGTTGAGATTATAGAGAGGGTAAGGGAGATCCCCGGGGTTCGGGGCGTTCATATCATGGCTATCGAGTGGGAAGAGGCAGTGCCGGAGATCGTAAAGCGGGCAGGTCTTTATCCAAGACCAGTGTATGAAGACATTAGCTATCCTTTCGTGGTGGAGAAGGTGGTTGAGAAGGTGGTGGAGAAGGTCGTAGAGAAGCCTGTTGAGGTTGTCGTTGAGAAGGTGGTTGAAAAGCCTGTTGAGGTAATAGTTGAGAAGGTGATAGAGAAGCCTGTTTACATGTCTACAGATGAGGCAATATCTGAATTGGAGGAAGGTATGGCAAGGGGTGAGATACCTTTTGAGACCTTGGTTGAGATCTTGGCAAGCCTTAAGGCTGGGCTAAAGCAGATAAGGTCTGGCATGGAGTCTGTGGAAGAGACGATGAAGCTCCTTGAGGAGGAGTTTATCAAGAAACCTAAGGGAAGCCCGGCAACTCCAATAACAAAAAAAGAAGAAATAAAGAAGGTTAAAGAAGAAAAGCTTGAGGAAAAGCTTGAAGTAGAGCCAAAGATTGAGGTAAAACCAGAGGTTAAGCCTGAGGTAAAGGTTGAAGAAAAGGTTGAAGCAAAACCAGAGGTCCCATCGGAAGTAAAACCGGAAGAAAAGCCGGAAGAAAAACCTGAGATAAAGCCTGAAGTAAAGGTTGAAGAGGAAAAGCCTTCACCCAAGGTTGAGGAAAAGGCAGAGGAAAGGGCTGAGGTAAAGGTTGGAGGTTTTAAGGGAGTTTATCGTCTGATTTCTGAGAGGGCAAAGCTTGTTCCGCCTGATTCTTATCTTGAGAAGGGAACGGGTGAGATAAAGGAGGTTGTGATTGGGAGGAATGGAAAATCCATCAAGGTTGGCGGGGCAAAGGGTCTAAACTTTAACTACTTTGAAGGAGAATTTAAAAACCCGGTGAGGATTGCCTTTGAGGTCATTGATGTAAAGCCTGAGGACTGTCCGGAGAGCTTAGCCAAATACTACAGTGATGTCTGGCATGACCCAGCCATATGGGCAAAAAAGTGCGTTGAAGAGTATTCTGCTGAGGCAGTCTGTATATACCTTCAGGGGACGGACCCAAACGGTTTGAACTTGCCTGCAAGTCACGCTGTAGAGGTTGTGAAGAAGGTAAAGGAAGCAATTGATGTGCCGTTAATAGTTTGGGGTTCTGGTAATGCGGAGAAGGATGTTGAGGTCCTGCGGGAGGTGGCAGAGGTTGTAGGCGATAGAGGAGCGGTAATTGGTCCGGTTGTTGAAGCAAATCATAGGACGCTTGGGGCAACGGCAATGGGTTATGGGTTGCCAGTTATTGCCTCAAGCCCGATAGATGTAAACCTTGCCAAACAGCTTAATATTCTTCTTGAAAACATTGGGGTTAGCCTTGATAAGATTCTTATGGACCCGTCGATCGGTGCCTTGGGATATGGTATTGAGTATACCTACTCGGTGATGGAAAGGATTAGGCTTGCCGCTCTTTTTGGGCAGGATACAAAGCTTGCCTGTCCTTTTATCTGTAGCATCGGCAAGGAAGTTTGGAAGACAAAGGAAGCTTCTATGCCAACGGATGAGGTGTTTGGTGAGCAGGAAGAAAGAGGAGTGCTGATGGAGGCTATAACCGGGGTTGCTTTGGCTATTGCTGGGGGAGACCTCTTGATCATGAGGCATCCTTTGGCTGTTAAACTATGCTATACCTTGTTTAACGCTTTGAGCGATGGCTTACAAAGCTCGGTATGACAATAGTTGTAGTAGGAGGATAGAAAATGTCTAAGATAATTGCAACGGCTGTTATAAGAGGTGCCCATAAGGTCGTTGAGAGGGCTTTTGAAAAGTATGAAGAGGCGGTAAAGAAGTTTGGGAAGGAGGCGGAGATAGGCTTTCCAAACACCGCTTACTATCTTCCTATAATTTATGCCATGCTTGGCTATCCGGTAAAGAGGCTTGGGGATTGTGAAGAGGTGCTTCAGGAGGCAAAGAGGCTTCTTCCTGAAATTCCAAGCGAAAAGACCTGGGTCCCCTACCTTGGTCCAGCCCTTGATGCTGGAATGGCAACCTTCTTTGCGGAGGAAATTATCGAGGCTATTCGCTATTTAGAAAATCCAAACTTTTATGTTAAAGGCGAGGATGTAACGGAGGAGAACATCTGGCTTGGTGCGGCAGATGATGTCATCTTTCGTAAGAGAGGCGTAGAGTTTGTTGACGGGACAGCTCCTGGCTTTGCCGCTATCCTTGGCTCTCCTCCTGATAAGGAGACAGCGGTTCGCATTGCTCAGGAGCTCTTAGAGAAGAACCTCTATGTGTTCATGCATGACCAGACAAACGGCGTATACATGCCCTATCTGCTTAAGGAGGCAGGGGTTCAGCTTGGCTGGCCAACAAGGCTTATTCCTTTTGGACCAGAATACACATCGGTTGTCTTTGCCATCGGGTTTGCCTGTAGGGTTGCCATGTCCTTTGGCGGAATAAAGCCTGGTGATTACTTAGGGAACCTTCTTTACAACAAGGATAGAACCTTTGCCTTTGCTATCACCTTTGGTCCGGTGTCTGATGAGTGGTATGCTAACGGAGCCGGTGCTATAAACTGGGGCTTTCCGGTTATTTCCGACTGGGATATTCCTGAGATCAAACCCTACGGAGTTTGCACTTACGAGCATGTGGTATCACAGGTTCCTCATGAGGAGATCGTTGATAGGGCGGTTGAGGTACGCGGTCTAAAGGTTACGACCATTAAGCTTGACATACCAGTTGCTTATGCCCCAGCCTTTGAAGGAGAGAGGGTAAGGAAGGATGACCTTTATCTTGAGTGTGGCGGTGGAAGGTCTCCTGCGGTAGAGCTTCTCATCTCCGCTCACCTTGAGGAGGTTGAAGACGGCAAGGTCGAAGTTATTGGACCGGAGATAAGCGATGTGGAAAAGCTTGGCATCAAAGGACCGCCTTATGTTCTTCCCTTTGCGGTTGTGGTGAAGGTAGCAGGGGTGAACATGCAACCAGACTTTGAAGCCATCCTTGAGAGGCAGTTCCACCATCTTGTAAACTATGCTCAGGGGATCATGCATGTTGGCCAAAGGAACATAATGTGGCTTAGGATCAGTAAACAGGCTGTAGAGAAGGGCTTTCAGTTTAAGCATATCGGGAAGATCCTCTATGCTAAGCTCAGGCAGGAGTACTCAGCCATCGTTGATAAGTGCGAGGTAACTATTTATACGGTTGAGGACAAGGTTAAGGAAGTTCTTGAAATGGCAAAGAAGATTTATGCTGAGCGTGACGCAAGACTTGCTGGATTAACGGATGATTCTGTTGATGTCTTCTACTCCTGCACCCTTTGTCAGAGCTTTGCCCCAAACCATGTTTGCGTGATAACACCCGAGAGGGTTGGAGCCTGCGGAGCCTACAACTGGCTTGATGGGAAGGCTTGCTATTCTATAAATCCAGCTGGACCAAACCAGCCAATTCCCAAGGGTGAGCTAATTGACCCGGTCTTAGGGCAATACACCGGAGTAAACGAGTATGTCCAGCAAGCATCTCGCGGGAAGGTTGAGCGGGTAAGCCTCTACAGCATTTTGACTGACCCGATGACTGTTTGCGGGTGCATGGAATGCATTGCGGCCTTTTTACCCTCCATAAACGGCATCATGATAGTCAACAGAGACTATATTGGGATTACCCCGACGGGGATGAAGTTTTCAACCCTTGCGGGTATGGTTGGTGGTGGACAGGTTACACCGGGCTTTATGGGTGTTTCCAAGCATTACATCACCTCGAATAAGTTTCTTTCGGCAGAGGGTGGATTGTTAAGGGTGGTGTGGATGCCAAAGATGCTAAAAGAGGAGCTTAAGGATAGGCTGATGGAGAGGGCAAAGGAGCTTGGCGTTCCGGACCTAATCGATAAGATTGCCGATGAGACGGTGGCTACAACCGAGGAAGAGGTTGCGGAATACATAAAGAAGGTTGGACATCCTGTGCTTAATTTACCGCCGCTTATGTAAAGATGAGATTTTAAGGCGTAGGGGGCGAGTATGGGACTTACGGGAATTCAAATACTGGGGAAGCTACCGAAGAAAAACTGTAAGGAATGTGGAGTACCTACTTGTATGGCCTTTGCCATGAAGGTTGCTGCTGGGCAAGCTGAGATCACTGCTTGTCCCTATGTTGACCCAAAGGTTGTTGAGGAGATCGCTGAGGCTACAGCTCCACCCATTAGGACGGTAAAGCTCGGGGGTGGGGAGGCTATCTATTCCCTTGGTGGGGAGACTGTCCTTTTTAGGCATGAAAGGAGGTTTGAGAACCCTCCTCTTATAGGAACGATAATATCATCTCCCATGAGCGGAGATGAGGTTGATAGTAGAATAAATCTTTATAAAAAGCTTAGCTGGGAAAGGGTTGGTATAATTTTAAGACCCGATGTGGTGTATGTAGAGGGGGCAAACGCCCCGCTTGTCAAGCGGATAAGGGAGGAGCTTCCTTGGTGTGCTTTAGTGTTGGCTGGAGATAAAGGGAACCTTGAGGAATGTTTAAAGGTCTGCGGTGATTTCAAACCGCTTCTTTATCCGTCAAAGGGGGAGACAGAGGGTTTCTTTGAGTTGGCAAAGGGAAAGAGCGTTCCGCTTGTCATCTCTGGGGATAGCCTTGATGAGGTGGTAAGCCTTTCTCAGAAGGCTTTAGATGCTGGACTAAAAGACCTTGTTCTTGACCCAGGTTCAAAGGGAGTTCGCGAGCTTTTTGAAGACCTAATGATTATTAGGCGGTCAGCCATTAAGACCAAGTTTAAGCCCCTTGGATTTCCTGTTATTACTTTCCCTTATCGGTATACTGATGACTATTTGCTTGAGGTGAGCCTGGCAAGTCTACTTATTCCAAGGTATGCAAGCATTATTATCCTATCTCAGCTTTCTGCGGGAGCTCTCTTTAACCTCCTCGTTGAGAGGATGAACATCTACACCGACCCCCAGAAACCTCTGGTTGTGGAAGAGGGGATCTATCCAGTCAACGGTCCAGATGAGTATTCACCGGTCACGATAACTTGTAACTTTGCTCTAACCTATTTTTTGGTAAACGGTGAGATAGAGGGGAGTAGGGTTCCGACCTGGCTTTTGATCAAGGATACGGATGGGCTATCTGTTCTTACCGCTTGGGCTGCGGGTAAGTTTGGGGCAGACACTATCGCTGAGTTTGTTAAAAAATGCGGAATTGCTGAGAAGGTAAAGCATAGGAAGCTTGCAATACCTGGGCTTTTGGCAAGCATAAAGGGCGAGCTTGAGGAGGAGCTTCCTGACTGGGAGATCATCGTCGGACCGAGGGAGGCAAGCGGGCTACCAGCCTTTTTGAGGCAACTTCAAGAGGAGATAAAAGCCAAGGTAGCTTAAAAAATCTTCAAGGAGGTTTGAAGGATGGGGAATACCGTGGTTTGCGTTGCTGAAAGTATAAACATCATGTCAAAGCGTATCGGTGCGGCGATGAAGGAGAGGAACCCTGAGCCTATCCAGAAGATGGCCAAGGAGGAAACAGATCTTGGGGCTGATTATCTTGATTTGAACATCGGTCCAGCAAAAAAGGACGGACCAGAGCTTGCAAGCTGGATTGTAAAGGTGGTTGAGGAGGTAGTAGACACTCCTATTTCTCTTGATACCACAAATCCGGAAGCGATGATCGCTGGGCTTAAGGCTTCAAAGAACCCGCAGAAGGCCTTGATGAACTCTATAACCATCCAGCCTGAAAGGTTGGAGAAGCTTGGTCCTTTTGCGGCTGAGGTTGGTTGCGAGGTTGTGGCTCTTCTTTGGGGTCCTGATGGGTTGCCGAGGGATGCAAACGAGAGGGCATCCTTAGCGGTTGACTTAGTGATGAAGCTAAACGAGTTTGGCATCCCAAACGAGAAGATTTGGGTTGACCCTATCATTACCCCTATCACCCTTGGTGCGGACCAGCTAAACGAAGCCTTGATGTTTCTCTCTATGCTTCAAGATATCGCTCCCGGGGCAAAAAGCATCGTCGGGTTGTCAAACGTGTCAAACGGTGTGGCCACCCATCTTAGACCATACCTAAACCGGGCTCTTCTTATGATGCTTATGAAGTATGATGTCTATTCTGCTATCGTTGATGTCTACGATAAGGAGCTTGTGGAGATCGCCAAAGGAAAACATCCTGATTGGGTAGCCTTGGTTCATCGTATCATGGATGGAGATGAGCCTGACCCAAAAACCCTTTCCCCAAAGGAGCTTGAGGTCTATAAAACCGTTCGAGTTTTGATGGGTAAGACTATATTTTCTGAATCCTGGCTGCAGATTTAAAAAAGAACCAAAAATTGTTTTAAGAGGATTATAAACATGGTCAGGTTTTTTGTAAACGAAAGAGAGGTCTTTGCCAACCCTTCAGAGACTATCCTTTCAGCCTGCAGGAGGGTGGGAATTGAGATACCCTCCCTTTGTTATCTTACGGGGCATCCATATCCTACGAACCCTTGCGGTCTTTGTGTAGTAGAGGTTGAAGGTTTAGGCATTGTTAGAGCCTGTGAGACGGAGCCTAAGGAGGGGCTCAAGGTCTACACAGACACCCCAAAGTTAAAGGAGATACGAAAACACATCTTAAAGGGGCTTGTAAGCAACCATTACGGTGATTGCAAGGCACCCTGTCATACTCCCTGCCCTGGCGGATTAAACATTCAGGGTTATGTAGGGTTAATCGCTAAGGGGCATTTTAAGGCAGCTCTTGCTCTGATAAAGGAGAAGCTTCCTCTTCCAGCAACGGTAGGGAGGGTTTGTCCAAGGTTTTGCGAGCCGGTATGTAGAAGGACTCTTGTTGACAGCCCTGTAGCCATAAACAACCTAAAGAGGTTTGTAGCAGACTATTGCTATGAACACGGTGAGATACCCCCTGAGTTGAAACCACCAAAGGGGAAAAGAGTAGCCATAATTGGGTCAGGACCAGCGGGTTTAAGCTGTGCCTATTTTTTAAAGCTTGAAGGCTATGATGTTACCATCTTTGACCGGGAAGAAAAACCGGGCGGTATGCTCCGTTATGGCATACCCTCCTTTAAGCTTCTTAAGGATGTTCTTGATAAAGAGATTGGAAACCTTCTAAACCTTGGCATAGAGTTCCGGGGTGGTCAAGCTTGGGGTAAGGACTTTACCCTGTCAGACCTTTTTGCTCAAGGATTTCAAGCAGTTTTCATAGCCATAGGAGCAAGGAAGGAACGCTTCTATGGGTTTCCTGGAGAAGAGCTATCTGAGAGCGGGTTGAATTTCCTTTTTCGTTTTAACAAAGGGGATGAAGTAGCGAAAATCTCCTTCGAAGGGCAGAGGATTGCTATCTTAGGCTGTAGCTACACTGCGGTTGAGTTGGCAAGGGTTTTGGTTAGGCTTTCAGCCAAGGTTGATGTTTATTATCAACGGGCAAGGGTTGAGGCTCCTATACCTCAGCGAGAAATCTCTTACGCCGAAAAGGAGGGCGTTCGTTTTATCTTTGCTACAGCTCCCCTTGAGATGAGAAAAGGTTTAAATTCTTATGAGCTTAGACTTGCAAGGACGATAAAGACAGAAAAGAAAGAGGTGAAAGTCCTTGAGGAGACTGCTTTTAGTGAGGCTTATGATTTTGTTTTTAGGGCTTGGGGTGAGGAGCCAGGGGTTGACTTTTTAAACTATGGGGAGCTTGAAGCCAAGCTTGAGGTTAATCCCGATGGGACGCTAAAGGTTGACCCTTCTACCTTTGCTACCTCAGTGCCTGGGGTGTTTGTGGGTGGGGATGTGCTTTCTGGCACAAGGACAGTAATCCAAGCTGTGGCCAGTGGAAGAAGGGCAGCTCAAGCTATTTCTTCTTTTCTTGAGGTTAGACCTAAGGAGCGCTCAATTATAACTGTGAAGTTTGATTTTACCCGCGGAAAAAGGGCTGAGGATATGGACTCTAATTTTCTCGAACAGTTTACTCCTCAAAGTAGAGCCCAGCTAAAAGAGAGACCTCCTGAGGAAAGGGTAAAGGACTTTGAGGAGTTTCTAATTGGATTGACCCCGGAAGAGGCGGTCAAGGAGGCTCAGCGCTGTCTTAAATGCGGTTGCCTTGGTTTGTCAAAATGTGAGCTAAGAAGATACATGATCGAGGAAGATGTCCCGGCAGCAACTTCCCGAAAGAGGATGAAGTATCCTATCATAAGGACGCATGCTTTAATCGAAGTCGATTCTAATAAATGCATTGCCTGCGAGCGTTGCGTTCGTATCTGCCCTTATTCAGCCATCTTCCTACGGGTTGTAGATAAAGGCAAACCTACGGAATACATTACTTTTAGGTTTACTGAGGCTTGCGTTATCTGCGGGATGTGCGTTGATGCCTGCCCAACGGGGGCTCTAACTAAGAAAAATCAGCCTGTCCCTTATGAAAGAGGCACAGCAAAGGCGGTTAAGAGCGTATGCGGCTACTGTGGAGTGGGCTGCAATCTCACCTTAGTAGTAAAAAATGGAACAATCCTTGATGTGAAGGGTAGGGATTTACCACCCAACTACGGGTTTACCTGTGTAAAGGGAAGGTTTGGGTTTGAGTATTATAGGAGTCCTGAAAGATTGACTAAACCTTTGATCCGAGAGTCCCTTAAGGATGATTTCAAGGAAGTAGATTGGGATACCGCTTTAGATTTTGTGGCGGAAAATCTTAAGCGTCTGAAAGATAAGTATGGACCGCAAGCTCTTGGTTTCCTCTGCTCAGCGAGGGCAAGCAACGAGGAGAACTATCTTCTTCAAAAGATAGCCCGAGGTATTTTTAAGACGAACAATGTTGACTGCCCAGCGCGGGTCTGACATGCTCCATCGGTCGCAGGTCTTGCGGCCACGGTAGGAACTGGAGCAGCCTGCGTAAACTTCGACGAGATAGATAACGCTGAGCTTATCTTTATTCTTGGCAGCAACTCTTCGGAGGCTCATCCTATCGTTGCTCAGAAGGTCGATAGGGCTTTGAAAAAAAGAACCAAGCTCATAGTTGCCGACCCGCGAAGGATCCCATTTGCCGACAGAGCAAACATCTTCCTTCAACTAAGACCAGGAAGCAATGTGCCCCTTTTAAACGGCATGGCTTATGTTATCCTTCGGGACGAGCTATACAACGAGGAATTTATTGAGAAATATGTAGAGAATTTCGAGGGCTTTCGTCATTATATTCTTAGCGAGTGGGACCTTGGGAGGGTGCAGAGGTATACTGGGATCCCTGGTTTTTTGATCGAGCAAGCTGCCTACATGTATGCCAAGGCAAAGTCAGCCTTAATCCTTTGGGGGCTTGGGGTTTCTGAACATCGTTCCGGGTCATATGCTGCGATGGCCGCGGCGAACCTTGCCACCCTTTGCGGTTTTTGGGGAAGACCGGGTTGCGGAGCTATGCCCTTGCGAGGTCAAAATAATGTGCAGGGTGCTTGTGACATGGGGGGTCTTCCCTATGTATTGCCTGGCTATCAAAGCTATCTTTCACCTGAAGTAAAAGAAAAGTTTGAGAAGGTTTGGGGCTTAGAGCTTACCAAGGCTGATGGGCAAACTCTTCCAAAGATGCTTGAGTCTGCCCTCAAAGGGGATCTCAAGGGTATGTATCTTATGGGGTATGATGTGGCTACAAGTCATGGAGATATAGGGACTGTATTTCAAGCCTTAGAAAGATTAGAGTTTTTAGTCTGCCAGGATATCTTTAGTCCTCTATCTGCAAAATGGGCTCATGCGGTTTTACCGGCAGCCTGCGTGTTTGAAAAGTGCGGGACTTTTACGAACGGAGAAAGGAGGGTTCAGCTTTTTGAAAAGGCGGTTGAGCCTCCGGGCTTGGCTTTGCCTGATTGGCAAATTCTCACGAGGCTTGCCCAAAAGCTTGGCTATGATTGGGGCTATACCTCACCTGAAGACATTGCCATAGAAATCGGCGAAGTTTGGTCAGCCTGGAAGGGAATTACCTATAAGCGTTTAAGGCTTGTTGGTTTGCAGTGGCCCTGCCCGGATGAAAGCCATCAAGGAACAACCATCCTTTTCACAAACGGGTTCCCCAAGGGAAAAGTTCATCTTGCCATCGCAAGGCACATCGAGCCGTTTGAATCTCCAACCACAGATAAGCCCTTCATTCTGGTTACGGTTCGAAGGCTCGAACACTATAACATCGGTAGTATGACAAGGCGGGCTCCATCCTTGATGAAGCTTTCTTCTCAACCTATAGTTGATATCAATCCTCAGGATTCTGATGCGCACGGAATCCTTGATGGTTCAACTGTTAAGCTTAAAAACGACCGGGGAGAGGTTGTGTTTAAAGCAAGGATTAATCCACGGGTTCCGAGAGGCTACTTGTATACAGATTTTCACTTCGACACCGCTTTGACAAACATCCTTGTTAGCCCAGGGCTTGATGAACTCATGGATACACCGGAGTACAAAGTTTCCGCTGTTTCTATTGAAGTGTTAAAATAAAAGCATGCCAATTCTCTTTGGTCCGGTTCTCTCACGCAGGCTTGGTAGGTCCCTTGGGATTGACCTTGTTTTTCGGAAGGTTTGTAGCATGGATTGCCTTTATTGTGAAGTTGGACGGACAACTCACTATACCTCAGAAAGAAAGCCTTACATTTCGTTAGAAAATATAAGAGAAGCTCTTGAACAGGCCAAAGAAATTGCCAATACTTATGATGTCTTAACCATCACCGGCTCGGGCGAACCAACTCTTAACATCCACTTTGAGGATGCAGTTCATCTGGCAAAAAACCTGATAGATAAGCCTATAGCTGTGCTCACCAACTCTACCTTTGTTCATGAAAGGTCATTGAGAGAAGCTTTAGCCAGGGTTGATTTTGTGCTTGCTTCTTTAGATTCCGCAAGGGAAAAGAGTTTTCGTTTAGTGAACCGCCCGGTTGCGGCTGCGAAGCTTGATTTGATCATCGAGGGGCTTTCCGCTTTGCGGCAAGAGATGGAAGGCGAGCTTTGGCTTGAGGTCCTATTTGTCAAGGGTCTAAATGATACGCCTGAGGACATCTCCGCCCTAAAATCAGCCATAGACTATATTAAGCCCCATCGGGTTCAGCTAAACACGGTGGTTCGTCCTCCTGCCTACCCTATGGCAAGACCTTTAAGCCTTGAAGAGTTGGAAGCCATCAAACAAAGGCTTTCAGGTAAAGCTGAGATAATTTCAGCGGAAAAAAGGGGTGCCATACTCGAAAAACCGCTAACCCTTACGGAGCTTTCCGAATGGTTGATTAACTATCTTTCGAGGAGACCAGCTGACCTTGAAGAGCTGGCTTTAGTATTTGGAGAAGCGAAAGATAAGCTCCTTTTTGTGCTTAATAAACTTCAAGATGAAGGGAAGGTCACGAAGGTTTATCATGAAGGAAAGGTCTACTTCAGAGCTTAGTTTTTACAAGAAGGTGATAGAGGCTCTTCTTTTTGTATCCGGGCGGGTTTTAACCCTAAAGGAGTTAGCTAAGGTTTGCGATGGTTTATCGTTGGGTGAGGTTGAAACCATCATTAAAGACCTAAGGAAAGATTATGAGGGAAGAGGCGTTGTTATCAGAGAGGTGGCTCATGGTTATCGCGTTGAGACCATCCCAGAGGTTTCAGAATACCTCAAAAGGGTCGTAAAGCCAAAAAACCAGCGTTTAACCCGGTCTCAACTTGAGACCTTAGCCATCGTGGCTTACTTTCAACCCATCACCCGGGCAGAGGTTTCAGCTAAAAGGGGCGGGGTTGATGCCGGTCCTGCCTTAAAGCTTCTTCTTGAAAGAGGTCTTATTAAAGTAGTAGGAAGAAAACAGGTTCCAGGGAGACCACCTCTTTACGGCACTACCCCTTTTTTTCTTGAATACTTTGGATTAAAATCCTTGGATGAGCTTCCACCGCTTGATGAGCTCAAGAAGATGGTAGGAGTTGAGGAGAACCCATGATCGGGATCGTTGATTACCAAGCAGGTAATTTGACAAGCGTTGGACGAGCCTTAGCTTATCTCGGAATACCTTATGTTATCTCCGGAGACCCAGAAGTATTAAAAAAATGTGAGCGAATCATCTTCCCAGGAGTGGGGGCGGCAAAGTCTGCTATGGAAAATCTTAAAGCTCAGGGTCTTGATGATTTTTTGAAGCAGGCCTTTGCTGATGGCATTCCGACCCTTGGTATTTGCCTTGGTATGCAGATTATCATGGAGTATAGCGAGGAGGATGGCGGCACAGAAACCCTTGGTCTAACACCGGGTTTTGTTAAACGTTTCCCTACTCCTTTGGTCTATGGGGATGAGGTTTTGAAGGTTCCCCATATGGGTTGGAACTCCGTAGAGTGGTTAAGAGAACACCCTGTTTTCTCGGGGCTTGACCCAGACTATGAATACTATTTTGTTCACAGCTACTTTGTCCAGCCTAAGGACGAAGGAATAATCTGCGGGGTCACCTTTCACGGAATAAACTTCCCCTCAGCCATAGCAATAAAAAACCTTGTTGCAGTGCAATTTCACCCAGAGAAAAGCGGAAACCCCGGGCTAAGGATTTTGCAGAACTTTTCTCGCTGGGTTCCTTAATAAGCAAACCCTTTCCCTGTTTTTAGCCCCGAACGTAGTGAGGGGGCTTCTTTCTATTTTGCGGGAGCAATCAAGGCGGTCATCATCTTACCTTCAAGCTTTGGTGGTGCCTCAACCACTCCCTTACCTTCAAGGGCTTGGAAGATGGTTGAAAAGACCCTATCCGCAAGCTCAGGATGGGTGATCTCCCTTCCCTTAAAGACTACACAAACCTTTACCTTATTCTTTTCCTCAAGAAATCTCAGAATATGCTTAATCTTTACCTCAAGGTCATGCTTATCTGTTTTTGGACTAAGCTTTATCGTCTTTATCTCGACAACGGCTTGTTTTTTCTTTGCTTCCTTAGCTTTTTTAGCTTCCTGGTAGAGAAATTCTCCAAAATCCATGATCTTACAGACCGGCGGGTTTGCAGTAGGTGCAACTTCAACCAGGTCAAGCCCGTAGCTTTCAGCAATACGTAAGGCTTCTTGGATGGGAACAATCCCTATCTGCTTTCCATCAGGTCCGATAAGCCTAACCTCTTTTGCTTTGATACGCTCGTTCACGCGGTATTTGTGCTTCAAGTCCTGCTGCATACCCTTAGGCTTCCTCCTTTTTTGATTTTATTATTAGACTTTTCCTTCTCTCCTTCTCACCTCGAACCTCTCTTTTTTGTCACCCCGAGCGAAAGCGAGGGGTCTCACGCATTCTTGGTGGATGATAAAGGAGAAATCTTTGCTCAAGGGATTTAAATTAGAGGCTAATCTTGGCAAAGCTTCTTTTGCGGAAACAAAATCGAGATGGGTCATGAAGCGCCGGAAAAGGGTTGAGCTTCGGATTGAAACCGCTTGATCGCTTCATTCAAGGTGATGTTGTTTAGGTGTTCACCCTTTCGGGAACGGAGGCTAACGGTTCCTGTTTCCATTTCCTTCTCGCCAAGGATGATCATGTATGGAACCTTCTCAAGTTGAGCTTGTCTGATCTTATAGTTTAGCTTTTCGGGACGAAAGTCATCCTCAACCCTAAAACCAATGCTTTTAAGCTTTGAAGATACGGTCTCAGCATAGGGGATGACGCTGTCTTTGATGGTTAGAACCTTTATCTGGACGGGAGCTAACCAGAAAGGAAAGGCTCCGGCATAATGTTCGATGAGCACCCCAAGAAACCTCTCTAAGGATCCAAGCAGAGCTCGGTGGATCATGATGGGACGATGAAACTGATTGTCTTCCCCAACATAGACAAGGTTAAACCTCTCAGGCAAGTTGAAATCAACCTGCACGGTAGAACATTGCCAATCCCGACCAAGCATATCCCTGATCTTAAGGTCGATCTTTGGACCGTAAAAAACGCCCTCTCCAGGGTCTATCTCATAAGGTAAACCAAGGGCTTGCAGGGCAGACTGCAAGGAGCTCTCAGCAAGGTCCCAACGCCTCTCATCCCCTACATATTTTTGTGGTCTTGTGGAAAGATAGATCTTATACTCTTCAAACCCAAAGAGCTTAAGAAAATAGATTACCAGCTCAAGAACCTTGACCAGCTCTTCTTGGAGCTGGTCCTCTCGGCAAAAGATATGAGCATCATCTTGAGTAAAGCTTCGAACCCGCAGAAGACCATGCAAGACCCCGCTCCTTTCAAATCGATAGACCGTCCCAAGCTCACAGAACCTGAGTGGGAGCTCCCTGTAGGATCTCCTTTTTTGATTGTAAACATAGATATGAAAAGGACAGTTCATCGGCTTTAGCTGATAGGCTCGATTTTCAAGCTCCATCGGAGGGAACATGTTTTCACGATAGAAATCAAGATGCCCTGAGGTCTTCCAAAGGTCAAGAAGGGCAACATGATGGGTATAGAGGAGCTGATACCCTCGCTTTAAGTGCTCATCCTTCCAAAAGTCCTCAATAATCCTCCGAACTATTGCTCCTTTTGGAAGCCAGATGACTAAACCCGGACCAATGTCTTCCTCTATGGTAAAGAGCTCAAGCTCCTTCCCAAGCCTCCTATGGTCCCTCTTCTTTACTTCCTCTAAAAAGTTAAGATAGGCTGAAAGGTCCTCTTCCTTAAAGAAGGCTGTGCCATAGATACGCCATAGCATTGAATTTTTTTCGTCACCCTTCCAGTAAGCACCAGACACAGAAAGAAGTTTTATAGCTTTAATTTCTCCAGTTGAAAGCACATGCGGTCCACGGCAGAGGTCAACAAAATCCCCCTGCCTGTAAACATAAACCTTATCTTCTGGTATCTCTTCGATGAGCTCAAGTTTGAAATCTTCATTAAGGCTCTGAAAGAGGGCTTTTGCCTCTTCCTTTGAGAGCTCTTCCCGTTTTAGGGTTAAGTCTTTATTTATGATTTCCTTTACTTTTTCTTCGATCTTTGCTAAGTCTTCTTCAGTAAAAGGTCTCTCGTAGGCGATGTCATAATAGAAGCCTTCATCGATGGCCGGTCCAATGCCAAGCTTTGCCTTGGGGAAAAGTTCTTTTACCGCTTGAGCAAGAACATGAGAAGCGGTATGTCTTAAAACCAAAAGGGCTTCTTTATCCTTAGGATAAAGAGGCTTAAGAGAAAGGGAAGGTGAGCTGGAGTTGATGGGTGTGTGCCAATCTATGATCTCTCCCGATGGAGTAAGAAAGGCTACGGGTAAGCTCTTTTTTGGGTTTAACTCTTTGATTTTATCAAGGAGAAGAATAAGAGGGGAATCATCTAAAAGCTCAAACTCGCCTAAGCCTTCTATGGATATTTTCAAGGGGGCTATGTTTCTCCTATCCTTTTAAGGTTTTTAATTTGATGGTAGGCGCGGGCGGGATCGAACCGCCGACCTCTTGCGCGTCAAGCAAGCGCTCTCCCACTGAGCTACGCGCCTATGCTTAACTTTAAGCATAACCAAAAATTAAAACCTGTCAAGATGTTTTGAGGATCCCTCAGAACTACGGCAAAGTCGTATTCGATTAGGGTTATTATTAAACATATTGGCATGGGGCATTGGGAAAATGGGGTCTTCTCAATTCCAGAAAGGCTTACCTATGGCGAAATTAAGGCCTACTCTGACAGAGCTTGCCCTTCTTTCAGAGACGGACCTCGAGTTCTCCCTTCACAGGGATAAGGATAACACAGGGAGCCTATCTCGAAAAACTTGCCGTAGCCCTGGAAGCTTGACAGTGAAGATTGGAATGATATAATATAGCCTATAAAAACTTGCCGTAGCCATAAGGGACAACATCCTCGATGAGATAAGGGTAATGTTTTCAAAAAGCTGGCCTCAACATGAGGGAAAAGAATTTTTCGCAACCTTCAGTTGCGGTATAGCGGCCTTCCCCGATTTCAAGGATGCGGTTATCCTCTGCAGCGAAGCGGACAAAGCACTTTATGCAGCTTATTTCTGTCTTAAGCAAATTGTATGGGAGGCAAGATCAAAATAAGAGGCAAAAGGCAAAGAAGTAGCTTATTATAACATTGGCATAAGAATTGAATAACTTGACATTTTTTTTGATAAAATTAACCAAAAAACTCTATAAAGGTTATGCTTATGATTAAAAGGTTGAGTCTGAAGGTCAAATCTATTCTTTTGCTCGTAATTATATTGATTGGTTATGTTAGCCTATCTTTGGTGAATCTTTTTTACTTGAAAGAACAAATCCTTTTGGAAAAAAAGATAAAGCTAAAACATGTCACCGAGGTGGCTCATGGAATATTTGAGTATTACCATAAACTTCAAACAGAGGGCAAACTCTCAGAGCAAGAGGCAAAGGCAGCAGCCATAGCGCTAATCAAGTCAATCCGCTACGAAGGCATCGAGTATTTCTGGATTAACGACGACACATTGCCAATCCCAAAGATGGTTATGCATCCAACAGTGCCAGCCTTAGATGGAAAGCCGTTAGATGACGAGAAATTTTATCGCGCAAAGACAATGCAGTATGGAATAGATGGAGAAATCATAAAAACCGACGGCAAGAAAAATCTGTTTCAGGCAGCCGTTGAGGTAGTCAATAAATCTGGTGTGGGATATATCTTATATTATTGGCCTAAACCGCTTCTGGGCGGCGGCGTAACAAAAGAGTCGTATCCAAAGCTCTCCTTTGTGAAGAAATTTGAGCCGTGGCACTGGGTAATCGGCACCGGTGTGTATATTGATGATGTGGAGGCTGTCTTTAGAAAGGAGTTTATTAATAATATAATAATAAGTTTGGTCTTGCTTCTTATTATTTTTGCTGTATATTTTGGTGTATTATTAAGCATCATAAAACCTCTCAATAGAGTAATAGAACAAACCGAAAGGATAGCTAAGGGCGATCTTAAGGGATCAGTTGACTATGCTGGATCGGATGAATTGGGCAGACTTTCACAGAGTATAAACCATATGAGCCAAAGACTGAGAGAGACGATAGGTGATATGGTCAAAAGCTCTAATAATTTGGTCAAATCTGCTGAGGGTCTTAGAGAAAGGGCAGGTGATGAAGCAAAGAATTCTGAGCTTCTTGTAGAACAAGTTAGTCATGTAGCCACAACCGTAGAGGAGATGAGCCAGACAATCATAGACATAGCTAAAAATGCAGAAGTTGCAGCAGATACATCCGAAGATACAATGAAGGCAGCCTATGAAGGTAAAGACATAGCAGACGGCGCAGTAAACGCAATAAACAGCGTTTACACAACCACAAAAGAACTTGCCACAATGGTTGAAAAACTCAACAACAGGGTATTGGAGATAGGAGACATAGTAACAGTAATCAAAGGCATAGCAGACCAGACGAACCTGCTTGCATTGAATGCAGCAATCGAGGCCGCGAGGGCTGGGGAGCATGGAAGGGGCTTTGCAGTTGTGGCCGATGAGGTAAAGAACCTTGCAAGTCGGACAATAAAGGCAACAGAAGAAATATCAGAAAAGATAGCCGCAATCCAGTCAGAATCTACTCAGACAGCCAACTCTATGGCAAAGGCATTTACTGAAGTAACAAAGGCAACAGAGTATATAAGAAAAATAGGCGAGTCGTTGGAACACATAGTAGAGGCTGTTCAAAGGGTCAAAGACAAGATAGTCCAGATAGCCAGAGCGATGGATGAGCAGTCAAGAGCAGCAGAAGATGTGACAAAAAATATTGAGAAGATGAGAACTATATCAAAGAATATGGAGAAAGTGGCTTCTGAGGTAATGAACGAGGCAAATAGAGTCTATGAAATATCTGAAAGGCTTCAAAGGAATGCTTCAGGATTCAGGATTTAACTTTGCGTAATTTTGACTTAAAATTCAAACCACTTTAGGAGGTGGAACATGGCTTGCAAGGTTACTGACCAAGACTTTGAAAAGGAGGTGCTTCAATCACCCGTACCGGTGCTCGTTGATTTCTGGGCAGCCTGGTGCGGTCCCTGTAGGGCAATTGCCCCTATCATCGATGAGCTTGCGGAGGAGCTTTCTGGAAAAGTAAAGGTCTGCAAGATGAACGTTGACGAAAACCCCATAACACCAGCTAAATATGGAATTAGAGCCATCCCTACCTTAATCGTCTTTAAAGATGGACAACCCGTTGAGACGATAGTTGGTGCCGTCTCAAAAGCAACCATTTTGAACGCTTTAAACAAGGTTATGTAGCACTATTATAAATGACAGAAAAGGTCTATGACCTCATAGTGGTAGGCGGTGGTCCTGCCGGGCTTACCGCCTATCTTTATGCCAAGCGAGCCCTCCTCGATGTTTGCTTAGTTGAAAAGGGACCCATAGGTGGTCAAGTCCTTCTTACCGATTGGATTGAGAACTACCCAGGCTTTCCTGAGGGTGTATCTGGTTTTGACCTGATTGAGCTTTTTAAAAAACAGGTGGAAAAGCTTGGGCTTGAGGTCAAGTATGACGAGGCTATCGACCTAACCGTTGATGGGAACCTTAAGATTGTTCATTTAGCAACCGGGGAAAAACTAAAGGCTTATTCCTTAATTCTTGCCCTTGGAGCCGCGCCAAAAAGGCTTGGAATCCTGGGTGAGGATGCTCTTATTGGGAAAGGTGTTTCCTACTGTGCCGTATGTGATGGTCCCTTCTTTAGGGATGAAATTGTAGCTGTGGTAGGTGGGGGTGATACCGCCCTTCAAGAGTCCCTCTATTTAACCAGGTTTGTGAAAAAGGTTTATCTTATCCACCGGCGGGATGCCTTTAGAGCCATTCCCATTTTGCAGAAGAGGGTTAGGGAAAACCCTAAGATTGAGCTAATTCTCAACTCCGTAGTCAGGGAAATCCATGGAAAAGAAAAGGTTGAAGAGATTTTAGTTGAGAACCTACAAACTGGGGAAAGTTTTAAGCTTAAGGTGTCTGGGGTGTTTATCTTCATAGGTCTTAAACCTCAGACGGAATGGCTTAAAGGAAAGCTTGACCTTGATGAAAATGGCTTTATTCTTACAGATAAAAACATGGAAACGAGCCTGCCTGGAGTTTTTGCTTGCGGAGATTGCGTGTCTAAAAAGTTTCGCCAAATCGTCATAGCCTGCGGTGAAGGATCTGTGGCTAGCCTTTCAGCCGAAGAATACATTCAAAGGTTTAAAAATGCTTAAGGTCCTTTCCGTATTTTTACTTTCTATGCTTCTTCTCAGCTGCGCAAAAGTCTCTGAACCCTTTAAGTTCTTGAAGAGGGAGATTAGCCCAGCTGAAAAAGAGAAGCCTTTGCCCGAGCTTTTTGCCAAGGCTGATAGGAACTTTCAAAAGGGCAATTACGACCTTGCCTACCAAGCGTATGAGGAGATTAAGAACAAATATCCTGGGACCCCTGAGGCAGTCCTTGCTGAGCTCAGGCTCGCAGACATTAAGTTTTGGTCTGGCGAGCACCTTGAAGCCATATCTCTATACGAGGAGTTTGAAAAGTTCTATCCAACAAACGAGGCTATTCCATATGTGGTCTTTCAGATAGGAACCTGTTATTATAAGCTCAGACAAAGCATCGACAGAGACCCTATCTTTGCCAAAAAGGCGATAAGCCACTATGAGAGGCTCTTGCAGAACTATCCCAACAGTCCCTATACCTTAGAAGCAAAAAAGCGTATCCAGGAATTAAGGGAGCTCCTTGCTCAGCACGAGCTCTATGTGGCTAAATTTTACTATAAGATAAAGTATTACCGCGGAGCCTACAATCGCCTTCTCTACCTGATAGAAAATTATCCTGATACTCAGGCAGGTTCCCTGGCTAAGTCTTTAGTAGACCTTTACTATCCTTTAGCTCTAAAGGAAACGGAGGAACTGAGAGAGGGAAAGAAAAGAGACTTTTTTGGCTCACATGTGCCTTAAAAAAACCTAAGTTATATCCTTCATCTCGTTGCTTAACTCTTGAAAATTTATTTCGATCTCTCTTTTTTGAGGTTTTTCTACCTCAGTTAGTCCTTTTGCTGGTTCTTCATAAGTAGGGGTTTTTTGGAAATCTTCAATAAAGATAAAGGGTTCCTTGGCAGGTTGAGGAAAGTAGCCGAGCTTTTCAAGCTCTGCCCCAACATCCGCTCCGCATCTTGGGCAGGTTCTTAGCTCCTCTGAAAAGATGTAGCTACAACTGGGACACCTCATGTCTTCCCTCCTCGTTGGTTTCAAATGCTTCTCTTCCGCAGCATTTCTTATACTTCTTTCCGCTTCCGCAGGGACAGGGGTCGTTTCTTCCTACCTTTTCCGTCTTGATGGGTTGATTCTTCTTTTCTTCCTCGGCGAACACATCCTTTTTGGCAAACTCAAGTCTGCTTTCGTCTATCTCGCCCTCCTCTAAGACCATCTCTTGAACCTTTTCAGCCTCTTCTCTTAGCTCAATCCTGAATAAATAAGAAAGCGTGGTTTCCCTGATCCTTTTCATAAGAGAGACGAAGAGATGATAGGCTTCTTTTTTGTACTCCTGAAGGGGGTTCTTCTGTCCGTAGCCTCTGAGACCGACGCTTTCCTTTACATGGTCAAGCATGAGAAGATGTTCTTTCCAAAGGTTGTCGATGGTAGTAAGAAGGAAGTAGTTTTCCAAATTCCTCATTAGGTCAGAGCCGATTTTTTTTTCTCTCTCTTCGTACTTCTGTTTAGTGAAGTCTTGAAGGTAAGTAAGGACCTCGGACTTTGTGGTTAAATTCTCAGGAAGCTTCAAGGGAGTAGCAAAGACCTCTTGATATCTCTTTACCAGGGCTTCGACCTCTTCTGGCTGGAGGTTCCTCTCGCTTAAGATCGTTTCCTCGACAAGTTCTTCACAGGTTTCGTCTATCAGAGAAAGTATCCAATCTTTGATGGATTCGCTCTTTAGGATCTCCTTTCTCTGAGAATAAATAACTTCTCTTTGCATGTTCATCACATCATCATACTCAAGGAGGTGCTTTCTAATGTCAAAGTGGTAGGCTTCCACCTTCTTTTGGGCTTGCTCAATAGCCTTAGAGAGCCAAGGATGTTCCAGGGGTTCGCCCTCTGGAAGACCAAGCTTATCGATGAAAGCTTTTATCTTGTCTGAGCCGAAGAGACGAAGTAGGTCATCCTCAAGGGAGAGGAAAAACCTTGAGGCTCCTGGGTCACCTTGCCTTCCTGACCTACCTCTTAGCTGGTTATCAACCCTTCTTGATTCATGTCTTTCCGTGCCGATGATGTAAAGCCCACCAAGAGCCCGCACCTTCTCGGCATCCTTTTGACATTCAAGAACCTTCTCATAGAGGACTTGAGCCCATCGTTCTGGATACTTCGTAGTTGGGTCCTTCCCTTCTTTGGCCATGTTTAGGGCCTCATACCAATCCCTCTCAGGGATTTGGCTCACATCATATCCCTCGTTTTCAAGCTGCATCTTGGCTAAGCCCTCCGGGTTTCCACCAAGGAGTATATCTACACCCCTTCCAGCCATGTTTGTGGCAATGGTTACCGCATGGGAACGCCCAGCTTGAGCGATTATCTGAGCTTCCTTCTCATGATGCTTAGCGTTAAGCACCTGATGGGGTATCTTTTTCTTTTTGAGCATCCTTGAGAGGATCTCGCTTTTCTCAATCGAGGTTGTCCCAACAAGGACTGGTCTTCCCTTACGATAATTTTCTTCTATCTCTTGAACAACCCTTTCAAACTTTTCCTTCATCGTGCGGAAGACAAGGTCCGGTAAGTCCTCCCTTATCATGGGTTTATGTGTAGGGATTACCACGACATCAAGGTTGTAGATCTCCTTAAACTCAGCCGCTTCAGTTTCTGCCGTTCCTGTCATTCCGGCAAGCTTTTCATACATCCGGAAGTAATTTTGAATGGTGATCATAGCCAAGGTCTGGTTTTCAGCTTCGATGCGGAGGCGCTCCTTGGCTTCTATCGCCTGATGAAGACCATCGCTCCAGCGCCTTCCGGGCATAAGCCTTCCTGTAAACTCATCAACGATGATAACTTTCCCATCCTTCACCACATAGTCCACATCTCGCTTGAAAAGATGATGAGCCCTCAGGGCTTGATTAATATGATGAACAAGCCTCACATACCGAGGATGATAAAGGTTCTTTATCCCAAGAAGCCTTTCACACTCCGCAATGCCCTCCTCCGTTAGATGAGCAGACTTAGACTTCTCATCCACCGTAAAATGGATATCCTTCTTAAGCTTCCTGACGATTTCATCCACATAGTAGTAGAGGTCTGTGCTTTCTTCAGAAGGTCCTGATATGATAAGCGGTGTCCTTGCCTCATCGATAAGGATGGAGTCTACCTCGTCGATGATGGCATAGTAATGTCCACGCTGAACCATGTCCTCAAGGGAATACTTCATGTTGTCCCGAAGATAGTCAAACCCAAACTCTGAGTTTGTGCCGTAGGTAATGTCGCAAAGATAAGCCTTCTTCCTCTCCTCATTGTCCATTCCAGAGGTGATGTAGCCTACAGTCAAGCCTAAAAATCGATAGATAGGTCCCATCCACTCGGCGTCCCTTTTAGCAAGGTAGTCGTTAACGGTTACAATGTGGACGCCCTTTTTGGTTAAGGCATTGAGATAGGCTGGGAGGGTAGCAACTAAGGTTTTCCCTTCACCTGTTTTCATCTCGGCGATCTTTCCTTGATGAAGGACGATTCCGCCCATTAGCTGAACATCAAAGTGGCGCATCCCAAGAATTCGCCTTGCCGTCTCCCGAACAACGGCAAAGGCTTCAGGCAAAAGAGAATCTAAGCTCTCCCCCTTTTCCAACCTCTCCTTAAATTCTACCGTCTTTCTCTGAAGCTCAACATCACTAAGCTTTTGCATAGAAGGCTCTAAAGCGTTTATCCTTTCCACGATGGGTTTTAGCCTCTTTAGCTCCCTTTCGTTCTTTGTCCCAACTACCTTCTGTAAAATTTTGGTTAACATTTAGCTTTTACCCCCCTTTCCTTAATAGAAACCCCTTAAAATTTAATTCCTTTTTAGCTTTTTTGAAGTCTTTTGATAAACCGTTCCTTTTCGCTAAAAATGCACCCGCAGTATTTTTGTCGATAGATGCCAGCCTCAACGGCTAACTTTTTCCCTTCTAAGTAGTAGGGACGAAAATCTTGATAATAAAAAGATAGCCCCTCCTTTTTAGCCACCTCCTCCCCGATATCTCTAATCAGCTCATGGAACTGAAAGGGGCTGAAAAGAAGGGTAGTAGAAAAAGCAGAAAATCCAAGCTCCTTTGCTTTTTTTGCTGTTTTCGAAAGCCTAAGGTAATAGCAAACTTCGCATCTTTTTGGACGGTGAGGTTCAAAAATCACCTTAGTAAGAAAGTTCTCAAGGTCATAGGCATCGTCAAAGATGACCTCAAAATCTAAAAGACCTGCTACTTGGGTTAAGGCTTCTCGTCTTGCAAGATACTCCTGAAGGGGATGGATGTTTGGATTGTAATAATAGCCTTTAAATTCTACGCCATAAACTTTAAGGTGTTTGTCTGGGATAAAGCTACAGGGACCACAGCAGATGTGAATAAGAAGCATAATGTTAAGCCGAAAGCTTTAGCCCTATCTCAGCAAGCCTTTTACCAAATGATCGAAGGATTGCCCTTTCTTCTGGGTCAATCTCTCGCTGGTTGTCAGGACCGGCTACATGAGAGGGACCGTATGGACTTCCGCCACCTTTAGTAAAAAGGAGTTCCTTTACCGAGTAGGAGACGCCAACAAAGATCATTCCTAAATGCAGAATAGCCGGTAAAAGGGAAAATATGGTCATTTCTTGCCCGCCATGAAGGGTGGAGGTAGAAACGAAGATACCAGCTGGCTTTCCTTCTAACGTCCCCTCTTGCCATAGCGGGCTTAACCTATCGATTTGGTTCTTTAGCTGAGCTGAGACTACACCAAACCTTGTCGGCGTACCAAAGGCTATAGCTATAGCTTCACGGAAATCATCAAGCGTAACCAACGGGACATCTTTCTGCAGATCTTTACCTCTTTTCATGTCCTCTCGAGAATCGATTATTTCCTGAGGGATAAGCTCAGGAACAGTTCGAATAACGGGCTCACAGCCTGCCTCTTTTACCCCTTCCGCCAATTCAAGAGCCATTTTGTAAGTGTTTCCATAGAGGCTATAATAGACTATTAGAACCTTCCTCATATTTTTTCTCCTTTCCTTTTCATTTATATAATAATTAATTTTAATCTTAAAGTAAACTCATTTATTTTCAAGCTAAAGATTCTCTTTCAACGGACCCCTCCTACCCAGACCTTTTGGCCCCATAATTCAAGGATTTAAAACACCCTCTTGACTTTTTAAAACCCCCTTTTATGATTAGTGGAATAAAGTGGAAAAAAGTGGAAGATAATGTTTAGAGGAAAGTTTATCCACAGCGTAGACGATAAGGGAAGGATAAGTTTGCCTTCCCGATTCCGCGAGGTGTTAAGAATAAGGTATGGCTCGGAAACCCTTATCATCACAAACTTGCCCGAGTGTTTAGTAGCCTATCCTTTTGAAGAGTGGAAAAAGCTTGAAGAGAGGCTTTTAAGCATTCCCTGGAGCATGAGGGAAGGAAGGGAGTTTCTACGCTACTTTTTGGGCTCGGCTGACGAGTGCCAACCTGATAAGCAGGGAAGACTGCTCCTGCCTCAGGCTTTGCGCGAGGAATACAACCTTGACCAAGAGGTATGCCTGCTTGGGATGCTAAACTACTTTGAGATTTGGCATCCAGAAAGGCTAAGGGAAAGGTTTAAGGATATTAAGGAAAACTTTTATCAGATCCTCGAGACGGTAAACCCCTACTTTGCAGACGGAAAAGCAGGCTTATCATGAGCCAGTTTTGCTTAAAGAAGTTTTAGAGGGGCTTGATGTTAAAGAGGGTGGTGTCTATGTTGACGGGACGGTTGGTCTTGCAGGGCATAGTCTTGCCATTCTTGACAGGTCTTCTCCTACCGGGTTTCTTTACGGTTTTGAATGGAACGAAGAAACTTATGACATCGCCCTTGAGAGGCTAAAACCCTATGAAGGCAGGTTTAAGCTTTATAAAGAGAACTTTGCCAAAATCCCTGAAATTTTAACCCAAGAGGGTGTTTTAGCTGATGGTGTGCTTCTTGACCTTGGTGTTTCATCCTTTTTGCTTGAGGGCGTGGGACGAGGCTTTAGTTTCAAAAGAGATGAGCCCCTTGATATGAGGATGAGCAAAACCTTAGGAATAACCGCTTCAGAGGTGTTGAATAGGCTTAGTTTGCCTGAGTTAGGCAAGGTTTTTGAAGAGGGAGAGGTGCCAAAGGCTATTCCCTTTGCCAAGTTTATCTGCGAACAGAGGAAGCGTGCCCCCTTCACGAGGACTGTAGATTTAGTCCAAGCGGTTAAAGCCTTCTACAAGGGGAGGCGTGATTTAAACGACCTTTTAGCCGTCGTTTTCCAAAGCCTTAGGATAAGAGTTAATCAGGAGCTTGAAAACTTAGAAATAGCTTTGAAAGGAATCCCATCTATCTTGAAGAAAGGGGGAAGGTTTGCGGTTATCTCTTTTCATTCTCTTGAAGACCGTTTGGTCAAACTTTCCTTCAGGAGTGACTCAAGGCTTAAGGCTTTGACAAAGAAGCCTATTACTCCAAGTCCCGAGGAGCTAAGGCGCAACCCTCGGGCTCGGAGCGCAAAATTCCGTATAGCAGAGAGGTTATAGCCATGGCCGGAAAGGTATACACAGTAAAACCCGGTGGCTCTTTTATGAAAGAAGCTTCGCGCCCCTCTCGAGGCGGTGGAGAGATGCTTAAACCAACCGTCTCAAAACCGAAAGCCCGCTTAGAAGAAAGGGGGGAAGAAAGCTTACGAGAGGTTCTGATTGATTATATAGAAAAGGGCGCGCTCCTTCTTTCAACCGTTCTCTTTCTGGTTGTATCCGTCTTCTTTGCCCATAAACTCTATCAATACTTCATGGTAAGGGTAGAAAAGAATAGGCTTTCTCAAGAGAACGTTTATCTAACTTCAGAACTAACAAGGTTAACCTCTAAGGAGGTGCTTGAAGAAAAGGCTAAAAGGCTTGGGCTTAGACCACCAAGAGAAAAGGATATCATAAGGGTGCCTTGATGAAAAAGGGAAGAAGGCTATTCCCTTGGGTGGGCATTTTTTGCTGTTTTATTTTTATAATCTTATACATAACAACGGTAAAGAGTAGCCCCATTGAGAGAATACTAACTAAAAGAGGCTACGTCCTTGACCGCGAAGGGAACCCCTTAGTTATCTCCCGAGACCATTACCGAGCCTATCTCCTTATTAAAGGAAAGGCGATGATAGGGGATGACCTTTCCCCTGTGGTACGAAAGTATCTTGCCCAAGGGGTAAACCTACCTGAGAAGGGAGTTTTCCTTCTTTCCGATTCCTTAACCCAAGAGGAAGCAGAACTTTTAAAACGGGAAGATAATGTCTTCGTGGAATGGAGCCTTGAAAGAAAGGTTATCTATCCAGGTTTAGAAGCTTTGGTTGGGCGAGTTAGAAATCAAGATGGGGTAGCTGGCTTGGAAAAGGCTTTTGATGATAGCCTAAAGCAAGGGAATAGCCTTCAGGTCTCCCTTTCGCTTGATACAATAAAAAGAATATCAAACTTAGGGAAAAAGACAAAGGATTTAGAAGAAATCCTTGTTGCTAAGAGAAACGGAGAGTTGCTCGCTTTCTATTCCCTTTCTACCACTCCCTTTTTTGAGAAACCTTTTCTTCTTCCACCCAACCTTCTTCCTTCTTATGAATTTTCAACACTTGAATGGGAATTTGGAAAGCAAGAAGTTAAAAAGGATGGAGAGTATCTTAGAATAACACCTCTTCATTTGGTGCAGGCTGAGCTAAGAAGGATAAACGGAGAGAACACAAGGTTGACGGTTTTGCCAAGGTTTGGGGCTGAAGAGGCAACCATAAAATCTTCAGGTTCTTCCTCTCAAGAAGCAAAGGAAGAAATCTTAGTCCTTCCCTCGCAAGAAAAATCTATCCATCTCCTATCTGGAAAGGAGAGGGTTATCTTGGTTGTTAGAAACGGGGTTGAGCCCCGTAAGCTTTTACCCCTCTTTAAGGATAGCGGGCTCTTGAGATGAAACGGCTAAAGGACCTTTTGTCAAGAGATGAGGTTTTGGAAGAGTATATGGTAAACTGGAATGAGGAGATAACAGGAATTTCTGACCATTCGCAAAGCGTTAAAGAGGGATATATCTTCGTTGCAAGGCGGGGCACAAGTCTAAACGGAAAAGAATTCATACCTGAAGCCATCAAAAGAGGAGCCAAACTTATCATTCAGGAAGATGGCCTTGACTTAGACCTTTATGCCCCTCAGATTAGGCTTAAAGATCTTAAGGAAACCTTAGGAAAGCTCCTTTCCCGCTTTTATGACCATCCTCAAAACTCGATCACTCTGGTTGGGATAACGGGCACAAATGGAAAGACTTCATCTACCTTTTTTATCAAAGCCTTAAGCTCTGCCCTTGGAGTAAAAAGCGGCTACATTGGGAGCATTTATTACGATGTTGGGGAGGTTTTGCCCTCACGAGAGACAACGCCCTCAAGCTTTGTGCTTTTTCCTCTTTTAAAAGAAGCAAAAGACTTCGGGGTAAAGCTTCTTGCCCTTGAGGTTTCTTCCCATGCTTTGGACCAAGATAGGATCTTTGGGCTAAACTTCTCAGCCTGCGGATGGACCAACCTTTCAAGGGACCACCTTGACTACCACGGAGACATGGAATCCTATTTTCAGGCAAAGAAAAAGCTCTTCACAAAGTATCTTAAGGAGGATGGGGTAGCTATAATCTCCTTTGAGACAGAATACGGAAGAAGGCTCTTTAAGGAGCTAAAGACTTCTCGACCAGTCTTGCGGTTTATCTCTGTAAACGATGACTTTTTTCGAGTAGCCTTGATCCGAAGAACGCCCTTCCTTGAGTTAGCGATGGAAATAGCTGGAAAGACTTATAATGTGAAGACAAGGCTTATCGGCGATTTTCAAGCTAAAAATCTTGGGGTTGCCTTAGGGGTCCTCTATGCCCTTGGTTTTCCTTTGGATGACCTTGTGAAAGCTTTACCCACCCTTACCAATCCACCGGGTAGGCTTGAGCTTGTTGGTGAGAAAAATGGAGCCTATGTGTTTGTTGACTATGCTCATACGCCTGAGGCCTTAAGGTCTGCTTTAGAGAGCTTAGCTCCCCTTCAAAGGAATAGGCTAATCGTTCTTTTTGGTTGTGGCGGAGATCGGGATGCCGGAAAAAGACCACTTATGGGCAAGGTTGCTGAAGAACTTTCTGACCTTATCATCCTAACCTCAGACAACCCAAGGTTTGAAGACCCAAAGATGATTATCGAAGACATAAAAAAAGGACTAACGGGGATAAAGCCCTGTTATGTGTGGGTCGATAGGGAGGAGGCTATCAAGTCTGCCCTTGAAATGCTAAGGGCTGGGGATGTGCTCCTTATAGCAGGAAAGGGGCATGAGGATTACCAAGAGGTGCAGGGGAAAAGAATCTCCTTTTCTGACCGAGAAATAGTAAAGATGCTTTTATCGGAGATTAAAAGCTAAGAGGGGAAAATGATCGCGAGGAGGGTTCTATCTACTGAGGATGTAGTTCGGGCAACGAAAGGGATTCTTTTAAACGGGGACATGGGCCTTACTTTTTCCGGGGTAACGACTGATTCAAGGGAGGTTGAGCCGGGCTTTCTTTTCTTTGCGTTAAAAGGGAAAAGTTTTGACGGGCACGAGTTCATAAAAGAAGCCATAGCAAGCGGAGTAAAGGGAGCAGTTGTTGAGCGCATGCCTGATTACCTAAGATGGGACGACCTACCGAGGGATGTCTCAATCATCCTGGTTAAGGATACCCTTTATGCCCTGGGTGAGCTTGCAAGGTATGTTCGTAGCCTTGATAGCTATAAAATAATCGCCATAACAGGCTCCTGCGGAAAAACGACAACCAAAGAGATGACCTATCAGATCCTTTCTAAATTTTACAAATGTGGAAAGAACGAGGCAAACTTCAACAACCTAATTGGTGTTCCTATGACCATTCTTGCCCAGGATAAGGATAAGGATTGGGTAATCCTTGAGATAGCAACGAACTCGCCCGGTGAAATAGCAAGGCTTACAGAAATTACCAACCCAGACCTTGGAGCTATTACCTGTGTTTATGCCGCCCATCTTGAGGGATTAAAAAGCCTTGAAGGAATCTTGGAAGAGAAAACCTCCCTTTTTGCTAAGATGAGAGAAGACGGCAAGATCGTCTATTTTTACGACCAGGAAAACCTTCGCGAAAGAGCTAAAAATTCCCCGCAAACTAAGATTAGCTTTGGTTTTGAAAAGGGGGCAGACCTTTGGATAGAGAATTTTGAAGAAGCTAAAGAGGGAACAAAGATAAGTTTGGTTTGGTCTGAGAAAAAAAGGGAAATCTTTGCTAAGCTTAAAGGTAGGCATCAGGTCTTAAACCTTTCTGCAAGCATAGCCATTGCCCTTGGGACAGGCTTAGAGTTTGAAGAGGTCTGCGAGAAACTACCAGAGATAGAGGAGTTCTACAGTAGGCTCAAAGTCATAAAGACTGAAAATTTGGTCGTCCTTGATGATACCTACAACGCAAACTTAGGTTCTGTGGCTGTAGCCCTGGAGTATCTTGAAAATTTCCCAAAAGGGGATTTTAAAAAGGTAGCCATACTTGGCGATATGAAGGAACTTGGGGAGTTTGCTAAGTCAGCCCATCAAAGTATCGGTGAGCTTGCAGGGAAAGTTGTGGATTTTGCTATTTTTGTGGGTGAGCATGCCCAAGACTATAGAGCTGGCTTTGGGAATGGCGATTGCTTGACCTTTGAGACTACTGAGGCCTTGATAGAAGCTTTAAAGCAAGGGAAGATTAACCTTTCTCGGTGTGTGGTTTTAGTTAAGGGGTCGAGGGCTATGGGAATGGAAAGGTTCGTTTTGGCTTTGCTTGAGGGAGTAAGATAGGGCATGTTTTACCATCTTCTTTATCCGCTTTCTGAATGGATAAGCGTGTTTAATGTTTTTAAATACATCACCTTTCGGATGATCTATGGTTCCATCTTTGCCTTTTTGCTTGTCTATTTTCTTATGCCAAGGTTTATAAGGTTTATGAGGGAAAAGCAGTTTGGTCAAGTTGTGAGGGAGGAGGGTCCTTCGCATCATATGGTTAAGACCGGGACCCCGACGATGGGAGGAGTTGTAATCATCCTTTCTGTGGTCATTTCTTCTCTCCTTTGGTGCAACCTTACCAATCCTTTTGTCTGGCTTGCCCTTTTTGTGCTCCTCTTCTTTGGGCTTGTGGGATTTGTAGATGATTACCTAAAGGTAAAGCGTGGAAAAAACCTTGGTTTTACGGGAAAACAAAAGCTCCTGCTTCAGGCTCTTGGTGTTTTGACCTTCTATCTCCTCCTTTTTGAAGCCTTGGAGTTTAGCACAACTCTTAACCTACCCTTCTTTAAAAAGGTTGTCGTGGACCTTGGGATTTTTTACCTTGTCTTTTCGCTCCTTGTTATGCTTGGAAGCTCTAACGCGGTAAATCTAACGGATGGTCTTGATGGGCTTGCTATTGTGCCCTTCTGCGTTGTGGCCGGGGTATATCTTGTCTTTGCCTATGTATCTGGGCATGTTAAGTTTTCCCAGTATTTATTCTTACCCTACATCCCCTACGCCGGAGAGTTAGCCATAGTTTGTGCCATCCTCGGCGGGGCTGGGCTTGGTTTCTTGTGGTATAACTCCCATCCAGCAGAAGTTTTTATGGGGGATGTTGGGGCTTTAGGGCTTGGAGGGGTGATGGGAGCTATAGCCATCATGGTGAAGCAGGAGTTTATGCTGCTTCTCGCTGGAGCTATTTTTGTTGCTGAAGCCCTATCAGTAATCCTTCAGGTAGGATACTTTAAGCTTACAGGCGGAAAAAGAATATTTAAGATGGCGCCCCTTCATCATCATTTTGAACTACTTGGCTGGAATGAAAATAAAGTGGTGGTTAGATTTTGGATAATTTCTGTGATTTTTGGGCTTTTAGCCCTTAGCACCTTGAAGATAAGGTAAGGAAGAGCCATGGATGTTAGAGGGAAAAAAGTAGTGGTAGCAGGCTTTGGCAAGAGCGGGCAATCCGCGGTTAGGCTCCTTTTGGTGAAAGGGGCAAATGTAGTGGTAAGCGAGTCCAAACCAAAGGAGGAGCTTCCACCCTCTATGGTTTCTTCCTTTGAGGTTCAAGGGGTAGTTTTTGAGGCTGGAGCCCACCGGGAAGAAACTCTCAGAAAAGCTGACCTTGTGGTTGTAAGCCCAGGTGTTCCGCAAGAAGTCTATCTTCCTGCTTTGCGGGCGGGGGTTCCTGTTATCTCTGAGCTTGAATTAGCCTGGTCCTATCTTTCAGAGGATGAAAAAAAGAGAACTGTGGCCATAACGGGAACAAACGGAAAGACTACAACCACAGCCATGGTCTCAGACCTCTTTAAGTTTGCCGGAGAAAAGGTGTTTACCGGTGGAAATTACGGGATACCTCTTTCGGACTATGTGCTCTCTAATGTTAAGGTTGATAGGATTGTGCTTGAAGTGTCAAGCTTTCAGCTTGAAAGGATAGAAACCTTTGCCCCAAAGGTTGGCGTCCTTCTAAACATAACCCCAGACCATCTTGAAAGGTATCAAGACCTAAAGGAGTATGCCTACTACAAATACAGGCTCTTTGAAAATCAAACTCCGGAGGACTTTGCCATCTTAGCAAAAGCATTGCCCTACTTTGAAGATTTTAAAGGGATGGTTAAAGGGGAAAAGCTTTTCTTTGGGGAAAAGAAAGAGGAGGGGGTCTCCGCCTACTTAAAGAACGGGTATGCCATCTTAAAACCCTTTGGGGAAGAGGAAGTTTATACCCTTCACAAGTTTAAGCTTCTTGGGGTGCATAACCGTTTGAACCTTCTTTCAGCCCTTCTTGTGGGGAGGGTTTTTGGGGTTAGCAAAGAGGTAGGCCAAAGGCTTATAGACAACTTTATCGGCTTTCCTCATCGGATTGAGTTTGTGGGGACCTTTGGAGGGGTCCATTTTATTAACGATTCCAAGGCTACAAACGTTGACGCAACTCTTCAGGCTTTAAGGGGCTTGCCTTCTCCCATTATTTTAATCCTTGGTGGGAAGCATAAGGGTGGGGCCTACGCGCCGCTTATCCCTCTAATCAAAGAAAAGGTAAGAGTTCTTATCCTTATGGGAGAGGCAAGATGGATTATAGCTGATGAGCTTGCAAATCTTGTTGAAACCTATGTGATGGAAGACCTTCCTTCTGCTTTAGCCGTAGCCTTTAAGACAGCAAAGCCAGGGGATACGGTCCTTCTTTCTCCAGCCTGCTCAAGCTTTGATCAGTTTAAGGATTATGCAGAAAGGGGCGAGGTTTTTAGACAGCTTGTCTTAGAGTATGCCCCAAAGTATCTTGGAAAAAAGGGTGAGGGAGTGGTGTATCATTGAGATGGATGGTCGTTGCCGGAGGAACTGGGGGGCACATTATGCCTGGGCTTGCCTTAGCTGAAGCCCTTCTTGAAAAGGGAAGGGAGGTTGTTTTTGTAGCCGGCTCTCGCCCTATAGAGAAGAGGATCCTTAAAGATAAACCCTTTCCGGTTTATCATCTTGAGGTTGAAGGCTTTGTTGGAAGGTCTTGGCCAAGAAAAATAATTGCCCTTTTTAAGCTTGGTCTTGCCTTTTTACGGTCTTTAAAGCTTGTTAAACACTTTAACCCTCAGAATATCTTTGCCGAAGGGGGCTATGTTTCTATACCCGTCGTTTTAGCGGGGAAGCTACTTGGAAAAAGGCTTGGGCTACATGAGCAGAACGCTATCCCAGGCGTGGCAAACAAGCTCCTTTCCCGGTTCGTTGACCGGGTGTTCATCTCTTTTCCAGAGAGCAGAGATTATTTCCCGAATGATAAGGTAGTTTTTAGCGGGAATTTTGTCCGAAGGTCTCTTTTTAAGAAAAAGGAGGCTGAGAAAGAAGGTGTTTGCCTTCTCATCCTGGGGGGTAGCCTCGGGGCAAGGTTTATAAACGAGCTTTCTTTAGACCTCTTGCCAAAGCTCCTTGAGGAGTTTCCAAATCTGAGGGTTATCTGGCAGACTGGGCTTGATGATTATGAAAGGGTAAAGAAAAAATTTAATGAAGGAGGCTTTGGTGGAAGAGTTAAGATTTTGCCTTTTATCGATGATATGGGTTCTGTTTACAGCGAGGCAGACTTTGTGCTAAGCCGAGCTGGGGCAAGCACCATCGCTGAACTTTGTGCCCTTGAGATACCTGCCCTTTTTATCCCCTTTCCTTATGCTACGCACAACCATCAAGAGAAAAACGCAAAGGCGTTGGTGGAAGCTGGCTGCGCCTTTATGCTAAGGCAAAGCGAAGCAACCCCCGAAAGAGCCTTAAGCCTTTTGAGGTCTGCCCTTTATCAAAAGGAACTTAGGTTTAAAATGGGAAGAAACATGAAGAAATTTTTTGACCCTCAAGGCATAGAACGGGCAATTGCTGAGATGGAAGCTTTGGTTGAAGGGAGATAAGGCATGCTTGAGAAGAAGCGAAAAATCCATTTTGTGGGCTTAGGTGGGGTTGGGATGAGCGGTTTAGCCCTCATCCTGCATAAGATGGGGCATGAGGTTTCCGGATGCGACCTCTCAGACAGCAAATACTTGGAAAAGGTCCGCGGAGCTGGAATGCCCGTTTTTCTTGGGCATCATCCCTCTCATCTTGAGGGGGTTGATATAGTGGTTTATTCTTCAGCTGTTTCTCTTGACCATCCCGAGCTTAAGCAAGCTCGAGAGCTTGGGGTATGGGTTATACCAAGGGCTAAGATGCTTGCTGAAGTGATGAGCGTTCATCCAAAGAGCATCGTTGTTGCTGGCTCTCACGGAAAGACTACTACAACCTCCATGCTCGCTGAGCTTCTTTGCAAGCTTGGGCTAAAACCAACCGTAGTTGTGGGGGGTATCGTTAACAACCTGCAAAGCCATTCCTTACTTGGGGAAGGAACCTACCTTGTAGCCGAGGCTGATGAAAGCGATGGCTCTTTTCTCTACTACAATCCTTACCTTACTATCATCACGAACATCGACCGCGAACACCTTGATTTTTACGCCGACTGGACCGCTATAAAGAAGGCTTTCCAAAGCTTTATCTTGAGGACAAGCCCTGAGGGTAGGGTTATCCTTTGCGGAGATGACCCTGGTATTAGGGAAACGGTTGCTGAGCTTTCTTTACCTTTTATCTTCTACGGTTTAGGCGAGGAGAACGAAGTTAGAGGAAAAGTATTAAGCGATACCGCTTATCCAGAGGTTGCTGTATACCATAGTGAAGAATTTCTTGGGGTTCTTAAGCTTCAAGTCCCAGGGCTTCACAATGTTCAGAATGCCTTGGGTGTCATCGCCTGTGCCTTAGTTTTAGGCTTACTCATCCCGGAGGTTTTATCTGTCCTTTCTCAGTTTAGGGGAGTAAAGAGGAGGCTTGAGCTGAAGGGTATAGCCCAAGGTGCCCTAATCTATGATGACTATGCTCACCATCCAAGGGAGATAGAGGTTAGCTTAAAAGCCTTAAAGAAAAAACATCCGGATAAGCGCCTAATTCTTCTCTTTCAGCCCCATAGATACACCAGAACTAAAGCCCTTTGGGAAGACTTTCTTTTGGTGTTAAAGGAGCCTGATATTCTTATCCTTACGGATATCTATCCGGCAAGCGAGAAGCCAATACCAGGAGTTTCTGGGGAGGTTTTCTATCAAGCGGTAAAAGAAATTCGCAAAGAAAAGCCAACCTTTTATGTTGAAAAAAGCAAGGCTTTAGAGGTGGTTAAAGCGCTTCTTTCTCCAGGCGACCTCTTTTTGACCATGGGTGCAGGTGATGTGTATAAAATCGGAGAAGCCCTTTTGAGCGCAACAGAAGAGAGAGATGGAGAAGCCCTTTCAGCTTAAGATTTTTGAAAAGTTTTTGAAGGAGAAGGGCATAGCCTATAAGGTGGATGAGCCTTTAGGTAGGCATACTACTATAAAAATAGGCGGTCCGGCAAGCCTTATGGTTTTTCCTAAAAAGGAGGATGAGCTTCTTGAAATAGTAAAAAAGGCTACAGAGCTTGATATACCTTGGAATGTAGTGGGAGGGGGTAGCAACCTTCTTTGTGCTGATGAAGGATACCCAGGGGTGGTGATAAAACTAAGGAGTATGAAGGGGATAGTCGAGAGGTCATTTGCCCAGGATGCCACTTTATTTCTTCTTGAGGCTTTATCCGGGACTATGGTTGGCGAGGTAATAAGCTTTGCCAGGAGAAAGGGCTACTCTGGGCTTGAGTTTTTAGCTGGGGTTCCGGCAACGGTTGGTGGTGCGGTGCGGATGAACGCAGGAGCCTACGGAAGAAGCTTTTCTATGCTTGTGAGAAGGGTAAAGCTCCTTAAATACGGGAAAATAGAAGATTATGAACCAAAGGATAGCGATTGGACTTATCGGTCCTTTCGCAAAGAAGGCTTAGTAGTCTCGGCAATCCTTGAGTTAGCAAGAGCTAATCCAGAAGAAATCGAAAGAAACTTAAAGGAAATCTACTTTAAAAGGAAGGCAAGCCAGCCCTTAGCTGAAAAAACCTTTGGGTCTGCCTTTAAAAATCCGCCCTGTTGTTATGCCGGAAAGTTGATTGAAGATTGCGGGCTTAAGGGCTTAAAGGTCGGTGGGGCAAAGGTGTCGGAAAAGCATGCGAACTTTATCGTAAACCTTGGCTCAGCAACGGCAAAAGATGTTTTGGCTCTTCTTAGGGAGGTGCAAAAAAGGGTTTGGGAAAGGTTTAGCATCATGCTTGAGCCGGAGGTTAAGTTTTTAGGATGCAGTATGTAAAAGAACTTTGGCAAACAAAGAAAAAGCTATTTTTAGGCCTTACTTTTAGCTTGCTTGGAATACTGCTTGCTGGGCTGTTGTTCTATGCCCTATATTTTACTCGGCTTTTTGTGCTTAAAGAGATAAAAGTCTACGGAAATGTTAAGGTTAGCAAGGAAGAGGTCTTAAGGATGCTTGATTTAAAGGGTGGTGAAATACTATATCGTTTAGACTTAGTCCAATTGAGAGAAAGGCTAAAAAAGCACCACCTTATTGAAGAGGTCATGCTCAGAAGACAACTTCCTTCGACCCTTGAAGTGCAGGTTAAAGAGAGGTCCCCTCTTGCCATCTTAGTTCAGAACAATAAAGGTTATATTATAGACCGTAACGGTGTTATATTATTTGAAGCTAATCCAAATGACATCTTATACTACCCTTATGTGATCATCGAAGATGAAAAGAATAAAGATATCTTTTTTAATTTTTTAGCCTGGCTAAAACAGAATAAGAAGTATCTGCCAGTGTATGAAAATCTGCAAAAGATCCATTTAACAAAGGATAAGGTCGTTCTAAACACCAAAAGTCATATAACTATCTATTTATCACTTACAACTGCCAACGAATTATTTACCCTTTATTCCTATCTTGACAGGATTATGACCTACATATATGATAAACACTTGGAAGACCGCGTAGAATTGATAAGACTTGATTATCCATTTGGTCGAGCTTTGGTAAAATACAGAAGCACATAGGGGTGGGTTAAATGAGCGGTGGCACCTATTTAGTGGTTGATGTTGGGACAACTAAGGTCTGCGCCCTTGTAGGGGAGCTTAAAGGGAATGAGCAGTGGGTAACAGGCCTAGGTGTTGTGCCTTCAAGCGGTTTGAAAAAGGGGACGATTGTCAACCTTGAAGAGGCAACTTCAAGCATCAAACAGGTAATTGAAAAGGCTTTAGCCCAGGCTAAACAGACCCCGCAGGTGGTGCTGGCAAGCATTGCCGGAAGCCATGTGAAGACCTGGACTGGCATGGGGGTTGTAGTTTTAAAAAATCGCGAGGTTACTCCTGAGGATGTTGACGAGGTTATTCAAGCAGCCCAATCCATTGACCTTCCTCAGGATCAGATGATCCTCCATGTGATCCCTCAGGAGTTTGTGGTTGACAATTTAAGGGGAGTTCAGCAGCCCATCGGGATGTCTGGGGTAAGGCTTGAGGCTCATGTGCAGTTGATCACCGCCCAGCGCTCTCAGGTGCAAAACCTCCTTCGCTGTTTCGAAAACTTAGGGATCGAGGTTTCGGCTGTCCTCTATCAAGGGTTAGCCTCTGCGGAGGCTGTTCTAACGCCAGAAGAGAAAGACCTTGGGGTGCTTATCATAGACCTTGGCGGTGGAACTACAGACTTTGCGGTTATCCAGGAAAATGTCCTTAAGTATGTAGGCTCAATACCCGTAGGCGGTGAAAACTTGACGAACGACTTAGCCATCGGACTTCGCACCACTAAAACGGAGGCGGAAAGAATCAAGATTGAGAAAGGGGTTTGCCTTAGAGAGCTTGTTGATGAGCAAGAAGAAGTTGATGTCCCAGGGGTTGGAGCAAGACCTTCAAGAAGGATAAGCAGAAGGGTTCTTGCTGAAATATTAGAGCTAAGGATAAAGGAAATACTCGAGCTGGTAGACCAGAATATTTCTAAAAATCATATAGATAAAAGTCTTTTGACAGGCGGTGCGGTCTTAACTGGAGGTTCAGCCCTTCTGCCTGGTCTAATCTATCTGACAGACCAGATTTTAGACCTTCCAACGAGGATTGGCTATCCTGTTAAGCTAAAAGGGCTTGGAGAGGAGATAAATCATCCCCAATTTGCCACAGCGGTGGGAATGCTTGTTTATGCCTACCAAAACTATCAAGTTGAAGAGGCTAAAAGACCGGGTAAGAAAGGGTTCTTTCGTAAGATAATAGATTGGGTAAAGGGTTTTTAAATTTCTAAAGGGGGAAGGAAGATGGGGTTAGCCTTTGAGATGGTAGATGAAGAAATAAAGATCCAACCTATCATCAAGGTGATAGGCGTTGGTGGTGCCGGCGGAAACGCAGTTGCTCATATGATAAAAAGGGGAATAAGCGGAGTGGAGTTTATTGCCGCAAACACAGATTACAAAGTTCTTTCTCTTAACCCAGCACCCATTAAGGTCCATCTTGGAAAGAGCTTGACCCGAGGGCTTGGAGCTGGTGGGAAACCTGAGATTGGAAGAAGGGCTTGCGAAGAGAGCGAAAGGGAGATTAGGGACTGTTTGAGGGATGCGGACATGGTTTTTGTCACTGCCGGAATGGGTGGTGGCACAGGAACAGGGGCAGCTCCAGTTATAGCAAGGGTCTGCAAGGAAATGGAGATCCTTACGGTGGCAGTCGTCACCAAACCCTTTACCTTTGAGGGGAAGGTGCGGCAAAGGATAGGAGAAGAGGGGCTCGAAGAGTTGAAGAAGTTTGTGGATACTTTAATTGTCATCCCTAACGATAGGCTTTTGACCCTTGGCTCCCCTCAAGAAAAGCTTTATGAGATGTTCAAGAGGGCAGATGATGTATTGTATTATGCAGTGAAGGGTATTTCTGACTTAGTGCTTTCACCTGGTTATATTAATCTTGACTTTGCGGATGTTAAAGCGGTTATGACGGAAAGCGGAGGAGTAGCGCTGATGGGAATGGGAGAGGCAAGGGGTGAGGATAGGGCTGAGCTTGCGGTAAACATGGCGGTTTCAAGCCCTCTGCTTGAGGATATATCTTTGGCTGGGGCTCGGGGCGTTCTCCTCAATATCACCGTTCATCCTGAAACCTTTACCCTTCATGAGACCCAACTTATTACTTCAACCATCCTTAAGGAAGCTCATCCCGAGGCCAAGGTTTTTTATGGCATAGTTTACGATGAGTCTATGGAGGACCTCCTTAGGGTTACGGTAATCGGAACCGGTATTGAGAAGGTGGGTGAAAAGGCAAAGGGTGATAAGATTATGCCCATTGAGGAAGGGCTAAAGAGAAGGGAGGAAAAGCTTAGGAGGATCGTTGATGATGAGCCGATAGAAGACTTACTTGACATCCCTACCTTTTTGAGAAGGAGCGCCGATTAAGACCCAAGGAGGGTAGGAGATGAAGGAGATAGCGGTCTTTGAAGACCCGGTAAAGAAACAACCGCTAAAGCTTGCCCTCTTTCGGCTTGAGGAAATCGAAGCTCCCCCTTTCCAAAGGGACATCTCGGAAAGCTTGAGAAAACAGCTTGAGCTTGCCATCGATAAGCTTGGGTTCCTGACGCCCATCGTGGTCGTCCCCAAAGGCGGTAAGTATTATGTCGTTGACGGAAGGCATAGGCTTGAGGCAATGCGGAGCCTTGGGGCACGGGAGATCTTAGCCATCGTTGTTGATGAGAAGATGTACCACTACATCCTTGAGTTCAACACCGAAAAACCACCGAATGTTAAAGAAAAGGCTAAGCAAGCTTACCGGCTTTACATGGATTTTTACCGGGAGGACCCAAACCTCATCGAGGACGAGCTCTATACTTACTTAAAAGAGCCGATGCTTATTACCTTTGGGTTTGCTATTGAGGAGTTTGATAAAAGGTTCCCGGCAAGCTTTTACGAGAGTTTTGTGGAAAAGATCGATGATTTCCTTAGGGTGCCTCTAAGCGAGGGGGTAATTGAGAGAAGAAACCGGGCAAAAGCCTTAATTGAGCTTAACGACATTGTTAATCAAAAGTATGCAGAGTTTGGTTGGGAAAACGCCCTCCTGAAGGGGGAGATTGTTCGGAAGGCATTCCAAAAGGCTTACGGAGTGCGGGTAAGGACGATCGAGGACGATTTCTATTCTGCTGTAGAGCGAGTGAAGCAGGCTTGCCAAGAGTTATCTAAAGAAAATTTTGGAGAAATCTCCGAGCTATGATGAACTCAGATTTCAAACCCATACTTAGGCAGGTTGACGCCATCCCCGGAACGATCGAGGGAAAGCCCTTCCTTTTTCTGAGAGATCCCGTGGGTTTTGTTGACGAGATCTTGCCCATCCCTCAAGAGGTGGTTTTTCTTCTCGGTTATATGGATGGTAACCATGACTTACGGGACCTACAAGCCTTGGCTACTCAGAGGTTGGGTCAGATCGTGCCCTTTGAGGAGATGGTTAAGTTTGTGCAAACCCTTGACGAAAAGGGCTTTCTCTGGAGCCCAACCTTTGAAAAGCTAAAGGAAAGGGTTTATGAAGCTTGGTTTGCCTTGCCAGCAAGACCGATGGCTCACGCCAACATAAGCTATCCTTTAGACCCTGAAGAGGCCAAGACTTTTGTTGAAGAGATACTGAAGCTTGAACCTGTTGACGGAGTAAAGCTTCCACGGCTTCTTATAGCACCTCACATAGACCTTCGGGTTGGTGCAAGGTGTTATGCTAGTTCTTACAAGGGGTTTAAGCTTCCGCCTGGGTCAAGGGTGATCATCTTAGGGGTTGGGCACTACCTTGATTTTCCCTTTTCCGTTTTAACAAAGGACATGCACACTCCTTTTGGTCTTCTGCGTTTTGACCGTGGAGGCTATTTCTATCTTGCCAATTCAAAAAAGCTTGAACTCTTCCCAAACCATATTGTCCACCGGAGGGAGCATTCCATCGAGTTTCAAGCCCTTTTCTTACGTTACCTTGGGGGTGATTCCATCGTTTCCCTACCCATACTCGTTGGGTCTCATCATTTGTTAGAGGCCGGAGGAGAGCTTACAGACAGGTTTGTTGAGGGTTTAGCAGACTTAGTAGATGATACGACCTACATTGTCCTTGGCATAGATTTTTGTCATCTCGGCTTAAGATATGGAGACCCATTTCCGGCAGGGGATGAGATTGCAGGCTTAGCCCTGCGGTTTGACAAGAAGGTCCTTGAACTGGCTTTTCATGGGGAGACGCAAGCCTTGAAGGAAGATCTCTCTAAAAATGAGCCTCTAAAATGTTGTGGTTCAGGGTGCTTGTATTTGCTTGCGAAGCTTATCGCAACCCTTAAGGCTAAGGCAGCGGGAGAGATTTATAAGCAAGAAGCTCTACCTTTTGGGGAAGGCTCGGTCGTTACTGTAGCAAGCGCAGGTGCAAGCATCTAACTCCTAAAATTTACCTTGACAGAGTAAATTTGGATTAATATAATTTTCAAAATTTTGTAAAGATTATTTTTAGAACCAAATGAGGTTGAGTATGAGAAATTGGATATTTAAACTTTTAAGTTTTATTCTTAATTTAAGCTTATTTTGGAAGGTTGGTTTTATCATCAGCGCTTGCGTTTTAGTCAACTTCGCTCTGACCTTTTATTTCTACTTACTCCTTAAGGAAATCATGAACAACCCTTCTTTAGCTACGCAAAAGGAGCTGCGCCTATACTTTGAACGGTCTCTTCTTTTATTAATCATCTTTGTCTTCATCTTCTTAGCTTGGGGAGCTTTTGCCTTTTATTATATGGTCAAAAGACCGCTTGATAGAATGAGACAAAAGATCTCGGAACTAATAACCAACCCCAGTGCTTTGATGGTTGAGATGGAAAATATTTCCTGTCTTAGGGCAATGGATGAGATTGGAAGCCTTGCCTGCACTGTCGAGAATTTAATTCAACAGTTTAGGGATTTAGAAATCTACAGGCACCTAATTGAAAACGATGAAGACCTTATGGATATATACACAAGGCTTGGTAAAACCTTAGAGAAGCTAAACCTTGGGGCTATCGTGATCTATGAGTTTTCAAACTCGGCAAACACGATGTCAGTTGTTTAAAAATCCGATGAGGACCTTGAGGTGAATCCAGAGCCCCTTTTTAACGCTGATCATTGCCGAGCAAAAAGAACGGGAGAGATAGTAGATTCCATCAGCACTCCTTATCCGTGCAAGTATTATGAATACCAAGGAGTAACAAACCATGTTTGCATCCCCATGACCTCAGGGGGTAAGGTTTTAGCCGTCGTTGAAATCCATCTTCCAGGAACCATTATCACTTTAAAATATAAAAAGATTATGGAAAAGCTATCCATGGCGAGAAGATACCTTGAAGAAACCGCACCTGTTTTAGAATCTAAACGCTACGCTTTAGCCTTAAGGGAACAGAGCTTAAAGGACCCATTAACTGAGCTTCATAATCGTAGGTTCCTTGAGGGAATACTTGATAACTTGACAGCACAAGTCCTTCGCCGAGGAACAACCCTTGGTGTGCTTATGTGCGACCTCGACTATTTTAAGTCCATAAACGATAAATACGGACATGATATCGGGGATTTGGTCTTGAAGGAGCTTGCTAACCTTCTTATTTCTTCTGTTCGGAAATCCGACTTGGTCGTAAGGTTTGGGGGTGAAGAATTCCTAATCCTCCTTATTGACATGAAGGAGGGGGAATCGGAAAAGGTAGCAGAGAAGATAAGAAGAAAGGTTGAGGAGCATGAATTCAAAACTCCCAAGGGAATAATCAGACGGACTATTTCCATCGGCTGCTCGGAATTCCCCGTTGATACCACTCACATCTGGGAAGCAATAAAGTTTGCCGATGTTGCCCTGTATAAGGCTAAGGAGCTTGGGAGAAATAAAGTGGTCAGATTTCAAAGAGAGTTCTGGACAAGCGAAGAATACTAAGGTAAAATTAGCGAACCTCTATGTCGGAAACTTTAATCCTCCTCAAAAAATTTTTCCTTTATCTATTCTATCCCTCCACCTTGATCTTTCTTTTTCTTCTTTTGGTTACGATTTATGTCATTCTTGAAAAAAGAAGGGGAAGAAGAAGGCTTCTCCTGTTTGTGGCGGTTTTTCTGTATTACCTCTCTACAACTCCAGTCCTTCCTTACCTACTTCTTAAATCTTTGGAAAGGGGAGTAAAGCAACCCAACATCGAATTAACCAAAGAAGTTAAACACATCGTCCTTTTGACCGGGGGTATAAACTTTGGTGAGAACCTAACCTTAGAGGAAAGGATAACGAGCGAAGGGATGAGAAGGCTTTTAGGCACGCTAAAAATCCTAAGGGAAAACCCAAAAGTCAAGCTTATCATCTTAGGTGGTTCCTATGAAGAAGGAAGGGAGGCTGAATATTATCGTAAGCTTTTAGAAAACCTTGGGGTAAACGCTTTGCCTATTGATACCCCGCTTGACACTTTGAGCTCAGCAAAGGATTTGAAAAACATCCTACCTCAGGGAGAACCCTTTTTGCTATTAAGCTCAGCCTATCATCTTCCAAGGGCAACCCTTATCTTTAAAAAGGAGGGTCTAAACCCTATACCCTATCCGACACATTTTGCCCATCATCTTTGCGTGCCCCGTTTGACCTTAAGAAACCTCTTCCCCAAACCTTTATACTTAGACCTAACGAACATCGCCATGCACGAATACCTTGGCTTAGCTTACTATAAGCTGAAGTATATGTTCGTAAAATAAAAGACGTAGATAACAGAGACGAAGCAGGATGAGTGAGGATACTCAATAGGGGGCTAGGATGACCGTAGAGAAATCTCTTATAACTAAAATTTTAGAAGAGCATAGTCAAACCATAGATGAATTTATACATAAAGAGGGTGAAAAGATCTTGCAGGTTGTTGAGCTTTGCGCTGAAGCCTTTCGTCAAGGAAGAAAGCTTCTTGTATTTGGCAACGGGGGGAGCGCGGCTGACGCACAACACCTGGCAGGAGAACTTGTAAACAGGTTTAAGCTTGAGAGAAAGCCCCTTCCAGCCATTGCTCTAACTACCGATACCTCAGTCCTCACTGCTATTGCTAACGATTACGATTTTTCATTGGTCTTCGTCAAGCAGGTTGAAGCCTTAGGGAAGGAAGGAGACATTGCCCTTGGGATAAGCACAAGCGGGAATTCCCCCAATGTCCTCCTTGCCCTAAAGCGGGCAAAGGAGCTTGGTCTAACCACCGTTGGCTTAAGCGGTGGAACAGGCGGGAAGATGCCAGAAGTTTGCGATATCCTTATCCTTGTTCCTTCATCAAACACACCAAGGGTTCAGGAAGGACATCTCCTTTTTCTTCACATCTTCTCCGAGCTACTCGAGAAAGTTCTCTTTACTTAATGAACCGCTAGGCGATGCTTCTTGCTATAGAGACAAGCTGCGACGAAACCGGAGTTGCTCTATTTAATCTTGAAGGAAGGCTTGTCCATTCCCTTCTTTACTCTCAGGTTGCTCTGCATTCACCCTTTGGCGGGATCGTCCCTGAGATAGCAAGCAGAAAGCAGCTTGAAGTCTTGCATCCTTTGGTCAAAAAGCTTTTAGCTGAAGCAGGGGCTACTCCAAAAGACCTAAAAGTCATCTCGGCAACCCTTGGACCAGGGCTCATAGGGGCTCTGCTTGTTGGCGTGACCTACGCAAAAACCCTTTCCTTATCCCTTGGGATACCCTTTATCGGGGTTGACCATTTGTCAGCCCATGTGTTTAGCATATTTCTTGAGAAGGAGGTTGAGTTTCCTTTCCTTGGGCTTCTTGCTTCTGGGGGGCATACCGCGCTTTTTTTAGTTACCGATTTTGACCGTTTAGAGCTTCTTGGTCACACCAGGGATGATGCCGCGGGCGAAGCCTTTGATAAGGTAGCAAAGCTCTTTGGTTTGCCCTATCCCGGAGGTCCAGTAATAAGCAAGCTTGCCGAAAAGGGAGACCCAGACTACTACGAGCTTCCCCGCCCTTTACTTACCAGTCAAGACTTTGACTTTAGCTTCTCTGGGCTTAAAACCTTCGTGCTTCATCTTGTGAAAAAAGAGGGAGAGGGGCTAAAGGTTGAGCATCTTTGCGCTGGGTTTGAGAGAGCTGTCTGCGAGGTCCTTGTGGAAAAGACAGTAAAAGCGGTTAATAAGCTTGGTATCCCAAGGGTTGTCGTTGCGGGCGGGGTTGCAGCAAATAAAAGGTTAAGGGAGTTTTTTCAGAAGAGAGCCCTTGAGGAAGGGTTTACTGTCCATTTTCCCTCGACGGAGCTTTGCACGGATAATGCGGTTATGGTTGGCTTTCTTGCCTATAAAAAATGGGAAAGGAAAGAAATTACTCCCCTCTCAGCAGAGTGTTATGCCAGGGCAAAGTATAAGCTTAGGGCTTCAAGCCAAGCTCCTTGATCTTCTTTTGGAGATGAGCCCTTTCAATACCGATTTCTCTTGCCGTTTGAGAGACATTCCAATCGTTCTCTTCAAGCCTTCTTCTTAGATATTCCCGTTCAAACTGCCTTTTAGCAAGCCTATAGTCCTTGAGAGTGAACCAAGGCTCAAGCCTATCTTCCTTCTGAAGTTTAAGCCTTCCTTCAAGCTGAGATATAAGGTCTGGGGGAAGGTCGGAGAGGGTTATTTCTTCTTTGTCTCCAGCATAGATTACCAATCTTTCAACGGTGTTTTTAAGCTCCCGAACATTGCCAGGCCAGCTGTAGTTTAAGAAGAGTTCTATCACCTCAGGTGCTAACCTTTTTACTCTGTGAGGCATCTTCAAAGCAAACTCAGTGAGGAACTCTTCAACAAGAAGGGGTATGTCCTCCTTTCTTTCTCTAAGGGCTGGGACCCTGATTGGGAAAACATTTAAGCGGTAGTATAGGTCTTCGCGGAATTTTCCTTGGGCGATGAGCTCCTCTAAATTCTTGTTCGTTGCCGCGATAACCCTAACATCAACCGTGATGGGTTGAGAACCACCAAGCCTTTCTATCTTTTTTTCTTGCAGAACCCGAAGGAGCTTTGCTTGAGCCGAAAAAGACATGTCCCCTATCTCATCAAGAAAGATTGTTCCCCCGTGGGCAAGCTCAAACTTACCTTTTTTTGCTGACCTTGCGTCCGTGAAAGCTCCTTTCTCATAGCCAAAGAGCTCAGCCTCAAGGAGAGTTTCTGGGATGGCAGCGCTGTTCACTTCAACAAAGGGTTTATCTCTTCGGTCTGAGTTAAGATGAATGAGCCTTGCCACAACCTCTTTCCCTACCCCAGATTCCCCGTAGATAAGAACTGTAGTGTCAAGCTTTGCTACACGGTTTATGAGCTTTCTTAGCTCTTCAACGGCTTTAGAGCTACCCGTAAACTTTACCTCACCTAAGAGGGCAGAACGAAGCCTTCGGTTTTCTTCTTCAAGGCTTGTAAACTTTAAAGCCTGCTCCAAGGTGAGAAGCACTCTCTCGTAAGAAAGGGGTTTTTCAATGAAATCAAAGGCCCCAAGCTTTATGGCTTTAACCGCGCTTTCAACCGTCCCATGCCCGGAGATGATGATGACAGGTATTTCCGGGTATTCCTTTTTTAAGTGGGCTAAGACCTCCATGCCGTCAGCATCCTTTAGCCAGAGGTCAAGAAAGACTGCATTCGGTCTTTGCTCCTTTAGAGCCTTAAGAAAGTCTCTTGCCAGAATAAAGCCTCTTGCGGAATAGCCCTCATCCTGAAGGATGCTTACCAAAACTTCACAGATGGGCTTTTCGTCGTCTAAAACCCAAACCTCAGTCTTCATATAATTATTTATTATATTGCGAATTTGGTTAATGTTAAAGAAAACTTCGAGGCACTCAATGCCGAGAGACCCCTCGGCTTGCGCCTCGGGGTGACAAAAAAGGGGTGGCTCGGAATTGCACATGGAGGCTTGCACAAATTTTTAAAGCAGCCCCATGACAATGTTGAAAATCTATTTTTTAGTATTATAAAGTATTTTTATGAAACTTCATCAAAAGATTTTAATCCATGCCCTGCTTGGACATCTTTTACTCTTTACCTTCTTAGGCGCCCTTCTATATCTGGGTATAAAGCAGACCTTAGAAACAGAACTAATTAAAGAAACTCGGGCTACGGCAAACGCCATCTTTAACAACCTTTATCAAGGGATGCTTAAAGGGTTTACTAAAAAGGAGCTTGACGCTTTGGTTTTAGGCTTTAAACAGTAAGACCAAATGGTAGTCCTGCATTTAGAAAGGGGACCATTGAGAGGGCTTTAAGGGAGTTTAAAGAAAGGGGAGAGGTGGAAAAAGGAAGGGGCTATATTACCTACAGATATCCAATTATGGCTAGCTCAGTTTGCCTCTCCTGCCATAAGGTAAAAGAAGGGGACCTCTTAGCCCTCCTTGAGATTAGATTGTCCTATGAGGAGACGCTAAACACTGCCCTTCGTCTCTTAGCCTGGCTTTTCTTTATATCTACCTTTTTAATCCTATCTGGGGTCTATCTTGTAGGGAGACGCCAAGCAAGGTATTTAAGCCTACCCCTTCAAGCCTTAAAGGATAGGATATCAAGGGCTGAGAAGTTTGAGGAGCTGGTGGAAGAAAAAAACCAAGCCCCTATCCCTTCGACTGGTATAGATGAGGTTGATGCCTTTAGCTACGCTCTTGAGGATTTTATCCAAAGGGTAAAAAAGCTTGCGGTGGATAAGGAGATATTCGAGTTTGAAATCAGACTTCTTGAAAGGTTTATCATAACCTCTGAGGTGGTAAAGGATTGGAAGTATTACCTCAAAAGCTTAATCATAGAAGTGAACAAGCTCCTCTACGCACCGGTATTTTTTGCCTTTTTCTATGTAGAGGAGGAGGTATACGCCGTAGAGGTCTTCTGGTATCAAAACTCCTCTAAGGACCTACAAGAGCACTTTGAGGAAAAGATAAAAGAGAGGGTTAAAGAAAAGTTTGTATCTTTCAATGAGCTTAAGTTTGTGCATAATATAATTAATGAAGATGTCCCTTTAAGCGCAGAGGAGGAGCTCTTCCTAAAAACTAGGGAATTGTTTTTAGACCAACCAAAGATAGAAGGGGTTGTTGGGATAGGTCTTGCCGTAAAAGAACTAACCGAGACCCAAGAAATTGCCCTTGAGGCTGTCCTTACCTCGCTTCTAAATGTTACGGGGACGGTAAGAGCTATCTCAAAGTTTACCAAAGAGCTTGAATTCTACGCTACCAGAGACCCCTTGACCCTGCTCTACAACCAAAGGGTATTTTGGGAATTGCTACAGTATGAGGTGGAAAGGGCAAAAAGATACGACTATAAGTTTGCCGTCTTAGTGGTTGACCTTGATAATTTTAAATTCATCAACGATACCTACGGACACGCCTTTGGGGATGTCTTTCTCCAGAGTGTTGCACGCACCCTTGAAAAGGAAAAGAGAAAGGGTGACATCCTTGCCCGCTACGGAGGCGATGAATTTACCCTTATTCTTCCCATGTGCGACCTCCCTCAAGCCTACTCTGTCGCTGAGCGAATAAGGTCAGCTATTAACAACCTAAAACTAGAAGCCCCAGATAGAAAGCAGGTTAACCTTACCTGCTCTGTTGGAGTGGCCATCTTTCCTGACCATGCGGAAACCGCTCAAGACCTCTTTATCCTTGCTGATACCTTGATGTATCGAGCCAAAGAAGTCGGGAAGAATTCTGTGGTTGTAGCTACGACCGAGGACCTTGTTTCCGCTCAGAAAAAGGAAAAGGAGATGGTCTTCATCCTCAAAGAAGCCCTTGAGAATAAGAAAGTTGTTCCTTATTTTCAGCCCATATACGACCTTAGGTCAGGGAAAATTTTTGCTTGTGAGTTGTTAGCACGCCTTGTTTTTGATGGCGAGGTCTTGCCTGCGGGTAGATTTATCCCAACCGCTGAAAAGCTTGGCTTAATCACCGAGATTGATTACCTTACCATTGAAAAAGCCTTAGCCCTGACCAAAGAAAAGGCTTATCAAGGCTATCTTTTCATCAACTTAAGCCCTAAGGCTTTAATTGTTCGGCAGTTTATAGACCGGGTGCTAAAGCTTGTGCGAGATTCTGATTTTCCGCCAGAAAATATCGTCTTTGAGTTGACAGAGAGAGAGGCGGTAAAAAATATAAGTCTTCTTCAGGATTTTCTTAAACTACTTCAACTATCAGGGTTTAAATTTTGCATCGATGATTTTGGCTCAGGTTTTTTTTCTTTCCAGTATATAAAGCATTTTTTGGTGAACTTTGTCAAGCTTGAGGGTGAGTTTGTCGTTGGTTTATCTCAAAGAAGTTTGGTAGATTCCGCTATCGTAGAATCTGTGTTAAGCCTTTGCCAGAGGTTAAACATCAGGGTCATTGCTGAATATGTGGAGAATGAAGAGATACTGATAATCCTTAGAAACTTAGGCGTGCCCTTTGGACAAGGATACTTTCTTGGGAAACCAAGCCCGGACCTAAATTTCCCTGACCTTGCTATTCGTTAATTCTTAAATGTCTGAATCTGTTGGGCTATATCTTCATGTGCCCTTTTGCCTCAAGAAGTGCCCTTACTGCGATTTCTACTCTGTTGCTAAAAAGCCTGATGAAAGGGAATTTTTAGCTATCATCAAGGAGGATATTAGGCGGAAAAAGAGCCTGCTTGAAGAGCGGTTTTCCCTACGAGAAATACGAATAATCACCTTCTATGCCGGAGGGGGGACGCCAAGCCTTCTTTCGCAAGCTTTTTATGAAAGCCTTTTTCCCGAGCTCTCAAGAAGTTTTATCTTTGAACCAGTTGAGCTAACTATTGAGGCAAACCCCGAGGGCTTAACGCTTGAAAAGCTCTCAGGCTATAAAGAGGTTGGGTTTAATCGTTTAAGCCTTGGGGTCCAGTCCTTATCAAACCGGGGGCTGCGTTTCCTCTCAAGGGTCCATGATGCTAAAACTGCCCTTAAAGCCTTAGAGATGGGGGCTAAGGTGTTTGAAAACCTCTCCTTTGACCTGATCTATGGCTATCTTGGTCAAGGGGTAAAAACCCTTTTAAAAGAGTTGAGCCTACTTTTAAATTTTCCGGTAAAGCACATTTCCCTCTATGAGCTTACTTCCTATGAGGGGACCCCATTTGCTGAAAGGTTTGGGGAAAGGCAACGGCAAAAGAACCTTCGCCTGGGAAGGAAGCTCTTTTTAGCTTCTCACGAATTCTTAGAGGAAAGAGGCTTTATCCACTACGAGATATCTAACTACGCAAAGCCTTCCTATTTTTGTCAGCATAACCTCCTCTACTGGGATTTTAAGCCCTACCTTGGGATTGGACCGGGTGCTGTATCCCGTATAGAAAACCTTCGGTGGAAGGATGATGAAGTTTTAGAAGAGCTAACACCCCTTGACATGGCAAAAGAGGTCATCTTCATGGGGCTTAGGACGCGGAAAGGATTTTCAACTCTTCGGGTCAAAAGGCTTTTAGGTTTTTTTATTCCTAAGGAGGATTTAGAGCCTCTTCTTAAAGAGGGTTTGCTTGCTCTTGATGGGGAGCGAGTTTGTCCAACCCTTGAAGGCTTTTTAAGGCATAGCTTAGTGGTAAAATACCTCTGGCAAGTCGTTGAAGCTTTGTATAAAGAGGGAGGAAGATGAAGGCTTACTTTATTGGTATCGGCGGGATAGGTATGTCAGGGGTAGCAGCTCTTGCTAAAAGGCTTGGGTATGAGGTTTCAGGCTCGGATAAACTACTCCTCTATCCTCCAGCAAGCGAAATCTTAGAAAAAGAGGGAATTCCAATTTTTGAACCAAAGAAAGAAAACATTCAGCTTTTAAACCCGGACCTGGTAATCGTTGGGAACGCCGTAAAAAGAGACCACCCTGAAGTAGAAGCAAGCCTTAATATGGGAAAACCGCTTATTTCTTTTCCGCAGTTTCTTTCTGAGCATATTTTCACCGGGAAAAAAGTTCTTGTTTGCGCTGGAACTCACGGAAAAACAACCACAACCGCCCTATTAGCTCATGCACTTTCAGCCCTTTCTCAAGACCCTACTTATCTTGTGGGTGGAGTCCTGCGAGAAACAGGTTTTAATTATTGTTTTGGAAGGGGAGAATGGGCAGTCGTTGAGGGGGATGAATATCCTTCAGCCTTCTTTGACCCTTCTCCAAAGTTCAAACAATACAAGCCCTTTGGTCTAATCCTTACAAGCCTTGAGTATGACCATGCAGATGCTTACCCTGATTTTGATTCCTTGGTAAGGGTTTTTAATGAGCTTGTAGCCGAGGTTCCGCGAGAGGGTCTTATATTGATAAACCAGGATTACGAAATCTTAAGAAGGCTTGCAAAGGAGACAAAGGCAAGGGTTGTTAGCTACGGTAAAGACCCGAAAGCCGAGTTTCGCCTACTTAAAGCAACTACAACCTTTGAAGACGTTCGCTTTAACACAAGGATCATCTTTAAGCATGAGGGAGGAGAAATTGAAGTGGGCAAGGAAGGGGCTCTCCCCCTCCCTGGTGATTATAACGCCCTTAATTTGATCGCCGTCTATGCCCTGCTATACCATCTTGGTTTTTCGGAAGAAGAAATTATCAAGGCTTTAGAAAACTTTGAAGGGGTAAAAAGAAGGCAGGAAGTGCTGTATGCAAAGGGGAATATTGTAGTGATTGACGATTTTGCCCATCATCCCACCGCCGTAAAGGAAACCTTTCTTGGGCTAAAGGAGACAATAAACCCCGAGCGAACCATCATAATCTTTGAGCCACGGACTAACACCAGCAGGAGAAAGGTCTTTCAGGAAGACTACGAAGAGGTCTTAAGTTTAGCGGATGGGGTGTTTATAAAAAAGTCGCCTCTTCTTGAGAAGGTGCCCCCACAAGAAAGGCTTGATTTGGAAAGGCTGATTCAAGGTATAAGAAGAAGAGGTAAAAAGGCGCACCTTTTAGAAAATGGTTTTCTTCCTTTAAATCAAACTGGGGAAAAAACTCTCATAGTTTTCATGTCCAGTCAGTTTATGCGGGAAGAAATTCACAATCTTTTAGGCTTGCTCAAAAGTTATGCTTAATCTAGGCGTGAAAGCAGGAGATTTTTTCTTCAAACTGGAGGGTTTTTCTACATACCCATATCCTTTAGCCATAACCTCTTTGACAGCTGAGGGGCATATTATCCTTAAGGTAAATCAAGCTTTTCTTGCCACCTTTAGGCTTAAGAGCGAGCCCGTAGCACAGCCTTTAGAAAAGGTTTTAGGCTATTTTTCCTTTTCCCCTGGGTTAAGCCTTTTCCCCTATGAAGGAGCCTTTTACTATTCCATAACCTTGAGTTTGGATGAAGGAAGGCATCTTCATATTCTGATTCGCGATAGAGACTTTTTTAAGTTCCATCAGTGGTATCATACGGATAGGCTTATGAGCCTTGGGAAGCTTGCTGGTGAAATTTCTCACGAATTGAAAAACCCCCTTTCAGGGATCCTCCTTTATGCAGAGATGTTAAAGGATGAGATACCAAGCGGGAGCAAAGCCAGAGAGTTTGTGGACAAGATTATAGACCTTGCCAGGCGTTGTCGGATAATCTCTAAAACCCTTCTTGATTTTGGAAAGCCTGACGCTGAAAAGAAGGAATGGATTGACCTTAACCAGGTGATACTAAAGGTTTACAATTTTTTGGTAGATTATCAAATCTTCCGAGAGGTCGAGTTTGAGATGAAGCTTGAACCAAAGCTTCCGCCTTTTTATGCAAGCCAAACCCAGATGGAGCAGGTGATGCTTAACCTTTTTATCAACGCTGCGGAAGCCATGAAAGGAAAAGGGAAGATATATGTTGAGACAAAGGCAAGACTTGATAGAATAATCATCGTAGTTGAAGATACAGGACCTGGTATACCTACTGAAATTTTGCCTTACATCTTTGACCCCTTCTTTACCACCAAAGAAGGTAAGGAGGGGGCTGGGCTTGGTTTAGCCATCTGCGCTAACATCATCAAGCAACACGGCGGCACCATAACCGCTTATAACGCCCCAAAAGGAGGGGCAGGCTTTCAGATAAGATTACCATTACCAACGAGGGAGGCGTTGAGAAGCGATGTCTTTTAAAGCTAAGGTGTTAGTGGTTGATGATGAGCTTCCTATAAGGGAAAGCTTAAGTCATACCTTTCAGAAGGAGGGCTATTTAGTTGATGTAGCGGGCTCTGCTTCCGAAGCAAGGAAGCTTTACTCTCAATACGAGTATGATGTCGTCTTCTTAGACCTTAAGCTCCCTGATGGAAGCGGTTTGGACCTTTTGCAAGAGTTCTTAGACCAGAGCCTTGATACCCAGTTTATCGTCATCTCCGCCTACGGAAACATCGAGACTGCGGTAAAGGCTTTGAAGATGGGCGCCTTTGACTTCCTGGAAAAGCCCTTTGACCTCTTCACCGCAAAGCACACCCTCGAACAAGCCTTAGAAAAGAAAAAACTTCTTTTAGAAAACCTTTACTTGAAGCTTAGCCTAACAGAAAGGGATGAAAGGATACCTTTTATCGGAAAGAGCCAGGCGATAAAGCAGATTTTAGAAAAGGTTAGAATGATCGCTCAAACGGACACCACGGTTTTGATCACTGGAGAATCCGGAACTGGTAAAGGGCTTCTGGCCAAGAAGCTCCATGAGCTTGATGCCATCTACAAAGGTCCTTTTGTTTGCGTGGATTGTAGCTGCATCGTCCCCACCCTTTTTGAAAGCGAGCTTTTTGGTCATGTGAAGGGAGCTTTTACTGGAGCCTTTACCTCAAAGGTGGGGAAGATAGAGCTTGCTCAAGGGGGAACGCTTTTCCTTGATGAGATAGGGAACATCCCCTTAGACCTTCAGGCAAAGCTTCTAAAAGTCGTTGAAGAGAAGGAATTTTCTCCTGTTGGAAGCCTAAAGATCGTAAAAGCCAAGGTTAGGATAGTTGCGGCAACGAACAAGGATTTAAAGGAGGAGGTCAAAAAAGGAACCTTTAGGGAAGACCTCTTCTATCGCCTCAATGTGGTGCATCTTCATCTACCCCCGCTCAGGGAGAGGAAAGAGGATATTCCCCTTCTTGCCCAGTATTTTCTTAATTACTTTAGCAAGAAGCATCAAAAACCGATCAAAGGCTTTGCCCCAAGGGTTATGGAGCTATTTTTTAGCTACGATTGGCCTGGTAATGTCCGGGAGCTAAAACATCTCGTTGAAAGGCTGGTCATCTTTAGCAAAGATAGGGAGATCACCGAGAAGGACCTTTATTTTGCTGGGTTTGAGCTAAGCAAAAGGGATGAAGCCATGGAAGAAATTCCTGTTCCCATCCCCGTCCCCAAAGATAAAGCCAAAATCTTACCTCTTGAAGAGGTAGAAAGGATCTACATCCTAAAAGTGTTAGACCTACTTAAATGGAATAAAAGTCTAACGGCTCAAGTTTTAGGCATTGACAGGAAGACTTTGAGGGATAAACTAAAAAAATGGAAATTTTCTTAAAGGTTTTTTAAAAATGAAAGTTCTTCTAATCTATCCTCGGTATCCAGACACCTTCTGGAGTTTTCGTCATACCCTGAAGTTTCTAAACAAAGCTGCAACCCATCCTCCCCTTGGTCTACTTACCATAGCAAGCCTCCTTCCCCAAGATTGGAAGCTGAAACTCGTTGACCTAAACGTTTCCCCTTTGCAGGATGAGGATTTAGCCTGGGCTGACCTTGTCCTTGTCAGCGCCATGGCTGTCCAAAGGGAATCCGGAAAAGAGGTAATCAAGAGGGCTAAAGGATTTTCCAAGAAGATTGTGGCGGGTGGTCCTCTCTTTACTGTTTTCTATCAGGATTTTTGGGAAGATGTGGACCACTTTGTGTTAAACGAGGGAGAGATAACTTTGCCTAAATTTCTTTCAGACCTTGCCCAAGGCAACCCCAAGAAGCTTTATACCACTCAAGAGAAGGCAGACCTCAAAAAAAGCCCAATCCCAAGGTATGACCTGATAGACTTTAAAAGCTATACTTCTATGTGCATTCAGTTTTCCCGAGGGTGCCCTTTTAACTGTGAGTTCTGCGATGTCACCAATCTCTTTGGGCATGCGGTGCGAACTAAGTCCAAAGGACAGATCCTAAACGAGCTTGAAAACCTCTATCAGCTCGGCTGGAGGGGCTCAGTCTTTTTCGTTGACGACAACTTCATCGGTCCAAAGAGGATAACAAAGGAGGAGATACTCCCCGCTATTATTGAATGGCAAAAAAAGAGGAACCATCCTTTTTATTTTTACACTCAGGTGTCTATCAATTTGGCTGATGACGATGAGCTCATAAGGCTTATGACCGAGGCTGGTTTTACCTCAGTCTTTATCGGGATCGAGACGCCGAATGAAGAGAGTTTAAAGGAGGCAAACAAGCGTCAAAACATAAACCGGGACCTCGTTTCCTCTATTAGAAAGGTTCAAAAGTCTGGTCTTGAGGTAATGGGGGGCTTTATCCTTGGCTTTGATAACGACTCCCCCACCATATTTGACACCTTAGTCCGGTTCATCGAGGATACACGGATCATCATCGCCATGGTTGGCGTTCTCAACGCTCCCCCGGGAACAAGGCTTTACCATAGGCTCCTTGAGGAGGGAAGGATCCTTGCTAGGTTCATTGGCAACAACACCGACATTTCAACAAACATCATTCCCAAAATGGGGTTTGAAACCCTAATCGAAGGCTACAAAAAGGTAATACGGGAGCTCTACTCGGTAAAGAACTACTATAGGAGGGTTTCAAATTTTCTCGACGATTATTACCCCAAGGCTAAGTTTAGCTTATCTTTACCTTATTTGAAGGATAATTACGGCTATCTATTGAGTATTCCTAAGATACTTTTTCATTTCGGGCTAAGGGAAAAGGGAAGAAGCGACTTTTGGAAGCTCCTTTGGAAGACCATCTCTAAAAAACCAAAAGCCTTCTCTACCATCCTTGCTCAGGTGGTTAGCGGATACCATTTTAGACAGGTCTTCAAGGAAGCCTTTTAGATTAATGTTAAATTTTTCACTAAACATCTGAAGAAGGAGCTCTTAATGTTTAAATGTTATTATCAATATTAAAGAGGAGTGCCTATGGAAATACTCATCAATCGTGCCATTCTGGAAGAGGGTTTGAAGGACCTTTTAGACTTAAGCGAGGTTGATGTCCTTATCGCTGGGGCAGGACCATCGGGGCTCACCGCCGCTAAATACCTTGCCGAGAAAGGTTTTAAGGTTGTAGTTTATGAAAGGAGGCTCTCCTTTGGGGGTGGAATAGGCGGAGGTGGGAACCTCATCCCCAAGATCGCCGTCCAGAAGGAGGTTCAGCCTATCCTTGATGACTTTGGCATCCGCTATAAAAAATACAACGATGAAGTCTTTACCCTTGACCCAGCAGAGCTCATCGCTAAGCTCTCCGCCAAGGCTCTTGATGCCGGGGCTAAGATTATCCTTGGGGCAAACGTAGACGATGTTATTGTTCGGGACAATCCTCCAAGGGTTGTTGGGGTCCTCTGGCATTGGACAGCCATTCAACTCTCCGGTCTTCATGTAGACCCTATCTACACGGCAAGCAAAGCTCTGGTTGATGCAACAGGGCATGATGCGGAGATCATCGCCGTTGCCGCAAGGAAAAACCCTGAGCTTGGCATTGACTTTGTGGGCGAAAAGTCTAATTGGACGGAGGTTGCAGAAAGGCTTGTGGTTGAGCATACGGGAAAGGTGGCCGAAGGTTTGTATGTAGCCGGGATCGCCGTTTGTGCAGTCTATGGCCTCCCTCGGATGGGTCCAATCTTTGGTGGGATGCTTATGAGCGGAAAAAGGCTTGCTGAAATCATAGAGGGGGATTTAAAGAATGCCGCAGGAGCTAAAAAGGGAAAGAAAAAGGCTCGTTAAGTGTTCCTGGTGCGGGAAAATCATTACCTCAGAGCCAATATCTGTTAAAACCTGTTGTGTAAACAAGCCTTGGTATTTTTGCAGTGAAGCCTGCTACAAAAGCTTTACCCAAAAGTGGACAGCAAATCAGGACGCCTTAAAGAAGGGAAAAAGCATTCTAAGAAAGGGAAGCTTTTAAAGCCCTAAGCAGTTCCTCTACTTCAAAGGGTTTTATTAAAACCTCTTTAAATCCTTCATGCTTAGCTAAGACCACCGTTTCAGTTTGTCCGTAGCCTGTGGCCAAGATGGCTTTAACCACGGGGTTGACCCTTTTAAGCTCCTCATAACCAAGCTCTAAAAGAAGCTAAGCTAAGGATTCCCTAACTGAGGCATCCCTTACTTCGTTAGGGACGGTGTATCCATCCCAAGGAGACCCCTCACAACGTTCGGGGCGACAAAAAAAGAGGGGGAGCCGACCCATCAGTCAATTCTTTGACAAAAGGTCAAAGTTTAGAGATTTGTTGATAAAAAAGAGGAAACTTTTTCCAGAAAAAGAGGAAGGAAAAATTTTCCTCTTTCTTGCTTAGGTCTACAAGGGCAATCCTAAGCTTTTAAAGACTAAGCTAACGAGCGAAAGTTCCCTCTATCAAATTGGCATGTTTTTTGAATAAATTCTTCAGGAGGTAGCGATGGCTAACATCAGGATAAATCCCCAGGTTGGTTTGCTTGAAGCTTTAGAGGTGGCACAGCTTATTGATAGACGCTTGACCGCAACGGCAAACAACTTAGCAAACGTTGACACGCCTGGCTATAAGGCTGATGGTCTTGCCTTCCATGAGGTGTTGATGCGAAAGGTTGGACCAAGGTATCGCAAAGCCTTCAAAGAGACGATGCCTTTCTTGCGGGATACTCAAGGATTTCTTGAGCCTACTGGCTCTCCCCTTCATTTTGCCATCACAGGAGAGGGCTTTTTCAAAGTGCAGACCCCTCAGGGCATAGCTTACACGAGAGCTGGAAACTTTACTATAGATGCCCAAAGGCGGCTTGTTACGCCTCAAGGCTATCCTGTCCTTGCTAACGGAGCACCAGTTATCCTTGACCCAGGGATGGCTGTTGGTGGGCTTGTCACTATGGAAAACCTAAAGCTTCAGGTCTCGCCCGATGGATTGCTTTCCATAGATGGCACAGAGATTGCTCGCCTTGATGTGGTAACCTTTGATGACCCAACCAAGCTTAAAAAGGTTGGGGAAAACCTCTATGTGAGCGATGGGGCTCAGGAGATGATGGCGGTAAACTATGAGGTTAGGCAGGGATTTGTCGAGAAGGCAAACGTTGAAGTCATACGGGAGATGGTTTCTCTCATTGAGATCCATCGAGCTTTTGAAGCCGTGCAAAGGAGCATAAGAGCCTTTGATGAGGCTACAGAAAGACTAAACACCGCTACAGGGAGGTAAGGTATGATCCGTTCCCTTTGGAGTGCGGCAACGGGAATGCAGGGGCAACAGCTCCAGCTTGACACCATTTCTAACAACCTTTCTAATGTCACTACCACGGGCTTCAAGAAGAGCCGAACGGAGTTTGAGGACCTTTTTTATCAAAACCTAAAGCTTGCCGGTGCCTTGACCGCAGACGGAGTTCAGGTCCCGGTTGGCATGCAGGTAGGGCTTGGCGTAAGACCGGTAGCCATAACCAAGCTCTTCACCCAAGGGGATTATCAACTGACAAACCAGGAGCTTGACTTTGCCATTGAAGGAAGGGGTTTTTTCAAGGTGCTCATGGGTGGAGAGGAATACTATACTCGAGCTGGAAACTTTAAGCTTGACCGGGATGGCTTCATCGTAACCCCTGACGGGGCAAGGCTTCAACCAGAGTTTGCCGTCCCAACGGGCACAGCCCGCATAGAGGTAACACCGGATGGGGTCATAACCGCCCTTTCTCCTACGGGTCAAGTCTTGGCTCAGGCTCAGCTACTGCTTTACGATTTTCCAAACCCAGCCGGGCTTTATGCCGTAGGAAGAAACCTATTTAAAGCCACGCCAGCTGCCGGAGATGTCATCGAGGGAAATCCGGGACAGAACGGCTTTGGCACCATTGCCCAGGGCTACCTTGAGATGTCAAATGTGGATGTAGTAGAGGAGATGGTAAAGATGATCATCACTCAGAGGGCTTATGAGTCTAACTCCAAGGCGGTAACGACCGCAGACCAGCTCCTTGAAATAGCAAACGGGCTGAAGAGGTAAGACATGGTAAGGCTTAGGCTTAAAGGGCTAATCCTTGGTCTTGGTTTGCTTATTCTTTCTTTAATGGTTAGCCTAAAGCTTACCTATGCGAGCCTGGTTTCAGAGGATGAGCTTAAAGGGATCTTTCTTAAGGAGTTTAAGGCAAGGCTTGGTCTAAGGGATGATGAGGTTCGGCTTGAAAAGTTCCGGGTTGAGCCAAGGACATATGATCTTAAGCGTAACCAGCCCTACCGTCTTGACTGGATCACCATGCCCCGCCCAGGCTCAAACACAGCCATCTTAACCTACTCAGGGTCAAACGGAAATCCTCAGGTCTTAAGGCTTTGGGGCTTTGTGGAGGTGCTAAAAAAGGTTCCGGTTGTTGTTAAGCCCCTTCAGTCGGGCGAGGTCTTAAGGGAGGAGCATGTGAGCCTTGAGTTAAGAGAGCTTTCTCGTCTCCCTCATGATGTAGTCTTTGATGTAGGTTCAGCCCTTGGAAAAGAGGTAAGGATGAGCCTAAGACCGGGCCTGCTTCTTAGGACCTCTCATCTTCAGCTTCCAGTGCTTGTTAAAAGGAACGAAGAGGTTGAGCTTATCGCTCAAGGAAAAAACTTTATCGTGAAAGCAAAGGGCCTTGCCTTGGAGAACGGAAGGCTCGGTGAGGTCATAAGGGTTAAGAACAAGGAGAGCCAGAAGGTTGTTTTTGCTAAGGTTTCGGGAGAGAGGCTTGTGGAGGTGAGCTACTGATGAAAAGAATAGCCATGCTTTTTCTTTTGGGGCTTTTACTTTCCTCCTGCTGGGAGTTTGACCCAAAAACCCCTCCGCCTCCGCCCCCGCCCCCAAAGGTAGAAATACCTCAAAGGATGGACCAGCCTGCAACCAAGGGTTCTCTCTTTAGGGAGAGCAATTTTCTCTTTGCCTACTCTGATAACCGGGCAAGGTTTATCGGGGATACCATAACCGTTAAGATCGTTGAAACCTACCAGACTTCAAACAATGTAAAGCAGGGGAGCTCAAAGCAATCAAGCGCAAGGGCTGGGGTGAACAACCTTTTGGGTTATGAAAAGCAGGTAAGCAAGCTTTTACCGTTGCCTCAAGCCTTTGACCCAGCTCATCTTGTTGATGGAAGCATGACGAGCAGCACAAGCGGGCAGGGTCAGCTCCAAAGGGATAGCCGGATCGTAGCCACGGTTACCGCAAGAGTGGTTGAGGTTTTGCCAAACGGAAACCTCGTGGTCCAAGGCGTTAGAACCATAAAAAGGAATAGAGACCTTGAATACATCACCCTAACAGGCATTGTGAGACCTCAAGATGTAGACTCCGATAACTCTGTTCTCTCATCCAAAGTTTCTGACCTTTACATAGAGTATAGCGGTAAGGGACCAAACAGCGAAGCCGCATCTGGACCGGGCATTATAACAAGGCTTCTTCAACTTTTCTGGCTCTTTTAGGGGGTAGGCTATGAAGAGGATTGCACTTGCCTTGCTAATTCTTCTTTTTCCTTTAGAGGTTTTTGCGGCAAGGCTTAAGGACCTTATGGAAGTTGAAGGAGTGCGGGGAAACTATCTTGTGGGCTATGGAGTGGTCGTAGGGTTGAAAGGAACGGGTGACGGAGACCAGACTAAGTTTACCGTGCAGTCTGTCGTTAACATGCTTGAAAAGTTTGGGGTTAGGGTCCCCAAGGAGCAGGTGAAGCTAAAGAACGCAGCCGCGGTCATGGTTACCGCTTATCTTCCTCCCAATGTCAAGCTTGGGCAGAGGATTGATGTCCAAGTTTCAGCCATAGGAGATGCCAAAAGCTTGCAAGGAGGAACCCTTCTTCTCACGCCTCTTATTGGACCTGATGGGCAGGTTTATGCGGTGGCTCAGGGTCCGGTCTCGATAGGTGGATTTGCCGCGGGTGGTGCCGGGGCTCAAGTTGCCGTAAACCATCCTACGGTTGGACGCGTGCCAAACGGGGCGATCGTTGAGAGGGAAGTTCCTGCAGGGGACCTAAATTCCTTAGACAGGATAACCTTAAGCCTTCGCACCGAGGATTTTACCACGGCTCAAAGGGTTGCCGAGGCTTTAAATCAATACCTCCGGGGAAACTATGCCAAGGCAGTGGACATGAAGACCATCGAGCTTGAAGTGCCGAAAACCTATAGAGGTAGAGTTGTTCCCCTTCTTGCTGAAATAGGAAACCTTGAAGTAAGACCAGATATCCCAGCAAGGGTGGTGATAGATGAGCGGACGGGCACAGTGGTCATAGGGGAAAATGTTAGAATTTCTAAGGTTGCTATGGCTCACGGAAACCTTAGCGTCGAGGTAAGGGAGACACCCCAGGTTGTTCAACCCTTCCCCTTTGGTCAGGGTGAAACGGCGGTTGTCCCAAGGACTGAGGTCAAAGCCAAGGAGGAAAAGGCAAGGATAGTGGTTCTTGAAGAGGGGGCAACGCTCGGCGAGCTTGTAAGGGCTTTGAACGCCGTTGGAGCAACGGCAAGGGAGCTCATAGCTATGCTTCAGGCGATAAAAGAGGCTGGAGCCCTTCATGCAGAGCTTGTGATCATGTAGGGGGTAAGGCATGACCGCAGACATTAACGCTTTAAACTACCAAAGCTTAGAAAAGCTTAACGCCCTTGCTAAACGGGACCCTAAGCTGGCCTTAAAGAAGCTCACCTCAGAGTTTGAGTCCTTGATCTGGTATGAAATCTTGAAGGGGCTTGACCGGACAGTTATGAAAAGCGACCTTCTTCCTGAATCCTTCGAAAGGAAGCTCTATCAAGATTTTTTGTATCAAGAGGTAGCAAGGTCAGTTTCCGGAAGACCCCGGGGCTTTGGAGATTATCTCTACCAACAACTTTTGAAAAGCCCTTATCTTAAGAAGGCTATCGAAAATCCGAATAAATAAAAGGAGTATAGTTATGCCAACAAAAGAGCTTTTAGCCCTAAGAGAGGTTTTATCCGAGGAGAGAAAAGCTCTCCTTTCTTGTGCCGTTGATGAGGTCTTAAAATGGGCTAGCTACAAGGCAAGGCTTGTGGAAAGCCTAAAGGGAAAGGATCTGTCCGAGGAAGATAAAGTGTTGCTTTTAGAGATTTTGCAAGAAAACGAGAGAAACGGAAGGATCATTCAGGCTGGACTTTCTTTCGTTGAAGAGGCTTACCGGTTTTTACAGAAATTCTTCGTCGAAGGGGAGACCTATCCCCAGGGGTTGGCTAAGGGAAAGGAAAGCTCGCCCAAAGTTTTAAGCAAGAGGGCTTAAAGCATGGCAGGGTTAACTTCAGCCTTAAACATCGCTAAGAACGCCCTTCTTACCTTCCAGACGGCAACTCAGGTGATAAGCCATAATGTGGCCAATGTGAACAACCCAGATTTTTCTCGCCAAAAGGTCGTTGAAACAACCTATCCCCCGAGCCCATCCCCTGTAGGTCCCATCGGTTCTGGGGTAAAGATAGAAAAGGTCCTACGCTACTTCGATGAATTTCTTGAAAGAAACATAAACCTTAAGCGAACGCTCTACGGCATGGTTAGCGCCCAATCTCAGGGCTTAACCATCCTTGAGACTCTTTTTAACGAGTCTCAGGATACGGGCTTAGCAAAGGTCATGAGGGATTTTTACACCGCCTGGCAAAGTTTGGCAAACTACCCAGAAAATCTTTCGGCAAGAACTCAGGTTGTCGAGACAGGTAGGCTTATCGCTGAAGCTTTAAAATCAAAGTTTGAGGGAATGAGGGACCTCGAAAACCAGATCGGTCTTAAGCTAAAGAGCGTAGTTCGCGAGATAGACAGGCTTTCCTCAGCCATAGCCGAATTAAACCATCAGATAACGGCTCTTGAGTCCGGAGGAAGGACGGCAAACGACTTAAGAGACCAAAGGGATAAGCTAATCGGTGAGCTCTCTCAATACGCTCAAATTCAGTATTTCGAGACTAAAGAGGGGTCATACAATGTTCTCCTTGGCAAAGGTTATAATCTTGTAAACCTTGACTACAAATGGAAGCTTGAGACCTCCGGGACAACCGTCTATTGGGTAGGGTCAAACGGAGAAAAAGTTCCTTTAACCAGTAAAGAGGTGCCAAGCGGCGAGCTTGGCGGCTGGCTAAAGCTTTTAGAGCAGCTTTCAGATAGCTACAACTTTGAGTATGTATCCGGAAACAAAGTGGTCATGAACCCTTTAGCAGGAAGGACAATCTCTGAGTCTGACACTTTTGCTGAGCTTGGTCTTCCCACGGGCACGATAAGATTTCAAGGTAAAGACCACTTTGGTAAGGAGATATCTGGAAGCTTTACCATTTCGTCAAGCAAAACCGTAAGAGAGTTTCTGAACGATGTAGAGAGGGCTTTTAGCTTTACAGTGAAAGCTTACATCAAGGATGGAAGGCTCTTTGTTGAGGATGCCTTCCGTGGACCTGGAAAGCTTGAGTTTAGCATAACCTCAAGCCCTGCTACTCTTGATTTTGGAAGGTTTGACGATCCGGCTTTTCAATGGAGGGTCGCTGAGATAAACCTTGCGGGAAAGTTAAAGCTCTTTGGTGAAGAGCTAATTCGAGCGGTAAACAAGCTTCATACTCAAGGCGTAGGGTTGAGCTTTTTCACCAAAGAGCTTGAGGGAGCCTATTCGGCAAACCAATACCTAAAGGAACTTCCATACTACTTAGACTTAAAGCGGGATGGCTCCTTTTTCCTGTGGGTAAAGGATGAACAAGGCAAAGCCTCTCCCATAAAGGTAGACCTTAACCTTAGCGAGGATGCCACGCTTGATGATTTAGCAACTACTATCAACAAGGCCATAAGAAGCACTGGCTTAAACCCAGATGACCCGACAAACTTTGATATAAGGGCGGTCATCCGTTCGGGAAGGCTTGTCATCCAAGCAAGGGATGGCTTATCCTTTGCCTTCTCAAACGACACCTCTGGCATCCTTCTTTCAACTGGGCTAAACCTCTTTTTCCACGGAACCGATCCAGCAGACTTTGAGGTTAACCCCCTCCTTGGGCAAAAGCCAGAGCTTATCGCCACGGGACGCCTTGATGTGAGCGCCTTTAGAAGTAAAGCTCCCTTATTCGGTGCCTACATCACAAACTCAGCCGTCAACCCTAACCAAACCTTCCCCGTAAATACCCTTTATGTTAGACCCTACGATGCCCAAGGCAAGGCTTATCAAGTTCCACCCTTAGCGGTATATGCTGGGACTTTGAGCGGTGGGGTTTTGACAGGCGACCTAAACATCTACCTTAGAGATGCAAACGGCTCAACCTTGCAGACCATAACCATAGGAAGCGGAACAAGCATCAGTCAACTTCTTGACAGGCTAAACGGCTCTCAAGGGATAAAGGCTTACTATGAAGACGGAGTTTTGAGGCTTGAGCTTATCCCTGCAAATGCCCCGCAAGGTGCAGCCTACTTCACCGTAGATGAGGGGACCTCAGGCGTTGCTCATCTATATTCTTGGGATGATGCTTTGAAAGCTTATAGGGTGTCGATAAATTCTGGGGCAACCGGGGATACCTTGCAAGTCATGCTTGAAAAGCTTGATAAACTTCCCTTCCTTAGGGCTTATATAGACCCTTATGCTAAGGCTGTCCTTTCCCTTGAGCCAAACCAGACCAAAGTCTACGGGTTTGAGCTTGGCGAGAGCTTAGTGGCTGGAGCTAATCCTTCCTCTTCTACGGATAGTTTTCTTGTATACTTAAGAGAAAACGGCATTATTCCACCTGCCTTTCGTGTTTCAGGAACATTAGAATCTCGCCTCTTCTCCGGGCTTGAGCATGTGTATAAGCCCACAGTGTATGAGGGCGTAGCAACGGGCTTTAATCCTAACCAGGCGGTAAACTATACTGTAAGGTTTTATGACAGGTCTGGAAACTTAATTCCTTCGGCAAGCGTATCCGGAGCTTCTACATTATCTGAACTACTTTCAAACTTTGACGATGTAGCAGGTCTTAAGGCAAGACAGGCTGGAGACCGGTTCTATATCTACCTTGACCCAGCGGAGGCAGGAGCCCCTTCAGGTGCAGCATACTTTACCATCTCAGCCGAGGATGATGGCTCCTTAGGCTTGTTAAAAGGTGCAACTGGTGCTCTTGGTTTGAAGATGGGCGAGCTTTCAGCCTACCTTTTTGATAAAGAAGGAAAAGCGATCGATGCCTTTGTTCCTTCAGACGGGGTCGTTGACCCAGCAAGGTTTGAGCTTTGGACAGACAAACCAATGTTCTCGTTACTTCAGAGGATAAACGCTCCAGATAGCGCAATCTTTGGGCTTTCAGCAACCCTTGATAGACAGGGTAGGCTGATCATCAGTAAAACCGGGCTCTATCAGACGGAAAGCTTCGTCCTTGCCGATGAAAGACCAAACTATCCCTCAGCAAGCATCCTTAGAGCAAACATCTACCGGCAAAACACAAACACTTACGCCTATGTATCCTCAGAGGGTTTAAGCGGAGGAACCACCTTTGACGACCAAACTATAACCGTTAGGCTCTTAAGGCCAGACGGAAGCGTGGCAAGCTCAGCCTCTCGACCCTTTACTTCTCCAACCTTAAACGACATCATTACCTGGTTAAACAGCCTTGACCTTGATGGGGATGGAGCTTTTGACCTAAAGGCTACCCTTGACCCTCAAGGAAAGCTTATCATAGAGGTCAATGACAAAATCTTAGGCTCAACGCCGATAAACAGCTTTGAGCTTGAAAGCAATAGTGATTTTGTCCCCTATATTTCAGCTAAGGTTCATGCTCAACCAACCCTTTTTGAGGGCTTGATCAATGCTTTGAAAGGCTATGAGCTAAAGAGAGGAGACAACCGCACAGCCCAAAGGATAGCCGACTCTGCCACCAATCCTCGGATAGCCTTGAACCTTTCTTCTCTAAACGACTACTACGCAAGCATGGTCGGTGAAGTGGGAAACGCAACCAAGGCTGTGAGGGACAACCAAACCTTCCTTGATGACCTGCTTCGTCAGATGAGAGCGATGAAGGACAGCATATCCGGGGTTTCCTTGGATGAAGAGATGGCAAACCTTGTTAAGTATCAGCAGGCTTTTATCGCCACATCTAAGATTCTTTCTACCGTGGAAGACATGTTTGAGGCTTTGATCTCAGCCAAAAGATAGGGGGTAGCCCATGAGGATAGGCTTTAACACCAAGTATCAAAGCTTTCTTGCCGACCTAAATAGACTATCCTCGGAGATAAACGCAAGCCAGCTCAAGATATCCTCTGGGAAGAAGTTTCTTAGACCATCAGATGACCCCCCATCCGCGGTGATAACCTTAAACTACAAACAGGGTATCTCAGTGATAGAGAGGTATGGGAAAGCCATTGATGAGGGATTAGCTTTTTTGCGAGCTCAAGAGAGCACCCTTGGGCAAGTGGAAGACCTTATCGCCCGAGCCAAAACCTTGGCTATAAACTCGGTTAACGCCACAAACGATGGTAACGCTCGTCAAGCTATAGCAAAAGGGATTGATTCCATCGTCTCAACCCTCCTCTCCCTTGCCAACTCTCAGCTTGGAGAAAAGTATATCTTCTCAGGGGACAAAACAACAGGCTTTGAGGAGGGGACAAAGCCCTTCATGCTTGTTAAAGAAACCCTCCCAAACGGGCAGGTCATAGAAAGGGTTGTGTATAACGGGTCTGTTGAGCAAGTAAGCATCGGCTACGACAAGGACATGAAGCTTAATCTTGGTGAGACGGGGCAAAAGATCTTTATGGAAACTGGCGTCTTTGAAACCCTTTTGGCGTTAAAACGAACCCTTCAGGCTGACAACAACATTGACTATCAGAAGGAGCAGTATTACATCCAAAGCTTTATTGGAAAGCTTGATGAAATTTTTAATGCCATCTCAGGCTACCGCGGAGAGGTAGGAGCAAAAATTAGCCATCTTGAGACCAAAAGAGACTTGTCCGAAGATTTCAAGCAGACCATTCAGAAGAACCTTGGGGAGGCAGAATCCGCTGACCTTGCCGAGCTTGCCACAAAGCTTCAAAGTTTAAGCATAGCCTACGACGCAGCCTTGAAAGCCGTGGCCATGGTCTCAGACCTTTCGTTAGCTAAATATCTGTAAAGCCTAATTAGTTTACTAAACTCGGTCGTGAACCCTCTCCATAAACAGTGTCAAGTACAGAAACTTTATGGAGAGGAGGTGTGACCTCGTGCCGTTAGGCAAGGTATCACGTTCTGATTTTGGGTAGGAAGCGGCTGATTACTTAAAAAAATTAATCAAACCAACGGTTGACGGGGCTCCCTACGATTGAGATTTATAGCTAACTTTCAACATTTTCCAGAAGGTTTTATAATATCTATTAAACAAACGCATTTTGATTTTTCTAAGGGTTAGGAATGAAGGTTAAACCTAAAAAGTATATTGTATAATCTGTAGACCGTCCTTTAGATTTGAGCAATCCTTGGATAAAAAAGTGGTTTATAAAACAGGTATTAACTAAAGGTCGGGCAGAGGATGTAGCTCAACAGCGCATTAACCACTGCGCAAGCCGCGGGGCTTCCGCCCTTTCTGCTTAAGTTTGTTATATAAGGAATGTCTTCTCGAACAAGCATTAGCTTTGCTGAAAGGGCTTTAACAAATCCTACAGGCAGACCAACAACCACTACATCCTCCCTTTTTTGTTCTCTTAAAACCTCTATAGCTCTGACCAAAGCCGTCGGAGAGTTACCAATCACAACCAACCCAAGGTCGTTTTCGTTTTTTAATGCAAGCTCTACCGCTTGCTCGGTGCGTGTGCCGACACTAACCTCTCCAACCCTATCTAAATAACAGACTACTTTTTCTCTTGAATAGAGCCTTTTTGAGATGCCAGCTTTCGTCATCTCTACATCAACAAGGATCTTCTTTTTATTCCTCAAATTCTTAAGAGCTAGCTCAATAGCTTTCGGATGAAAGACCATGGTTTCAATGTACTCCGGGTCAGCCGTTGCATGAACTACCCTCTTTACAACTTCTCTTTCAAGGGGCAAAAACCTGCTAAAATCGAACTCCCTTTCAATAATACAAAAGCTTTCCTCTTCTATGCTTTGTGGGCTGTAGGTTCTTACCTCGTCGATCCGCTCTTTTACGACCTCGGCAAGTCTTTCATGCTGTCCAATGGGCTTGGTTATTAATACCTCTGCCCAAGGGAAATCAGCCTTAACTTTCTCAACAATCTCTGGCAGGTCCTTCGTTACATGAACGCCAGCTGAGAGAAAAAGGGGATGAAGGATTACCCTTTTTGCCCCATCCTTAAGACACTGCCTTAGGGCGGACTCTACATCCGGCTCCCCAAATTGGAGATAGGCTAACACTACATCATCTTCGGGCACATCAAGAATTTTAGACAGGTAAGCCCTAAAGGGCTCCCAAGCATTGGCAGACCTCTTGGGGCTTCCATGCAAAACGAGCACTATCTTTTCTCTCTCGCCCTTCATCCTAAAGGGACCTCCATGTTTAAAATTGCCTTCCCGCCATGACAGGAAAATCTTGCCTTTGCTCCAAAGATTAAAGGATAATTTTTTTTACCATGCCCGAAGGGAAAGTCAACCCCTATGGGAATATTTTCTGGAAGGTTCTGCTGAAGGCTATGGAGCAAGGCTTCTGAAGATATCCCCCCTAAATCTCCAAATATGATGCCCTTTATTCGCTTAAGAGATAAAGTCAAGATGACCTGCATAAGAGCTCGTTCTAAGCGATGTGGGGCTTCGTTCACATCTTCAAAAAAGAGGATCATCTCTTCCTCAAGAGGGAGATAAGCGGTTCCGCAGAGACTGGAAAAGGTGGCAAGGTTCCCCCCAAAGAGATACCCCTTAGCTTCTCCCTCTCGGTAAGCCCTTCCTTCGAGCACAAGCTCCATTATTCTGCGGTGAAGGATTTCTAACAGAAGGTCAAGACAATCTCTCTCAAATTCAGGTAAGTTGACAACCATCGGGGCATGGATGCCAATTCTTTTAAATTTTTTCCAGAAGTAGGAATGAAGGGCTGTAATGTCGGAAAAGCCAATCATAGGAGGAATTTGAAAGGGCTTAAGGTTTAAATGTTTTAAATACTCGTCTAAGAAGGGAAGGATTTTTATGGCTCCAAAGCCACCCCGGACTGCCCATAGATAATCAAACTCTTGCGTAGCAATTATTTCTGCTAAAAGGAAAGCCGTTACCGAAGGTATAGAAGGGGTAGGGTCGGCAAAGGATTTAAAGGAAAGTCCGAGCTCTTTTAAGACTTGAAGCCCCTTTGCCAAATCTTCTTCTTTCGGGGGGCTTGAAGGCTGAACTACGGCGATGCGTAGCATCTTTTCCAAAGAAGATAGAGCCCTTCCAGCGTAAGAAGTGGCTCAACTCTTTTTATACGCTTACTTAAGGGAGAAATAACCCTGGCAAGCCCCCCTGTGGCAATGACCTCAGGGTTGCTCTTCATCTCTACGCTAAGCATATCAATCAAGCCATCAGCAAGGCAGGCGAAACCATAGAGAATTCCGCTCTTCATGGCTGAAATGGTATCTTTTGCAAGAGGAGATTCTGGGGGAGAAAAAAGGTCTATCTTAGGGAGCTTTGCCGTCTTGGTAAAAAGACTCTCTGAAGCTGAAAGAACACCAGGTGCAATAGCGCCACCAAGATAGACTCCAGCCTCAGAAATACAATCAAAGGTGGTAGCTGTCCCAAAATCAACGACGATGCAAGGCTTTTTATACTTTTCCCAGGCAGAAAAGGCATTAACGATCCTATCTGCTCCTACCTCAGAAGGATACTTAAGGTCAATTTTAATGGGAACAGTCTCTGAGCTTGCAACCAAGACCTCCCTTGCAAGCCAATTTCTACCAAGCTCAACCCAAAAAGAGGTTAGGCTTGGGACAACGGAGGAGATAGAAAGCCCTTTAATCTCGTGAAGCTTGATTTGGTATAGGTCTAAAAAACCTTTTAGCCTTACTAAAAGCTCTTCAGTTGAAACTGGGGTTTCAGTGCGAAAGCTTCCGCAAGCCTTTAGCGCACCGTCAAAATGAAAAATCGCAAAGCCTGTTGAGGTGTTTCCAACATCAACGGTCAATAGATATTCAGGCATGGGCTAAAAGATAGCAGACCCAGTTATCCTTTTCCCTTTTTTCAAGGATTTTAACCGGTGCTTTGGCTAAGGCGGGCTCAATCTCTTCGCACATGGTGTAGACTATGCCAGAGAGTATGTAATATCTTGCAGAAAAAAACTCTTTCTTGCTCAAGAGCTCTAATAACAAGCCTTTGTAAAGGTTTGCTAAAATGAGGTCCCCTTCATAGGGAAGATGCTCCCGAACATCTCCCTCTATGACCTCGGCAGAGAGGTTGTTTAAGGCAAGATTGTGCTTTGCTACGCGGACGCAAAGGGGATTGTAGTCAAGGGCAATAACCTTTTTCCCGAGCTTTGCCCAAAGAAGGGTCAAAATTCCGCTTCCGCAGCCAAGGTCAAAAACCTTCTCAATGGTAGGGTCAAGGTTGTATAGGTCACAAGAGGCGTTGAGCACCATCTCCGTTGTGGGATGCCTGCCCTCGCCGAAGACCACGCTTGGGTCAAACCGAAGGTCATACTCTCCTTCATACCAAACGGGGGCAATCCTTATCGGACCTACTTTGAAAGGACGAGGGATCCGTCTTTCGTTCCACTCAGAAAAGGGGACAACATCCTTTACATCAAGGATAAGGTTATACTTTTTGACGAGGCTATCTACAAGCCCATCCTTTGGCTTATGAAAGAAAAGAACCCCGATCCCATCCTCTTCCCAGTAGCCTATAAGGTCTGGGTCATCAAAGTCCCTGAGCTCAGGTTGGGTGTTCCTAAAGCCGTAAATATAGAATTGAGTATATTCCTTGTAGGGTGGTCTAAGCATCGTTTTAAGCTTACTTAGTTAATGAAAAATTTCAACAACCTCTCAAAGAAAGGAGCACCAAGATATTGGAAAATAAGCCCTAAGAAAAGGTTAAGAAGGAGCCAAAAAAGGATGAGCCATCTTATACGCTTTTTCTTTTTTACAAAAAATTCTTTGCTTAAGCCTTCGTGAGAAAACATCTTCCTTAAAAAGGAAATCCTCTCATAAAGACCGTAGTGATGCCAGGATTTCTCAAAAAGTTGGCCCGTTGCCTCACCCACCTTGTAGAGGGCTTTAACTAAGGGAACCTCTGACCCAAGGTAATAGCAGGCAAACATGTCAGCCTCCCTCTCCAAGGACCTTAGAAAATAAGCAAAAATATAGCGAAAGAAGAGAAAAGCAAAGATCATAAGGTAGAAAGAAAGAAAAATTTCTAAAATTTCTTTGTTTGTTTCAAAAAATTCAGAAAAAGCATCAACATCCTCAAACATAAAAGCAAAGGGAAGAAAAAAAAAAGAAGAGCGAATTCAGCAGATATAAAGTGAAGCTAAAGAGGAGAAAGAATAGCCATAGCCCGTGATGATTGCGCAGATGGGCGACTTCATGCGCTAACACCCCAAGCACCTCATCCTCATCAAGCACCTTAAGTAAGGGCTCGCTAAAGAAGAGATATCTAAAGGGAGGGAAAAACCCTAAAACCCCTGCGGTGTAAAGCCTTGGTCCTATAGGCTTAAGGACAAGGATGTTTCGAAATTTAATCTTTAAAGCACTCGTGAAATTTTCGATTAAATTTCTTAAGTAGGGAGATGAAAGCTCATAAACTGGAAGGATTTTTACTATCAGAGCTGGCGCAATGGTAAGAATAAGCAAAATAAAACTGCCAGTCCGTAAAGGATAATCAAAGCTAAGATAATCAGCAGTTTCTTCAAGAAGGTATAGTAATAGAAGGGGAGAAAGCAGGGCAAAAAAGAGCCTCAGGTATTTTAAGTTTAGATTGTAGAGAAGAATTCGGGCTGGCAAATAATAATGAAAAAAGAGCAAAAGAGGGGGTATAAGCCCAAAATACCTATCTTCAAAAAGGCTTTTAACCCCAAAAATGCTTAAGTCTGCGGTAAAAAAGGAAAAAATCATAAGAAAAATAAGAAAATGCACCCAGCGAGGAGGTCTACTACTCAAAGTAAGAGCTTTCTTAAAAAATGCTAAAACGATAAAGAAAAGGACTTCTTTAAAAAGAAAGAGAAAGACTAAAGACCAAACACTTAAGCCTAAATTAAGGGAAGGAGCAAGCTCAACGAGTAAAAAGGCTAACCAAAAGAATATTAAATCTTCATAGATCACTCTTAAAGTTTAGAAGGAAAGAATATATTTAACAAGGGCTTGCCTTTCTTCCGGGGAGATCTTTTTTGTTAGGTTAATAAAAGGTTTCATTGCTTCAAACCTTGATTTATCGATTATAGGTTCCCTTTTACCGAGAAGGAAGTCTTCAAGCTTTTTGGGCTTGCCAGCATAGGCTTTAGAGATCTCCTTCACTGATGGGGCAACTGCGCTTGAGCTTTCAGAATGGCAGGCTGTGCATCCTAACCTTTGAAAAACCTCTTTCCCCTTCTTTGCATCTTGCGCGATTGATGCGCTCGAAAAAATAAGCCCGCAAACCGAAGCTAAAACTAAAACTTTCACTGATTTTTTAATCATTCAAACCCTCCCTTTAAACGATTACTTAAACTGTAAATTATCTCCCTTTTTCAAACGTTGCCCAAGGGCAAACTCATAGGCTGACATCCTTTTTTTACCCTCAAGCTGAACCTTTTCAAGTAAAAGAGCACCCTTCCCACAAGAAACCCAAACACCTTCCTTTGATATGTTCAAAACTTCACCGGGTGAGCCCTTTGCTTCTTCTATGTATATATATTTTGCCTTATAAACCTTGAAAATTTTCCCTTGATAGTAAGTCCAAGCAGAAGGCCAAGGCTGAAAAGCCCTCACTTTCCTCTCTATTATCAAGGCATCCTCATCCCAGTTAAAAAAGCCATCTTCCTTTTTGAGAAGCGGGGCATAGGTTGCCTTATCGTGTTCCTGAGGTTGAGGCACAAGCTTACCTTCTTTGTGAAGCTTTAAAGCCTTATCAAGGGCAACGACGGCTAAATTCTTTAGCTTTTCTGTTAAGCTTGGAGTTGTTTCATCTTCGTCAATTTTTATCCTTTCTTGAAGGAGGATAGGACCTGTATCCATGCCCTCATCCATCTGCATAACCGTGATGCCTGTTTCTTTTTTACCTGTAAGAATGGCATAAACGATAGGGGATGCTCCGCGGAATTTTGGCAAAAGGGAGGCATGAAGGTTCCAAAAGCCAAACCTTGGGGTCTGAAGTAGCTCCGAAGGCAAGATCTTTCCGTAAGCAAAGACTACTCCCAAGTCTAACTCAAAGCTTTTTATGCTTTCCAAAAAAGCTTCATCCCGAAGCTTAGCAGGCTCAAGAATCAGCAACCCCTTCTCTTCAGCCCAGGTCTTAACAGGAGAAGGGGAGGGCTTAAGCCCTCGCCCCTTAGGCTTTTCTGTCTGGGTTACTACGACCACTAAATCCTCGTTTTGGTATAAGTATTCAGCAACAGGGATAACAAATTCCGGCGTGCCAAAAAAAGCTACTCGGTATTTTTTCATTTAATGCTTCAATTTTTTATGAAATTCAAATTCTCCGGTCTCGTTGACATCAACCACCACTACATCACCTTCGGTAAAGGCTCCCTCAAGCACTTTTATAGCTAAGGGGTTTTCGATGTATCTCTGAATTGCTCTCTTTAAGGGTCTTGCTCCAAAGATGGGGTCGTATCCTATTTCAGCGATATTTAGCTTCGCCCTTTCAGTGATCTCTAAGAACAAACCCTTTTCAGCAAGGCGAGAGTTGAGATACTTTATCTGAATGTCAACGATCTGTAAGATATGTTCCATCGTAAGGTTGTTGAAGATGATGATCTCGTCGATCCTGTTTAAGAATTCAGGTCTTAATGAAGTCTTAAGGAGGTCCATAATCTTTCTTTCAATCTCTTCCTTCCCGTAGAGTCCCTCTTGGAAGTAGTGGCTACCAAGGTTTGAGGTCATGATGATGATGGTGTTGCTAAAGTTGACAGTGCGCCCTTTACCATCTGTAAGCCTTCCGTCATCAAGTACTTGAAGTAGTATGTTAAAGACTTCAGGATGAGCCTTTTCTATCTCGTCAAGAAGGATAACGGAGTAGGGCTTTCTTCTTACAGCTTCGGTCAATTGTCCACCCTCTTCGTAGCCCACATACCCCGGAGGTGCTCCAATAAGTCTTGCCACTGAATGCTTTTCCATGTATTCGCTCATGTCTATTCTAATCAAGGCTTTTTCGGTGTCAAACATAAACTCCGCAAGGGCTTTAGCAAGCTCGGTTTTACCTACACCAGTTGGACCGATGAAAAGAAAAGAGCCTATCGGACGGTTTGGGTCCTTAAGCCCTGCTCTTGCCCGGCGGATGGCGTTGGCAATCGCCGAAATAGCATGGTCCTGCCCAACAACCCTCTCCCGCAATCTTTCCTCAATCTTAAGGAGCTTTTCCCTTTCTGATTCCAGAAGCCTTTTCACTGGAATGCCCGTCCATTTAGCTATTATTTCAGCAATATCCTCTGCGTCAACCTCCTCTTTAAGGAATCGTTTACCCTTTTGAACCTCGGCAAGTTTTTCGTTCTTTTGAGCTAATTCCTTCTCAAACTGCGGAATGAGCCCGTAGATAATCTCTGCTACTCGGTTTAGGTCTCCTTGTCTTTCTGCTTGCTGGGCTTCGATCTTGAGCTGGTCGATCCTCTCTTTGATCTTTCTAATCTCTTGAATGATATCCTTTTCCTTTTGCCATTGAGCCTTCATCTCTTCTGCTTGCTTTCTAAGTTCGTCAAGCTGTTCAAGAAGTTTCTGCAGCCTCTCCTTAGCCTTGGGGTCGGTTTCCTTCTCTAAGGCAACCTTTTCGATCTCAAGCTGTTTGATCTTTCTTTCTATCTCATCGATCTCAGTTGGCATAGAATCGATTTCAATGCGGAGCTTTGCTGCTGCCTCATCTATAAGGTCTATGGCTTTGTCAGGAAGATATCTATCGGTGATGTAGCGATGGGAAAGGGTGACCGCGGCAATGATAGCATTGTCCGTAATCTTAACACCGTGGTGCACCTCATACTTTTCCTTAAGACCTCTGAGGATAGCTATAGCTTGCTCAATCGTTGGCTCTTCAACATAAACAGGCTGGAAGCGCCTCTCTAACGCTGGGTCCTTTTCTATATATTTTCTGTATTCTTCAATGGTTGTTGCACCTATGCAGTGTAGCTCACCCCTTGCAAGGGCTGGTTTTAGCATGTTTGCTGCATCCATTGCCCCTTCAGCGGCACCAGCTCCAACGATGGTGTGGATTTCATCGATGAAAAGGATGATCTCTCCCTCGCTAGCCTGCACTTCTGCAAGTATTCCCTTTAGCCTCTCCTCAAACTCGCCGCGATACTTCGTTCCTGCAAGGAGGCTCCCAAGGTCAAGCTGAATGATTCTCTTATTCTTTAAGATCTCTGGGACATCTCCGGCTACGACCCTCTGGGCAAGCCCCTCGACGATAGCGGTCTTACCCACACCAGGCTCACCCACAAGTACGGGATTGTTTTTAGTTCTACGGGAAAGTATATGCATTACTCGGCGGATTTCTTCATCCCTTCCGATAACTGGGTCAAGCTTCCCAGCCCTGGCAAGGGCTGTTAGGTCTCGTCCGAAACGTTCAAGGGCTTGATACTGCTCCTCTGGGTTCTGGTCAGTGATACACCTTCCCTTACGAATCTGCTTGATAACTTCCATGGCTGAGGTAAAGGTTGCCCCTCTACGGCGTAGGGCTTCGCCAGCTTTTGTGGGGCTATCTATTATGGCTAATAGAAGATGCTCAGTTGAGATGTAGGCATCGCGCATATCTTTGGCTAAGGCTTCAGCCCTGTCTAACACCTGCTTTAAAGGCATAGATAAGTAGAGCTGATAAGCTCCGTCTGAGACCCTCGGAAGCCTTTCTAAAATTTCCTCAAGCTCAGTTGAGATTATCTTTGAATTTATGCCGAGCCTATCAAGGATGGTGGGGATAATTCCTCCCTCTTGCTCTATCATCGCCTTAAGGAGGTGCTCAGGATGGAGCTCTGTATGATTGTAAGACTCCGCAAGCTTTTGCGCTGACTGAAGCGCTTCTTGAGCTTTAAAAGTAAACCTTTCAAGCTTCATTTATTAACCTCCTGCAAAGTTTTTTCTTTTAAAAATAAAAACAAGGTTTAAGAATTCAAGGTATGAAATAGGTAAAATAGGGGTCTTGAATTTAAAAAACAGGATGTTTATTTTTTATGTCAGAAAAAGCAAATAAATTTAAAAAGGAGGTGATAGGTATGGCTGACTTATTAGTATGGCGTCCATTTCAAGAATTAAGAAAGGAGCTCGACAGACTATTTAATGAATTCTTTAATAGACCTGTATTGCCAGAAAAATTTGAATGGTTTGAATGGACACCAGCTGTCGATGTATCTGAAACACAAGATAGCATTGTTGTAAAAGCTGACCTACCTGGTATTAAACCAGAGGAGATTGAAATCAACATCTCTGATAACATTTTGACTATTCGAGGTGAAAAGAAGAGAGAAGAGGAAAAGAAGGAAAACTTTTATCGTGTAGAAAGGTACTATGGTAGCTTTATGAGAGCTATTCAACTTCCAACTGAGGTAGATGTAGAAAAGGTAAAGGCTACTTACAAAGATGGTGTGTTAAAAGTTGTCCTTCCTAAGAAGGTAGAGCCAAAGAAAAGTATTAAGGTTGAAGTTGAGAAGTAAAATGGTCGTATCCCCGGGGGGCAATTTCCCTTAGCCCCCAATTTTCTTTTAGAAATAGCTTTCTTTCTGGAATAATTTTCCCTACTTTGTAAAGCTTCCTGTTTAGACTTTCTTCTATCTTAGGTATTGAGCTTAGCTTTTCCTTTGAAACCGTAAAAAGTAGGGCAAAATCTTCTCCGCCAGCCAAAGCATCATCTAAGGTTGCGCAAGAAGCGATAGGAATTTTTTCAACCTCTACGATAGCTCCAACCTTCGAAGGTCTGCAAATACGATAGAGGTCAAGGAGAAGCCCATCTGAAATGTCAATCATGCTTTCTGCCACCTGGATAAGCTCGCGTCCAAGCTCAACCTCAGGCTCTGGACGAAGATGGGCTAAAAGAGCTTCCTCTGGAATTTCTTCCAGAGGCTTTTCTTTAATCAGTCTTAAGAAGGCTGAGCTTGCCCCAAGTGGTCTTGAGACAAAGACCTCATCACCCGGTTTTGCCGTTGACCTAAGAACCGGTCTTTCAGCTACTCCAACCAAGGCAAGGTTTATGAAAAAAACCGGGCTCTTTACCGTATCTCCGCCTACAAGCTTTGCTGAATAATTTCCTAAGCAGGCATTTATTCCCTCAAGCAGGGGGGCAAGCCAAACTCTATCAAGGGCAATACTTGACCCAAGGGTAAGGACGGCGTAGAGAGGGGCTCCCCCCATGGCGGCAATGTCTGAAAGGTTAACCGCTGATAGTTTATAGCCAAGGTCAAAAAAGGTATAGTAATCAAGTTTGAAATGGATGCCCTCAACCAGGGCATCAGTCGTGAAAAGCAGGTAATTTTTTTCTTGAAGTTTGATGACCGCGCAGTCTTCCTCTGCAGAGGCTAAAATCTCTTTGTTTTGCGGAAGAAATCTTCTTAAGTATTCGACCCACTCCTGTTCGGTCACGGTCTCTAAAAGAAGCAGAAGGATGATTATTCTGCGATTATAAGCTCAAATTCGCTGAAAAAGAAGGGGATTTCCTTGCTTGCCGATTCTGGGCTATCCGAACCGTGCACGGTGTTTTTTTCCTTATCAAGCCCGTAAAGTTTTCTTATGGTGCCTTCCTTTGCTTGAGCTGGGTCGGTTGCACCCATAAGCTCCCTTACTTTGGCTATGGCGTTTTCACCTTCTAAGACCATGGCTACGATAGGACCGGAACTCATGTAGTTTGTAAGGTCTTCATAAAAGGGTCTCTCCTTATGGACAATGTAAAAGGCTTTTGCTTGCTCATTGGTGAGCCGAAGCTTCTTTAGGGCTACCACCCGAAGACCCTTTTCTTCAAAGTGAGAAATAACCTTTCCTATGAGGTTCCGGCTAACACCGTCAGGTTTTATCATCACCAGGGTCCGTTCCATAGCGCCCTCCTTTGACAATTTTAAGATGTTGCCAAACTATACCCGAGATTTCCTGCTTTTACAAGCTCCCACATATCTTCCCTGATTTCTTTGTCCTCCCGGAACCTATTGAGAAATCGTCTAAAATTCTTAGAATAAAAAACATGTATCTCCCAAAATCACTAGATTTCGAAGCTAAAAAAGCCCTAATAATTGCCCCCCAGCCTGAGTTTAAATTTTTCAAACATTACCTTCCCTTAGAGCTTATCACCACCTACTTAGGAGTTAGGATTTTCCGAAGAGGCGATACCTTGGTCTGTGGACACCTTTTTTCTGCTCAGATGGTAGGTTTTTTGTTTGACCTCTTAGCAAGGGCTAAAGTTATGGGAGTGCTCTTTCTCGGCTGGGGCGGTGCCTTAAACAAAGCTTTCAAAAAAGGCGAACTTTTTTTGCCAGTGAGAGCTTACTCCAAGCTTGGTTTAACTAAAGAGCTCTATCCCAAGAGAAGGACCTTTTATCCTTCAAGAAAGCTCTTAAGAAAGCTTGAAACCGAGTTAGCAAGGCTTAATCTTTATTATAAAAAGGGGTCTATTCTATCCGTTGATTTTCCTCTTCCCTACGAAAAAGGAAAAGAGCTCCCTAAGGGATTGAAAGCTGATGTTTTAGACATGGAGGCTTCAGCCCTCTTTGCCCTCGGCGAGTATTATAGTATAGAAGTTGCCGGGCTAATTTTTATAACCGATAAAGTAGGGGAGCTAAGCCAAAGCCTGCCAGAGAATTTGCAAAGCCTAAGACAAAGGCTTCTACCCCTTTTTAGGTCGTTTACCGAGAAAGACGCCTGAGATGAAACGCAGAAAGAAGAACCCTTTTGAGATATTCGGGCTTACTCCCAAGCTTGTTGCTGAGCTTCCTGATGAGGTGTTGTTTAAGCTTATAAAATCGATTTATCGCGTGCTCCAGCTTATACATCATCCTGACAAAGGTGGCGACCCAAGGAAGGCGCTTCAGCTAAACCTTGCCTTTGAGAGCCTAAACTATGAAAAGGACCCTGAGGCATTTCGAGCTTATAAAAAGGCTTATGTCGAGCGTCTATCAAGAAAGACCCTGTGGAAGGAGATTGAAGAGCTTGAGAGCCAAAACAGAAAGCTTACTTACCTCCTTGAGCTTTTGAAGGAAAGGTTTTGGCAGTATCTTTACCTTGGCTCAAACCTTGACAAAGAACCTTTTAGACGAGGTTTTGCCCTAAAGGTTAGCCTCATCGATGTTGTCTCTCAGCTAAACTATGGCCAGTTTACGCCCCTTCGCCGAAGGGATATTTTTTACAAAGAGGTTTGGCTCTGGAAGGATAACCTGGCTTTAAGAAAAAAGGGGAAAAAAGATGTTTTTGAAAGGTTTAAATTTTATGTAGTGCTTGGAACGATAAAGAGAGAGCATTTTTCTCCTTGGCCCTTTCTTAGTCGAGATTTCAAGGAAGAACAGATGTTCCTAAAGGATTATATGAAGAGGGAAGCCTTCATCAAAGAGGCTCTTTTTTTCTTGACCCCTGAGCTTAAACCCAACCATTATCTCTTCGTTTATCTTCAAGGCTCAAAGGATTTGGTCTATTTGGAGGGTCTGATTACCAAGGTAGAGGAGGTTTCGGCAGTTGATTTTCTAAGCGTCTGGAACAAAGCAAAAGATATTCTCTCGTTTAGCTCTCAATCTGAGGGTTTAAAAGAAGGTTTGCCTGAAGATGCATAGAAAGTTTGAAAAATTTCCCTTTCAAATTTTCAAAAATTGATTAGTATTGATTTTAGAGCTTAAAAATTAGGGATAATAAGGGGGGCACTATGTTTGTCTTTTCTGCGGGTATGAAAAAGCCGACCATCCTTGAAGAGGAAAAGCACAAAAACTTGAGGCTTGCACTACCCTCTGACTTTTCCTTTCTACGGAGGGTGGTAGCCTTACCCCTTGGATACTCTGAGGTCATCGCAGCTTCCATGTATTATCCCGTCCTGTTTGGGTTTTCGGAAAGCTTTATCTACCCCTATGCCGTCCTTGGGATAGAGGATAAGAACCTTTTTGTAAACGATGAGGGGGATTTTATCGTTGATGTTATCCCGAGGTGTGCTGAGCTCTATCCCTTTGGCGTAGCTAAAAAAGGGGATGACTATCTTGTGGTTTACGATGAAAGGGCTGAAGCTTCAGACGGTGAGCTTGTCTTTGCTGAGGACGGAGGCTTTACCCCCTTCTTTACCCAAAGGAAGGAAGAGCTCACTAACTATGCTTTAGACATCGATCAAGCTTTAGAGTTTGCTAAAACCGCCTACGAGAACGGGCTTCTCAAGCTTATAGAAGGGCTAAAGATAGACACGAAGCATGGCTCGGTTGTGCTAAAAAATATCCTCATTGCCAACGCCGTTGAAGCCATACCCAAGCTTTCCCCAGAGAGGCTCTATCACTTTAATGTTACAGGCTATCTTCCCATTTTATATGCCACCTACTTTAGCGTTAGGAATTTCAAAATCTTTGACCTAATTGCTTAAGTATTCTTAGGTTCATCGCCATAGCCCCAGATGATCTCAACCGCAGAAAACCGTATCGCCCTATGGATCACCCTTTCCCAATCTATGCTACTTTTTCCTTTAACCGCTAAAGCACACTGAAAGTTGCCAAGGTAGCGGGAGTTAAGGTAGAGGGGCTTTAAGGTTTCAAGTATTATCCCAGTTGTGTTTAAATTTATTGCCCGCCCGTCCTCAAAGTTAATGGTTACAACCGGAGGGGTCACTCCCTCGAGCACCGTCCCAGGAATAAGGGGCTCGGTGAAGATGAAAACCTGAGAGAAGCCTGCCCTCTTTAAGGCATAGAAGAGCGTCCAAGGCTTGCAGCGGGTTAGATGATTAGGTGGATAGTCACCAAACCACCACTTGAATTTTCCATAACCTTTAGCCAAATGTTCAAATTTATAAAAACATGGAAAGCTAGTAAACAAATAACCTTCTTCCTCATCTAAGATGTTATAAATATCTCGTAGGAATTCCATCGGTTCTTCCACATGTTCAAGCACCTCAAGGGCGGAAACCACCTTGTAGGGACCCTTAAAATCTTCAGGGAGCTCATCGAAGGTAAGGGCTTGGGCTACTTTGAGCTTAAAGTTTCTTTTTGCGACCTCTACCGCTTCAGAGCTTGCCTCCATTCCGTAAACATCAAACCCAAACTTTTTGGAGATAAGCAGGAAGAAACCTGTGCTACATCCGACATCTAAAAGTTTCCCTTTTGGCATTCTACTAAGAATGGTTAAGAAGATATTAATTCGTGGCAATTTTGACCATCTAAACACTTCGTTTTTTTCATCACCAACATGTTTAATTGTAGAAGCATAAACATCTTGAGCACCAAAAGTTATTTCAAGTAAACCTTTATGCACACCACGGTATAGCTCTTCGTAATCAGCTGACTTTCTTGGATAAGCAAAATGCAAGCCGCAAGAAGGGCATTCAAACATCCTTGACTGATTTATCACTTCAAAAAGTGGAAATTCCCCAGAATATTCGCAAACTGGGCACTTCTCGGGCTTGGGATAATCTTTCTCTACCAGAAGCTCAGCATCTTTTAAGGCATAATAGACAACCCTTGCCGGGATGCTCTGGATGCAGGGGCTGTAGAACTCGTGCTTTACCCTGGCTTCAGGGCAAGGTCCGTCAGAGGTATGCTTCATGCAGGGAGCAACGCAGGTTTGTCCTCTGTAGTTGGCTGGGATGCTGACGACCGTAGGATAGGTTCTTGCCCGTAGCTCTCCGTCGATCGGTCCAGAGATGAGAACCGTTGGTTTTTTAAGCCCTGCGGCAATGTGAAGAGTTGCCGTATCCGCGGTGATCACGGCGTCAGAAAGATAGACAGCAGCAATCAAGTATCTTATATCTTTCATCAGGGAGCTTAGGTTTACCGAAGTAATTCCGTAGGCTTCAAGGGCAAGCTCAAGGGTGATATCCTCGCTTGGGAGGCTACAGAGCACGGGCACATACTCCTTCTCAAGGAAAGGCTCAATATCTTTTAGGAGCTTTGGCGGAAGCGACCTATGAACCGATGAGGCAAGATAGTGAAAGAGAAGAACCTTTTTCCCGCTGCTTGCTTCCTTGATTTGGTCAAACAGGGGTTTAAGCTCAGAAACAATGTTTTCGTCAACTACTATATCGGGTGTTTCATCCTCAGCGGTAAAAACTTGACACTTCCAAAGGAAATACTCAACCAAGTTTAGATTATCAAACTGGGGAGTGTTGACCATTTCTATAACTTTTACCATGTAGTTTGCTTTTGAGACAAACTTATAGGGGATGGGCATGGGGAGGAGCTTATCGATGTAAGGGAGCTTCTCAAGGACTGGTCTTGCCCTCCCGGAGATGCTGACAAATAGTTGACAGTCTGGATATCTGCGTTTTATCTCTCTTAGGGCAGGGGACATGCAGAGGGCATCTCCGATCGCCGCTTGAGCCACAACTAGGAGGGTTTTCCCGGAAAGATTTTCCCCTTGGTAGAAGAGGGGAAGCCCAGGTTTTTCCTCTTTAAAAAGGGCTTGCAGATTTTTCGGAAGAAGGGCAAAGACATCATCCGCGAAAAGGAGCTTTTCTCCTTTCTTTAGCTCAAAATCGTAGCCATTAAACTTAAACTTAAGGTCTGTTATTGCTGAGTAAACCTTCATCTCATCCTCCAGTGGTAGTGTAGGATAAACAATTTATTAAAAGTATTCAAAAAATATGCTAATCGAGGAAAATAAGCTGTTTTGTAAGGACCCTTTTTTCATCACGAGGCAAGCAAGTTGCTTAAGTATTCTTTGGTTCATCGCCATAGCCCCAGATGATCTCAACAGCAGAAAACCGGATCGCCCTATGGATCACCCTTTCCCAATCTATGCTACTTTTTCCTTTCACCGCTAAAGCATACTGGAAGTTGCCAAGGTAGCGGGAGTTAAGGTAGAGGGGCTTTAAGGTTTCGAGTATTATCCCAGTTGTGTTTAGATTTATTGCCCGCCCGTCCTCAAGGTTAATGGTTACAACCGGAGGGGTCACTCCTTCAAGCACCGTCCCAGGTATAAGAGGCTCGGTGAAGATGAAAACCTGAGAGAAGCCTGCCCTCTTTAAGGCATAGAAGAGCGTCCAAGGCTTCCAGCGGGTTAGGTGATTGGGTGGGAAATCGTTATGCCACCACTTGAATTTTCTATAACCTTTAGCCAGGTTCTCAAACTTATAAAAGGGAGGACAGCTAAGAAGGAGGTAGCCTTCATCGTCTTCTAACAGATCATAAATTCCTTGTAAAAATTTCATAGGTTCTTCCACATGCTCAAGCACCTCAAAGGCGGTAACCACCTTGTAGGGACCTTTAAAATCTTCAGGGAGCTCATCAAAGGTTAGGGCTTGGGCTACTTTGAGCTTAAAGTTTCTTTTTGCGACCTCTACGGCTTCAGAGTTTGCCTCCATTCCGTAGACATCAAACCCAAACTTTTTGGCGATAAGCAAGAAGAATCCGGTGCTACACCCAACATCAAAGAGCTTTCCCTTAGGAAGTTTGTCAAGGATAGCTTGAAGAGCCGTAAACCGCGGAACCCTAAGCCATTTTTTGACCTCAGTTTTCTCGTCGGAGACATCTTTGTAAGCTTGATAAGGAGCAGACTTTAAATCAAGAAGCCCAAGGTATTTCGTTTTCTCATCATAAACTTTATCGTACTCAGCTGCCTTAATCGGATACGGAAACTGCAAACCGCAAGAAGGGCATTCAAACATCCTTGACTGATTTATCACTTCAAAAAGTGGAAATTCCCCAGAATATTCGCAAACTGGGCACTTCTCGGGCTTGGGATAATCTTTCTCTACCAGAAGCTCAGCATCTTTTAAGGCATAATAGACAACCCTTGCCGGGATGCTCTGGATGCAGGGGCTGTAGAACTCGTGCTTTACCCTGGCTTCAGGGCAAGGTCCGTCAGAGGTATGCTTCATGCAGGGAGCAACGCAGGTTTGTCCTCTGTAGTTGGCTGGGATGCTGACGACCGTAGGATAGGTTCTTGCCCGTAGCTCTCCGTCGATCGGTCCAGAGATGAGAACCGTTGGTTTTTTAAGCCCTGCGGCAATGTGAAGAGTTGCCGTATCCGCGGTGATCACGGCGTCAGAAAGATAGACAGCAGCAATCAAGTATCTTATATCTTTCATCAGGGAGCTTAGGTTTACCGAAGTAATTCCGTAGGCTTCAAGGGCAAGCTCAAGGGTGATATCCTCGCTTGGGAGGCTACAGAGCACGGGCACATACTCCTTCTCAAGGAAAGGCTCAATATCTTTTAGGAGCTTTGGCGGAAGCGACCTATGAACCGATGAGGCAAGATAGTGAAAGAGAAGAACCTTTTTCCCGCTGCTTGCTTCCTTGATTTGGTCAAACAGGGGTTTAAGCTCAGAAACAATGTTTTCGTCAACTACTATATCGGGTGTTTCATCCTCAGCGGTAAAAACTTGACACTTCCAAAGGAAATACTCAACCAAGTTTAGATTATCAAACTGGGGAGTGTTGACCATTTCTATAACTTTTACCATGTAGTTTGCTTTTGAGACAAACTTATAGGGGATGGGCATGGGGAGGAGCTTATCGATGTAAGGGAGCTTCTCAAGGACTGGTCTTGCCCTCCCGGAGATGCTGACAAATAGTTGACAGTCTGGATATCTGCGTTTTATCTCTCTTAGGGCAGGGGACATGCAGAGGGCATCTCCGATCGCCGCTTGAGCCACAACTAGGAGGGTTTTCCCGGAAAGATTTTCCCCTTGGTAGAAGAGGGGAAGCCCAGGTTTTTCCTCTTTAAAAAGGGCTTGCAGATTTTTCGGAAGAAGGGCAAAGACATCATCCGCGAAAAGGAGCTTTTCTCCTTTCTTTAGCTCAAAATCGTAGCCATTAAACTTAAACTTAAGGTCTGTTTTTGCTGAGTAAACCTTCATCTCATCCTCCAGCGATAGTGTAGGATATACAATTTATTGTATCGTTTTACAAAAAATATGCCAATTTAGGACAAGGAGCTGTTTTGCAAAGACCCCTTTTCATCATGTTTATGCTTTTCTCTCATTGTTTTCTTCATTTCGATCAAAGTTTTTACTCCAGAGATTGGTATTTCTATATTTTCAAGTTTAATTTTTTCTATGTCTTTACTAATATCATCAAAAGTAAACATTTCGCCAATTTTGGCTATAAAGTCTACATAAAAATTATCTGGTGTTCCGTAGCGGATAACTGCATACTGATGAAAATCCTCTACTGTAAGCTCATCTATAGATGGGTCGTCATAAATGGAGGATAAAGCTTTTTTTAACGCTTCACAAAGTTTTAGAAAGCCCTCTTTAAGCCTTTCCGAATTCATAAAAGTTTAGAATTTTTGTATTCAAGGAATTCTTCAAAGGTTTTAAATTTTTTAATCCCCTGCTCGAATGGTCGTTGTGTTTTAAGCCTACCAAAAACCTCTGGGAAATCAAAGATACGAAAAGCTTCCTTCAACCACTACTCATCGGGATTAAAGTTCCAGAGGTCTTCCCTTGCTTCTTGGAAGGTTTTGTATTTCTTTATTGGCATGTTATTTAAAAAAAATAGGCAATATTTCTTAGTTGTAATTATTAAACGGCTTTATCCTTTTAGCAAGGGACTCATCTTTGACAATTTTTTGACAAGAAAAGAGGAGATTCCTCGGCTAACGCCTCGGAAAGACAAAATAAGTCGGTACGACAAAATAAGGGGGAGCTTGGAACGACAAGATGAGTAGGAGAGGCTTGCTAACGCTTGGCAGGACGGATTAAGGGAATTTTTTTGAAAACATCGTTGCTGAGGCTTGGTGTTTTAAATTTAAAGGGTAAAATTTGCCCATGCTATGGAAAAATTTTATCTCAGAGCTTGGGAAGATACTCTCCGGGAAAGAAAGGGCCATCGAGCTTACCATCATCACCCTTCTTGCTAAGGGGCATTTACTCATTGAAGACCTGCCAGGCATCGGAAAAACAACCTTAGCCCTTGTTGTGGCAAGGTCCTTAGGGCTAAGCTTTGGAAGAATTCAAGGGACGCCAGACCTTTTACCTTCAGATATTCTTGGAGGCTCAATCTATGTAAAAGAAAAAGGGAGCTTTGTTTTCCAGCCAGGACCGGTGTTTAACAATGTAGTCCTTTTTGATGAGATAAACCGAGCAAGCGGGAAGACGCAGAGCGCCCTTCTTGAACCGATGGAGGAAGGGCAAGCAACCATTGATGGGATAACCCACAAGCTACCCCAGCCCTTCTTTGTGATAGCCACTCAAAACCCTATTGAATACCTTGGCACATTCCCTTTGCCAGAAGCCCTTCTTGACAGGTTCTTGATGAAGATCTCCCTTGGTTATCCGCCAAGACATTTAGAGCTTGAAATACTTAAGCGAGGAAGCCTAAGGGAGGATATCCCGAAGATAGAAAAACTCATCGATAAGGAGCTTCTTCAAGCCGAGCAAGAAAGATTAAAAGCCGTCTATGTTTCGGAAAAGGTTTTAAACTATCTTTTAGACATCGCAGAAGCGACAAGGAAGAGCCCTTACTTAATAGCTGGGCTTTCAACAAGGGCTCTTCTTTCTTTGCTGCTTGCCGCCAAAGCAAGGGCAGTTATCTATGCCCGTGATTATGTTATCCCTGAAGATATAAAAGAGCTTGCCCCCTATACCATTCCTCATAGGCTTGTATTTAAAGAGGGGTATAGCTCCCAAGGCTTGGCTATAGTGAAAGAGACCTTAGAGAACATTCCTTTGCCGTTGTGAAGCTCCGAGTCACAAAAGCCGGCTTTCTTTATTCCTTGGTCACGATCTTTATCGGGGTTGCCGCCGCAAATACCGGGAACAATCTTCTTTTTGTGATGCTTTCTTTGCTTCTAAGCTTTATGTGGCTCTCAGGCGTTTTTGCGAGATACAACCTCAAAGGGCTTACCTTTGAGGTCGAGCCTTCAAACAATGTCTTTGCGGAGAGGGAAGCTTTTGCAATCATTAGGGTTAAGAACGAAAAAATATTACCCGCTTTTATCCTAAAAGTAAAGCTAAGATTAAAAAGCTCCGCAAACGATGAAGAAACCTTTATTATTTTCCCGCAAGTAAAGGATGTTGCGGAGAAGGTGGTTCCGATTTTCCCAAAAGAAAGAGGGTTTGCTACTCTTGAGATTGTTGAGATTTCATCCCTCTTCCCCCTTGCCCTTTTTGTGAGATATTTAGATGTTAAAAAGGAGGCTAAGTTTGTCGTCTATCCCAAGCCATTGCCCATCCTTTTACCTTTTGATAGCGCCTCTGGTAGAAAGAGGGTAGGGGAAAGACCAAAGGATGGCTTAGGGAGTGGTGAGTTTTTAGGCTTGCGAGAATACATAGCCTTTGCTCCACGGAAGCTTATTCATTGGAAAAGCTTAGCCAAAAGGGATGAGCTGATGCTAAAAAAGCTTGCTGAAGAGGCAGAAAACCCCCTGATGGTCGAGGTAGAAAAACTTCCAGGGCGAACCCTTGAAGAAAAGCTCTCTCAGGCTACCTTTTTAGTCCTAAAATTTGAATCTTTAATCCTTCCCTACGGGCTAAACCTATTCGGAAAGAAATTTCCTCCAAGCCTTGGACCTCTTCATCAAAAAAGAATTCTAACCGAGCTTGCCCTGTATGGAAAGGAAAAGGCTTGAGATAACCCTTATCTACATAGGAACAGCCATACCCTTTATACTTTGCCTTTTCGTAATAGATAGAGCCTTTGCTTTGGTTGGTACTCTACTTTTCATTTTGGGCCTTTTTTTAAAAATAAAAGAAAGTCAATTTCCCTCCATCATCGTCAATCTTTTAGCCATCTTTTTTGTCTTGATTTTTATATTAAGCGTGAATTTGGAAAATTTTCTACCCTCAAGTTTAACAACCATAATGCTTTTGCTTTGTATTAAACTCCTCGAAAAGCCTACCTTGAGAAATGTCTTTCAAGTTTATCTCCTTGCCATTTTGCTTTATGCAGGCTTAACTTACTTTTACACTCATTTTTCTTTTTTTATCCTTTTTGTTTGTAATCTTTTGTATTTCCCTATTGCTTTGTTCATACATCTTTATCTTCAAGAAGGAGGTATTAACTATATCACTTTTTCCGAGCTTAAATCATCTATCCTAACAATGGGTGTAATACTCTTTGCTACTCTTTTTACTTCCATCTTATTTTTTGTTTTCTTCCCTCGGCTTAACCAACCATTGTTTCAAATAGGCGTAGGGGAGAAAAAAGCTAAGACTGGTTTTACAGAAGCCATAAGGCTTGGTGAGGTTTCTCAAATTCTAGAGAGCTCTGCTAAAGTGCTCCGGCTTGAGCTCTCTGAAGCTATTCTCCCTTCGGAGCTATACTTCCGAGTAATCGTCTATGATTACTTTGACGGAAGGTCTTGGAAAAGAAGGTTTAATTCTCCTTTAAGAAAAGAAGTTCTCGTAGGAAAGGGGCATAAAATTTCAGCCACCGTCTACTTAGAGATTCCTCAAGGGGATTTTTTGCCAGTGGTTGAAGCAACAGTGTCTGTAAGAGGAAACATGCCAGTATTAGCTTTCTCGGACTATACCTACCAAACAGGCTTAGGTGCAATTACTCCAATCAAATATAACCTCGTGTTTAGTTTAACCAAAGAAAAGCCTGTTTTAGAGCGGGATTTTAGTTCCTATCTCCAACTTCCAGAGCTAAGCTCAAAGATAAGGGACATTGCTGAAAGTTTAAAAGGTGAAAATCCTTATCAAACTGCTTTAAACATTTACAAATACTTAAGTTCGACTCCCTTTTCTTACAGTATGATAGACCTCCCAATTACCTCTTCGCCTTTAGAGGATTTTCTTTTTAAAACAAAGAAAGGAAACTGCGAGTACTTTGCTGGAGCCATGGCGGTCCTACTCCGTATAAACGGGCTTCCAGCAAGGGTTGTTGGCGGCTACCGAGGAGCCATCTATCAGAGGGTTGGCAACTACTATGTGGTGGAAGAGCGGTTTGCCCATGCCTGGGTTGAAGCCTACATTGACGGCAAATGGCTTCTTTTTGACCCAACTCCGCAAACTGGAGCTCGCCCCTTTGAGGAATCTTCTTTCTTCAAGAGATTGAGCCTTATCCTTGACCTTATAAACTACCAGTATACTAAGCTTATCTTAGACTACGACTTAGGAAAGCAAAAAAAGCTTCTCTCCTTAGCTAAGGAAATCTTTGCTAAAGAGAAACCAAGAGGCATGCCGCAGGTCTTTTCAAGATCTATTCTTGAGCCTCTCTCACAAGTCTGGCTTCTTTTAATCGTGGTAGGAATTTTGATTTTAGCTATACTAATAAAACTTATACCTAACTACTTTAAGCCTAAAGAAAAAAGGCTTCTTTACGAGTTCTTAACCACCCTGAAGAAAACTGGGTATGAAAGGGGTAAAAATCAGGGGCTATGTGAGTTTGTTGAAGCTCTCCCTGAAGAAGATTTTAAAGATGTAGCAAGGGAGTTTGTAAAAATTTATCAATCTTGCTATTATAAAGATAAGGACTTTACTAAGGAGGATTTAGAGAGATTAGCCTTTCTACTCAAGAGCTTAAAGGAAAAGCTAAAGAGGGAAGGACGTTTCTAACTCCAAACAAGCTTACTCTGCTAAGGATCCTTCTTTTGCCCTTGCCCTGTCTTCTTCTTTTTTTAGAATCAACTTCGGCTAAGGTTGCCTCTCTTGCCCTTGGCTCCCTTCTTGGGTTGACTGATTATGCGGACGGTCTTCTGGCAAGAAGATTAAGAAAAAAAAGCTTCCTTGGAGCCCTTCTTGATCCGGTTGCCGATAAGATATTCATTACCTCCGTTTTCCTAATTCTTGCCTACTTAAAGTATGTGTCCTATCCTTTAGTTTTTCTTCTTATTTTTCGAGAGCTTATCGTTGCCTTAATGCGAAGCTTGTTCCCTGAAGACCTGAGAGTAATCGGGATTGCCCGCTTAAAAACTTTACTCCAGATGCTTTTTGCGGGGATCATTATTTCGGTAAATACTTTCTTTCCCAGTTTTTCTCACCTTTCAGATTACCTTTTAGCAACGGTTGTTTTTATTTCCTATCTTTCAGCCATACCTTACTTTTACCGCTTTTCTAAAGCGTTATTCTCAAAGCCCGCTGTCCTGTTTGGCTTTCTTCGTTCTTTTTCTACCTTATTTTATCCTATAAGCTTGCTAATTCTTTTCCCCATGACAGGCAAGCTTTTTTTTATACCCATCGTTGCCTTAAACCTTTACTTTTTTAGAAATGGTTTAGCTAAGGTTATTCCTTTTAGAAAAAAGGGTGAAAATTTTCTTTACTTTTTGGCAGCACTTGGCAGTATTGCAGAATACTTAATGAGGGCTGAGCTTTACTTCAGTTTAATCTTTGTCCTCGTAATTAGCCTTTATAGAGACGGGGTAAAAAGCACAAAGATTATTTGGAATATCTTAAGGCTTCGATAGCAAAGCGATAATCCTTTTCTTTAAAGACGGCTGTCCCAGCAACGAGGATGTCAGCACCAGCTGAAATTACATCCTTTGCTGTTTCCTTGTTTATACCACCGTCAACCTCAATCAAGGTTTTTAAGCCCCTTTCATCTATCATCTTGCGCAGACGCTCTATCTTTTTTAAAACTTGAGGAATAAACTTTTGTCCTCCAAACCCCGGGTTTACGGCCATTATCAGGACAAAGTCAAGCTCAGAAAGCAAATATTCGACCATCTCAAGAGGGGTATGAGGGTTTAAGGCTAAGCCTGCCTTTTTGCCAAGCTCTTTTATCCTGGTTATCGTCCTATGAAGATGGATTTCTGCCTCAGCGTGAACACAGATCCAATCAGCCCCAGCCTTGGCAAACTCTTCTATGTATCTTGAGGGTTCAACTATCATCAGATGAACATCAAAGGGAAGGGAGGTGTGGAGGCGAATGGCAGAAATCACGAGAGGACCAAAGGTGATGTTTGGCACAAAGCGTCCATCCATCACATCAAGGTGCAAAAGGTCAGCTTTAGCGGATTCAACCGCTTTCACCTCTTCGGCAAGCCTTGCAAAGTCTGCGGAAAGAAGAGAGGGTGCTATAAGCGGAGGGTTCAAGGGCATACTTAGCCCCCTTGATCTTTCCTCAGAGGAAAGGGGATTATTTTATCGGACTCTTTCTTAGCTTTGACTTTTGGTTGGGGTTTAGCTTCTCCGGGTAAACCTGGCTCTTTAAGAATGGGGATAAAAGATTGATAATAGTTTAAAAGTTCGGCAGGAATGTGCGTAGTATACCATATGATCTGAGACCGCTGGACGGTAAAGTAGGGGATTCCAAGCAAAAAGGGAAGGAGCCCCTTTTCTTGAGTGATCACTAAGGCTGGCCATTCCATTTCAAAAAATTCTCTTTTCTCGAGCACGAACTTAAGATTTTCGAACTGCGGATTGTAGCAGACAAGCCCAAGGTATAAACCTGAGGGTAGTTGCATTAAAACAGGTTGTCTGGCGACAGGTTGGTTTTGCATAGCCTCAGTTTACAACAGGTTGCTTAATTTACAATATAACATCTCCATCTGTAGAGAGGGCAATCGCTCAGTCCTCGCTTTGCTCGGCAGGACTGTTGGAAAGTGTGTTCTCGAGGGGAGCGAGGTGTCTTCCTGCAAATTTTTTTTAACCTCTTTTTTCGAACCCTTTGAATTTTCTAAAAAAATTGTATATTCATAAATTAAACCTAAACGCGAGGTAGGAGGTAGCGCTAAAATGGCCTCTCCCCAGTTTTCAAGCTTTTATCCAGACTTTTTAGTCCAAAGGATTTGGGAAAGGTGTATAAAGTGTAAGCGCTGTGTCAAAGAATGTCCCTACGGAGTTCATGTTTGGGACGAAAAGAAAAAAACTTTGCTTGCCGATGATTCAAAGTGCGTAGGTTGCCATCGCTGTGAAGCCATGTGTCCCACCAAAGCTTTGGTCATAAGACGCCATCCCTTAGATTTTAGAGAGCACGCCCTCTGGACGCCCTGGCATATAAAAAACATCTACAAACAGGCAGACCAAGGAGGAGTTCTCCTTACTTCTACAGGCTGTGCTCAGCCCTACAAAAACTACTTTGACCATCTTGTGCTTGACGCCTGTCAAGTTACAAACCCTCCCATCGACCCCTTACGTGAGCCAATGGAGCTTAGAACTTTCATCGGTCCAAAGCCAGAAAGTCTTGAAATAGAAAAGGCAAACGGAAAGTTTCGCCTAAAGAAGAGGCTTCCCCCTTTGATTCAGCTTGAGGTGCCCATAATGTTTGCCGCGATGTCCTACGGTTCGATAAGCTTGCATGTTCACCAAGGATTAGCTCGGGCAGCAAGGGACCTTGGCACCCTATACAACACGGGTGAAGGGGGATTGCATGCCTCTCTCTATGAATACGGCTCAAACACTATTGTTCAGTGTGCTTCCGGGCGATTTGGTTTGCATGTTGATTATTTAAACGCCGGAGTGGCGATTGAAATAAAGATCGGGCAGGGTGCAAAGCCTGGTATCGGTGGTCATCTTCCGGGTGAAAAGGTAACTGAGGAGATCTCCAAAACGAGGATGATCCCGGTTGGGTCTGATGCTATATCACCCGCACCGCACCATGACATTTATTCCATAGAGGACCTCCGAGGGCTTATCTTTGCTTTAAAAGAGGCTACAGAATATAAAAAGCTTGTCTTTGTTAAGATTGCTGCTGTCCATAATGTTGCAGCTATTGCTTCAGGGATTATTAGGGCTGGAGCCGATGCCGTGGTTATCGACGGTTTAAGAGGTGGAACTGGAGCTGCCCCCACCATGTTTAGAGACTACATCGGCATACCCATTGAACTTGCTATCTCAGCCGTTGATAAAAGGCTTAGGGAAGAGGGCATCAGACACCGGGCAAGCATCATCGCCTCCGGTGGAATAAGAAACAGCGCTGATGTGGTCAAGGCAATAGCTTTAGGGGCTGATGCCGTCTACATCGGAACAGCTGCCCTTATCGCCGTTGGCTGCACCATGTGCCAGCGTTGCTACACAGGAAAATGTCCCTGGGGCATTGCCACCAACAACACCGAACTAATTAAGCGCCTTCCGCCTGATGTAGCTTATGAAAAGATCTACAACCTTGTTAAAGGCTGGGCTATTGAGATTAAGGAGATGCTTGGCGCCATGGGTATAAACTCCATCGAAAGTTTGAAAATAAACAGGGACAAACTAAGAGCTGTAGGTTTGACTGAAAAGGAAATGGAAATCTTAGAAGTTAAACATGCGGGGGAGTAAGCTATGTGGCTTCTTAAAGAAAAGATAAAGGAAATGTCAGGATGCGGTATAGCTGGAATAATAAATGTAAAGGGCGAGCTAATATTAGGTGACCTCATTATAAAATCCATCTGCTGCCAGTATGAAAGGGGGAACGGGCTTGGAGCTGGCTTTGCTGCCTATGGAATCTATCCTGAGCACAAGGATTACTACGCCCTACATGTAATGGCTCAAGATAAGTCTGCCTTAGAGAAGGTAGAGGAAATTTTAGCCCATAAGACCTTCGTTAATTACAAGGAGCCAATACCCACTAAAAAGGTAAAGACTATCAAAAATCCCCCACTTTTTAAAAGATATTTTGTGAAGCCGAAGTTTGATGAAGAATACCAGATGGTCTGCGGCGAGGACGAAGAGGATAATTACATCGTCTCTCTGGTGATGGATATCAACGAGAAGGTGGAAGGAGCTTATGTCATTTCCTCCGGTAAAAACATGGGAGTGTTTAAAGGGGTAGGATTCCCTGATGAGATAGCCGAGTTTTTTAGGATAGATGAGTATAAAGCCTTTATTTGGACAGCGCATAATCGTTTTCCGACAAACACCCCTGGATGGTGGGGAGGAGCCCATCCCTTTACCATCCTTGATTGGTCGATCGTTCATAACGGTGAGATTTCGAGCTACGGGGCAAACAAGCGTTATCTTGAGCTTTTTGGCTACAAATGCACGCTTCTTACGGATACAGAAGTGGTAGCCTATCTCTTAGACTTATTGATCCGAAGGAATGGTCTCCCCCTTCAGCTTGCCTGTAAAGCCCTTGCTCCTCCTTTCTGGATGGAGATAGACGAGATGGAGGAGGAAGAGAGAGATCTTTATACCGCCATTCGGGTAGTCTATGGGATCGCAGTTTTAAACGGTCCTTTTGCCATACTTTTTGCCTATAACGGGGGGCTTGTAGGTTTAAACGACAGGGTTAAGCTTCGTCCTTTGGTTTGTGCTAAAAAGGGAGATTTTTACTACATGGCAAGCGAGGAGGCTGCCATCCGCACCATCTGCCCTGACCCAGAAAAGGTTTGGGGACCTAAGGCGGGGGAGCCGGTGATAGTTGAGCTTGAAAAGGGAGTTATACCCAATCAAAGAAGCTACCTTGAAGGAAGACCTAAGGAGGTTGAAGAGGATGCCCTTCGAATTAAATGCCATTATGTACCATTACAGTCAAGTTAATAACCTCATTCGCGAAGCAATAGCCAAGGGTGAAAAGGAGCTCATCTTAACGGGTGTAAACGGACATAGATACCTTTTTGCCGGCGTATCCGCGGAGGTGAGAGCTAAAATTTATGGCACGCCCGGTCTTGACTTTGGTTGCTTCATGAGAGGACCGAGGCTTGAAGTCTTTGGAAATGTTCAAGACGGCGCAGGCAACACCATGGATGAAGGGAAGGTCGTGGTTCATGGTTTGGGCGGAGATGTCATTGGTTATGCCATGAGAGGCGGAAAGATTCATATTTACGGTGATGTTGGCTATAGGGTTGGCATTCACATGAAATCCTATCAGGATAAGGTGCCAGTGATAATCATCGGTGGTAAAGCCGGAGATTTCCTTGGGGAATACATGGCAGGTGGGGTGATTATCCTTCTTGGAATGAACACTATATACCCTGAAAGACCTATCGCCGGCCTTTATCTCGGGACAGGTATGCACGGTGGAAAGATCTATGTTAGGGGCAAAGTTAAGGAAAGCTACCTTGGTTTAGGGCTAAAGCCTTATCCTCTTGATGAAGACGATGAAAAGGAGCTTGAGCGCTTGCTAAAAGAATACTGCGACGATTTTCAGATGGACCTAAGCGAGGTATTAAAGGAAGATTTCGTGAAGATTATTCCCTATACTCACAGACCTTATGGGAAGATTTACGCCTATTAGTTAGTAGCGATTGCTCAGTAGTTTTAAAATGTTTTAGAAACAGCGTAGGGTATGTCCGGACGAGCGACTGCTCTCTTGACTTGCTTACATGATTAAATTAATTTATATAACAAAACTAAAGCTTTTACCTTACGGGGGGTGGTGTTATGATAAACACTCTTAAGACCTTTGTTTTTCTTGCCCTGCTTACCGTTCTTTTTATCTTTTTTGGGAGCGTAGTCGGAGGAAATACTGGAGCAACCATAGCTTTGGTCCTTGCTGGTATCATGAACTTCATAGCCTACTTCTTTTCTGATAAGATCGTGCTTGCGATGAGCGGTGCTGTCCCGGTTTCCAGGGAGGAAGACCCGGAGCTTCATGCTATCGTTGAAGAAGTAGCAAGGGCCGCAGGCACTCCCAAACCTCAGGTCTACATGATACCCGTTGAGCTTCCCAACGCCTTTGCCACTGGAAGAAACCCTAAAAAAGGCGTCGTTGCCGTAACCGCCGGAATTAGGAGGCTACTCAACAGAGAAGAGCTAAAGGGTGTTATCGCCCATGAGATAGCTCATATCAAAAATAGGGATGTGCTGATCTCTACCGTTGCCGCAACCATCGTCGGGGCTATAAGCTACCTTGCTCAGATGGCTCAATGGAGCTTGTTTTTTGGGGGCTTTGGGCATACCGATGAAGACCGGGACTCCTTTAATCCTTTAGCCCTTATAGGGTTGATCGTAGGGATAATTATTATTCCTATTGCCGCAACCCTTATCCAGCTTGCCATAAGCAGGAGCAGAGAGTTTATGGCTGATGAAACCGGAGCAAAGATCATTAGGAACCCCTTAGCCTTAGCCTCAGCTTTAGAAAAGCTTGAAGCTTGGAATAGAGCCTATCCCATGGATGTAAACCCTGCTCAGGCTCAGATGTATATTGTTAATCCTCTTTCTGGAAAGAGCTTACTTAAACTTTTCTCCACCCATCCGTCCATTGAAGAGAGGGTAGCAAGGCTTCGCGCCTTGGCAGCTGAGCTTGGCGGAAGAAGGTTTTAAAAGCAAAGGACCTCCTTCTTGAATGACACGCTCAAAGCCTTCCTGCTTTTTACACTAAAATATTTAAAACCCTTCAAGCAAAGCTTCTTTTTAGGTCTCTTTTTTGCCCTTCTTGCCTCTTTACTTACAGGACTTGGAACTTCAGCCATAAAGCCTGCCTTCAACATCATCTTTGTTCAGGGAAGGCATGAATATTTTTGGCTAATTCCGATTGGGCTACTGCTCCTTTTCGGGTTTATCGGGCTTTCTTCCCTTCTTCAGGCTTACTACATGAAGATAACCACAACGGGCATGGTAAATCTTATAAGGCTAACGCTTTTACAAAAGTGTTTGAACCTTCCCTATGAGCTCTTAGCAAAGGAGAGGACAGGGCAGACGGTGTCTCGAGTGATCAACGACACTGCTCAGATTGAGCCAGTCCTTGCGGAAAGCTACCAGATCTTAATCAAAGAGGGGTTGACAGTCCTTGTTCTGATAGGGGTTGCCTTTTACATGAGGTTTGACCTAACCCTTCTTGTTCTGATAACGCTTCCCATCATTGTCTACACGAGTAAGCACCTTGGAGCAAAGACTCGTCTTGCAAGAAGGCAAACCCAACTGGCAACGGGGGAGCTAACCCATCGTTTGACCGAAGCCTTAAGAGGAATAAAGGAGCTAAAGCTTTTTCCCTCGCAGGAACTTGTTTTTAACCTCTTTGAGAAGGAGCTAAAGCGCGCCTTTAGGTATGCGGTAAAGATCACGAAGTACCACGGAGCTTCAAAAAGCATCGTAGATGTTATGAACGGCATCGGTGGAGCCTTGGTCATCTCCTATGGAGGCTATCTCATCATCAAAGGAAGCCTTGACCCAGGGGCTTTTCTTTCGGTGCTTACGGCAATCCTCCTTGTTTTCAATCCAGTCCGGAAGCTTGCCAGAGCCTACACCGGCTTAAAGGAAGCCCAAGGTGCTTGGTCAAGAATAGATGAGGTTTTAAGCCTTCCTGAAGAAAAAGCTGAAGGAAAAAAGCCGTCGCCTCCTCAAAGGGGCTTTGAGCTAAGGAATGTTTCTTTTAGGTATGATGAATCCCTTCCTTTGGCTCTTTGCGAGGTTTCAACAGACATACCAGCAAGAAAGATGGTTGCCCTCGTTGGTCCAAGCGGATCAGGCAAAACCACCCTCATCCATCTTCTTTTACGGTTTTATCAGCCAACCTCTGGCGAAATTTTTTTAGATGGCGAGCTCATTAACAACTTTAATCTTAGGGAATACAGAAATCTCTTCGGAGTAGTGCTTCAAGAACCCTTTCTTTTTAACCTTAGCATTTTAGACAATCTTCTTTTAGCCAAGCCTACAGCAACCTTTGAAGAGGTTGTTTCAGCCTGCGAGCTTGCAAGGGCTCATGAGTTCATCCTAAAGCTTCCTAAGGGTTATCATACTGTGCTTGGAGAGGAAGGGATAAACCTTTCTGGAGGAGAGAGGCAACGGCTGGCTTTGGCGAGGATATTCTTGCGAAAGCCCCCTATCATCATACTTGATGAGGCAACAAGTCAGCTTGATGCCTTAACGGAAGTAGCGATAGAATCTGCCCTTGAAAGGCTAAGGGGTGAGACAACGTTCATTGTCATTGCCCATAGGCTATCAACCATCATCAAAGCAGATAAGATCATCCTACTTGATAGGGGAAGGATCGTTGCCGAGGGAACGCATGATGAGCTCTTAAAGGCAGAAAAGCTTTATCAAAACCTTTATCAAAGCTTTATGAGGCAAGAGGTATGATCACCGCTATTTTAGCCTGTGGTGGAAAGGGTGAACGTTTCGGAGGGGATTTGCCTAAACAGTTTCTTCCTTTGGCTGGTCTTCCAATCTACCTTCATTCGCTTTTACTTTTTGAAAGGCATCCAAAGATTGATAAAATCGTCATCGTTTGCCCTAAGGATTATGGAAAAAGGGTTGAAGAAGAGGTAAAGGAACATACTCTAACCAAGGTTTTTTCTATTGTTCACGGTGGGAGAACACGGCAAGAGTCGGTTTTCAACGGGGTTAAGGTTTCTCCGGTTGAAACCCAATACTTTTTAGTTCACGATGCCGTGAGACCATGCCTTAGCCAAAGTTTGCTTGACCGGGTGATAGAAAGGATGCTTGAGAAGGGAGCGGTCATCCCTGCAATACCTTGTTCTGATGCCTTAGTTCAGGTTGAGGGAGAGCATGTGGTTACCCCTGTTGACAGGACTTCTCTTTATTTAGTCCAGACCCCTCAAGGCATAAGATCAGAATATTTGAGAGCTTGTCTTGAGAGGGCAGAGAAAGAAGGAAAGGTTTTTCCTGATGAGGGGAGCCTTCTACATTTTTATGGTTATGAAGTCTTTACGGTTCTTGGTGAGATAACAAACTTAAAGGTCACCTATCCTCAGGATTTTGAGCTTGCAGAAATCCTCATAAAGAGTAAAATGAAGGGCATAATTCTTTGACCTACCATGGATCTAAGGCTTCTCACTATCCCAACAGAAAAACCAGAAGAGTTCTTATCTTTTTGTAAAAAGGACCTTGGTTTAAGCTCAAACTCAGCTTTTAAGCTCTATAATTTAAGCTTTTTTGTCGTCTCGCTTGCCGATACTCCCATATTCAAATTTCTTGAAAGGCTTCCAGCAAACGCAAAGTTTGATGAGCTAAAAAAGAACAACTACCTCATCTCCATGCCTGTCAGCACCATAAGAAGCCTTTTTCTGGAGCATCTTGACCTTAAATTTACGAAAAACCTTTACCTCTATCTTCAAGAAGTTTTGCCTCCCGAGTTTTTTAGGGGTTGCGAGCCAAAGCACGCCGTTATTTCCTCGCAGGATATCAAAGTTCGCTTGCTTACCGAGCTTGAAAAGAAGGAGCTCTCACCTCCTGTTAAAGTTAAGCACCTACACTTTACCTTTGAGCTAACAGGAACCTGCGAAGAGATAATAAAGCTTTTACCAAGCCTAAGCCTCTATGTCCTGAAAAAGAGGCAAAATTTTTATCATGTCTTCTTTCCCCTTTCTATTGCGGAGTTTATAGTGCTTTCAAACACTTTAAGCGGGGTTAAAAGTCTTTCCGAAAAAGTAGAAAGAGTCCTTCAGGAGCTTAAGAGCTTAGTTCCAGATTGCTTTGGCTAAACTATGTATAAAAGGGGGTAAGCATGGGGCTTAATCTTACGCAGAAGATCATCTCTCAACACCTTGTCTCTGGAAAGATGATCCCAGGCGAAGAGATAGCCATACGGATTGACCAGACGCTTACTCAGGATGCTACAGGAACGATGGCTTATCTTGAGTTTGAAAGCATTGGGTTAGACCGAGTAAAGACCGAGCTTTCTGTCTCCTATGTAGACCATAACCTTTTGCAGACGGATTTTAAGAACGCAGAGGACCATCTGTTTCTTCAGACGATCGCCATGCGTTATGGTATCTGGTTTTCAAAGCCCGGAAACGGTATCTGCCATCAGTTGCATCTTGAACGGTTTGCCGTCCCTGGAAAAACCCTCCTTGGGTCAGACAGCCACACGCCAACCGCTGGCGGATGCGGAATGCTTGCCATCGGTGCCGGAGGGCTTGATGTAGCCTTAGCCATGGCTGGGCGCCCCTTTTATCTAAAGATGCCTAAAGTGGTTGGCGTCCATCTTAAAGGTAGGCTTAGACCCTGGGTCTCAGCAAGAGATATAGCCTTGTATCTTCTTTCTAAGCTTACGGTAAAGGGAGGGATTGGCAAAGTTTTGGAGTATTTTGGCGAAGGGGTAAGGACGCTTTCCGTGCCAGAGAGGGCAACCATCTGCAATCTTGGCACTGAGATGGGGGCAACATCAAGCATCTTTCCCTCAGATGAGCAAACCTACGCTTGGCTTAAGGCTCAGGGAAGGGAAAAAGACTTTGTCCAGCTTTCCCCAGACCCGGATTGCACCTACGATGAAATCATTGAGGTTGACCTTGATAAGCTTGAGCCTCTTCTTGCCTGCCCCTCCTCTCCGGATAATGTTAAGCCTGTATATGAAGAGGCAGGAAAGCCTGTTTTTCAGGTCATCGTTGGCTCCTGCGCAAACTCCTCTTTAAAAGACCTTCTCCTTGTAGCCGAAGTCCTTGAAAAGCATCGCGTGCATCCTATGGTTTCTTTTGAGATAAACCCTGGTTCTCTTCAGGTTTTAGAAAACCTTGTCCATCTCTCTGGTATGAAATCCCTTCTTCATGGAGGGGTAAGGATACATCAGCCAGGCTGTTTAGGCTGTATCGGTATGGGGCAGGCCCCACCAACAAACAGCATCTCTCTTAGGACCTTTACTCGGAACTTTCCCGGAAGGTCGGGGACAAGCCCAGATTTTGTCTACCTTGTTTCCTCTGAGGTTGCGGTGGCAAGCGCGGTAAAAGGCGTGATAACCGACCCAAGAGACCTTGGAGATTACCCAGAGGTAAGCTTGCCAGAGAGGTTTATCATAAACGATACTCTTCTTATTCCTCCCTTGCCAGAAGATGAGGCAAAAAAGGTTGAAATAATCCGCGGACCAAACATTGCCCCCCTTCCAGCCTTTGACCCCTTGCCAGAAACCTTAGAAGGCGTAGTTCTCCTTAAGGTGGGAGATAACATCACGACTGATCACATCATGCCCGCTGGGGCTCAGATCCTGCCTTTGAGGAGCAACCTTCCATCCATCAGCAAGTTTGTCTATAAAAATGTTGATGCTGAATTTGCCGAGAACGCTTTGAAGCTAAAAGAAAAGGGTAAAGCGGTCATGGTTGTCGGGGGCGAAAACTACGGGCAGGGCTCAAGCAGGGAGCATGCTGCCCTTGCTCCAAGGTATCTGGGAGTAAGAGTTAAGCTTGCTAAGTCCTTTGCCAGGATCCACCGGGCAAACCTTATAAACTTTGGCATTCTACCCCTTGTCTTTGTAAACCCTGAGGACTATGACAAGATGGAAAAGGAACAGGAGTTCATAATCAAGGGGATTAGAAGCATCCTTGAGAAGGGGGAGAGTATCGTTAAGATAGAGATAAAAGGCAAGGGTGAGGTTTTGGCAAAGCTTGAGCTTTCACCCAGGGAGAGGCAGAGCATCCTTGCCGGAAGTCTGCTAAATTTAGCAAGGATTGAGGGCTGATGTTTTACCTCTTTTTGTTTATAGTCCTTTTTATCGTTTCTGTTGAAACCTCTTCTTGCTCATTTAAGGAGGGGAACGCTACCTGTGCCCCAAGGCTAAACGATGAAGTCAGACCTTATTTTCTAAACCTTAAAGAAAAGGTAAAGCAGGATTTAAAGGGTAAGGTGCCAGAGGATTTTGTGGAGAAGGTTCTTTGTTCTGAGGAGGTTGAGTTTAAGCCCGAGCTTATGGTAAAGAGCTTAACCTGGAAGGAAGCAAAGCTTCCCTACCACCAGTTCTTGGAGCCTGAAAGGGTTGATCGGGCTTTTAGGTTTCTGTGTAGATACTACAATTTGCTTTCGGAAATTGAAAGGAAGTTTGATGTTGACAAGGAAGTCATCGTCAGCATCCTTCTTGTAGAGACTGACCTTGGAAGAAAGACGGGTAAACACTTCGTGCTAAACACTTACTTAAGCCTTGCCTTGACCGGAAATGAGACGCTTTTTCAGCGCTATCTTCCTCAAAACGGCGAGGTTGATTTTAGCAACGAAACCACAAAGCAAAGATACCGAAGAAGGGCAACCTGGGCCTACGGTGAACTTCTTTATGCTCTTGAATACTTATACCGCTACAATGTATCTCCCTTTGAATTGAAAGGCTCTATTTTTGGAGCCTTTGGTTATCCTCAGTTTGTTCCCCAGAGTGTTTTCCTCTACGGGTATGACTGGGATGGCGACGGCAAAGTAAACCTTTTTGATTATCCCGATGCTTTAGCAAGCATAGCTAATTATTTAGCTAAAGAGGGGTATAAGCGCTCTTTAACACGGGAGAACAAATTTAAAGTCATCATGAAGTATAACAAGAGCGAACCCTATGCAAATACGGTGCTTGAGCTTAGCGAAGCCTTAAAGGGAAGATTAGCTGAACAAAAAGAGGGCTCATCCTGCGGAATAGAAGGTGAATAAAGAGGAATTAGCCCGAAGGATTAAAACCCTAAAAGAGCTCATAATCAAAGAACCATCCGCATCCTTTCTCATCCTAAACCCTATCAATCTCTTCTACTTTACTGGAGCCTTCTTTCGGGGAGCTTTACTCATAAGCGATGAAGGCTTAAAAGCTTTTATCAAAAGACCAGCTAATGTTTTCCCTAATCTTTCCGGTGTTCAAGTCATTCAGCTAAAAAGCTTAAAGGATTTACTAAGTCATCACCACAAAGGAAAGGTTTATGTTGACCTAAATTGCCTTCCCTTTTCTGAGGCTCAGAGGTTGCTTAAGGTCCTTTCAGAATATGAGGTTCTCGATGGTAGCGGATTTATCTGGGAGGTCCGATGCCTAAAAAGCGAGTATGAGGTTTCTTGCTTGAAAAGGGCATCAAGGATGCTAAGCGAGGCTATAAGGGAGTGGCTTCCGCATCTTAAGCCCGGTATGCAAGAGATAGTTGCCTCAGCCCTATTAGAAGAAAAGCTCCGTATGAAGGGGCATCCAGGCTATACCCGTTCAACGCTTGGCTTTGAGCTAACCTTTGGCTATCTTATCTCCGGAAGGGAAGGTCTTTATGCCACGCCTTTTTATACTGGAGAAGGGGGAAGAGGAGTAGAGGGCTTCCCAGGGGGTGCAAGCTTTAAGGAGATAAAAGAGGGCGAGCCGATACTTTTTGATTTTTCTGGTTTTTCCCAGGGTTATTATTTTGACCAATCCCGGATGGCAAGCTTTGGAAAAGTCAAAAGAGCAAGGGACTTTTACCGGGCAAGCCTTCAAGTGCTAAAAACCCTTGAAGAAAAAGTAAGACCGGGCATGCTTGCCGAGGAGGTTTGGGCTATTGCGGTTTCCGTGGTTGAGAAATTTGGTTTGAGAGAGTATTTTATGCATCATGGGGAGCCGATGAAGTTTGTCGGTCATGGAGTAGGTCTTCAGATTGATGAGCCGCCAGCTTTAGCGGAGGGGCAAAAAACTCCTCTTAGAGCTGGGATGGTCTTAGCCATTGAGCCTAAGTTTCATGTGCCAGAGCTTGGGGTCGTAGGGCTTGAAGACACCTTTTATCTAACCCCTGAGGGCTTAAAAAGGATAACCACCTTCTCCCGAGAATGGATATTTTTAAAATCTTCTTAATAATCCGATAAGGAGAAGACCATGCCCAAGAAAAAACGGCTTCATACCAAGTTTATTTTTATAACCGGAGGGGTTTTGTCCTCCCTTGGGAAGGGGCTTGCCGCAAGCGCAATAGGAGCCTTGCTTGAGGCTCGAGGCTTAAAGGTTACCTTCCAGAAGCTTGACCCCTACATCAACGTAGACCCAGGGACGATGAACCCCTTCCAGCACGGAGAAGTCTATGTGACCGAGGATGGCGCTGAAACAGACCTTGACCTTGGACACTATGAGAGGTTTACCTCAGCCCAGATGTCAGCAAAAAATAACTACACCTCGGGTAAGATCTACTACTCTGTCATAACCAAAGAAAGGAAAGGGGTCTATCTTGGGGGCACTGTCCAGATAATTCCCCATGTTACCGACGAGATAAAATCGGTCATCCTTGAGCTTGCAGGAACAAACATTGATGTGGCTATCGTTGAGATTGGAGGCACAGTTGGAGACATAGAGAGCCTTCCTTTTCTTGAGGCTATAAGACAGCTTGGGCTTGAGCTTGGTAAACAAAACGCCCTTTTCATCCATGTAACCTATGTTCCCTACATCAAGACCGCAGGCGAGCTTAAAACCAAGCCCACCCAGCATAGCGTCAAAGAGCTTCGAGCCATCGGAATCCAACCTGACATAATCCTTTGCCGAACCGATAGGTTTTTACCCTTAGACATAAAGAAGAAGATTGCCCTCTTTTGCAATGTCGATGTTGAGGATGTGATCACCGCCAAGGATGTGGACTGTATATACGAAATACCCCTTATCTTTCATCAAGAGGGGCTTGATGAGAGGGTCGTGGAAAAGCTAAACATTTGGACAAGGGAGCCAGACCTTAGCCCATGGCAGGAAGTGGTGCGAAAATACTACAATCCAAAAGATACAGTGAAGATAGCCATCGTTGGCAAGTATGTAGACCTTAAGGATTCTTACAAGTCTCTGCATGAGGCTTTGGTTCACGGTGGTCTGGCTAACGACCTGCGGGTTGAGCTAAAGTATGTCCGCTCAGATGAATTAAGCGAGGTCAATGTTGAAGAGATGCTTGGGGATGCGGACGGAATCCTTGTTCCTGGTGGTTTTGGTTCAAGGGGGATTGAGGGGAAAATTCTTGTCATAACCTACGCAAGGACAAAGAGGGTGCCCTTCTTTGGCATCTGCCTTGGGATGCAGCTATCCGTTGTAGAGTTTGCAAGGAACGTTCTCGGTTGGAAGGAGGCAAACTCAACGGAGTTTGACCCTGAAACTCCCTATCCTGTCATCTATCTGATGAAGGAGTGGTATGACTATCGAAAGGGAAGGATAGAAAGAAGGGATGAAGTCTGCGACCTTGGGGGCACGATGCGCCTTGGTGCCTATCCTTGCGTGCTAAAGCCTGGGTCCATCTGCCACAAAGCTTATGGAGTTGATAAGATTTTTGAACGGCACCGCCATAGGTATGAATTCAACAACGCCTATAGGTCGGCTTTAGAGGAAGCAGGTTTAAAGGTGGTTGGGACTTCCCCTGATGATGAGCTTGTTGAGGTCGTTGAGCTTGAGGACCATCCTTGGTTCGTTGGCGTGCAATTCCATCCGGAGTTTAAGTCAAAGCCCTTAGCTCCCCATCCTCTTTTTGCTGATTTTATAAGGGCAAGCTATGAAAACAAGCTTAGGAGATCGAGCTAATGGTAGACCTTCATACCCATTCAACCGCATCTGACGGAACTTTAAGCCCAAGAGAGCTGGTCTTTCTTGCCAAAAAGGTTGGGCTTAGGGGTCTTGCCTTGACGGATCATGACACGATTGACGGCTTATCTCAAGCCTATCAAACGGCAAAGGAGAAGGGGCTTCCTTTTCTCTGCGGAGTTGAGATAAGCGTAAAGTTTTATGGACCTGGGCATTTTCATCTCCTTGGCTACTTTATTGAACCGCCAGAGGAGCTGAAAGAAGTCCTGGATAAGCTCAAAGCCTCTCGAGCAGAAAGAAATAAAAAGATGGTGGAAAAGCTAAGGGAGCTCGGGATAGACATTACCCTTGAGGAGCTTCAGAGCCTTGCCTCAGGCGAGATTGGAAGACCACACTTTGCCTATCTTTTGGTCAAGAAGGGTTATGTAAAGTCGATAGAAGAAGCCTTTGAAAGGTATTTAAAGAAGGGGGCTCAAGCCTACTATCCAAAGGCTCTTTTGACCGAGGAAGAGGCTATATCCGCCATCAAAAAAGCCAAGGGTATTCCTGTCCTTGCCCATCCGTTCACGCTAAAGCTTTCCGACGAAGCTTTAAAGTCCTACTTGATAAGCCTAAAAGAGCTTGGTTTGATGGGGGTTGAGGTCTACTATTCTGAGCATACCAAGGAGTATACTAAGTTCCTTGAAAGGCTTGCCGATGAGCTTTCTCTTATAAAGACTGGTGGTAGCGATTTCCACGGTCAAAATAAGCCCGATATCAAACTTGCTCTTGGCTTTGGCAACCTCAGGGTCCCCGATGAATGCTTCTATGAATTAAAGAAGGCTATTTCTCGCTAAGAAAATAGACTTGACATTTGCAAAAAATTCCGTATTTTAAGCATATGGAGCTTCAATCAGAGGAACCCAAAGAAGTAGTCTATCGTATAGACCCCTTTTCGATCATATTTCGTGAACTCGACCTTATTCATTCTGAAATAAGAGAAATCAAGTCTGAGATAGTCTTCCTTCATCAAAGAGTCGATGAGACAAATAAGCGGATCGACGAGACGAATAAACGGATTGATGAAATGAATAAGCGGATTGATGAAATGAATATGAGAGTTGATAAAAAGATCGATGAGACGAATAGGCGGATCGATGAGACGAACCTCAGGATTGATGCCCTTGCAAGGGATATTAACAGACGATTAGACAAGCTCTTTTTAGTTGTAATCATAAACCTTATTGCCATAATAGGCTTTTTGTTTAAAATTGTTTTAGACGGCTTGATAAAATAGGTAAAAAGCATTCCTTTTTTGTCGCTCCGAGCGAAGCGAGGTTGTCCCTCTGGGGTGCCTTGCTACGCTCGGCAAGACGGAGCAGGGGACTTTTTTGAACAGCCCCTTTTTATCCCTTGACATTTCCAAAAAATTCCGTATTTTAAGCATATGGAGCTTCAACCAGAGGGGACCAAAGAAGTAGTCTATCGTATAGACCCCTTTTCTGTCATCTTTCGTGAACTCGACCTTATTCATTCTGAAATAAGAGAAATCAAATCTGAAATAGTCTTCCTTCATCAAAGGATTGATGAGACGAATAAACGGATTGATGAAATGAATAAAAGAATCGATGAGCTGAATATGAGAGTTGATAAAAAGATCGATGAGACGAATAAACGGATTGATGAGCTGAATACAGCAATCAATAAAAGGATTGACGAGACGAATAAACGGATTGATGAGACGAACCTCAGGATTGATGCCCTTGCAAGGGATATTAACAAACGATTAGACAAACTCTTTTTAGTTGTTATCATAAACCTTATCGCCATAATAGGCTTTTTGTTTAAAATTGTCTTAGACGGCTTGATAAAATAGGTAAAAAGCATTCCTTTTTTGTCACTCCGAGCTACTCCTTTTTTTGTCGCCCCGAGCGCAAGCGAGGGGTCCCTCGGCGCTTGCGCACTTTGGGAAGACAGGGTGAGGAGATTTCTCGCTTCGCTCGAAATGACAGAAAAGGAAGGTCGACCCGAGCGCAAGCGAGGGGTCTCCCGCTATTGCTCGGCAGGACAGGGTGGAGTTAGTATGACAGGGTGCCCCTCTTGATTTTTTCTTTTTTTTCCTCGTAATATAATACCCATGCTTACCAGGCTTCACGATTTAATTTTTGTCAAAAAATACCGAAAAACAATAAAAAAGAAAGAAAGGACAATATTGTTCGGGAATGTTTCCGGTTTTTGCCTAAAAATAACTTTTAAAAGGGCTTGACAAAAGTTGTCCTAATGTTATATTTTATCCATGTATATGAGTTTGGCTGTCTTGTTAAGGTTTTTTTAGAAAAAAACTAAAAAAGGAGGTGTGGCATGAAGGTAGCGAGGTGGAAGGTTGTTGGTTTAGCCGGGGCTTTAGCCCTGGGTTATGCGACGGATGCTTTTTCTGCCCAGATCAAGGTTGATGACAAGACCTGGGCAAACTTTGGTCTTAACATGAAGATCTGGTACCACAATTTGGACAAGAGGAGCAATGCTACAGACAGAGATGGCTGGACGCAGAATAGGTTCTCCGTTGGTCAAACTAAGATTTACTTTACTGGGCAGGTTACTCCTGTTTTCCAATTCTATTCTGAGCTTGATACTAGAAGTACTGCTGAGAGGGATAATCCTGGATATGCTACTCTCGGTGAAGCAGGGATCAACCTTGCCTTTGCTAAGGAATTTCAGGTCTTAGCTGGTCGTATCAGGAAACCTTTTACGAGGGCTCAGCTAAGCTCTGGTTATGCTTTACTTACCCCTCAGGGCTACTGGCTTGACCTGCAGTCCCAATTGGGAGCTATTAGGGCAGCCTTAGGTAGCACCGACCAAGGTCTCATGGTCCATGGTGATCTAGCTGGCGGCATGTTTAGGTATAGGGTCGGCGTGTATAATGAGGATAGGGCGACTGGAAGTAAATTCTGGAATGGTGCTGGCTCATCGGGATGGGGAGCTTCAGGAAGTTATGGTAAAGTAAACGACAAGAAGAACTTTGAGTGGAACGCAAGGATTGAGTTTACCCCAACCATTCTTGGGTTTAAGCCAGAGTCTGCAGCAACGATAACCGGAAAGATCGCCGATACCTATCTTGGTGGTAGGGATGTCTTTACCATCGGTCTTGGCTACCACACCGAGACCCATACTCCTAAGTATAGTTCTTCAGTTGGCGACTTAAAGAGGAAGGGCTGGACGGTTGATGCCATGTTTGAGAAGAAGTTTGGCAATGTTGTCCCCAACCTTCAGATTGGCTACATCAGCTTAGATAAGACGCATTTTTATAGGGACCTTACGACAGGTGCGGTCAAAAAAGGTGATGCCGACATCTGGTATCTCACCGGTCAGCTCCTCTTTGACCAGGTTGCTTGGCTTGGAAAGCCTGCTATTGCCTTTAGGTATGAAAAGATCACCGGTGATGGTGAGTGGAGAAGAGCAGCTGGTCAACCAATTTACAAAGACTTAACTGCCGAGACCTTTGGGCTTGCCTTCAACTACTACATCAAGGGTCAGGCGGCAAGGATCTCCCTTGGCTTTGACCAGACAAAGTATAAGGACGCTTTGAAAAACTTCTTGAAACAGGGCGATTCTTCTAAGAAGTATGAAGACTCCATCACCGACTGGTATCTCTACCTCCAGTCCCAGTTCTAAGCTAAGCTGAAGACTGATTTCCCCTGGGTTCTCCCCAGGGGTTCCCTTTTAGGGACCGGCAACCCCGGTCCCTTTTTTTGTTTTGCCACCCCGACTCTCTCTTTTTTGTCACCCCGAGCGTAAGCGAGGGGTCCCTCGGCACTTGCGTGCCTCGGGAAGACAAAAAGGGAAGCGTGCCGAGGGATGACAAAAAGGGAAGCGTGCTGAGGGATGACACGGATGGGCTGTCGCCCCGAGCTCCACTTTTATGTCGCTCCGATGCGTAAGGCGAGGGGTCTCCCCTTAAATCATCTGTTGAGACCTGATGAACAACTATTTAAGGAAATTCAAAAGGGTAATAAGTCCTCCAAGGAAGGCAAACCCTATTCCGATCAACCATTGAAGAAAGTTTAGCCTTTTATCCAGCGCTTCAAACCTTGCGTTTATGGCTTCAAACTTGACATCGCTTTCTTGTTTCTGGGCTTCAAACCTTGCATTTATTGCTTCAAATTTTGCATCGCTATCCTGTTTCAAAGCTTCAAACCTTGCGTTCATCTCCTTAATGAGAGCTTCAAACCTTGTATTCATCTCCTTAGTCAAAGCTTCAAATCTTGCGTTTATGGCTTCAAACTTGACATCGCTTTCTTGTTTTATAGCATCAAACCTAGCGTTCATTTCTTTTATTAAACCTTCAAACCTGGCGTTTATGGCTTCAAACTTGACATCGCTTTCTTGTTTTATAGCATCAAACCTAGCGTTCATTTCTTTTATTAAACCTTCAAACCTGGCGTTTATGGCTTCAAACTTGACATCGCTTTCTTTTTTCTGGGCATCAAACCTTGTGTTAATCTCTTTGATGAGAGCTTCAAACTTCGTGTTCATATCCTTGGTCAAGGCTTCAAACCTGGCGTTTATGGCTTCAAACTTGGCATCGCTTTCTTTCCTTTGAGCTTCAAACCTTAGGTTCATTTCTATTCTTAAGGCTTTTAACTCCTCTTCTAAACGGATTAATCTTTCAAGGAGGGGATTAAGGTAGAAGTCTTTTCCCTTTTCCTCTTGATACTGGGCTAAGACTTCAGGGAGGATGGAGTAGACAAGCTGTTTTATGTATTCCGGAGTAATCTGTGGTTCCATGCTTTTAAAGTAAACGGATTTTATTAGTTGTCAAGGGGAGGGCAAGTGTTCTCTTTCTTTTATCAGTCCTTGAGAGCTATGTCCGGAGAGCCTCCTCGGGGAGGATTTGTTTTTGCTCGGCATGACAGGATGGAGGATGTCACCCCGAGCCTCTATTTTTTGTCGCCCCGAACGAAGTGAGGGGTCCCTTGGCACTTGTGCACTTTGGGAAGACAGAATTAGGAGATTTCTCGCTTCGCTCGAAATGACAGAAAAGGGAGGTCATCCCGAGGCGTAAGCGAGGGGTCCCTCGGCGCTTGCACTCCTCGGGATGTCATCCCGGGACGCCGTCCCGAAGGAAGTGAGGGATGCCTCGCTATTGCTTGGCATGAAGCGGTAAGGTTTTTTTGAAACAGCCTTCTGGCAAACTTGACATTTAATAACACTTTTGGTAAATTTAAAAGCATGGAGGAGCTTGCCCGGTTTGGTATATCCATTCCTAAGGATCTGTTAGCAGCCTTTGACGAATACATCAGAAGGAAGCACTATGCCAACCGTTCCGAAGCCATAAGGGACCTTATTCGGCAAAAGCTTGTTGAGGAGGAGTGGAGGGAATCAAAGGAGGAGGTTGCAGGCGTTATCACCTATCTTTACGACCATCACAAGCGTGAGCTCGTCGATAAGCTTATGGATATCCAGCACGATTATTTTGATAGGATCATCACCACCCAGCACATTCATGTTGACCATCATCGATGCTTAGAGGTAATTTTGGTTAAAGGCAAAACAAACGAGATAAAGGAGCTTGCTGACAAGGTTCAGGCTCTTAAGGGAGTTTTGCATCTAAACCTTACGCTAACAACGCTTGGGAAAAATATTCCTGCCTGATCGCCTTCTCCTTATCTTATTTGCCCCTAAGTTATTCCTGTTTCTCTCCTTGACATCTCCTAAAATTTGTTTAATTTGAAATTTATGGAACCTCAAACTACCCCAGAGATTACTCCTGAATATATAAAACAGCTTATTTATTCTATTCTTCCCGAAGTCTTAGCTCAATACCGTGAGGATAGAGAAAGAGCCTTTTACAATCAGCTTCTCGACAGACTTGTCCGTTTAGAAGAGGAGCTTAAAGCCCTTAGAATAGAGATGAACATCAGGTTTGATGCTCTGATTAAGGAGATGAACACAAGGTTTGATGCTGTCATTAGAGAGATGAATGCCAGGTTTGAAGCTCAGAAACAAGAAAGCGATGCCAAGTTTGAAGCTATAAACGCAAGGTTTGAAGCTCTGACTAAAGAGATGAACGCAAGGTTTGAAGCGCAGAAACAAGAAAGCGATGTTAAATTTGAAGCCATGAACGCAAGGTTTGAAGCCCTAAAACAGGACAGCGATGTTAAATTTGAAGCTATGAATGCCAGGTTTGAGGCTCTAACTAAGGATATGAACTCAAGGTTTGAATCTCTGACCAAGGAGATGAATACAAGGTTTGAAGCTCTAATCAGAGAGATGAACACAAGGTTTGAAGCGCAGAAACAAGAAAGCGATGCTAAATTTGAAGCTATAAACGCAAGGTTTGAGGCTCTGGATAAAAGGCTAACCTTTCTTCAGTGGTTGATGGTCTTTGGTTTTACCTTTATTTCTGTGGTCATCACTCTCCTTAATTTCTTCAAGTAGAGCAATCAATCTTTTAGAAGTAAGCTTCAAAAGGACAATTGCTTTATTCTTCTTCCGGCACAAAGTCTATGTAGAACCTGCGTAGGTCTACCTTCTTAAGTTTGACCTTGATTCTCTGTCCAATCTGGTATACCTTACCGGTATTCTTCCCAATAAGGCTAATTCCCTTTTCATCAAGAATGTATAAATCGTCCACTAAGTCTATGACCCTTACCACCCCGCTTACCATGTAGTCCTCAAGGTCAACGAAGAACCCAAAGGCAGAGACACCGCTTATGATCCCATAGAATTCTTGCCCGACCTTATCCTGCATGAAGAAGGCTTGGAGCCTTTTTACCAAATCTCTTTCCGCTTCTTCGGCCTTTCTTTCCTTTTCAGAAAGATGCTTGCCCATGACTAAAAGCTCCTCATGGGTGTAAGGAGGCTTCCTTTTTCTTAAAGCCCTTTTTAACACCCGATGCACCACCAAGTCAGGATACCTTCGAATGGGGGAGGTAAAGTGACAATAATGCGTTTCAGATAACCCAAAGTGCCCAACATTTTCTGGAGAATAACGAGCTTGCTTTAGGGATCGAAGAACAAGATGGTTGAAAAGATGCTCAACTGGCTTTCCCTCAAACTGCTTAAGTAGCTCCTGGATAAAGCTTGGTGTGACCTCTTCTGGTATGTCGATTGGGTAGCCAAGGGAAAGAAAAATTTCGCTCAGCTCTCTTAGCTTGTTTGGGTCTGGCTCTTCATGCACCCGGTAAAGAAAAGGATAGTCAAGGTGAGTAAGAAATTCAGCAACGGCAACATTTGCGGCGATCATGAAATCCTCTATCAGCATGTGGGCTGGGTTTCTTTCCCTTTTGATGATGTTTTCTATCCTTCCCTCAAGATTGATTAAGATCTCAGGCTCAGGAAGGTCAAAATCAAGGCTACCCTTCTTCGTCCTTTGAGCTCGAATTAGCTGAGAAAGCTCAAGAGCTGAGTTAAGCATCGGATAAAGCTCTTTGTATTTCTCTATAACCTCTGTATCTCCGTCAATGAGCATCCTTTTAACTTCCGTGTAAGTTAGACGGGACTTAGACCTTATAACTCCTTCATAGAACTTTTTCCCTTTGACACTTCCTCCCTTTGTGTAGTCTATCTCCACAACCATCACTAATCGGTCAACATAGGGCTTTAGACTGCAAAGGTGGTTTGATAGCTTTTCAGGGAACATGGGTATGACCATGGTCGGAAAGTAGACGCTTGTCCCGCGAAGATAAGCGTCTTTGTCAAGAAAAGAATTCATGTGGACATAGTGAGACACATCAGCTATGGCTACATAAAGCTTAAAGCCCTTGGGGGTTTCTTTAACGCAGATTGCGTCGTCAAAATCTCGAGCATTTTCCCCGTCTATAGTAACAAAAGGAAGCTCTCTTAGGTCAACCCTCCCAACCTCATCTTCTTCCCGAACCTCATCGGGAAGCTTCATAAGCTCCTTCTTTGCCTGGTGAGGAAGTTCAAAGGGAAGGTCCTGCCCGTAGATAACTGCCCAGACATGGGTATTAATTTCCTGCGGGTCGCCAAGGTCCTTCAAAACCTCTCCCATTGGGACGCCAAACTCTGAGGAGCCTTGGATGATCCTGGCCACAACCAGATGGTTGGGGAGAGCCTTCTCTCTTCTTTTTTTAGGGATGTAGAGCTCAAAGGGGAGCCTTGGGTCTTCAGGCTCAAGGAAGAAAAATTTATTTCGCTTAACCAGATACCCGACGATGTATTTTCGTTTCCTTTCTAAGACCGAAAGGACTCGTCCTTCAGGACCCTTTTTAGCAATCTTTTCGATCTGAACGAGAACTAGGTCCCCGTCGAGGGCTTTGCCTACTTTCCTTGGGGGAATAAACACCGTCTCCCCATCTTCGGTCTCAACGAAGGCAAAGCCATCGGGATGAACACGGATCTTTCCTTTTTTTGCTGAAAACTGGGGAGGTAGCCCGAATTTTCTCTTCCTTATCTGGACAAGCTTCCCCTCTTGGCAGAGCTTTCGGACAAGCTCACGAAAAGCCTGCCTTTCAGGCTTAGGGATGTTGAGCAAATGATAAAGCTCCCGAAGAAGGAGAGTTTTTTTCTTTGATTCCAAAAGGCTTAAGATTTCTTCTTCAAGAGATGACGGCTTAACCTTTTTTTTCTTCTTTTTTTTCATTATTTAAGGTTTAGATGCTTGATGGCAAGCTCAAGGTCCTCATCCGTTGAAGTCTGATGAAGCCCAGCTTTTGGACCCTGTCTGACTAACCGCCTAAGGTCATCAGCCGTTTTAATGCCTCTGGAGGAGACAAGGTTTTCAAGGCTGTCCTTACCCTTATGGCATTTTAAACACTTAAAGCTCTCAGCTTGAGAGCCCTTTTGATGAAGCACTATGGTTGATAGGATGGTAAGCCCGATTATAACAAGGGAAAGGTCGCGCAGAACCATAGGTCTCCTCCTAAAGTTTTAAGGCTTTGATGAGAACATAGCTTATCAAAAGGGCAGCCGATATGCGAAGGACCCAGAGATACCAAGGGCTTCCTTTAAGGTAGGTGATCATAAAGCTTTTATACCTTTGCCATAAGGAGGGTTTGCTCAAGATTTTATCACCTCGTAGACACTTGGTAGATGTCTATATTTTTCCGCATAGTCAAGACCATAGCCAACGAGAAAACCCCTTTCCACCACAAAACCCACATAATCTATGGGCATATCAACCTTTCGCCTCTCCCTTTTATCAATAAAGGCGCAAACCTTGACGATTTTAGGCTTGTGAAGCTTGAGATGCTCAAGCAGAAACTTAACGGTTAAACCTGTGTCAACTATATCCTCAACGAGGATGACCGTCTTTCCCTCAAGGGGTAGCTCTAAATCTTTGGTGATTGCTATCTCTTCTGATGAGGTATGGGAGTAGCCGTAGCTTTTTACTCGGACAAAGTCTATTAAGACATCTTTTTTGTCAAGAGCACGAACTAAGTCCGCAAGAAATATAAAAGAGCCCTTTAGCGTCCCTATTAGGATAAGCTCTTTTTCTTCGGCATGGTCTTTGAGGATCTGTTTTGCAAGCTCTGAGACCTTGCTTGCGATGTCAGAAGGTGAGATAAGAAGTTTTAAGGCTTCTTTGTTCATTTGAGTTAAAATTATATATCAAGCTCACGATATTCCAAGGCATGCTGATAGATGAATTCCCTTCGGGGTTCCACATTTTCTCCCATGAGGATGGAAAAGAGCTCGCTTGCCTTCTCGGCATCCTTTAGGGAAACCTTTTTCAAAACCCTTCGCTCAGGGTCCATGGTTGTCTCCCAGAGCTGTTTCGGGTTCATCTCTCCCAAGCCTTTGTAGCGCTGAATGTAAAGCCCCTTCCTTGCCTCCTCCCTTAGAAAGTTAAGCATATCAAAGAGGGAGAAGGGGAAGCCTTGGAAAATCCTTTCTTCATCTTTGAACTTTACTCTTAAATCTTGGCTAAGGTAGGGTTTGAGCCCCTCAAAGAGCTTGACAAGCTCGCGATAATCCTTTTCTAAGATCAACACAGGACCGACCTTACAAAAGCTTATCCCTTCCTTCTCGGAGAGGAGATTAAACTCGTAATACTTTGGGTTGTCCCTACTTGGTTTTACCTTGGAAATTTTAAAAGATCGCTTTACCACTTCCTGAGAAAGCTTCTCCACATCCTCTTCCTTCTCTAAGTTGACAAGGGAGACATATCCAAGGGTGAGAAGGAGGAGCACAACCTCAGGGGGATAGTTTTTTTTAGCAAGGGCTAAGAGATGCTTTTCCATCTTGTAAAGGGTAGCAAAGAAAGGCTCCGGATCGGAAAGGGCAGGCTTTAAGCTTAAGTTTTTAGCAATTCGTTTGAGGAGAAATTTGTCAAGCTCCTCGTCGTCCTTGAGATAATACTCCTTTTTGCCTTCAACTATCCGGTAAAGAGGGGGTTGAGCGATGTAGAGCCAGCCCCTCTCGATTATAGGAGCCATTTGCCTATAAAAGAAGGTAAGAAGAAGGGTCCTTATGTGGGCACCGTCAATGTCTGCATCGGTCATGATGATTATTCGCCTAAAATTGCATTTATCTGGGTCGAAGGAATCGCCGATCCCGCAAGCAAGGGTGGCAATAAGCCCTTTTATCTCTTCAGATTTTAACATCTTGTCAAGGCTTGCTTTCTCTACATTTAAAATCTTCCCCCTTAACGGGAGGATGGCTTGAAATCTCCTGTCCCTTGCCTGCTTTGCCGAGCCACCAGCGGAATCGCCTTCAACGATAAAGAGCTCTCGTTTCTCTGGGTTCTTTTCTGTGCAATCGGCAAGCTTTCCAGCGGTGATAAACTCCTCAAGCTCGCTCTTCTTTTTGGTAAGCTCCCTTGCCTTTCTTGCCGCTTCCCTTTCTTTGGCTGTTTGAATAACCCTCTGCAGGATTTTTTTGGCCTCTTGGGGGTTGCTCTCAAAGAACTTGAGTAAACCCTCGTAGACGATGGAATCGACGATGGATTTGACCTCGCTATTCCCAAGCTTCATCTTGGTTTGACCTTCAAACTGAGGGTCAGGCACCTTAAGGGAGAGGACGGCACAAAGCCCCTCCCGGACATCCTCTCCTTCAAGCTTTGGACCTTTGTAGGATTTGTCCTCAGAAAGATAACGGTTTAAGGCTCTTGTTAGGGCTGTCCTAAAACCAACGATATGCGTTCCGCCTTCCTTGGTATGGATGTTGTTGACATAACTAAAAATGGTCTCCGTTGAAGAAGTGTTATACTGAAGGGCAACCTCAACTTTGACCTTGTCCTTTTCTCCCGAAATGTAGATTACCTTAGAATGAACGGGCTCCTTCTTCTGGTTTAAAACCTTAACATACTCTACTATCCCTCCCTTTTGATGAAACTTTTCGCTGTAGCCAACCCTTTCGTCAACAAGATAAAAGGTTATTTCAGGGTTCAGGAAGGCAAGCTCTCTTATCCTTCTCTTAACCGTCTCAAGGTCAAACTCAAGGTCTCCGAAGATATCAGGGTCAGGCTTAAACCGGACCAAGGTGCCCCTTTTGTTGGTCTTTCCGATGACCTCAATGGGAGTAAGGGGATTACCTCGGGAATATTTTTGCTGATAGGTCTTTCCATCCCGATATACATTGACGATAAGCCATTCTGAGAGGGCGTTTACCACTGATACACCAACTCCGTGCAAACCACCCGAAACCTTGTAAACTCCGTGGTCAAACTTTGCTCCAGCATGAAGCCTTGTCATCACAAGTTCAAGGGCTGGGACCTTTTCTTCAGGATGGATGTCAACGGGTATGCCCCTTCCGTTATCTTCCAAGCTTGCTGAACCATCCTTGTGAAGGGTTACTCGGATCTCGTTTGCATAGCCTGCTAAGGCTTCATCAACGGCGTTGTCAAGCACCTCCCAAAGAAGGTGATGGAAGCCTTCCGGACCAGTAGACCCTATGTACATCGCTGGTCTCATCCGGACCCCTTCAAGTCCGGATAAGACCTTTATATCTTTGGCTACATATTCGCTCATAGTGGTTAGACCCTCAGTTTAACGGATTTTTTGATTTAAATGACCATGGGCATCACAATGTAAAGAAAGCCCTCATCCCGGTAGCCGAAGACCCCGGCTGGGCTTCTTTCATCCCTAAACTTAAGGTCAACCTCTTCGGATTGCATAACTTCAAGAGGGTCAAGTAGATACTCCGAATTGAAGCTGATGGAGAAAGGCTCCCCCTCGTAGCTACAGCCAAGCCTTATCTGGGAACGCCCAAGCTCGGTCTCCTGACTGGTAAGGATTAGTTCATTCTTGTTTAAGGTAAGGGTAACAGGTTTAAACTTTTCGGTAACCAAAAGGGAAACCCTCCGTAGGGCATCCATGAAAAGCCTTCTATCAACCTTAGCCACCCTTTCAAAGGTTGAAGGGGTTACCGCTCGGTAATCGGGGAAGCTTCCCTCGATTGTCCTGCTAAAGAAGATACCAAGGCTTGTCCAAAGGACAGCATAGTTGTTAATGTAGGCAAGCTTTACCGTTAATTCATCTTCGCTAAGGTCAGCTATTTCTCTTGCCGACTTGCGACTAAGGATAAAAGGAGAAAGCTCGGCTTTATCGAGACCTAAGATCTCAGCTTCAAACAGGGCAAGCCTATGACCATCCGAGGCTACGGCACGGAGCTTGCCCTCCTCTTTCAAGGGTTCAAAGTATATGCCAGAAAGGACAAACCTTGCCTCTTCTTTACTGCTTGCAAAGATCGTCTTTTCGATGAGAAGAGAAAGGATGTGTCCGGGGATGTCTATGGCTTGTTCTTCGTTAAAATCGGGAAGAGCAGGGAATTCTGAAGGGTCGCCAAGGGCAAGCTCATAGGTGATCCTCTCTGCCGGGTCACGAACAATTAAGCGTGAGTCCTCCTTAACAAGTAGGACTTCATCCTCAGGGAAGTTTTTGATCACCTCATAGAACTTCCTTGCAGGCACGCAGAAGGTCATGCTTTCTCCTTCTACCTCTCCTTGAACCTTACCCTTAAAACCTTGATCAAGGTCTGTAGCTAAAAATTCAAGCTCTCCTTTCTCGGGGTTAATGTTTATTAAAACCATGGAAAGAACAGCCATCGTAGCCCTTTTGTCAGCCACCGCTTCACAGAGTTTTAAGACCTTTGTTAAGTCCTTGGTTGAAACTTTCGCTAACATAAATCCCCCCTGAGGATTTTTATGTTTAATTATATCACTATATTAAGGTAGGAGCAAACGACATTGAGGCTGTTTTAATAATTTGTGCAAGCCCCCCTGTTGTCGCCCCGAGGCATTTTTTGTCGCCCCGAACGAAGCGAGGGGTCCCTCGTTACAATCAGGATGGTAGAGTGCTTTATTGAAATAGTCCTTAAATAATATTGACAAAAGCAAAAAAAGTTTTATTTTAAAGGAAAAAATTTAAATGAGGGGAGAAAAATGCAAAACAAGGACCTTAGTCTACTAAAGGAACTTGGGCTAAAGCTTACACCTCAAAGGTTAGCCATTATAGAATATTTAAAGGGTAATAAAAACCATCCTTCAGCTGAAGAGATCTACAACGCCTTAAAAGATAGGTTCCCAAGCATGTCTTTTGCCACAGTCTATAACACCCTCGAGGTCTTGGTAGAAAAAGGGTTGATAAAGGAGCTAAGCATCGATAGCTCCAAAAAGAGGTTTGACCCTTTTACCCATCCTCATCACCATTTTATCTGCAAAGCCTGCGGAAAGATCGTAGATGTTGAAGCTCCCTTTGAGGTCTTTGTTCCGGAATCCCTTAGAGATTTTCAGGTTGAAGATTTTAAGGTTGTTTTCACAGGTGTCTGTCATGAGTGTAAAAAAGAATAACACCTAAGCCCCTTTTGACAGAAAGGGGCTCTCTTTTTTTCTCTTTATCCTGTGATAAATTAAGCCTTCAATGAAAGATTCTCCGTATAAAAAGGTAATCCAAGCTCTGGGGCTTGTTTTTGGCGATATCGGCACAAGCCCCATCTACACCCTAAGCGTAGTCTTCCTCCTTTTAAAGCCAACCAAAGAAAACATCCTCGGAGTGCTCTCTCTCATCTTTTGGACCCTAATCATAATCCCCACCCTCCAATACACTGTCTTAGCTATGAGCCTGAGTTTAAGGGGTGAGGGCGGGACTTTAATCCTCTGGGAGATTTTACGCAACCTTTTAAAGGGTAAAAAAAGGCTTCTTGGCTTTTTTACCATACTTTCCTTCATAGGAATTTCTCTGCTTATGGGGGACGGGGTTATAACCCCTGCCATAAGCATCATTAGTGCCGTTGAGGGTGCCTCTTTTATCCCGGGGTTGAGACCTCTTATTGCTGATGAAGTCGTTATTATCTCAGCGCTCATCGCCCTTTTGCTCTTCTATTTTCAGAAGGGCGGAACGGAGAAGGTTTCCTTTACCTTTGGTCCTATCATGTGTCTATGGTTTGGGAGCCTCTTTTTTCTTGGGTTAGCAAACATTGTAAAAGCCCCTGAGGTCATAGAAGCCGTAAATCCTCTCTATGCTTTAAAATTTTTCCAAGAGAACGGTTGGAAAGCCTACCTTGTTCTGGGCGAGGTGATACTTTGTGCAACCGGTTCAGAAGCCATGTATGCCGACATGGGGCATCTTGGGGCTCGCCCGATTAAAAGGGCTTGGTATCTTGTCCTGATTGCGCTCCTTATCAACTACTTCGGTCAAGGAGCCTTTCTCTTGCTTAATCCCTCGGCTAAGAGCGTTCTTTTTGAAATGTGTCTCAACACCCTGCCCATAGCCTATGTTCCCTTTTTGGTTTTAGCCCTTCTTGCGACGATCATTGCTTCTCAAGCTATAATTAGCGGGATGTTTAGCGTAGTGTATCAAGCCATCTTTGCTCGCATCTTTCCCATCATGAAGGTAAAGTATACCTCCCCTGAGCTTCACTCTCAAATTTACATCGGGGCGGTAAATTGGTTGCTTTTCCTTGCGGTAATCTTTATCATGTCTGAGTTTAAGACCTCAGCAAACTTAGCTTCAGCTTATGGTCTTGCGGTTACTGGTGATATGACCATCACTGGTTTATTCCTCATCACTATCTTTCTTTTTAAGAAAAAATACCATTATGCTATGCTTGCAGTATTAACAACCTTTACTGTTTTCACCTATTTTACCTCAACCTTGTTTAAACTGCCCCATGGAGGATTTTTAGCTCTTATTCTTGCTGGCATCCCCTTTTCTATCATTCTTCTATACACTGAAGGTCAGAAACGCTTATACAAAAGTATAAACTTTTTAAGCAGAGAAGAGTTTGTCCATAAGTTTACACGGTTTTACGCAAAGAACCCCAAGATACCACGGCAAGCTTTATACTTTATACGGGATATAGACCACTTTCCCCCTTATGTTATAGAAAACATCTTCTTCCACGGCATCCTTTACGAAGAGAATATCTTCGTCTCTCTCATAAGAAAAAATGAGCCCTACGGGATAACTACCGGATATTTAGAAGAGCTCTGCCCTGGGGCTAAAACCTTAGAGATTGCTTACGGATATATGGAAATCCTAAGGGTTGAGGATATTTTAAGGGAGCTTGGCATTGATGAACGGGTTGTTTTTTACGGGCTTGAAGACATTGAGACCAAGCACCCTATCTGGAAGGTCTATGCCTTTATTAAGCAGATGAGCCCTCATTTTGTCAAGTTCCTTGACCTTCCTCCTTCAAAACTGCATGGGGTGCTTACTCGGATGGTCATCTAATTTTCGCAAATAACCTTAATAAACCTTGTTCATCTGGCTTCTTTCAGAAAATTCTATGATAAAAGTTGTTTGCCTTGGTTTTCTAAATTTTTTAAAGCATCTTGACATTTTTTGAAAGGGGGTTATTTTATATCCCGTCCATTTAGCGGAGAAATCTTGCTATAAGGGGGGATAAAAGATGAAAAATTTTGAGAAGATGGAGTATGGCTTTGGTCAGCACCTGATAATCGACGGATACGGTGCAAATCAGGCGAAGCTTACGGACATCGATTTCATCTACGATTTCCTCAATAAATACCCCGAAACCATCGAGATGACGAAGATTATGCCCCCTTATGTGTTTAAGTATTTTGCTCCCAACCCAGAAGACTGGGGAATATCCGGCTTTGTAATCATCGCTGAAAGCCATATAAGCATCCATACCTTCCCAGAAAAGCTCTACTTAAGCGTTGACATCTTTTCTTGCAAGCCCTTCAATGTGGATAAAGCCATCTTTGACATAAACGAGATGTTTGAGATTAAAAAGAGCGAGATCCGGCTCCTTGATAGAGGCTTAGAGTTTCCAAGGTCCATCAGAGCCGTTGAAAACTTCATGCGCCTTGAAAGAAAGGGTCTAACCTTCTAAAGAATGAAGCTCAATTTTCTTGGGCTAACCGACTCCTCCAATCCCAGGGTAGCCCTTGTCCCTCTCCCCTTTGAGTTTACAACCTCTTGGCTTAAAGGAACGAAGTTTGCCCCCCTTGAAATCCTAAAAGTAAGCCCAAACCTCGAATTCTTCGACGAAGAAGATTTAATCACCCCGCATGAGGTCTTAGGATTCTATACCGAGGAAATAATTGAATTTTCTCCTGATTTTGAGAGGGCTTTAGCTCAGGTTGAAGAATTAGCTAAGAAATACGCCGAAAAAAGCTTCTTTGCCATCTACATAGGGGGGGAGCATACGGTAAGCTTCCCGATACTTAAAGTATATAAAAAGTATTATTCTTGCCTTAAAATCCTCCATCTTGACGCTCATCTTGACCAAAGGGAAGAATACCTTGGAAGCAAGCTCAATCATGCAACGGTCATGCGAAGGGTAAAAGAGCTTAATCTTCCTGTGTTAAGCGTCGGCATAAGGTCAGCATCAGAGGAAGAAAAGGAGATTATGCTTAATGAAAGAGAACTTATTATTCTTGCCAAGGATTTTATTAAAGACGAGGAGGCTTCTCTTAAGAAGGTCTCAGAATTTTTAGGGGAGGGACCAAGCTATCTTAGCCTTGATGTAGATGTCTTTGACCCCTCTCAGGCACCTGGAGTTGGAACGCCTGAGCCTGGCGGTCTAAGCTGGTATCAGGTGTTAGAAATTTTTAAGCTTTTTGCTAAGGCAAACCCTGTAGCGATGGACATCGTCGAGGTCCGACCAATGCCCACTTTACCCATAACAGAATATCTTGTGGCGAGGCTGATCCTTAAGATTTCAGTCTATTTAGCAACGTCTTTGTCATGAGCTATTTTCATCAGCTTGCAAAGCTCCTCTTTGAGGCAAACCTTTTAAAGAGGATTGAAAGGACAGGCTATAGCTACCTTGGCACAGGTAAAGAAGATGTAGCGAAGCATTCCTTCGGCACCGTCTTCTGCGCCTACATTCTTTGTCAGTTCTTCCGAGGAAAGGTTGATGTAGCTAAAGTTTTGACCATGGCTCTTTTCCACGACTTTCCAGAGGCAAGGACAGGGGACTTTAACGCCGTAAACAAGCTCTACAACCAAGCTGACGAAGAAAAAGCCTTAAGCGAAGCAGTTAGCACCCTTCCCTTTGGAGAAGAAATCCTTAACCTTTTTAAAGAGTATAGAGCCCTTGAGACCTTTGAAGCCAAAATCGTCCATGATGCCGATACCCTTGACCTGATGCTTCAGCTTAAAGAACAGAAGGACCTAAACAACCCCTATGCTGAAAGATGGTTGAGATATGCAAAAAGAAGGCTTATCTTAGAAGAGAGTAAAAGGCTTGCTGAAGCCATCTTAGAGACGGAATGGTGCTCCTGGTGGCTTGAGAGGTTGATCAAAGTTGACACAGATAAGGAAGCCTGAAGATTGCGTAAGATGTGGCAAGTGCTTAACCCATTGTCCAACCTATAGATTTTTTCTCAGGGAAGATTTTTCACCCCGTGGAAGAAATGTCCTTTTAAGTCAAGGTTTAGCGGGAGAAGGCTTAGCTTACTGCCTCCTTTGTGGAAGGTGCGAAAGAGTCTGCCCCCTTAGGGTAAGCTTTCCAAAAGGCTATCTTCAAAGCTTAGTCAAAGGGAAAGGACAAAATTCTTTTCTGCCAGCCTTAAAGGACTTACTTTTTTGGAAAGATTTTAGTCAAAAAAGCCCAGCCTTCTTCCTTGATGAAGGGGTCTTTTCTTCAAAAGAAGGCGAGTTTTATCTTTACCTATCCTGCGGGCTTAAGCATTTGTATCCCAAAGCCTTGGTTAATTTTTCTGCCCTATTAAAAAAGGAAGGGCTAAAGGTTCATGTCCTTCAAGCAAACTGCTGCGGAATACTTTACCTAAGCTTGAAGGATTTTGGGAGGCTAAAGGAGTTTGCTCAAAATAACCTTTTAGCCTTCTCTGAGGAAAAACCTATCCTAACCTTTTGTGCAACCTGTCTTTGGATGTTTAGAGAGGTTTACCCACTTATTTCCGAGGATTTTAGAAGTTTAGCTGAAAGAACATACTTTGTGTTGGATTTTTTGGTAAGTAACTTTAAGGTGAAAGCTGAAATTGAGGGCTTTGGGAAGGTGCTTTTTCATAAGCCATGCCATCTTGTAGGCGAAGGATTAGTCAACATAGACTTGACTTTATCTAATTTAGGACTTAATAATAGAATAAAAGATTTTTGTTGTGGGTCAGGCAAAGTTGACCTTCGGCTCAAAGGCTTTCAGAGGGAATACCGTAGAGCGTGGCTAAGGGAACTCTCAATCATTGATGTTTTGGCAACAGCCTGCACTGGTTGTTTTTACAATTTTAGCAGCCTTTTGAAGGCTCCTCCTTTAGTAAAGCATTGGCTTGAGGTTATAAACTTAAAACAGCATGGCTGATAAGTATCCATCCTATCTAAATCTCTTAGAAACCGGGGAGCTTGATAGAAGAATTGAGGCTCTTTATGAAAGGTTAAGCCCTTGTAGGGTCTGCCCACACGAATGCGGGGTTGATAGACTAAAGGGAGAAAAGGGCTTTTGTCGTGTGGGAAATAAGCCCATGATAGCAAGCTATGGCCCCCATTTTGGTGAGGAAAGACCCCTTGTGGGAGAAGGAGGCTCAGGAACGATATTTTTTACCTATTGTAACATGGCTTGCGTTTACTGCCAAAATTGGGAGATAAGCCATGAGGGCGAAGGAGAAGAGATTTCAGAAGAAACCTTGGCTAAGGTCATGCTCATTCTTAAAGTCTGGGGTTGTCATAACATAAACCTTGTTACCCCTACCCATCAGATACCTTTTATAGTTAAGGCTATAAAGATTGCGGCTGAATCTGGGCTTGACCTCCCCATTGTTTACAACTGCGGAGGCTATGATTCGGTTGAAACTTTACGCCTTCTTGAAGGGATTATCGACATCTACATGCCAGATATCAAGTACATGGACGAGAAGGTTGCTTTAAGGCTCTCAAAGGTTAAAAACTATCCTGAGGTGGTTAAGCTTGCGGTGAAGGAGATGCATCGTCAGGTTGGAGACTTGGTGATAGAAAACGGTATAGCTAAAAGGGGACTTATCATCAGGCATCTTGTTTTGCCTCACGACCTCTCCCAGACAGAAGAGGTTATAAAGTTTGTAGCCCAAGAGATATCTCCTAATACCTACTTTAACCTTATGGACCAGTATAGACCTTGCGGGGAAGCCTGGAAGTATCCGCCCCTTGATAGAAAGATTACCAAAGAGGAATGGAATAGGGCCTTAGAGCTTGCGAAGAAGTATGGGCTTAAAAGGCTTGACGATAGAAGAGCAAGGTTCTGGGACTAAGTTCTTTGCCGTGGGTGATGTCCATGGCTGTAGTAGAAGCCTTGAAGCCTTGCTTTCTAAGCTTCCCATTCGCTGGAACGAAGACTATTTGATCTTTCTTGGCGACTACATAGACCGAGGAGAAGACCCGCGCCGAGCCTTAGAGATAGTGATGGAGCTTGCTGAAGCCTATCCTGGCAAGGTGATAGCCCTAAAAGGGAACCATGAGTGGATGTTTGAAAGGTTTTTGCAGGGGATAGACCCAGAGGTCTTTCTTTATAACGGCGGGGATAAGACCCTGCGTTGCTACATGAAGGAGGGGCGTCTCCAAATACCGGATGAACATGTTGATTTCCTACGGAGCCTTCCTCTTTATGTCGAAACTCCGGACTACATCTTTGTCCATGCTGGGATTAATCCTTACAAGACCCTTCAAGAACAGGATGAGATGGACCTTCTTTGGATTAGGCAGAGCTTTTATCTTTATGAGGGCCCATTCCCCAAGGTGGTAGTGTTTGGGCACACCCCTTTTCCGGATGTGCTGATGCTTGAGGATAGGATTGGAATTGACACCGGATGCGTCTACGGGGGGAAACTTTCGGCTGTTATGCTTCCAGATAGAGTGGTCTTTCAAGTATGAAGTTAAGGAGGTAGAGGTTATGGCAGATGACAGGAAAAAGCTCTCTTGGCGGGAGTTAGACAAGCTAAAAGACCAAAGCGGTCTTGCAAAGCTTAGAAAAAAGAGGGAAAAAGCAGAAAGAGCTGAGTTCCCTTTGCTTGACGAAACAAAGAAAAAAAGCTACCTCAAGGAGCTTGAAAAGCTTTTTCAAGGTAAAAATTCAAAGGAAATGGAAGAGGCTTTGAAAAAGCTTCATCAATCGGCTGGTAAAAGGGACTTCAAAAAGCTTGCCCTCGAATTCATCGAAAAGTTTGGTCTTCCTACCGATGCTCTGACTTTGCTTCTTTTTTTAGATTCTAAAGAAAAGGAGCTTATTCTTAAGACTATCCAATTTATAAAGGAGAATTTTTCTTTATTTTCAAAGGAAGATTTAGAAGCCTTGATTACCAAACTAAAGACCTTGAGGTATACGGTTGCCGACCCTGCGGTGTCTTTTAAGGTAGAGAAGGTCTTAAAGGAGCTTCCCCTTTGATGGGGGATATCCTTACAGAATTTCTAACCTTTTTGCTTTCTCAGAAAAACTATTCTTTGAACACCCTTTCTGCCTATGCTGGAGATATAAAAGATTTCCTTGATTTTTTATCAGAGAAGAAGGTTGAGCTCAAGGACTTAGACCTAAGCGTCGTTGAAGCCTACTTAGCAACTCTTAGAGAAAGGGGGTTTAATCCCTACAGCATTGCGAGGAAGCTTTCAAGCTTAAGGAGGTTTTTTAGGTTCTTGCTTGAGGATTTGAGGTTTGAGCTTCCGCCTTTGCTTTTGGAAACCCCAAAGCTTCCCTTTCGGTTGCCAAAGATTCTTACCCTTGATGAGGTAAACGCCCTTCTTTCAGCTCCTGACCTTTCCTCACCCTTAGGAATTCGGGATAGGAGCATGCTGGAAGTCCTTTACGCTACAGGGGTTAGGGTCTCTGAGCTTGTAAGCTTAAAACTTTCGAGCCTAAACCTTGAGCTCGGGCTTGTTAGGGTTTTAGGGAAAGGAGAAAAGGTCCGGCTTGTGCCCTTGGGAGAGCCTGCTTTAAACTTCTTAAAGTTCTATTTAGCCGAGGTAAGACCAAGGCTTGAGAATAAAAAGAGCAAGGACTTTGTCTTTCTAAACCGCCTTGGGTCCCCGATGACCAGACAAAGGTTTTGGCAGATAATAAAGGACTACGCTAATAAAGCAGGCATCCCTCTTGAGAAGATTTCGCCCCATGTGCTTAGGCACTCTTTCGCAACCCATCTTTTAGAAGGAGGGGCAGACCTTAGGTCAATACAACTTCTGCTTGGACATAGTAGCATAACGACAACGCAAATCTATACCCATGTGGATGTAAAAAGGCTAAGAGAGGTTTATGACAAATACCATCCAAGGGCTTAAGCCAAGGCTTCTTAAAGTAAAGCTTTCCGATTTTTTAGAACATTTAAAACTTCCTGACAAGGCTTTAAACTTCATCCTTAAGGCTAAGGAGGTTGCCGAGAAGCAGGGAAAATTTCTTTACCTTGCCGGAGGAGAGGTTCGAGATTTTCTTCTTAAAGGACCGTCCTACGATGTTGACCTTGTAATAGAGGGCTCAGCCAAGGATTTTTTAGAAGGGTTGAAAAGAAAGATCACCTTCGAAGTCCTTTTTTCTTCGCCCTTTTTGACCTATAAGATTCTTCTACCGCAGACGGGTTTTGAAGTAGACCTTGTTACCGCAAGGGGTGAGGTTTATGAGGATGTAGCCGCTTTACCAAAGGTCTATCAAGCAACCTTCAAAGAGGATGTGCTAAGAAGAGATTTCACGATAAACGCCCTCATCTACGGGCTTAGTCCCCCCTATCCTGAGATGATAGTAGATTTAGTATCTGGGATTTCTGACCTTGAAAGAAGCCTCCTTAGACCCCTTCACTTTAAGTCCTTCGTTGACGACCCAACAAGGGTTTTTCGAGGGATACGCTATAAGGTTAGGTTTGAGCTAAACTATGCTGATGAATTTTATCAGGCTCTTTCCCAGGCTATAGAGGCTCAAGCCTTCCTTAAGATTTCAGCATCCCGGTTAAGAAACGAGCTCTTACTCTTAGTCAAAAGAGAGGGCCTATCGGTGTTGCCTAAGCTCTTATTAGAGTACCAAAGCTTTGAACTTTTTTCTCATTCAGGCTTAGAGGTAGATGTGGAAAAGTTGGGAAAGGGAATAGAAACTTTAAAGGAATTTGTAGAAATCCTTAGTCCTCGGGAGATGGAGGATGCTTTTCTTTTGATTTTAGCCGGGTTTAAGCGGGAAAATTTAAAGCGTCTCTTTTTCGCAGATAGCGTTATTGATCGCTTGGTTAAGCTATATGAAGAGTTTAGGACAAACTTGAGAGCATTTCTAACTCTTCCTTTGATCGAGCGAATTTTAAGGTTTGACAAGATAGACAAGGCAACGCTTATAGTCCTATCTCTTTATTTACCAGAGCTAAGAGAAGAAATAAAAAGATACTTTTTTGTGTATAGCAAGGTCTATCCCGAGCTTAAGGGTGGAGATTTAAAAGAGCTTGGGATTAAGCCAGGGAAGCAACTTGGTGAGATTTTAAAGAAGCTTAGGGAAGAGAAGCTTGAGGGGAGGCTCAAGACTAAAGATGAGGAAATAGCCTTTGTTAATAGCTTGATTTATTCCGCATCTTAACTATAATTCCTGAGAAAGTATTTTAGGAGTTTGTCCATGGAAGAGAATTTTAAAACGCTTCTTGAGGAATACTTTCAAAGGATGGATGCTCCGATAAAGGTTGGCGATGTGATAAAGGGAGTTGTGGTTCATTTTGATGGAGAAAACTACTTTGTAGACCTTGGGGGAAAGGCTGAGGCTATCCTTCCAAAAACTGAAGTGGTTGAACCTGAGGAAATAAACCTCGGAGAGGAGTTATCGGCCATAGTTACGCAAAGAGGACAAAGCGGAGTTTATGTTCTTTCTGTAAAAAAGCTCTTTGAAAAAAGGGCAAGGGAGGAGTTTGAGGAGCTTTTTGCTGAGGGCTTACCCCTTAGGGTAGAGGTTATGTCTCAGGTAAAAGGGGGCTATGTTGTTAGTTTTAAAGGTGTGGTTTCTGCTTTCTTACCGGGATCTCAAGCTGAAAAAGACCCTGACCTTGTAGGAAAGGAGATAACTGTTCTTCCTCTTGAGAAGAAGGAAAATAATTATGTTGTTTCTCAAAAGGCTTACCTTGCGAAGGAAAGGGAACTTAAAAAGAAAGAATTAGAAGAAAAGGTCCGTGAAGGGATACCTTTAGTAGGAAGGGTTAAGGCTAAGGTTAAGGGGGGCTTTATTGTAGACTTTGAGGGAGTCATTGCTGGATTTCTTCCCTTTTCTGAGCTTACCCATAGGAGGCTACCAAGCCCTGTGGACTACCTTCAGATTGGGGATGAGGTTAGGGTCTCAGTCTTTTCTTATGATCCTATCCAAGGGAAGCTAAAAGTTAGCTTAAAAGCCTTAGAGAAGGACCCGTGGGCAGAGGTTTTAGAAAAATATCCTGTTGATAGCAGGCATGTTGGGGCGGTAGTTGAGGTAAAGCCCTTTGGAGCTTTTGTTGAGCTTGAACCCGGGATTGAAGGCTTAATCCCTGCAAGCGAGATGTCTTGGCAAAGGGGGCTAAAACCCCAGGATGTGTTAAGCCAAGGGGATAGGGTAGAGGTTGTGGTGCTTGAAGTAAAGCCTGAAGAAAGAAGGATGCTCCTTAGCCTTAAACGCCTGGAAGAAGACCCTTGGGAGGTTTTTGCAAGGGAGCACAAGGTAGGGGATATAGTTTATGGAAAGGTTAGGGGAGTTGTTGATTTTGGGCTTTTTGTGGAGGTAAGAGAGGGTGTAGTTGGCTTTGTCCATCGGTCAGAAGCAAGCTGGAAGCGAAATTTAGGTCTAAAAGAGGCTTTTTCAGAAGGAAGCGAGATCACAGCAAAGATCCTTGAGCTAAATCCTTCGGAAAAAAGGTTGAAGCTAAGCATCAAGGCTTTGGTCCCCAATCCCTGGGATGTAGCAAGCGAAACCTTAAAGCCTGGAACGAATGTTTCCGGAAAGGTCAAACAGATTTTACCCGGCAAGGGCTACCTCGTTGAGATAACTGAGGATATATTAGGTTTTTTGCCCTTTCGGGAGGTCCCGCAAGGTGAAAAGTTTAAAGAAGGAGATAAAATCCAGGCTAAGGTCATTCTTTTTGACCGGGAAAAGGAAAGGGTGCATCTATCTGTCATAGCTTTAAAGGAAGAGGAAGAAAAGATGTTAGCCCAGGAGTACCTAAGCTCTCAGAGCCCTTCAGGAAGCCACACCTTAGGTAAAGTTTTGAAATCTTTGGCTGAAAGAGAAGGCTCATGAAGCGCCCGTGGTTGGTTTACGGATTAGCCTTTTTAGGCGGTGTTGTTCTGTTTTTAATCCTTCTATCCTTTATTTTTGCCCTTTTAGCAAGCTATAAGCGCTTTGACCTTGGGAAACCAAAGATAGGGGTTTTGGAGATAAAAGGTGTTATCCTCGATGCTGACGATTATCTTTCTGCCATAAGGGAGTTTAGAACCAGACGGGATGTTAAGGCAGTTTTGGTAAGGGTTGAGTCTCCTGGCGGAGCCATTGGCCCAACTCAAGAGGTCTTTGAGGAGCTTAAAAAGCTTAGGAAAGAAAAGCCTATTTATGTTTCCATGGGTGGTGTTTCAGCTTCCGGAGGCTACTATGTATCCCTTGCTGGAGAAAAGATCTTTGCCAATCCTGGAACGATTACCGGAAGCATTGGAGTGGTGATCGAACTACCAAACCTTGAAAAACTGTTTGAGAAGCTTGGGATTAAAAGCGAAACCATAAAGAGCGGAGAGTTTAAGGATACAGGGAGCATCTACCGTGGCTTGACTAAGGAGGAAAGGGAATACTTGAAGGCAAAGGTCAATCAGTTGCACGAGCAGTTTGTCAGGGTCGTTGCCGAGGAAAGAAAGCTTCCTCTTGATAAAGTAAAAAGCCTTGCCGATGGTCGTATCTACACAGGTGAGGAGGCAAAGGCGCAAAAGCTTATCGACGGGCTTGGGAACTACTACACGGCTTTAGAGGAGCTAAAAAAGAGGATAAATTTAAAAGAAGGGGAAATTCTGGTTTTGCCGAGAAAAAAGGGATTTTTGGAAAGGTTTTTTGAGGAAAAAAACAGCCTTTCTATGGAAAAGCTTCTCCAATCCTTATATTTTCAACCCTTTTACCTCATTAAGCTTAACCTATGACCGGGAAGGATTTAGCCAAAAAGCTTTTGTCGACCTTTCCTGATCTTGAGAACGAGGTCGCCTTAAGCTTAATTAATGCCTTCTTTGAAACTCTAAAGTCCGCCATGGAAGATGGACATTCCGTTGAGCTTCGAGGATTTGGGATCTTTCAGCCAAGGGTTTGCAAAGGGGTAATCTTTGTAAACCCAAAAAACAATCAGCGCTACTATGTGCAAGAAAAGAAGAGGGTAGTCTTTCGAACCGGTTCAGAATTCCTTGAAAGGTTAAACACCCCCTTTGACGCTGGGCTTGACCTTGGGACTCAGACCTTTAGGCTTATTCTTGGAAAGTACTTGGAGGATACTCCATACTTTCTCCTAAGGGAGAGGGCAAATGTTAGGCTTGGGGAGGGGCTTTGCGAAAGCGGGTTGATTTGTGATGCAGCAAAGGAAGGGGGCTTTTCTGCTCTAAAGAATTTTAAAGAGATTTTAGATAGGTATGAGGTAAAAAACATCAAAGCCATAGGGACGGCAGTATTCAGAAAGGCCAAGAACGCAATGGAGTTTATCGATGAGGTTGAAAAAAGCTTTGGAATAGAAATAGAAGTCTTAAGCCCGGAGGAAGAGGCAAAATATACCTTAAAAGGCATAAAGTTTGGATTAGAGATGCTTGATTATAAACCAAGGTCTTTTGTCGTTGTTGATGTAGGTGGAGGGTCAACGGAGGTTATTTACTATAAAGAAGGCGTTGAGCCGATAATTTACAGCTTAGACCTTGGAGTTGTCGCTTTGAGAGACTTTTTTGGTCTTCGTTATCCCTTGACAGCAAAAGCCCTTCAATCTTTGAGAGACTATATTCGGGATAAACTAAAAGAGTTACCATACACCAAGCCAGAGATGCTGGTTATAACGGGAGGTTCGGCCTCTCTTCTTGGGTCTTTGGACCTAAAACTAAAAATTTACGATCAAAGAGCCTTGCATGGGCACCTAATTACCCTTGATAGAATTGCTAAGATGTCTCAGAGGCTAAACAGTATGACTCTATCCCAGCTCTCAAGGGTTAGGGGGATGGAAAGAGGAAGGGAAGACCTCGTTGTCCCAGCCTTATGCGTATACCTTGAGCTTTTATCATACTTTCAGCTTGATTCTGCGCTCATAAGTGAGTTTGGCATCCTTGAAGCTACTTTACTTTCCTTGTGGGGATTGTAAAATATATAAAAATTAAAAATCACTAAAGAACGATTAAAAAGGGTCGAGGGAGTATATGTTTGAGATAGTTGAGGAAGCTTTAACCTTTGATGATATTTTGCTCGTGCCGGCATACTCAGAGGTTTTACCGAAGGATGTTGATGTTTCAACCTACATAACCCCTAAGATTAAGCTCAACATCCCTCTTCTTTCTGCGGCCATGGATACGGTTACGGAAAGTAGGATGGCTATTGCCATTGCAAGAGAAGGAGGGCTTGGGGTCATTCACCGGAACTTAACTTTAGAAGAGCAGGTAAGGGAGGTTGAAAGGGTAAAGAAATCGGAAAGCGGCATGATCTATGACCCCATAACTGTCCCACCTGATACCCCCATTCGAAAAGTTTTAGCCCTGATGGAGGAGTATAAGATCTCCGGTATTCCTGTAGTTGAGGGACCAAAGAAAAAGCTTGTCGGTATTGTCACAAACAGGGACCTTCGGTTTGAAACCCAGCTTGATAAACCAGTCAAAGAGGTGATGACCAAAGAGAATTTAGTGGTTGCAAAGCCTGGAATTACGCTTGACGAAGCGGTAAAAATCCTTCATGAAAGGCGCATAGAAAAGCTCCTCATCGTGGATGATGACTTTTGCCTTAAAGGATTAATAACCATTAAGGACATCGAAAAGATAAAGAAGTATCCGAATGCCTGCAAGGATGAGCTTGGAAGGCTTAGGGTCGGAGCAGCGATCGGGGTTGGGAAAAATCGCTTAGAGCAAGCAGAGGCTTTGCTTAAGGCTGGGGCTGATGTTCTGTTTATCGATTCTGCCCATGGACATAGCAAAAATGTCATAGAGACTATAAAAGAGATAAAGCACCATTTCCCCGATAGTCAGCTCATCGCAGGGAACATCGCAACTGCTGAGGGATGCGAAGCCCTGATCAAAGCAGGAGCAGACGGAGTAAAGGTGGGCGTTGGTCCAGGTTCTATCTGCACAACAAGGATAGTTGCTGGAGCAGGGGTTCCTCAGATCACGGCAATTGCCAATGCAGCTAAAGTTGCTGACCACTACGGCATCCCGATCATCGCCGATGGTGGTATAAGGTTTTCAGGAGATATAACCAAGGCTATCGCAGCCGGAGCTTGGGCTGTGATGATAGGTAATCTCTTTGCTGGAACCGAAGAAGCACCGGGCGAGGTAATCCTTTACGAGGGGCGAACTTACAAGCTTTACCGGGGAATGGGTTCTCTCTCTGCCATGTTCAAAAGCGGTGCTCGAGAGAGATACGGTCAAGAGGCTGAAGATATTTCTAAGTTTGTGCCTGAGGGGGTTGAGGGTAGGGTGCCCTATCGCGGACCAGTATCACACATCATTTATCAGCTAATAGGTGGGCTAAGGTCAGGGATGGGTTATTGCGGATGCGCAACCATAGAGGAGCTTAGGAAGAAGGCTAAGTTTATCAAGATTACCCCTGCAGGTTATAGGGAAAGCCATGTTCATGATGTGGCCATCCTAAGGGAGGCTCCAAACTACTGGGTGGGTAAATAATGGCCTACTTTAAATGGAAGGGAAGGTCAGCCTCGGGTGAAACAAGGACAGGAGTTTTAGAGGCTCCAAGCCCGCAAGTCGTTGAGGTCTACCTTAGAAGGCTAAACATCAAACCCATCGAGATAAAAGCTCAGAAAGAAACAACTTTACGGCTTACTTTAAAGAGGGTTTCGGAAAAGGAGCTCATGCTGTTTACTCGGCAGTTTGCTACCGTCCTTGAGGCAGGGCTTCCTATTGTTAAGGCTTTAGAAACGCTTAGCATGCAACAGAAAAACCCCTACTTTAGAAAGATTCTTGATGACATCAAGAAAAAGGTAGAGGGTGGGTCGGCTCTTAGCGACGCCATGGTTGAGTACTCAAAGGTTTTTGGAAGGCTCTACATTCACACGGTTCGGTCTGGTGAGGCTTCTGGTAATCTTGATGAGGTTTTAAAGAGGCTTGCTGTCTACTTGGAAAAGATTGTAGCCATCAAGTCCAAGGTAAAGCATGCAATGATCTATCCCTCAGTAATTGTTTTTGTTACCATAGTTGTCATAGCTATACTTATGGTATTTATAATCCCCAAGTTTGCTCAGCTTTTTGCTGAGGCTGGTCAGGCTCTACCACTACCTACCCAGGTTTTAATTCACATAAGCAACAACTTTAAATATATTTTTGGTATATTCCTTGCCTTGGTCATTGGGTTTGTCATTTTGATTAAATACCTAAGACGGTCAGAAAAAGGACGCCTCGAAACGGATAGGTTGTTTTTAAAAATTCCCCTCTTTGGGGAGCTTTTCCATAAGGCAGCTGTCTCCCGTATGGCGCGCACCTTGGGAAGTCTAATCACGGCTGGTGTTCCGTTGCTTCAGGCTATTGCCGTAGCTGCAGAAACATCAGGAAACAAGGTGATTGAAAAAGCCCTTGAAGATGTGAGGTTAAGCGTAGCCGCCGGGCAAACCATTGCTGACCCGATGTTTTACACTGGAGTCTTTCCCTACATGCTCATAGAGATGGTTAGAATAGGGGAGATGTCCGGACGGCTTGATGAGATGTTGAATAGGGTTGCAGATTTTTACGAGGAAGAAGTTGACCGGACGGTTGCTACCATCTCAACCCTCATTGAGCCCATCTTGCTTGTCATCCTTGGTGGGGTTATCGGCGGGATACTTGTAGCCCTGTATCTCCCTATCTTCCAGCTTGGCGGCGTAGTCGGAGGCGGTGGTTAAGATATAAGAGAGGTAAGGGGCCAGACACCCCCGTTGTTTGGAATTAGAAAAAATTTAAGATTTACAGCTCTTCTTGGCCCTTCCTTTGCAAGAGGAGGGGGTTTCTCCCTGTCCTCCAGCTTTGGTCATGGTGTTTTCTGCCCCGCAGGATGGGCACTTCTTTGGTTTACACCTTGATTCTTTCGTGGCTCCGCATTGACTGCACATCCAAACAGCCATAATCTACCTCCTTTTTAAAAATTTTCCTTAAAAGATAACAAATTTAAAAAATAAAAGCAATAGGTTTATTCAAACTTTTTCTTTGGTGGCTTTGGGAGATAGTCAAGCTGAGGGTTAAACAGGGCTTTGAAGATGCTCTTTTTGACCTTTGGGTTTAAAGGATAGACCTTTTGTTGTAAAAGTTCATTAACGGCATTTCTCATCGTCTCCTTAGAAAAGGGGCAGGGGTTTTTAAGAACTTGCCAGCCTTTTTTAGCAACAAAGGATGATATTAGATGCTTCTCAACAAAGTAAAGAGGTCTAATAAGATACAGTTTGCCCTTAAACATCTCTTGGCTTGGGACTAAAGCTGATAGCTCTCCATGGAAGAAAAGGTTCATGAAGAAAGTGGTAAGCACATCGTCTTGGTGATGACCAAAGGCTATTTTATTAGCTTCAAGCTTTTCAGCAATCCTGAAGAAATGCTTTCTTCTGTGCCAAGAGCAGACAAAGCAAGGGTTAGCCCTCCCTTCATCAAAAGCTGAGATAGCCTGAAGTCCATAATTCGTTTTTTCAAAGATAAACTCTATCCCCCTCTCTTCACAGAAAGCTCTCAAAAAGGATATGCCGCTTAGGTATTTATCTTCCTCTTTGGGAAAGCCCATGTCAAGATGGATGGCTGTAAGCTTAGCTCTTATCCTTACTTTATCCTTCCAAAAGGAAAGAAAGTGCATCAAAACAAGACTATCCTCACCCCCAGAGAGGGCAACAAGAACATGGTCTCCATCCTTTAATAGTTCATAGCCAAATAGACCTTTCCCAACAAGCCGCCTTATCTTTTCCTCAAGCCCCATGGAGTATTCCTATTGATGAAGATTTATGATTTTTAATAATATTACTATAGAGCTAAAAAATTTCAAAACTTTTAGCTGATATTTGCTGTTTGATAAAGACGCCTATTGTTTCAACCAAAGAGAAAGCGAGGGGGTTCCTTGCTTGAGGGATCGAGTTGACGGCTCTTACCATGTCCTGCTTAGCGAAGCGAGGCCGACCCACCCCGTCGTTATCATGTAGAGCAAAGGGAGACATCTCCTCTTTTTTCTATGGAGAGGAAAAGCATTGCTTGACTAAGTTTGCTCGTTTTTATAGAATTTTTAAAAATTTCCAAGTAGGGGGTAGGCTTATGCCTGAGCTGCAAATTGGGCAGTGTAAGGTTGAGGTCGTTAAGGGAGACATTACAGAAGAGCCAACAGAGGCCATAGTTAACGCAGCAAACGAGAGGCTAATCCCTGGGGGTGGGGTTGATGGAGCTATCCACAGAAAGGGCGGTCCCACTATATTAGAAGAACTTAGGGCAAAATACACTCACTGTCCAACTGGGCAAGCTGTGGTTACCCGAGGAGGAAACCTAAAAGCTAAGTATGTAATCCATGCCGTCGGACCAATTTACAAGGATGGGAAGTCCGGAGAGGCAGAGCTCTTGGCAAGCGCTTATCGCTCAGCCCTTGAAAAAGCCTTAGAGCTAAGCTTAAACTCTATTTCTTTTCCAGCTTTAAGCACCGGTGCCTACGGATACCCTTTAGAAGAGGCATCAAGCATAGCTTTAAAAACCGTTATCAATTTTCTCAAAGAGAAGCAAGCTCCAAAGCTTGTGAGGTTTGTCCTCTTTACGGATGAAGCGTATGAAATTTTTGTAAAGACGCTTGAGAAGTTAAAAACTGAACTATCTTAAGTAGAAGCAATCTCCAGAATAAACTTTGCGTATCCCAGTTTCTGTTTGAACAAGCAAGGCTCCATCATCATCATCATCAAGGTCAAGGGCAACCCCTTCAAAGCTTTCGTTTAAAGTTCTAACTTTGACAGGTCTTCCAAGGGTAGAAGAAAGAGACTTCCAGTTCCTAAGAATTTCTTGCATAGAAAGGTTAAGATATAAGGCTTTAAAATTTTGAAGTAAAGAGCTAAGAAAGGCAAATCTGTCGACCTCTTTTCCCAAGCATTCCGATACTGAGATTGCCTTTTGTTCAAAGGGCTCCTGCGATACTTTGTTGTTTAAATTTACGCCAACACCGATTAAGGCATACTCCATAAGGTCTGTCTCTCCTTTTACTTCAAGAAGGATGCCCGCAACTTTTTTCTCGGAAAGCAGCACATCGTTTGGCCATTTGAGAGTTGGAGAAAGGTTATAAGTTTTCTTTAAGGCATTTGCTACCGCTAAGGCTGAAAGGAAGGGAAAACCTAATGCGGATTTAAGGGGGCGCTTATCAAGTAGGATAAGGGTTATCCAGAGTCCGCCAAGGTCTGACTTCCAAGCCCTGCTAAGCCTTCCTCGCCCTGCGGTTTGTTTTTCCGCTATCACGATGGCCTTATCTCCCCTCTCAGCAAGCTCCTTTGCCACATCCATTGTGGAAGATACCTCAAACTTGTAAACGACCTTTTCCCAAAGGATTAGCTTTGAGACAAGCTCATTTAGCCTTGAGGGAAGAAGGAGGTCTTTATACTTAAGAAAATAGCCTTTTTTGGTTGCTTGAATTTCAATACCTTCATTCTTTAGCCCTTGAATAGCCTTCCAAACCGCCGTCCTTGAAACATAAAGCTCCTTTGCTAAAACCTCGCCAGAGACTTCAGAAGGAGCATTTGCCAGAATCTCTAAAATTCTTTCTTTAAGGCTCATTTTTGGCTTAAATTTTACCAAAAGAGCCTGGTAAAGGAAAGAAAATCCTTTAGGACCCCTAAAAATCCTCGCTTTTTCTTGATAAACGTTATGATTTCTTTTATGACCTCCCTTTTAAACTTCCCTTGAGCTGAAAAGTAAAGGGACATGGCTTCATAGAGAAGCTCAGGGTAGGTAGAGAAGATATGCTTGTTCCGTAGGAATAGGTCCTTCATGTTCTTTGCTAAGGCTAAGTCTTTATAAAAGTAGCTTTCCTTTAGCTTTTCTTCGTAGACCCTTAGTGTTTTTTCGGAAAAGTCACCCTTTTCTAAGGCTAAAAAGGCTGTTTCTCCCGCCAAAAGACCGGAGTAGATGGCAAGGTTTGTTCCCTCTCTAAACAAGGGATTGACAAAACCTCCTGCATCCCCGCAAACTAAGACCCCATTACTGTAAAACTTAGGGAACCCTTTATAACCCCACTCGGGTATAAGATGAGCTCCATACTCTAAAACTTCCGCCCCCTCAAAGAGCCTTTGGAAAAAAGGATGGGTCTTTGCTTTTTCTAAAAGTTCGTAAGGTTTAACTCTATTTTTGGCAAGCTCAGAAAGAAAAACTCCGATACCGAAGGAGATGCTGTTTTTGTTTGTGTAGAGATAGCCTAAGCCAGGATAGCCCTGGGTGATAAACCCAAGGACCTCAAGGGCTAAGCCCTCATCCTCCTTTAGTCCAAGCCTTTTTTCAAGCTCGCCCTTTGGGAGTTGCAAAATCTCTTTTACAGAGAGGACAACCTCTTCAGGCTGAAAATCTCTGGAGTATAGCCCTGCCTTTTGGGAGAGGACCCTGTTTACCCCTTCGGCAAGGATGACCACCTTGGCTGAAATGGATGCCGGACTACTATCAAAAAAAGACCTTGGACGGTCAACGATAACGCCAGAGATGTTCCCATCATCATCCTTTAAAAAATCTACTACCTTTGTCTTTGGGGCAAGGTCAACTCCAGCCCTTTGAGCAACCTCAGCTAAGAAAGGGTCAAACTTTGCTCTAAAGGCTGTAAAAGCATGAGCTCTATCCTCTTTGGAGTGGGTAAGCTTCACATAGCCCCTTTCTGTTAAGATAAGATATCCCTCTTCGCTGACCGGTCTTTCACAGGGGAAGGGCTCAACATTCGGAAACTCTGGGACAAGCGTCTTAATAGGTTCCGTGTAAACAACGCCTCCGAAGAGGTTCTTTGCCCCGCAGAATCTCCCTCGTTCAATGAGAAGGTTTTTTACACCCCTTCTCCCAAGGTAGATCCCTGCAGAAAGCCCGGCCGGACCACCACCAACGATGACTACATCGTATTCGAAATCAGCCTTTACTTTACCCAAGCCCCTTCTCCTTTTTTATCCTCTCGATCAAGGCTGGGATAATCTTTTTCCAATCGCCAACAATCCCAAGGTCGGAGATTTTGAAGATATCAGCTTTTGGGTCGATGTTTATACTTATAATGCAGTCTGAGTTTTGCATGCCTGCCCGGTGTTGAATGGCTCCAGAGGTCCCTACCGCAAGGTAGACCTTTGGTCTTACCGTTTTTCCCGTTTGTCCAACCTGATGCTCATAGGAAATCCAACCAGCCTCAACGGCAAGCCTTGAAGCACCAACCTCACCATTGAGTAGCTTTGCAAGCTCAGAAAGCTTAGCAAAACCCTCCTTACCCCCGATCCCTTTCCCCCCAGCAACTATCACCTCGGCAAGCTCTATCTTTACCGTTTTTTCCTTAGGAATAAAACCAATCCTCTCGACTCCGACCTCTTCTTCAGAAATTTCAACCTCAACAGTTATTATTTCTCCGGTTCTTTCCTCCTTTCTTTCTGGCATTGGAAAGATCCTTGGGCGCACGCTTGCCATCTGGGGGCGATGGTCAGGACAGATGATGGTTGCAATGATGTTTCCACCATAAGCCGGACGAGTCATGAGAAGGTTCTTCGTAGCTTTGTCAATAGAAAGCTCGGTGACATCTGCGGTAAGACCCGTCTCAAGAAGGGTTGCTACACCACCTGCAAGGTCTCTTCCAAGAGGAGTGGCAGGAAGAAGAAGAATCTCGGGCTTGTATCTTTTGGAAACCTCGGATAAAGCCTTAGCATAGGTTATATGTCTATAGTAGACTAAAGCAGGATGGGAAACTATATACACCTTGTCCGCACCATAGGCAAAAATTTCCGAAGTTAGGTCTGAAACTTCATGACCAAGTAGGACTCCGGCTGTAATACCCTCTAAGTCTTGAGCAAGCCTTTTGGCTACACCAAGAAGCTCAAAGGACACAGGATGAATGGCTTTTTCTTCCTGCTCGATGTAAACCCAGACTTCCTTTGAGGTTTCAGCCGTCACAATACCCCCTTAGCTTTAAGAAGCTTAATAATTTCTTCTACCGCAGCCTCAACTCCAACCTCATCAAGGTTTACCATCTTTCCCTGTTTTTTTATCTCAGGGGTGTAGACCCTATGCACGCGGGTAGGGGACCCTTTAAGCCCCAAGCGGTTTAGCTCATAGGGTATTCTCCCGTCTACCCCAAAGACCTCAGGCTCAGCCTTTTGGGCTTGAAGGATGGCAGAAAGGGGAGAAAACATCGGATGTCCAGCCTCTCTCTCACAGGTTAAAAGCACAGGAAGCTTTGCCGAAAGAATTTCTATTCCTTTTTCCGTTTTCCTTTGGACGACTATTTTTCTCTTCTCAAGGTCAAGCTCATCTACTTTGATGGTATAAGTGATGACCTGAACATTTAGCCTTGCCGCAACACCTGGTCCAACCTGAGCTGTGTCTCCATCTATGGCTTGCTTCCCAAAAAAATATAGGTCAAAAGGACGGTCTGTTTTTTCTAAAAATATTATCGCTTCGGCTAAGGTGTAGCTTGTGGCTAAGGTATCTGCGCCGGCAAACTTCCTATCAGTAAGTAGAATAATCCGGTCCGCAAAATACTCGAGAGCTTCCTTCAAGGCCAGCCTTGCTTGCGGGGGTCCCATGGTAATAACAGTGATCTTCCCTCCATAAGTCTTCTTTAAGTTGCAAGCAAGGGCTAAAGCTGAAATATCATAAGGATTGATGATCGCCGGAACCCCCTCCCTGATTAGGGTACCGGTCTCAGGGTTTATCCTTATGTTTGTGGTGTCCGGAACCTGTTTTATGGAGACTAAAAGGTTTAGCATTAAAAGGCATTATAACATTTAATCCTCAATTAGTAAATCCTCATATACATCAAAACATTCTTTTATGAGACAATTCTGGTCAGCAAAGAAGCATCTTCCTTCTTTTCTTTGAGGTATGGGATTTTCTGGCACTTTTATCTCCGAAAAGAAATCCTTTGTCCTTTTGTAGACCCTTTCAAAAGGCTGAGGTATTGCGGTATTAGTAAGAGTACTTTCAAGCTTTTCTAACTCTTCTTTGGCATCCTTAACCACTTTAACCCTTGATTTGCATACGGCACACCTCGGGTCGTTTTGCTGATTAACAAGGAGCCCCGCGATAAAATGCAAAGCCCTTAGGCGATTTATAAGCTCCTTTTCCTCCATAATCCCCCTCCTTAAAAAGGTATTTTGTTTAAAAATAATCTTAAATAATCAACTAGTAACTACTAATGAAAAATTTCACATTGCTTCCCATTTAAGACCAAAGCCTATGGTTTGAGGCTGAGCCAAAACTCCTTTTTTCTGGAGGGGGTAGTATATTTCATAGTATTTTTCGTCAAATAAATTTTCTCCCCAAAGGCGAATAGATAGACCATTAAACTTTTTTTCAAGGTCAAATCCTAAAAGATAAACTTCAGGCTGGTGGTATCTTTTTTGCGGGTTTAAGTGAAGTTTAAGAGTTACCCCTAAAGGGAGATTTTTCAAAAGAGCAAACTGCAGATTATGCCTAAGATAGTTTCCATGATACCGTGAAAGACTGATCTTTTCGCCAAAAAGGTTAACATAGGTATAGCTTAAAATGAAGCGACCAAAAGTAGAATTGTAAACAAGGTTTAACGTCCCTCCAAAGGCAGAAACATCTAAGTTTTCAGCAAACGTTCCAGAAGAATTGGAAACCCAATCGATGAGATCTTGTCCTCTCCTAAGGAAAAGGGTAAAGGAGAATAAACCCTTTGGCATCGAATAATCAAAACCTCCTTCAAGGTTTAGACCCTTCTCTGGGGAAAGCTCTGGATTACCTTTTATTCCCGTCATGTTGTATCTTAGCTCTGTTGCTGAGGGAAGGCGGTAGGATAGGTTTGCTTGAGCTCGGAGTTTAAGGTCTTTCTTTAGTAGATGGCTTAGACCAAAGCCAAGAGAGAGGAAGTCCTTTTCCCCTGCGTAGACATCATATCTTACCCTTAGGTCTACATAGGTTCTATCAAAAAGCTCAAAGTTTATTCCAGAATAAAGACCTATGGATCTTCTTAAAAGCCTTCCAAGCCTGGTTGAATCTAAGGTTTCATAGCTTCCTTCAAGACCAAAGGTGTAGATGCTTTTTCCCTCTTCTAAAGTAAAGGGAAGGCTCATCCTTAAGAGCTTTGAAGTATGTTTGTTTTCATAAGAGTTCGGATTTCTCCTGTCAAGGAGATAGTTGTCATGGTTTACTCTGGCAATGATTCCCGGTTCAAAAAGATAGCTTCCTAAGCTAAAAAGCCTTTTGGCAAGAAAGAGCTGAGTCCTTGTCTCTTCCCATTCACCATCAAACCTTGGCGTATAAAAGTTTCTTGCTCCGAAATCTTTTTCAACAAATCCATAGAAGATGAGCTTTCTTTCATCCTTGGTGTAAAGGTTTAGCGTTCGGATATCAAAATCTCTGTTCCAGATGAAGCCGTTTGATTTTTTCTGCTGAAGGCTAAGGGAAAAGGGAAAAGAGGGCAGGGGATAAGAAAACTGGAGAGTGTAATCTTTGTAGTCTTCCGAGCCAAGGTTTGCTGAGGCTAAAGCTTGAGTTTTTTTAGGTTTTTCTAAAACATAGTTTAGGGCTCCGCCAAAGCCAGAGGGTCCATAAGTTGGGCTTGACCCTCCTGTCAAAACCTCGATAGAGCTTAAATTTTGGCTAAGGATGGGAAGGTTCATTAGATGATGTCCTGTTTGCAAGTCTGAGACCCGAAGACCCTCAAGGAGGAGAAGATTTTGCTCAAAGTTTGTTCCCCGAATAGATAAATCTTCTTGAACTCCAAATCCCCCTCTTTCCCTAATATCAACCGCAGAATGTAAGGACCCTCCTTTTTCAAGGAAAGTCTTAGGTATGATGCTAACCTCTTGAGTAGTCCTCTCAAAAGGAAAGGGATGACTTTGTCCTATGATTTGGACCTTTTCAAGAAGCACCTCTTCTTCCGCAAAGGAAAGTGAAGGAAGGAAAAGCAAGGTCCCCCAAATAAGCCCCTTGAATGGTTTTTTAGGTTTCATCGCTCGCTGCCCTCCTCTGGCATGTTTTTGTTAACCTAAAATTTTATCATGGTTAACAAAATTGTCAAGTTTTTGCCTTATCTTGGCTATTCAAACTGCTAAGGCTGTTTCAAAAAGTCACCTACTCCGTCCTGCCGAGCAACCTCTCTTTTGTCCTGCCGAGCGATAGCCGAGGCATCCCTCGCTTCGCTCGGGACGGCGTCCCTCATCACTTCCTTCGGGACAGCGTCCCGGGATGTCATCTCGAGGTGCGCAAGAGCCGAGGGACCACTCGCCTGTCGGCTCGGGGCGACAAAAAAGGAAGCTCGGGGCGACAAAAAAGGAAGCTCGGGGCGACAAAAAAGTAGGCTCGGGGCGACAAAAAAAGTAGGCTCGGGGCGACAAAAAAGTAGGCTCAGGGAGACAGCAGAAGGGCTTACACCAATTTATAAAACAGCCTCATTGAGCCTGGGGATGTTTATTGAAAAGGAGAAGCTATCACTCGCCCTAAATACCCTTTGTGGTTTATTAAAATGGTGAACTTCAGGGTTTGCTAAATTTATGAAGGGTGTTTAAATTGATATAGATGAGAAAAAGGAGTAAGCCTTATGGAGCTAAAAGAAAAGGCTATTGAAATATACAACAGGCTCAAGAAGCTATATCCTTCGGCTAAGGTTGCCCTAAACTTTGAAAATCCGCTTCAGCTCCTCGTTTCTACCATCCTTTCAGCTCAATGCACCGATGAACGGGTTAACAAGATAACCCCTGACCTATTCAAAAAGTATAAAACCGCAGAAGATTTTGCCAAGGCTGACCTTGAAGAATTAGCTCAGTATATACGCCCAACGGGGTTCTATCAAAAGAAGGCTCAGTATATTAAAGAAGCTTGCAAAATGATCGTGGAAGAGTTTGGGGGAGAAGTTCCACATACCATGGAAGACCTCCTTAAGTTGCCCGGTGTTTCAAGAAAGACGGCAAACATCGTCCTAACAAGCGCTTTTGGGGTCGTTGAAGGGATTGCCGTTGATACTCATGTTCAGCGCCTCTCGCAAAGGCTTGGTCTTACTCAAAATGAAAACCCAGAAAAGATCGAAAGGGACCTAATGGAAATTTTCCCTAAAGAAACTTGGAAAGACCTTACCTATCTTTTTCAACAGCATGGAAGGACTGTATGCCTTGCTAAAAAGCCAAAGCGCGAAGAATGCCAGCTAAAGGACCTCTGCGATGCTTACTCATCCCAACATTGACCCGGTAATCATCTCTATTGGTCCGCTTCAAGTGCGTTGGTATGGGCTGATGTATATCATAAGCTTTCTTTGTGCCCTTTTTATCGCTAAGCGCTACCTTAAGGAAATTGGCTTATCAGAAAAGATCCCTTTCTTAGAAAACCTTCTCTTTTACAGCTTTCTTGGTTTGATAATAGGGGCTCGCATTGGCTTTTGTTTCTTCTATTATCCTGACTACTTTTTAGCTCATCCTTTGGAAATTGTAAAAGTTTGGAAGGGAGGCATGTCCTTTCACGGTGGGCTGATAGGGGCTTTAGTGTTTGGGTTTGCTTACATAAAAAAGCATAAAGAAAGCTTTCTCTTTTGGGCTGATGTAGCCTCAATTCCAGCACCCCTCGGGCTCTTCTTCGGAAGGATCGGGAATTTCATTAATGGAGAGATCTTTGGGAAACCTACTAACCTCCCTTGGGGAATGGTCTTTCCAGAAGGGGGTCCTCTCCCCAGACATCCTGTCCAGCTCTACGAGTCCCTTGTTACCGGACTTTTTCTGTTTTTGATAATGCATAGCCTTAGACATAAGGCTTTACCAGACGGGGCAAAGTTTGCCCTCTTTTTAGTCCTTTATGGAATTTTGCGCTTTCTTTTTGAATTTTTAAGAGAACCTGCTCAAAGTTTGCCCCTTCTCTTTGGTTGGATGACGATGGGACAGGTGCTTTGCATCTTTATGATAAGCTTAGGGCTAACCCTCCTTTACTTAGTCTTTTCTCGGAAAAAGTTCATCTAATTCTTTGGCAATGAGCTTTGCCTTGATGAACTTTTCCTTAAAAATCCGCTCTGGGTCTTCAGAATAATCTAAGGCTTTGATGAGCCATTTACACTCCCTAAGAAAGAGCCTACGAAATTGTCTACCAAAGGGGTTGTCAAGCTGAATCCTTGCGTAAAGGTTTTCTTCCTGCCAGGCAAGCCGTCTTAAGACCTGAAGAATACCCTCAAAGCTCGGCGTGGAAAGGTCAACTATCCTCTTTAGGTCAAGCTTACTTTCCGCCAAGATGTTCCCGAAAAGGACTAAGAAAAAATGGTTCATAACCTGAATTAAGCCCATCATCCTGTCGTGCTCTCTCGGGGGGACATACACAAGCTTTGCTCCCGCAGAAGAAAAGAGCTTAATAAACCAAGCCTTTATTCCCTTGCCTCTAATAGGATAGTATGCAATTATCCTATTTTGAAGGCTCCTCTCGTAGGGACCAAAGAGGGGATGGGTTGCTAAAATTTCTCCCTTTTTTATATACCTTCTCATAATCCGAACGGGGTCTAACTTAAGCGAGCAGATATCAAAAACCCAGTTTTCTTCCTGAACATAGGGTGAAAGCTCAGACACAACTTGTGGAAACCTATCAAGGGGAACGCTGAGGAGAATAACCTTAGAGGTCTTGCAGAGTTCTTCATAGCTTGGACCAAGGTCAACATCTTTTATTAGGACTTCGTAGCCCTTTTCTATAAAAAAATTGGCAAAAAAATTACCCATCTTGCCTTTTCCGCCTACGATGCCAATCCTAAAGTTATCATCCATCCCCTCTCCTCTAAAAGGTTTACGCAACTTCAAGCAACTTTAGCCTATCCTTCCATCTCCTAAAAAGTTCTTCTTTTATCACGGGGTATCTTTTAAGCTCAGGGTCTTCTTTTATGAGGTCAAAGGCGCATTCTCGGGCTTTAAGTAGCACATCGTAATCCTTCACCAAGTCAGCCCTTCTGAATTCAAGATAGCCAGACTGCTTCGTGCCAAGGAATTCCCCAGGTCCACGGAGCTTTAGGTCTTCCTCAGCGATCTTAAAGCCATCCGTGGTCTTAGTCAAAACTTCAAGGCGTTTGAAGGCCTCAGTTCCAAAGCCAACTTTATAAGCTATAAGAAAGCAGTAGGACTGTTTATCGCTTCTGCCCACGCGCCCCCTCAGCTGATGAAGCTGAGAAAGACCAAACCTTTCGGCATGCTCTATCACCATGACCGTAGCATTAGGGACATCAACGCCAACCTCAACCACGGTGGTTGAAACAAGAATGTTTATCTCACCTCTTTTAAAGGCTTGCATTATCCTTTCCTTTTCATGGCTTGACATTTTACCATGGAGTATTTCTACCTTAAACTCGGGGAACACCCTTTTTTTAAGCTCTTCGCCGTAAGTTAGAACAGCCTTAAGGTCTAAGGCTTCGGACTCCTCGATAAGGGGGAGGATCACATAGGCTTGATGCCCCTTTTTTAGCTCTGCTTTAACAAGCTCATAGGCAAGGTCTTTGTTATGTTCAAGAAAGAGCTTCGTGATGACTGGTTTCCTTCCCTTGGGCATCTCATCAATGATCGAGACATCAAGGTCTCCGTAGATGGTTAAAGCAAGGGTCCTGGGTATGGGTGTTGCGGTCATGACCAGGGTGTCTGGGGTTAAGTCCTTAGCTTTTGCCCGGAGCTCTGCCCTCTGCAAAACTCCAAACCTATGTTGTTCATCGATGATAACTAATCCAAGCCTTTTAAACTCCACGGTCTCCTGAAAGAGGGCATGAGTTCCTATCACCAGTTGAATGTAGCCAGTTTTTAACCCATGGTAGATTTCCCTTTTCCTTGAAGGGGGAGTGCCTCCAGTTAAAAGGGCAACAATCAGCCCTAAAAGTTGATTATACTGCCTAAGGTTGTAGTAGTGTTGTTCAGCAAGGATTTCTGTGGGAGCCATAAGGGCTACCTGATAGCCGTTTTCAATGGCAATTAGAGAGGTTAAAAAGGCAATCACCGTCTTTCCACAGCCTACATCCCCTTGAAGAAGCCTGTTCATCGGAACAGGACGAGCCATGTCTTGCTTTATCTCCTCAAAAACCCTCTTTTGAGCGTTCGTTAGCTCAAAGGGAAGCTTTGTTAAAAACTCCTCCACACGCTTTGATTGGACATTAAATGCTAAGCCAGACTCTTCTTTGAGCTTACCTTTTCTCCAGCCAAGGGCAAGCTCAAGGAAGAAGAACTCCTCAAAGGCAAGGCTTTTATGGTAGATACTCCTTCCATCCCGAAGGGAGATAATATCAGCGTTATCATCAGGTGCATGAAGCTTCTCTAAAGCTGTTCTTAAGGGCAGATAACCAGCTTTTTTTAAGTATTTGCTCGGGATGAGATTTGGAATGTAAGGTAGATATTCTTCAAGGGCACTCTTTAAAATCTTTCTTAGCACCTTGTTTGAAACCCCTTCCATGGAAGAGTAGACTGGGACAATTTTCCCTATCTCAAGGGTTAGCTTTTCTTCCTCCTCATCTCCTACCACTTCAGGGTGTATCATCTCAAAGTTTCGTCCAAAGCGAGAGACCTCACCGTAAGCATAAATCCTTTTGCCAAGGGGGTAAAGCTTTCTCCAAAGCCCCTCGTTGAAATTAAACCATTTTAGGTAGAGGTAGCCTGAGCCATCGGTGATAACCACCTCGTAGACCCTTCGCCTCCCATAATGGGAAAGACCTGATTTTATGATTTCTCCGTAAACGATTAGGCTTTCCCCTTCAACAAGCTCGGATATGGGAGTCACTTTTCTTCTATCTTGATAATCTCTGGGGATAAAATAGAGGAGGTCCTCAATGGTGTAGACCTCCTTTTTAGCAAACTTTTTAGCAAGCTTTGGCCCTATGCCTTTAACGGTGCCTATGCTTCTTTCAAGCACCTCTCGTGAAAGCCTATATTCATCGAGCGTAGGGAAGGTATCGACAACAGGCGGTTCATTAATTTGCAGGGGTTCATATTTTCCTTGGGCAAAATCTTCAAGCAAATCTTTAGCCCTTAGAATACGGTCTTTCTTTTCAGGTAGCGTGAGCGCTTCAAACCCATAAAACAATTTTTTTAGCTCCTCTCTAAAACTCTCTGGTAGGTCGTTAGCCGAGGAAAGAAGGGCAAGAATGGTTTTTTCTAAATGTTTAGTTTTAGGAAGGAGGGCAAAATCATTCTTAATCAAGCTTTCAATTATTCGACTAACTCTATCCAAAATTTCATTTTTTTTCATGAGCCCGTTGCTTAATACGGCATTTTATAAGGAAATTCTAAGCAGGAAAGCATCCGCTGCATCTCAAACAGACCCTTAAGGTTTCCTCTTTTTCTTGCCCCTTCAAGAAAGATTTTTGCCTTTTTATGTATATAATACAAAAACAATATTTTCTCTTCTGCAGCTAACACCGGCAAATGCTTTAGGTAGTTTTTAATCAAAGACTTAACCCGGTAAAAATCAAGGCCCCATCGAGAAGAAAGTTGCCCTTCATGCCCCCCTTCTTTCACTACCAAAGGCTCTGGAATGTAGCCCATGGGATATTTTAAGGCATAGCGAATGAAATAATCGTAATCCTCGCAAACTGGAAGACCCTCATCAAAAAGCCCGAGTTCAGCAAACACCTCTCGCCTAAGCATTACGCTTGAAGGAGAGACAACGCACAGGTCTAAGGCCCGGTCTAAAAAATAGCCTCTCGCCTTGACATGCCTCTTCCTTGGGTTTATCCCCCTCCCATGCCTAAACCATACTTCTTCAGTTTGCACCGCCATAAAATGGGGATTTTTAAGAAAAAATTCAACCTGTTTTTCCACCTTCTTCCGCCTAAACATGTCGTCGCTATCAAGAAAGGCTATAAAATCACCCTTAGCCTTTAAAATTCCTTGGTTTCTCGCAAAGGAAACTCCAAAGTTTTTGGGAAGATTTACATACTTTAAAGGATACCTACAGACAATGTAAGGAGTTTCATCCTTTGAGCCATCATCAACCACGATAAGCTCTATACGAGGATAGGTCTGCTTTAGGACACTCTCTATCGCTCGGACTAAAAACCTTGCCCTTTGATAGGTTGGAATGATTACAGAAACTAACGGAAGAAACATTAAAAATTCAACTATACATAAGAAATGTCCGCTTCAGCTTCTTTTATGATAGTCTTATAAAGCTCAAGGATTTTTTTCAAAAATTCATTAAGCATGGTTTCTCTTGCGATGATAAGGGCAAGCTTTTTTAAAATAATTTCCTTTTTATCGTCAGGGAGGTCATGAATGTTTAGGCTTTTATAAATTTTTAAAGCTTTATTTCTTCGCCGAGTCCTTCTTCTAAGCTCATTAAGAAAGCCGTTTGGGTCTTTAAAAATTGTCTCCGTTATATGAGGTTTGGTAAAAAATTCGATGTCCTCTTCTTGAATTTTCATATAATTTTCTACCCACTCCTCCGCGGTTAAATCTTTATTAGCCATAACTTCTCCCCCCAAAAGGTTATAAATTTTAAAGTATAAGCAATTTTAAAATAGTCAAGCAGTTTGAATAGGGCTGTATTAAAAATGTTTATGGGCAAGCCATCTTGTCACCCCAAGCCTATTTTTTTTCGCCCCGAGCCCTTTTTTGTAACACTGAGGCGCAAGCGAGGGGTCTCTCGACGCTTACGCGCCTCGAAATGACACTAACAGGCGGTATCAAGCGGAATTTTTATTGATACAGTCATAAGAAAGTTCGTCTGCAACCAGAATATATGTTATAATAATAATATTACATTCTCTACATGGGGTGGAAGGCTCGATGAAAGGAAGGGAGATAAGGGCTAAGTTTCTAAGCTATTTTCAAAGGCTAAACCATGTGGTTGTGCCAAGCTCTCCTCTTATACCAAAGGATGACCCAACGCTCCTTTTTACCAATGCTGGAATGGTTCAGTTTAAAAGGGTCTTCCTCGGCGAGGAGAAAAGACCTTACACGCGCGCCGTAAGCTGTCAAAAGTGCGTGCGGTCAGGGGGAAAGCATAACGACCTTGAGAATGTAGGCTACACCGCAAGGCATCACACCTTTTTTGAAATGCTCGGAAACTTCTCCTTCGGCGACTACTTTAAGGAAGAAGCCATACTCTACGCCTGGGAATTCCTAACCAAAGAATTAGGGCTACCAAAAGAAAGGCTTTATGTAACGGTCTTTTACGAGGATGAAGAGGCGGTTTCTCTTTGGAAGAAAATCGCCGGCTTTTCTGAGGACCGAATAATAAGGCTTGGAGAAAAGGACAACATCTGGATGATGGGAGACACCGGTCCTTGCGGTCCCTGCTCAGAGATAGTCTATGACCAAGGTCCGGAGTTTTCTTGCGGAAAGCCCGATTGCCAGCCTGGTTGCGATTGCGACCGCTTTTTAGAGGTCTGGAACCTTGTCTTTATGCAGTATGAAAGGACAAAGGATGGAAAGCTTATTCCCCTTCCAAAGCCCTGCATAGACACGGGAATGGGGCTTGAAAGGATAACCGCTGTCGTCCAAGGAGCCCCAACAAACTTTGACACCGACCTTTTTGCCGGGCTCATGCAAAAGATTTCTGAGCTCTCTGGAGTAGCTTATAAAGAGAGCAAAGCTCTTAAGGAGGGAGTCCCTCGCTTTGCTCGGGATGACAGAAAGGGGGCTCGGGATGACAGAAAGGGGGCTCGGGATGACATGGTGGGGGACACTGAGGTTGCCTTCCGAGTGATCTCAGACCATTTTAGAGCCTCAGCCTTCATCATCGCAGAGGGCATCATCCCCTCAAACGAAGGGCGTGGCTATGTCCTTCGGAGGATTATCCGTAGAGCTGAACGCTTTGGAAAGCTCCTCGGTCTAAAGGAGCCCTTCCTTTACAAGCTTTTGCCACTTCTTATAGAAGAGTATGAAGACATCTATCCTGAAATCAAGGAAAATGCCCCCTTGATTGAGAAGGTGCTAAAGCATGAAGAAGAACGCTTTTTAGAGACCTTAAACACCGGGCTTGAAGTCTTAGCGATTGAGGTTGAAAGATTGAAAGAAAAGGGAGAAAAGACTGTTCCCGCCGAGCTTCTTTTCAAGCTTTACGATACCTATGGCTTCCCCTACGATTTAGTGCGGGACTATGTGCTCCCCCTTCGGTTCAGCTTAGACCTTGAAGGCTTTGAAAGGCTTAGGGAAGAGGCAAGGGAAAAAAGCAGGCAAACCTGGAAGGGAGCCTTAGAGACCTTGCCTCCTGCCATAAAAGAGCTTATCTTCCAAGGGATTAAGACAGAGTTTGTAGGCTACGAAGAATTCTTCACAAAGGCTAAGGTCCTTGCCCTGATAGATGATATCCTGGTTGTGGATAGAACTCCTTTTTATCCTGAAGGGGGCGGGCAGGTTGCTGATGTTGGGCTGGTAGTTGGTGAAAAAGGAAAAGCCCAAGTTGTGGATACCCAAAAGGCATCAGAGCTTATCCTTCACAGGATAAAACTTCTTGAAGGAAGGATTGAAGTCGGCGATGAGGTTGAGCTAACCATAGATGCGGAAAGAAGAAGGCGCATCATGAGGCATCATACCGCAACGCATATTTTGCATTCTGCCCTAAGGCAAGTCCTTGGCTCTCATGTGAGGCAGTATGGTTCTTTGGTTGAAGAAGGAAGGCTTCGCTTTGACTTTACCCATTTTTCAGCCCTAAAGCCTGAAGAGCTAAAGGAGGTCGAGGACCTCGTTAAAGGCTGGATCCTTGAAAACTATGAGGTTGAGACGAAATGGATGCCCCGTGAGGAGGCAGAAAAGTTAGGAGCCCTCGCCTTTTTTGAGGAAAAGTATGGCGACATCGTGCGGGTCGTGAGGATCGATGATGTTTCTTGCGAGCTCTGCGGAGGAACTCATGTTAAGAGAACTGGAGATATCGGGTTTTTCAAGGTCATTAGCGAAGGGTCTGTAGCAAGCGGAGTTAGAAGACTTACCGCCATCTGTGGTGACCTTGCTTATCAGTATGTTAGAGACCTTGAGGATAGGCTTGAAAGATTAGCAATCCTTCTAAAGACATCCCCTCAGGACCTGGAAAAGAGGGTTGAGCAACTTCTAAAGGAGATGGAAGACCTTAAGGCACAGTTAAAGAGGTTGAAGGGAGGAAACTTAAGGAATGAGTTGGCAAGGAAGCTTTCTTCTGTGTTAAAGGTTGGAGAAATCTCGCTCTTTGTTGGGTATGTGCCCGTGGAAAAGATGGATGAGCTTCGGGAGTGTGGAGACTTTATAAAACAAAAGCTTGGCTCAGGGGTTATCTTTTTAGCCTCAGAAAAGGATGGAAAGATCCAAGCCATCTGCATGGTAACCAAAGATTTAAGCTCCAAGGTTTCAGCAAAGGATATCTTTCTTGCCCTCTCAAAGAAGATCGGTCTTAAAGGCGGGGGAAGACCTGAACTTGCCCAAGGAACCCTTCTTGAGAAGCTTGATGAGGAAAGCTTAAAAGAAAAGGTATATGAAGCCATAGAGGAGGTACTTCATGGAGGATAAAAGGCTAAAAGTTGAAGTCTACTTTGCTCCGAATTGTCCGACGAAGTAGCAGGTAGAAAGAAATTTGAAGGAAGCTCTTGAGATGGAAGGGATCACCGATGAGCTAACCATTGAGGTTTTAGACCCTGTTCACGCTGAGAAGAGGGGATTTAAGGGTTCTCCAACCATAATCATAAACGGAGAAATCTTTCAGCCCCTTGAGATGGGTGGTTTTAGTTGAAGGTTCTTTTTCATGAGCAGGGGATGCTCGTTAAGGTTCCGACGGTTAGCATGCTAAGAAAAAGCCTGAGGGAAGCGTGGAACTCTATACTCTCAACTGGTTAGAAAACATCTTAAAGGCTTATGAAAGGGATTACGAGGCAGAGGAAGTAATAATCGTTGGGGATAAGCAGATAAACTTTAAGCCCCTTATTTTTGCCATAGCCCTTCTTCATATCTTTCAAAGACCTCTTCTCTACAAGCTTGAGCCCATTAAAGAGCTTTTAGGTTCTCTTAGAGAGCGGTTTGATTTTATGCATCTTGTTGACCTTTTGCGCAAAGAGTTTTCCCTTTGGTTTAGGGAGATGGTTCTTCATCGCGATTTTTCTAACGCAAAGTATGACCAGCTATCCCATGAATTTCATCTTTTGGAAGAGATTGTGCAGAAGCAGGTTCAGATCCCTTTGCTTGATGAGTTGAAGAAGCTTTGCATGACCTTTGAGGAGGCTGTTGAGGAGAAAAAGGAGGTTAGCGAGGCATATAGGAAGAGGTTTGTTCGGCTTGTTAACTTTTTTGTTCGGACAGAGGCTATAAAACCGAGCAAAAGTTCTGAGCTTATTGAGCGAGCCGAGAAGGCAGGAAAAACCATTGACCCCTCTTTCGCCCCCCTTTTCTCTCAAAAACCCGAAGACTTAAGAGAAAAGATGTTAGAGAGTTTAAATAAGTTTGTGAATGAGAGGCTATCCCTAAGTTTCTAAAAACCGATTGTAAAACTTCTGGTTTTTAATAAAATTAAACCAGATTACCCTCTGGAGGCTTAAATGAAATTCCAAAAAGAGTTTGAGAGGTTTCAATCTCTTCTAAAGGAGCTTTTTCAGTTTGAGGCTTCGGATTTGGATTTTGGAATTTATAGAATTCTAAACTATAAAAGAGAACAAATAAAGGATTTTATTGAAAATAGACTACCGGAAATTGTAGAATCTGCCTTTGAAAAGCATAAGCAAGCCCTTTCTAAAAACATAGAAGAAGAGTTTAACAAGGTCAAAGAAGATGTAAAAAAAATCTTAGGATATGAAGCAATTAGTCCAACTGGAGAACTTAAAGAAATCTTTAAAAATACTCCTCTTGGGAAGAAATACTTAGAGATTAAAGAACAAAAAGAGCTCCTGGAAAAGATTGAAGAGATAAAAGGGCAAGTTTATAACAACCTATACAACTTCTTTTCAAGGTTTTATGAAGACGGAGATTTTATTCCTCAATACAGATACTCAATAAAAGGGTATAAATACGCCATACCATACAACGGAGAAGAAGTAAAGCTTTATTGGGCAACAGCTGACCAATACTACATAAAAACAGGTCTGCTCTTTAGAGACTATACTTTTAAAACAGGTGGTATCAAAGTAGTCTTCAGAGTAGTAGAGGCAAAAGAGGAGCTTGGTTCAAACAAGGCTACAAAGGAAAGATTTTTTGTTTTAGATGATGAAACCCCTATAGAGATTAATGAAAACGAACTTGTGATCAGATTTCAGTATAGAGAATTAATTGATGATGAAGTAAGAAAGTATGAATTTGGTGAGAGAGAAAGCATTTCTTCTAAACAAGAAAAAATAAATTTTAAAATTTTTACCACTATAGAGGAATTTTTAAGAAATAACAAACAGTTAGAATTCATAAAATATCTAATTGATGAAAGAGAGCTTTTATATCATATAAACCGCTTTACAGCTAAAAACACAAGAGATTATTTTATTCATAAAAACTTAAAAAAATTTCTATCGGAACAGCTTGATTATTTTATCAAATCAGAAGTTTTAAATTATGAGACTTTATCAGAAGAAAAGTATTTAGACAAGCATATAACAAGGGCAAAAACTGTAAAGGAAATAGGAGAAAAGATTATAGACTTTTTAGCCCAGATAGAAGATTTTCAAAAAAGGCTTTGGGAAAAGAAAAAGTTTGTTATTAAGACTGAGTATGTTATAACGCTTGACAGGATAAAGTCTTGGACTAATGAAGAGTTTTATAAAAAGATAATAAAAAAGGTGTTGAACAATCCTCATCAACTAAGGGAATGGGAAGCTCTGGGGTTTGGCAAGATTGAAACAGCGGAAGATTTAGAAGACAAAAAGCTACCCATAGATACAAGATACTTTGATGAAGATTTCAAGTTTGAGCTGTTAGAAAAGATTTCTGAGAATGTAGACATAGATGATGCTTTGGATGGGTTACTAATTAAAAGTGAAAACTGGCAAGCTTTAAATACTATTTTGAATAAATATAAAGGAACAATAAAAACGATTTATATTGACCCACCCTATAACACTGGAAATGATGGATTTTTATATAGAGACAGATATCAACACTCTTCTTGGCTCTCTATGATGGAAAATAGATTGAGTTTGGCAAG